>Ga0315282_10017760_pt1 | contig 10242 bp, 10 predicted proteins | sample YL17G07_20_MG_FD_203693 | JGI IMG/M metagenome (GOLD analysis project Ga0315282, IMG submission 203693) | Sediment microbial communities from Yellowstone Lake, YNP, Wyoming, USA - YL17G07_20 | ecosystem: Environmental > Aquatic > Freshwater > Lake > Sediment | place: USA: Wyoming | collected... | reverse complement strand
TACATGCCAGGGGTTCATCTGCCGATATATCCTCCCTCATGCTTATTGGACAAGATGCCCGACTATACACTGATACTTGCTTGGAACCTAGCAGACGAGATCATGAAACAGCAGTCAGAGTATATCCACCGCGGAGGTTCATTCATTGTTCCCATCCCTGAACCTAGAATACTTCACCGGAGGGAGTAAGATCTGGGGCGTGTGTTGAAAGCGACTGACGGAGTCAAGATCATCAAAGGAGACGAGATGATCGAAGGATCGCAAGTCATCCCCCTGCGACGCATTCCAGACGAAAGAGGCACAGTGTATCACATGCTGAAGTCTACAGACCCCCACTTCGTCAATTTTGGAGAGATATACTTCTCAACGATCTACCCGGGTATCGTGAAAGGCTGGCATCGACATAGCGACATGACTCTGAACTACGCCTGCATCTTTGGCCGCATCAAGCTTGTACTCTATGACGAGCGAGAATCCTCCCCAACAAAAGGGACAATAGTGGAGGTCTACCTTGGACCGGACAACTACTCGCTTGTGGTAGTTCCTTCTGATGTCTGGAACGGATTCAAAGGAATGAGCGAACCATACGCTATCATCGCAAATTGCTGCACTCACCCACATGACCCTTCTCGTTCAACTCGGCTCGATCCATTCAACAACCACATTCCCTACAACTGGGCACCGAAACAGGAGTAACAGGTAGTTGCGATGAAAGTCATCGTGACTGGCGCGACCGGATTCGTGGGGTCGCACTTGGCACGACTCTTGCTTGAGGAAGGGTGCGACGTACATGCTTTGATACGCAAGACAAGTGACACTTGGCGGATATCTGACATACTCGACTCCCTGCACGTCGTCAAAGGGGATCTTCTACAACTTGGTGACATCGAACAGCAGTTGAGACAGATAGGGCCAGAGATGTGTTTCCATCTTGCATGGTATGCTGTCCCAGGCAAGTACTTGACCAGCGAAGAGAACCTGAAGATGCTGACCGCCAGCGCAAGTTTCGCCTCGCTAGTGTCGAAACTGGGATGCAAGAGATTCATAGGCGTTGGGACATGTCTGGAATACGACACATCACTAGGATATCTCTCGGAGAGTTGCCCGGTTGGTCCTCGGAGTCTCTACGCAGCGAGCAAGCTTGCGTTGAGATACGTTTTGGAACAGCTCAGTGCATCCGCCGCAATGACGTTCGCATGGCCGCGGCTCTTCTACGTGTACGGCCCGTTCGAATCACCGCAGAGACTGGTACCATACGTTGTTTCCTCGCTAGTGTCCGGCAAGGGAGTAGAGATCTCAGGGAGTCAAAATGTCCGGGATTATCTACACGTAGAGGACGTTGCAGCAGCTCTCTGGGCAGTTGCCAAGAGCCCTGTGGGCGGGCCGGTAAATGTCGGGTCCGGCAAACCTGTGACAGTACAGGACATTGCAGCGAGAATTGGTGAGATCATGGGACGCAAGGATCTTATTGGGACCCGAGCTACAAGCGATTCTCAACCCCCGTTCATCTGCGCCAACAACTCGATGCTGAAAGAGAGAACTGGGTGGCGGCCAAAATACGACGTCGAACGGGGACTGCGACAGACTATCGATTGGTGGAAAGGGCGCCTTGCCGCCATTTAGCCTGTAAACCTCGGAAGAGGACCTAGTATGAAACGAACTCAGTGTCCCATCTGTACTTCAACAGACTGTCTTCCGTTTCTCACATACAAGGGAGCCATTGTGCATCAACAACTCTTGGTGCGGACTAGAGAAGAGGCTGACCGGCCACAACGTGGCGACATAGAGTTGGCGTTTTGCAGGAGCTGCGGCGCCGTCTGGAATACCCTATTCGATCCCGGTCTTCTCAAATACGGGGGACCCTACGAGGCATCTCAGAGTATCTCTCCAGCTTTTTGGAGATACATGGCTGGTTTGGCAAAGCGCCTAGTTCGTGATTATGATATAGATCACAAGAGGATCATCGAGATAGGGAGTGGAGATGGGAGGTTCCTGCAATTGCTATGCCAGATGGGAGACAATTCCGGCGCAGGGTTTGAGCCCAGCTGGGAAGGGTCAGACTTCCTTGACGCGTCAAGGAAGGTTCAGATCATCCGCGACTACTATTCTGATCGATATGCGGACTCTGCAGCTGACCTCGTTTGCTGCCGCCATGTGCTGGAGCACATTCAGAACCCGACTCTATTCCTCCATGACATGCTGAGCCTCAGCAAGTCGTCGTCCACGGTGTTCTTCTTTGAAGTCCCGAACTTCAACTGGTCTCTTCGCGAAGGTGCCTTCTGGGATGTCTACTATGAGCATTTCCTGTATTTCGCGAGTGTTTCATTGAGGTTCCTTTTCTCCCGAAGCGGATTTCGCATTCTCAGGATGAGAAACGGGTTTGGTGGTCAGTACATTTGCATAGACGCCAAAGGTGAGATGGGCGTGAGGAGAAGACTAGCTCCAGACAGAAGAACTAGAGCAGAAGTCCGAGCATTGTTTTCAAGAGTGACTGCTTTTTCGATCTACTATCAGCGTTTGATTGAGACCACTCGGAGGAGACTGAGCCATATTGCGCGAAGGTCGAACTTGGCTGTATGGGGGGCAGGCGCGAAGACCGTCACCTTCCTGAATCTTCTTGACGTAGGACGAGATCAGATAAAGTATGTCGTCGACGTGAATCCTCGCAAGTGGGGGGCATTCATACCCGGGACTGGCCAACAAATAGTGTCCCCGGAGTCCCTGAAAAAGCGTAGTCCCGAGATAGTGTTGCTCATGAATCCAAGATATCGACCTGAGATCAAGAGCACTATGAAGAGAATCGGTGTTACAGCAAAGGTGTTGACAATCGAAAGAGAGGGGCTATCATGAGTACTAGAAGGCAAGGGCCCAAGAGACTCTACGAAAGACACGTGATTCTTCAAATGGCAGGAAGACGGATCGAGACGGACATATACTCAGAAGAAGGTTTCAATGCGCTCGCGGAACTCTGGACAAGATCAGCATGGCAGAGGAGAATCTCGTATGGGCTTACCTGGATGGGAATCCCGATCATCCAACTGCCTGAAGACATCCTCATGATGCATGAGCTGATCTACAAGGTCAAGCCTGATGTTATTGTGGAGACCGGAACAGCTCACGGTGGAACGGCGGTATTCTACGCCTCCATGCTTGAACTGCTCGGAAAGGGGCGTGTGATCTCTATCGACATAGAGATCCGCAGAAACAACCGACTAGCGATTCAAGCACATCCAATGAGTAAGCACATAACGCTACTCGAAGGCAGCTCTGTTGATGAGTCCGTCGTTACTAGGGTTCGCCAGATGATCAAACCTGGCGACAGGGTTCTGGTTGCCCTCGACTCAAATCACTCATTCGACCATGTTAAGCTTGAGCTTGAGAAGTACGCACCACTTGTCACACCGGGAAGCTACATTGTTGTCTTCGATGGAGTGATGCGAATACTCGCTGACGCACCAAATGGCAAATCGGAATGGGCTTCAAACAACCCCGGCCTGGCAGCTGACGATTTCTTGGCAAGGCATCCCGAATTTGAGATTGATCCTTGCTACAATCGCCTTACTGTTACTTACTGTCCCGGAGGCTTCCTCAAGCGGAAAACCTAGTGGATGTCTTGTACGGAAGAGTTCTTTGTCAGAGGCGGGTGTTCTCGTAGGCACTCCAGATGGCATGATCTTCTTTCCCGGTTCGACTTGACCGGCAGACATGATGGTTTGTCTGAAGCAGGATGAAGGTCAACACCAGCGGGTCAAAACGGCTTCAACATAAGAACGCAGGGCTAAGCTTCGTCCAGCTCTCGCGCGTAATTAGACTAGTCTAGCGATTCGGTGCCATGTTTATCTGTTTGGGGGGGATCAAGGGAAACGAGGGTACAGGGCAAGTGAACCTTGGAAGCATCGCCACCTTACGATTGGTTTACCGCGCGTGGTACTACTTCAGGCTAGGGTACTCAACCTATCTTACGTTCCTTCTGGGATACTTCTCAACACTCGTTACAGTCTACTATCTCGCAGTCAAGAACATGCCGCCTCTCCTCGACTTGTTTCCTCATTTTCTGGAATTTGCTCTGCTTGCCACCGTAATCGGGGCGCCCTTAGCGGTGGTGATTGGGTGGATTCATCTAAAGCGCAGCAGATTGTTCAGCAGCGAACAAGACATATCAGTTGAGTCAAACCCGTACATCTACAAGCTCCAGCCGGGCTGGATGAAGGAAGCTTGGACACCCGTGATGCTTGCCCAGCTCAAGATTCTTAGGAGACTGTCAGAGAAAGGGGGGTTGCTGACCGACTCGGAGAAGAAGGAAATAGCTGAGTTGGAAGGGAAGATGGAGACTCTCATCAAGGGCGGTTATGTGGGTTCTCCAAGGCGAGAACTGAGCTTCTGACGGGGAATCACGATGGTACGCAGTTTGAATCTGAGCGCCCCATTGCAGATATGACAAGAAACATGCTCTCGGCAACCACTAGCACTGGGCACAGCTAGCTGAGCCACTTCTGCGATGCCTGACTTGCTCAAAAGGCGAGCGATTGTCTTTTGGCAATGAATGCGGATTCTCCTCTCCACTGAGCGAAACGGAGATTAGCTTGGAGCATCTAGTGTTTTCGGGTTGTTACAAACGCTGTCGTTGATCATACCGACACTAAACCGTCCGACCTGTCTCACCAGGCTACTCAGTATCTGAAAGAGTAGAGTCACTCTCACTTGGTCTTGGTTGCCGACTCCAGCACGGAACCAGTTCGTGCCTCTGATCGCACGCTCGTGAATTCGCTCGATGGTGACTTAATTGGAGTACGTTACTTTCGATCCAGGAATCCACTTCCAAGCAAAAGTCATTCAAGCCCTCTCCATATGCAAGTCAGACTACCCGGCTCTATGTGGTGATGATGACTTTATAGCTCCTCAAATGCTCGAATTTTGCATTGGATTTCTTGAGTCGAATGCTGAGCCCGCCGGGAGAATCACGTGGCCTATGAGATCAGCCGCTACGGAGTCAGTCTCCGATCGGCTTTGCGAATAGCCAAGGAACAGGTGCGATACGTTTGTGGCTCAATGAAGGAAGTGAAGCATAGCCGGTCTTGAAAAGCATGCCTTGTCATGTCTACTTGTGCAAGACCTCAGTTCCTCTCGTAGCTGCCACGATAAGTGTGAAAGCAGAATTCTGATGGCATTTGGGCCGTTGACGGCAACAGGAATTCCCAGTTGCTTTGATCCGGTCATTTCGTGACTGCAGATGGCGGGAGGTGCAGCTCCCAAGAACCACTATCGTCGTTCGCCAAGCAATTTGCCAACGCAATTAGGGGCGTTCATTCTGAACCTCGCGTATTCGTGAAGTCGATTCCAAGGAAGGATTGCCTTCAGTGGGCCCAAGCGATGCGAGACGAATCGCCTGCGTCCCACACTCGTAAGAGCTCCTGGCATTCTCCTTCAGGGAGTACACGCTTCTGATGGCATTCGACAACTGGACCAGGAAGATAGTGTGGTTGCCTCATGCCATTCGCTGCTCTCGCCAACCGGCTCAAATTCTACGAACAGCAGGCCCGAGACCAGTTAGCCGGAGCGTCGGTCTATCCCGGCGAGATTGGGATCTACATGAACTTGGATCGGGCGCAGGCTCATCGAACCGATGACTCTACCGTCCGGAGAAAGCCCTTGACCGCTCACTACGCGTAGCGGAGGACACGATGGTGAATGTACAATTAGGAAACTACAGGTCCGATGACGACAACACTCGCCGCGGCCAGTGGAATGGAGAGAATTTCTCCATATTCGATCGAGATCAACAGAAGGATCCAACAGGCATGAACTCAGGCAGGTGAGCTTCCCCCATTTAGTTGCAGTGGCCGATGCGACCTTGCTTTCTTCCAGCAGGGCAAGGCAGAATATCTTGGATTCCATAGGTGATGCACTTTGATTTCACACGTAGGTGGATGTGTTCTTCGACGGTGTCGTCCCGTAGCATTTGTCAGCATATATGGTAGCCTCAATTACGCTGTCGAGTGTCTTTGTGCGAGCTGAGTTTCGGCGGTGTGGCATCACGGCTGATCTAGTTCGCTTGTAGAGCGGCAGTACCAATGTCATGTGTTTTCGCACGAACGACTTTGTGCAATACGAGCATCTTCTTCCGGAGCGTGCTAGGCGCGTCCTGGAGACAAAGCCACGATAACGAAGCCGGCTTGGCAGCAGGAGCTTTGAGCGATGTCTACTCCAGATCTCATACTGCTCTCTCTTTGTTGAGCTATCATGCCAGGTCGTTCTGAGGTCCAGGTCTTCCTTAGTGCGCCGGATAAGATTCTGCATGTTCAACTTCAGGTTCCGCATAGGCTCGCCAATTCTTCTTTGCATGAGAACGTAGTCGGTTGCCACCAAATTGTGATGCGAGGCGTAGAGTCCTCTGATTGGCATTGCATTCATGAGTTGCAGTGACGGGTCGATGTTCTTGATGAAAGCGAGCGCATAGTCATCGCGCTCTGCGACTGAGCGACCAGTGCTTCCCTTTATCTGTAGAGAGATCAACAAGGGTTGTCCAATGTCCAGTGCGCTCTTGGCGTAGGCCAATGCTGCGACCATAGACGTATAGTCTGGAGTGATAGGATAGAACAGCCGCCCGGTCGACTGCTTTATTCGGCTTATCAGGTCTTGATGATACGCGCCGAAGCAGATCTTTCCCCAATAGTAGTGTACTCCTTCGGTGCCTCGTCTGACATCCAGACTGAATCGTCTGATCAATTCCTTCTTGGGGTCGAAGTAGTACGGTGCACGTGGTCGGTCTGTACTCTGGAAGTACCGGCCCGCACCGTAACCTACGATTTCATCAAAGGGGACAAAGGCTTCGTTCCACCATGACACAATTTCGGCCGGTTTCATCTTCAGCGCTGCGTGCATAACATGTAGAGCTGACGGCCGGAGAACTGTCTTATCTATCAGTACTGCAACGTATCTGCCTCTTGCGAGATTACATGCGAATTCCCAGTTGTCATGCATCGCGAGAGGGGCGGGGGGTCTGACGTATCTAAAGCGTTCGTCCGAGAATTCGTCAAACACAGTCTTGCAGGGTTTCTCAATGTAGTTGTCAGAAACGATAACTTCGAAGTCCCTCAACGTCTGAAGAGCTAAGCTTTCAAGGCAGTATCGCACTAGGTCAGGCCTGTCGCGAGTTGGCACAACCACAGTAACAAAAGGTGCCTCGTCAGTCATTCATAGCCCTCCTCACCCGTTTTCCGATTCTTGGTCGACACGGCACATCAGTCACCCATGGCCATGCTGAGAAAGAACGCCTGAGATGATATTCCGGACAACGGTCTCTTCCCTTTCCCAGCTGAGCTCATCCCTTGCTACTCTAAGGTTCCTCTTGTGTCTTGTCAAGAGACTCGGGTCATTCAGCAGGTTTCCAACGGCGTCGCCGATTGATCTTGGGATTTGCGGGTCGATGGGTATACCCATCTCGTACTTCTCTGCGATTCTCCGACTCCAAGGGAGATCAGCCGAATGATGCTTGGGTGATGTGCTGACATCAACGCCTTGGAGCATCGGGCTGGCTCATCTATGTGCCGTCCGTGGCACCGCTTGCTTATACTGGTCAAGACTCAGGGCTTCTTGGGGCCTGCTGCTGTTTGTATAGACCTCCGGATGTGTTGCAGTTCCTTCGGATTTGGGAGAATTAGTCAACCGGCGAACAAGGGAAACGAGTTTCTCTTGTTCTTCGTCCCAACGGTAGCGTTTCTGAATTCTGCGCACATTGGTCCTGAGAATCGCGAGCATAGCGTCCCTAGTTGCCATGTTTATTTTCGCCGCAATGTCTGCCGGGTCACGTGGATTAAAGAGCAATCCGATCTCATTTCCTGCTATGATGCTCCTTAGGAACGGCAAGTCGCTGCTCACCACTGGCAAGCCTGCTTGAATGTACTCGAAGAGTTTGTTCGGCGAAGCAAAGTAGTTGTTGATATTGACGGGAAGATATGATACAAGTCCTACATCAGCTGTTTGCGCGGCTGCTGTTACTGTCTCAGACATGTTGACAGGAGGCTCGAAACTACAATTCCTAAATGGCTTTGCGATTGCACGCAACTGTTGTTCAGTCGGCCCCGAGCCTCGTACGACCAGCACAACATCATTTTCGAGGAACTCACATGCTCGTATCACGTTTTCCAACCCGCGTTGGGATGTGTAGAGTCCTTGGTAAAGCACCACCTTAGGGGAGCCTGTTTTGCGCGGCGTCTCACCGGGCTCAAGGGGTTCAGCGGCTGGAAGATTCAGAACAACGTGCGGTTTCTCGATTCCATATCTCTTTTGCATCACCTCGGCAATGAACTCATTCACAGTGATAACGACCTCGGCATGTCGTATGAGCAGACGCTCGAGGATGCGCATCCACGCTATTGCCGGAGGCCTGTAGACGCCCATCCCGATGAATTGGTCAGGCCAGAGTTCATGCGCGTCGTGAATGAGTATTCGTGATGCGCCTGAGCACAGTACGCCCGCAAGAAGTGTGTCCAAGTCGTTTGTGTAATATACATGTGCGTTGAACTTCCTCCCGGCCTTCCAGAAAACGTAGGTCAGACGAGCCGGATGGAGGACAAGTCTGAAGAGGCTTGCTACGATCCCTCTCATCACGCGGCCGAACAGGCGTTGAGGCCTCTCCTGAGGGAAGGGATAGGTCAGGTTCCGTGTTGGGGCACTCACTGACTTTCGTCGACTCATTTTGTCTCTCGCAGGAGGAAATACGTTCCATCTGACCACTCTGTATGATGTTCTCTCTTCCAGGTGGCTTGTGCTAGGGGACTTCGGGCACACAACGACAACTTCATGACCCATTCTTCCTAGCGTCTCCGCATGTCTTGAGACCCTTGGATCACTCGTCATATCGTTGCTCACAAACATGCATATTCTCAAGCTAGCTCAGCCCCCGGTGGAACCCAGCGTCGCGGAAATTAGCTGCCTGAGGGCCTTTTCCTCCCTTTCCCAGCTAAGTTCCCTCGCGGCAAATGACGAGTTCTCGCCATATCTTAGCTTGAGTGCTGGATCTGCGACTAGGTCCATTACGGCATTCCGAATTGAGTTCGATGAGAGTGAATCTATTGGGACTCCCACGGCGTACTTATGTGCGATCTTGGCTATCTCTGGAAGGTTCGGATATAACACGGGAAGTTCGGCTGATATAACTTGGAAGAAACCGTTCGGAAGGCAGTTCTCGTAGTTCAGGCTTCGGTTGTAATATGGCAGTATTGCGGCATCAGCAGTCTGAATGAAAGGCACGATCTCGGTAGGCGGCACCGTTCCCATGAGGTGGATTCTTCCCTCGAGCACTCGACGCTGGGCGCCTCGGAGATGGCGATCGTAGTTGTCGCCAACGAAAGCGAGGTGAACATTCGGAGGAAGGGTCAGCATGGCATCAAGAGTCTGCTCGATCGCCATTCCATCCTTTGCGTTCCCCACAATCACGAGGAGGAAATCGTCTGGCATCAGTTCCGAAGCCTCCCGGATGCGTTTAGCTGGAAGGCGATCAAGGCGAAAGTCGTGGCAATTACGAATCACGAACGGCGTGCAGCCAAACGTCTTGGTAAGCAGCAGTGCCACGCCATCACTAACAGTAACCACTGCAGCGGCGCTCTTGATAAGGTGGTATTCGACGTACCGATAGAACGCTGCGATGCATCGCTTTCCAAAAGCGAGTTTTCGGATATCGTCGGCTGATCTGATTCCAGAGTAGAAATCATGCGCGTCGTAGATTACTGGTGTCCTGCGGATTCTTGATAGGAGATACACTGCTGGGAATAACGAATACTCATGTAGGTAGTAGAGAGATGCATTAGGAAGCGACTTCAGCGGAGTGCAGAAGCATCGCCACACATACCAGCAAACGAAAAGAATCGGAAACTTCTCTCCAAGGGTGCCCCAGACCGCTCGAACGGCCTTGGCGAGGCCGTTCTTGTCTGATGAGCGCCCCTTGCGCTGATCCGGAGTTGATCCAAGCTGTATCAGATGATTCATGTTGCGCAACTGAAACGGCAAGCCAGCTGGATCGAATCTGCTCTTGCAGCGTTCGACTAGGATAGACCTGTACCCAAAACGTGCAATAGAAGCCGCTATCTTCAGACTCCTGCTATCCGACTCGGCTCGAATTGGTGTGACCGAGACAACTGGTGGCACCTTGCTCATCTCGTGCGGCTCCTTAACCGACTGTCTGCTGGGTCCGAATTCACGCACTCAAAGTGCTCCACAGCACCGCATACATGCTGGCATGAG
>Ga0315282_10017759_pt1 | contig 10243 bp, 5 predicted proteins | sample YL17G07_20_MG_FD_203693 | JGI IMG/M metagenome (GOLD analysis project Ga0315282, IMG submission 203693) | Sediment microbial communities from Yellowstone Lake, YNP, Wyoming, USA - YL17G07_20 | ecosystem: Environmental > Aquatic > Freshwater > Lake > Sediment | place: USA: Wyoming | collected... | reverse complement strand
GAGGAATTGGCGCTGCTCGAGCCCGGCGACACCCGGGCGCAGCTCTTGTTCTCGGTGAGCGATACCGGGATCGGCATTCCCGAAGAACAGCAGTCCCGCATCTTCGACAGTTTCACCCAGGCGGACGGCAGCATCACGCGCCGCTATGGGGGCAGCGGGCTGGGGCTGGCGATCTGCCGCCACCTGGTGCACGCCATGGGAGGGCAGATCTGGGTGGAGAGCCAGGCGGGCCAGGGCAGCGTCTTCTACTTCACCGCCCTCTTCGAGCGGGTAGGCCCCGGCGCCCAGCCGCCGCCCCTCCCCGAGCGCGCCGCGGTGCCAGAGGCAACCGGCCCCGGCCAGCCGCTCTGGATCCTGCTGGCCGAGGACGACCCGATCAGCCAGTGGGTAGCGCAGGCCAACCTGGCGCTGGCCGGCCACCAGGTGGTGGTAGAGGACGGGCGGGCGGCACTGGCGGCGCTCAGCCAATACCCGATCGATCTGGTATTGATGGACGTGCAGATGCCCCAGATCGATGGGCTGGCCGCCACGGCTGCCATCCGGGCCGACCGGCGTTGGGCGCACCTGCCCATCATCGCCGTGTCGGCGCACGCCATGAAGGGCGACCGCGAACGCTGCCTGGCCGCCGGCATGGACGATTACATCAGCAAGCCGTGGCGCGCCGAGGAGCTGATGAACGCCATCGAGCGCCAGGCGCGGAAGATGCGCCGGCGTGCCCGCGCTGCCGCCGGCCGGCGCGGGGCGGTCGAACGCCCGCCGGGCGAGGCAGAGGCCGGCCAGCCCCTGGAGCGGGCGGCTGCCATCGAGCGGCTGGACGGTAACACGGCCGAGTATGAGCACCTGCTGCGCATCTGGCTGGCGGATGCGCCGGGCATGGTCACGGCGCTATCCGAGGCGGTTGAGCGTGCCGAAGCGCGCGCCGTCGAGCAGCTGGCCCACCGGCTGAAGGGCATGAGCGCCTTCGTGGGTGCCGAGGGGGTGCGCCGGGTGGCGCTGAGCCTGGAGCTGATCGGCCGGCGCGGCCGGTTGGCCGAGGCGCCGGCGGCGCTGGCCGATCTGGAAGCCGAGCTGCGGCGGGTTCAGGAGTTCGTGGGGAACGCACCGCCGTAAACCGGCGGTGCTGGAGGGCCGTAAACCGGCGGCACCGGCGCTTCAGGCCGGTGCGCACCAGCTAAGGCGCCATCAGCACCGGCACGTAAGCGGGGTGCGCATTGGCGATCAGGCGATAGACGTAGGCGGCGCCCATGTCAAGGCCGTAAGGAAGATCGGCCAACCACGCCCCAACCAGGGCGGTGTCTCCGTCCAGCGCCACGCCCGCGCCGAACTCGTCCATCAGGGCGCCGTCAGAGGCGGTGAGTTTGTCGAGCTGGCCCCAGTTGTCCGTCCCACCCTGGTTGTGCGCGAAGACGTAGGCCGCACCCTGGGCCGGGCCACCCGCACCGGTGGCACCGTACGCGCCGACCAGGATCACGTCGCCGCTCACCGCCACGGAGCTGCCAAACAAGTCACCTTCTGCGCCGTCGCTGGCGGTCAGCTTCTTGACTTGGCCCCAGTTGTCCGCGCCGCCCTGGTTGCGCGCGAAGACATAGGCTGTGCCCTGGCGGTACCCGGCGGGGCTGGCCAGGTTCGCCCCGATCACGAGCGTGTCGCCGTCGAGCTGCACGGCGTTGCCGAGCCCGTCCCCCTCGACTCCATCGGCGGCGGTCAGCTTATTGATCGACCACCAGACACCCGGCTGGTCCGGGTCCGGGCTGGGTGCCAGGAGGTAGGCCGCGCCCTGGCCCAGATTTGCGCCCACCGTGGCCTCCGGCGCCCCGGCGACCGCCAGGTTGCCGGAGACCGAGACCGACTGGCCGAAGTCCTCGTTCGACGCGCCGCCCACCGGCCAGACCTGGCCCCACTGATCGGCGCCGCCCTGGTTGCGGTCGAACACGTAGGCCTTGCCCGCACCGTACGCACCAACTACGGCCAGGTCGCCGTCGACCGAGACCGCAGCCCCAAAGTAGTCCTTCGGCCAACCGTAGGGATCACTCAGCTTGGCCAGCTGAGATGCGAAGAGGGCGCCCACCGGGGGTGGGGAAGCTGCGCCCGGCGAAACAAGGGCAGTGCTACCCAACAGGCCGGCCAGCACCAGGCTCAGGGTGATGATCACGCTCTTGAGTTTCATCGTTGATCTCCTTTGCGCGAACGGGGCGGGTAGTAGGGAGTAGGGAGTCGCCCCTACTCCCTACTCCTGGCCCCATCGAGCATATGGGCAATGGCCAGCAGCGGATGGGCCAGGAGCATGCGCGGACCGGCGTATTGCATGACCCGCTTGATTTGCTGGCGCATCTCCGGCCGGTAACAGTGCACCCGGCACTTCGCACAGGTGCTCTTGCCCTCGCCGAAGGGGCATTTCTCGAGCCGCCGCATGGCATAGTCATGCAGCTGCCGGCAGGCGGGGCACAACCCGCCCGGCTCACCGTGGCGCTGGCGGCAGTACAGCCGGATCATGGCGGCCACGGTTCTCTGTTCGCGAGCAATTCGGATTGAACTCATTCGGACCTTCTTCACTCCCTACTCCCTACTCCCCCCACCATCCGCTCGATGGCGCTGCGCAGGGCATCCCGGAGAATCGGCTTGGCCAGGTAATCGTCCATTCCCGCTTTCAGGCATGCCTCCCGGTCGCTCTCCATAGCGTGGGCCGTCAGGGCGATGATCGGGACGTGGCGGCCCATTGCCTGTTCCGCCGCCCGGATGCAGGCTGTCGCTTCCAGGCCGTCCAGCTCGGGCATCTGCACGTCCATCAGAATCAGGTCATAGGGCCGCGCCTTCCAGGCAGCGATGGCCTGGTGGCCGGTGCTCACCGCGTCGACCGCGCAGCCCAGTTTGTCCAGGATGGCCAGGGCCACCCGTTGGTTGACCGGGTTGTCCTCGGCCAACAGGATGCGCGGCCTGCCCCCTTGCAGCACAGGGGGCCTGCCCCCTTGCAGCACAGGGGGCCTGCCCCCTTGCAGCACAGGGGGCCTGCCCCCTTGCAGCACAGGGGGCCCCTCCAGACGCGCTTCGGGCGCCTCGGGCGGCGCAGCGGCGGCGCGGACGGGCGGCGGCTGGCCGGCAACCCTCAAGATGGCTTGCAGCAGGTGTTCCCTCCTGACCGGCTTGGTCAGGGCGGCCGCAAACCCGAGATCCACCAGGTGATTGGTTTCGCCATACAGGTCGGAGGAGGACAACAGGATGAGCGGAAGGTCGCGCAGGTCGGGCTGTGCCTTGATGCTGGCCGCCAGCTGCGCGCCGTCGATCCCGGGCATGTGCAGATCGAGCAGCGCCAGCCGGTACCCCTCGCCCGCCTGGACGGCCGCGCTCAGCATTTCCAGCGCCGGCTCAGCGCCGGGCGCCTCGTCGGGCCGGCAGCCCCAGGCGCGCAGCCATTGCACCAGCGCCCGCCGGTTGACGGCATTGTCGTCGACCACCAGCACTCGCCACCCCCGAATCGCCTCCGGCGCGGCTACCGGCGGCTGCCTGCCGGCCAACAGTTTCTCGAATACCGCGGTGAACCAGAACGTGCAGCCCTGCCCAGGCTGGCTGGTCACCCCAATCGTGCCGCCCATCATCTCGACCAGCCGCTTGGAGATGGTCAACCCCAACCCGCTGCCCCCATATTTGCGAGTGGTGCTGGGGTCGAGCTGCGAAAAGGGTTGAAACAGGCCGTCCATCTGCTCGGGCGGGATGCCGATGCCGGTGTCAGATACCGCAAAATGGAGCGTGACCTGACCGTTGCTCTCGTCCTGGGGGGTGACCCGCAGTGCCACCTCTCCGTGCTCGGTGAACTTGATGGCGTTGCCCAACAGATTGATGAGAATCTGGCGCAGCCGGCCGCCGTCGCCGCGCAGCGCGGTCGGCACTGGCTCGGCGACCAGGCAGGCCAGCTCCAGGCCCTTGGCGCGCGCCGAAAGCGCCAGCAGGTTGGCAGTATCCTCGACGGTTTGCTTCAGATCGAAGTCGACGACTTCCAGGTCCATCCGGCCGGCCTCGATCTTGGAATAGTCCAGGATGTCGTTGAGCAGGCGCAGCAGCGCGTTGGCGCTGTCGCGCACGTCGTGGGCATAATCGCGCTGCTCGGCGGTGAGCGGGGCATCGAGCAGCAGGTTGATCATCCCCAGTATCCCGTTCATCGGCGTCCGGATCTCGTGGCTCATGTTGGCCAGGAAGGCCGACTTGGCCTGATTAGCCGCCTCGGCGGCCAGTGCCAGCTGGTTAGCGCGTTCCGCCGTCTCTTCCAGGGCATGGTTGGCCGCCGCCAGGGCGGCCTCTGCTCGTTGGCGCTCGGCCAACTGGTGGCGAAGCTGCTCAGCCGACGCCATGACGGTGTCCATTCCCGTTTGCAGCGCCCGGGCCAGGTCTGCGATCTCGTCGCGCCCGCGCACGGTCAGCTGCACCGGCCGCTGGGGGCCGGCCCCGACCCGGTCGACTTCGGCCTTGAGCCGCACCAGGCGGCCCAGCACCAGCCGGTCCATGAGCACCAGGCTGGCCCCGGTAAGGATCACCGCGCCCACCAGGGCGGCGGCCAGGAAGTACCGCATGGTGGCAGCCCCCTGCTGGAAGACGGCACGCGCGGTATCCATGCGCAGGATGAGCAGTGGCCGGCCGGTGATGTCCTTCAGCAAGGCGTAGCCGGCCACGAAATCGGCGTTCTGGGGCTGCACCGCGGTAGTTTCGTTGGGCAGGGCGCTCGCCGCCTGGTATGCGCTGGGCAGGGTTGGATCGTCCAGCCGGCGAATGGTCAGCGACAGCCCGGTGGTCTGGGCCAGCCGCCCGACCTCCGCGGCATCCAGCGCCCGGCCCATGATGAGGCTGCCGTGCACCGGTCCGGTGCCGTCGCTCGACACCACCGGGCGCGACGCGACCAGCAGCGGGCTGGGAGCCAGGTCGAGAATGCCGGCGACCCGGCTGTCGGGCGCGGTTTGGTCCAGCAGCAGGCTGCCGGCAGAGACGGTGCGGCGCAGCCAATCATCGGGGAGGGGAATTTCGCTCGACGACGGCAGATCGAAGGCCTTGCCGAACACCAGCTGCCCGGCTGCATCGATGATCAGCAGCAGGCTCAGCCGGTTGGTGACGAAGGTGCTATCCACCAGGTTGGATTCCCGGTAGGCATCGTTGTGATCCTGGACGAACGTCACCGTGTCGTCCCAGGCGGCGTAGTCGTGGGCGGTGGCGTCGAGCTGGTCGATCTCGTTGGAGAGCGCGTTCAGAGCCCGCCCCACGTCCTGGCTGACGTCGCGCTCCTCCAGCTCCGAAAAACCGTTCAGCACAATCGTCGAGGAGGCGGCGTACAACAGTGCCATGAGGCTGACGACGGCGGTCCCCATCGCCAGCAAGGTCTTCCTGCGCAGGCTCATCGAACGGTCTCCCAACAAACAGCGGTCAGCAGTCAGCCATGAGCTTCCACTCGCGGCGAGCGCGCCAGCCGCCGGCAACGGGTATCTTCACGCGCCAGGGCGACGGTCTGCCGTCACCAGGTGCTCCCCTGGCGGCCGGGGTGCGGATCGATTCACGCGGCTTCGTCTCAACCATTTTACACGGCTGGCGGATTTCCCGCAAGTCCATTCGCGGACAGGGGTATAGGGCCGTTTGGGGGTGCAATCTGGATCGCGGGGGCATTTGGAACACGAAACCCACGAAAGACCGCGAAAGACGCGAAAGGGGAGCCCGTCTTTCGTGCCTTTCGCGTCATTTCGTGCTTTTCGTGTTCCGAAGGTCATTTCGGCGACGGGTCTGTCCCATTTTCTGGGCGTAGGGGGCAATTCATGAATTGCCCCCTACGCCCAGATTTGAGGGCGGAACCGCATGAGGCCTTGCCCCCTCATCCCCCCGGCTCCCCTCTCCCTCTGGGAGAGGGGTTGGGGGTGAGGGAAAACCTGGCGCTGCCCCCTTGATCCGCCGCGGAATCCGGCCTATAATCCGGGCGAGGGGGTGGATATGAACCAACCTTCACGCCAATCGCATCCGGCGGCCGCGGCGCTCGCCCTGTTGGCGCTCCTCGCGCTGGCGCTCGCTGCGCTGCCGGCCGCAGCCGCCAGGCCAGCTGATGCCGGCCCGCCGGTGCGCTTCGTGGTCGCCGGCGACAGCCGCGGCGGCGGCGACGGCGTCAATGCCCCAATCCTGGCCGAGGTCGTGCAGGCCACGCTCGACGAACACCCCGACTTCGTCCTGGTGCCGGGTGATCTGGTGAACGGCTCGGCCGATCCGGGCACGTTCAGGTCACAGCTGAGCAACTGGCGGAACATCGTTCAGCCGCTCTACGACGCGGGCATCGGCGTCTATCCTTGCCGGGGCAACCACGACGCCGGCAATCGGGCGGTCTGGAACAGCATCTTTTCGGGCGCGTATGCCCTGCCGGCGAACGGCCCGGCCGGGGAGGAGAACCTGACCTATTCGTTCAGCCGCGGCAACGCCTTCGTGATCGCGCTCGACGAATACGCCAACACCGAGCGCGTCAATCAAAGCTGGCTGGAGGGCCAGCTGGCCGCCAACTCGCTCCCGGCCGTCTTCGTCTTCGGTCACGAACCAGCCTTCCAGGTGTGGCAAACCAGCAACCTGGCGGTGCACGCGGCGGCGAGGGATACGTTTTGGAGCAGCCTGGTAGCGGCCGGCGTGCGCATCTACTTCGCCGGGCACGACCATTTCTACCAGCACACCCGGCTGGACGACCCCACCGGCAATCCCGACAGCGCCGTCCACCAATTCATCGTCGGCACGGCCGGGGCGCCGTTCTATGCCTGGGACGGGAGCTATCCCGGCGACAATGGCCGCTGGACGCCGCAGCCGATCAGCTACGAGGCCAACTACGGGTACGTGGTGGTCGAGGTCAATGGTCTGAACGTGACGGTCACGTGGAAGCACCGCACCGCTCCGGGCACCTATGTGCCGGGGGGCGACGTGCTGAGCTACACACTGGCTCCGCTGCCCTCGAGCCATGCACACCTGCCGGTGGTGGAACGATAGAATCACGACAGCCAGGTGCCCGGCACTTGACAAGTGCCGGGCACCTTGACGTGCGCAGGCGCTTGACGGCAGTGCCGGAAACGACGTGGGTACCCATTGGGTACCCATTTGGCCATTGACCATAACCCTGCACTAGTGGTACAATAAGTATGGAACGCTATCCTTAGTCGTCTCGTGGAAACGAACTGTCAGCGGATTCGGGGAACAGATTGAGCGGATTAGCAGCTCCGCGAGAGCGATTCGGCGGCTGATATGGGTGCATTCCCGGCACAAATCCGCTCAATCCGTTCCGGTAATCCGCTGACAGCCCTGTGAAACAGACCTGCTGTGACGTGCCAGATAGGCAGGAAGCGAGGGAGGCTTATGAGCGGTATCCGATTCTTGCGCTGGCCGGCGCGGGCGGCCGTCGTCTGTTTGCTGCTGGCCGCGCTGGCATGTTCAATCGGCACGATCCAGGCGGCCAGGCCAACGGTCGCCATCCTGTCCCCCCAACCGGGTGCCATTCTGCCGGTTGGAGAGGAGATTGGGGTGCTGTCGGTGGCCGCGGTGTCGGACGCCAGGGGCATCGTCCGGGTCGAGCTGTGGGCCGACAACCAGCTGATGCACCTGCAAACGATCAACCCGCCGGCCACTTCGTTCACATCCAGCCAACCCTGGACGCCCACCAGCCCGGGCGATCACACCCTCAACGTGCGGGTCTATAACATGGCCGACGAGCGCAGCGACGCCGGTGTGACCATCACTGCCGTCGAGGCGGGTGCCGCGACCACGCCTGGTGCGCTGCCCACGCCATTCCCGACCGCAACGCCGACGGCCAGCGCGACGCCTGTGCCCACCGAGACGGCTACCGCCACCGCAACGCCCACCCCCACCGACACGCCGACCCCGACCGCCACGGGCACGCCCACCCCCACCGCCACGCCGCGCATCCCCATGCTGACGGTGCTGACGCCCCTCAATGTGCGCACCGGGCCGAGCACGGACTATCCCGCCATCGGCCAGCTGGCCCAGGGCGCGGTGGTGTTCATCACCGGGCGCAGCCCCGATGGGACGTGGTGGGAGATCGTCTTTCCGCCCAACACGGCCGGGCGCGGCTGGGTGTCGGGCAAGCCGCAGTACTCGTATGCCGTCAACACCGAGGCCGTTCCGGTCGTGGTGCCGCCCCCGCCGCCGCCGACCGCCACCCCGACGCCGGCGCCGCGCCGGGAGCCGCCGGTCATCTACAACTTCTGGGCGGATCGCTACGTCATCAACCAGGGTGAGCAGACCACGTTGCACTGGGACCTGGCAAACGCCCAGGCCGCCTACCTGCGTTACGAAGGCCACGAAGAGGGAGTGGTGGCGCCCGGCAGCAAGACCGTCGATCCTGAGCATACGACCACCTACACCCTGTATACCTACAACGCCAACGGCGCCACCGAACGGCAGCTGACCATCGTGGTCAACCCGCCGGCCGGTCCGGCCGGCATCGTGCTCGATCTGGTGGCGGCGGCGCCCTTTGCCACCTGGTCGAGCGGCCTGGGCGCCAATCCGCTACCCTTCGGCGCGGACGGCGACCCGCGCGGCTATGCCGAATGGCGCGACTATGCCCTCTTGCAGGACGGTTCGCAGCCGATTCGAGTGCTGCTGACCGTTCCGCAGGCGGTGGACAACGGAAACATCGCGGGGACCTTCACGCTGCCGCGGCCCATCCAGCCGGGCGACCACTTCAGGGCACGGCTGGGCTTTCTGCACGGGGCTGCCGGCAGGGTGACCTTTGTGCTGGCGGCGCTGGGTGGGTCGCTGTCCGGCCCGAACCTGCTGGCCACCCTGGATGCCGCAGCCACCGACGGTGGGCTTCACAACGCGGACGTCGATCTCGGTTCGGTGGTGGGTGCCACCCAACTGACGCTGGGCGTTCTGGCGAGCGGCCCGTCCTACCAGGCGTGGGCGGTCTGGGTCGACGCGCGCGTAGAGCGGTAGGTCAGCACCCTGAAGAGCCGGTGCTGGAGAGGAACGCCGGCGTTGTTTTCCAGCACCGCCGGTTTACGGCGGTGCGTTCCCTATTTGCGCGCCCAGCTGACCTTGAGGTGCGCGCCGCCCCAATGCTCGTAGTATTCCACGCGCACCGAGTGCTCGCCGTCGTCGCCGAAAGACCGGTCGGCGTACAACGTGCGGTTGCCGTCGTCCCAGCCGTTAATCAGCAGATCGCTGTCTACCCACAGCCGCACCCCGTCGTCTGCGTCGAGCGTGAAGGTGTAGGTGTCGTTGTGGAAACCGGCCGTGCGGGTGTAGCGCGCCGAGAAATTGTCGGCAGACACGGCCGGGTTGGGTGAACCCTGCCCCCAGTCGTGATTGAGTTCGTCCTCGTAGCGCGTCAGCACCGGGTCGCCGTCTAGCTTGCGATTGTTGAAGTATTCGGCGTTCCAGTCCTCGGGCCGGTGCCAGGTCAGGTGCACCAGGGCGGTGCCCAGGTGTTGGTAGTATTCCAGGCGCACCTGGTGCGGGCCGGCGCCGAGCGGCACGTCGGTGGCGTAGGTGGTCGGCTGGCTGTCGTGCCACTGGTCGATGACCAGATTCCCGTCCACCCACAGGCGGGCCCCGTCGTCGACCTCGAGGGTGAAGTGATAAGTGCCGTCGTTGAAGGTCACCATGCGGGTCCAGCGCGCCGACCAGTTTTCGACGGAAAGGCCCGGGACGGGGGGCTGGCCGCTCCAGTTGAAGTCGATTGCCACGTCGTTGCGCACCAGGCGGGGCGATCCGTTCAGGGAGAAGTTGTCGAAGTACTCGCCTTGCCAGTCGGTGATCGGCGCCGGGGCAGCGGTCGGGGTTGCTGCCGGGCTGGGGGTCGGCACGGGGGTGGCCGTCGGCGGCAGCGGCGGCGCGGCGGCAACCGACACGCCCGAGAGGTCGCCGGTCGTCACGTAGCGGCGCGAGACCCAGCCGGATCCGGCGCCAGCCGGCCCCCCTGCGCCACGGGGGGCCGGGGAGTAGCTGATCTGAAGCCAGTCGGCCGCCGCGCTGATGCCGGTGACCGGGGCCGATTGGCCGGCCGCCAGGTAGCCCACCAGCGGGTAGGCCACGCCGGGGCCGCTCCGCACGTTCAGGTCGATGGTGGCGGTGGCGACCGACTGGCCGGCGGGGACGATCACGTCGACCAGGGTGGCCGTGACCGGCGCGCCGGGCGTGACGGCGTCGGCGGCCTGGGCGGTCGAGGTGGGCGCCGAGGCGTGGGCCGGCGCGCGCTCGCCCCCGGCCTGCCCCCACCCGGAGGGGGCGA
>Ga0315282_10017758_pt1 | contig 10244 bp, 10 predicted proteins | sample YL17G07_20_MG_FD_203693 | JGI IMG/M metagenome (GOLD analysis project Ga0315282, IMG submission 203693) | Sediment microbial communities from Yellowstone Lake, YNP, Wyoming, USA - YL17G07_20 | ecosystem: Environmental > Aquatic > Freshwater > Lake > Sediment | place: USA: Wyoming | collected... | reverse complement strand
ACGGTGGACGTGCTGGTGCGCATGGGGGCCCGGGTCAAGGTCGCCGACAACTGCTGCTGCGGCCTGCCGGCTTATGGCTACGGCGATCTGGAGGCGGCCCGCAAGATGGCCCTCAAAAACATGGACATCCTGGAGAAGATCGAAGCCGATACCATCGTTACCGAATGCGGCAGCTGCTCCGCTTTCCTGAAGGAGTATGCCGAGCTCTTTCTGAACGAGCCGGCCCTGAAGGAGCGCGCCGAGCGCCTGGGCAAGAAGGTGAAAGGCTTCAGCGAATTCGTGCTGAACCAGCTGCCCGAAACCATTCCGGCCGGAGCGCTCTCGGGCAAGGTGACCTACCACGATCCGTGCCACATGAGCCGCTACCAAAACGTGGTGAAGCAGCCCCGGGCCCTGCTCAAGAAGATCTCCGGCCTGACCTACGTGGAGATGCCGGAGGCCGACCGCTGCTGCGGCGCCGCGGGCAGTTACAACATCATGCATTACGAGCAGTCGATGAAGGTCCTCGACCGCAAGATGGACAACCTGAAGAAGACGGAGGCCCAAATTCTTGCGACCGAGTGCCCGGGCTGCCTCATCCAGTTGAGCTACGGGGTGAAGCGCGCCGGGCTGGGTGTGCGGGTAGCCCACATCAGTCAGCTGCTCCAGGAAGTTTATAAATAGTGCCCATCCGGAAACCCCCTATTCCCCTTGCGGGAGTAGGTGACCCGCGGCGTTGCGTCGTCCACCACAAGCACCTAGGAATTGAGGGATTCCGGAGACCTGAGGAATGGGCTGATTATTTGGAGATTTCCGAACTCTTGCGCCTCTTGCAGGTCTTCGGTAAGCAAATACCGACACTCCGCAACTTGGGTCGCAGAGACGATCAGGGAATCCCACCAAGAAAGGTGGTAACGATCCTGGATCCGCCAGCCTGTTTCGATCACCCGGGCATCAATCGGTAAAGGCCGCCAGGTCAGAAGAGAACGAATTTCGCTGCGGGCGCTCTTCGGGTCAAGGCCTGGCTTCAGCTTTTCGGTAACGGTCACGTAGAATTCCTGAAGTACCTGGAAACTCAACCGCCCCGTACCGGTTTCCCAAAGATGCTTCATCCAGGCGATGGCTTGCTTCTGTTTCCGGGGCTCCGATGCGTCCCGGCTGTAAACAAGAATATTCGTATCCACGAAAACCTTATCGGCCATAAAGCTCCTCGCGACGGGGATACTTCGCCCGGGGCTTTTTCAGCTTCGTCGCAGGACGCGAAAGGTAATCCTGCATCGCCGACCGGTACTCCTGTTCCTCCAACATTTTTCCCCGGAGCATTTCCCCCACCAGACGAGAAAGACTGCTGTCGCGCTCCGCAGCTCGGATCCTTGCCCAGCGGGCTGTTTCTTCATCCAAAGTGATCGTCACATTCTTCATAACACTATTTTAGTGTAACACGGAATTCGTGTCAACAGAGATCTCCTACCCCTCACGCCGATTAATCAGCAGGCCCCTGACGTTTTCGAGCGTAAGAAGATTCACGTCTTGCGAGCGCTCGAGAAATGGAGAAACATCCTTCACGGCGCGATCCCAGGGGATCTCCTCCATCCGCTTCATCACCATCCGGCGCCAGTTTGCGGCGGTCAACTTCGGTCCCGCCCATCGAGTTTGAGCCAGGGCGTTATTCAGTAACGTGCAGTTCGGCTCAGGCCAGGTCCGGTCCGTTAGATACCAAACCAGATCGAACAAATCCCGTCCTTTCGTATAGGCGCGCGAGAGAAAGGCGTGCAGCTTCCCGGCGAGAAGTGACGGGCGGTCGTAATGGAGCAAATTTAGGGTGACGAACTTCGGGATCACACTCGTCGTCGTGATAGCCCCGTCAGGCGGATTTCACGGCCCCTTTGTCTCTGATCCAGATCTCATTTGAGTAACCTTCGGCCTCAAACGCTGAGCTGACCTTCCATGAAAAAGGAAATTGACATTTTCCTTTTTCATGGTATCCATTCGGGAAAAGACCTCCTGAACCACACTAAATGCGGGGCCGGGTGGCTCATGGGCCCGCTAGGCTCTATTGGGCCTGATTGGTCTTCAAGTCGTTTGACTTTCTCTCCCATTCTGTCATTATCCCTCTGGACCAAAGGCTTTCCATCATCCTTACCCTGAGGTGGTTTGTGGACGGGATAAAATAAATGCTATTTCTTGCATGAAGAGGAATGGGTATTTGTAACGACTTTTTCCTGAAGTATTGTTTTTAGAGTTTTCCCCAAGAATGCACCATTTCAAACACAAATCTTCAATTTGAACTTGAAACCCGAGGCCGTTTTCATAGGCAATTTTCCCCTTGACTACCTATTCGCATAAGAGTATTTTTTGATCGTCGTCGTTGTCATTTCCTTCCGTAGCCCAGTTAACCCATCAACAAAACCCCTAACCTTCTGGAGGAAATTATGAGAAGGAATTCCCGGAAGGTACCTGCGAAAGCTCCATGGGATTTTCTTGTGCCCTTGGAGGCTCTTAAGCCAATCCAGTTAGGGATGAAACCTGCCGCGGGTCGATAAGAGCCGGATGAGCGGAGACGTTCGTCTCCGGATCCGTAAGGACCTGAGGGTGATATTCCCCGGGCTACTCGACCTTGCGGTTTTGAAAATTGGTATTTTTATGGGGGAAATTATAACTACTTGCTCCTAATTGCCTCGCGAAAAAAGTTCCATAATGAATTATACTTTTGTTCTAAAATGAAATTATAATCACTGAGGAACCAAAGAGTGACCAACCCTTGAATCATGCCAAAGAAGGAAGTAGCCACCATATCCAGATTGAGGTCCTCTTTTATTTCCCCGGCCGTTACTCCCCTTAATAATATGTTCTTAATGGAAGTGATATATTTGGTTAGAACCTCATATATTTTTTTGTTTAGCCCTTTATCACCTAGGCTGATAATTTCTGCGATAACAAGGAAAGAAACTCCCCTTCTTTGTTCCATCGAAGACAAATGATTTCTCAAGATGCTTTCAAGAAGTTCCAAGGTATTTTTATGGGAGCCACTCTTTTCAATATCTCCGATTAAATTATCTTCGATATAATCAACCAAAAATCCTAGGATTTCCCTCTTACTTCTAAAATGCCGATAGATCGCCCCTTGCGAGACTCCAATCTCCTTGGCTATTCTTCTGACCGTTACGTGCTCGCTACCGTATTTAGTAACCAATTTTCTTAACGCATTGATGATTTGTTTTCGCCGCAAAAAAGTATTTTGACGTTTGGTAACTCTTCGTGGCATACATTATCTCCCGGAAAACATTCGATTATTATGAAAACCGCAAGATTACCTATTACCACAAAAAGCTTTCAAAAACAACAACTTTTGCCACTAAAGTGATTGTAGGCCCCTTACCCCCTTTTTGCTCCCTGTTTTAGGATAGGGTACTTCTTGGCAAAATTCTTGGGTCGGAAGGAGAAGTTATTAGGTTTGCGAAATCAATGAGACCTGTTTTCTCCCGGGGTGTTCTAGTTCTATATCCCCCTTGGGGGCATTTTCCAGTCGTAGCATTATAAAAAGGATCTAATGGTTGAAACGTAATAAATGGAGGCTTTTCGAAATGTAATAAGCCTAAACGAACGGACAGACATCACCGAGTTGGAAAAGGAATGCCAAATAAGGAAATTATGAGATTTATCCAGAAATTCTTCTCAATAATTTGGCGTCCTTGTTAACATGGATTTACCTATAAGATCTCGACTCCAAGAAAACCGATTGATGCCGAATGCCGCCTGAACTTTTGAATTTCCCGAAATCTGTACTATTTATTGATTAGATAATTGATAAGTATAAAAATTACCACCCCCAGAATAATGACTAGAATTATCCCTCCCATCGCCAAAAAATTAAAAATCCGTTTTCCCCAACCCCGACCTTTCTTATTTTCCTCATGATTAGAGGCTACTTTGTTTTCTTTGTTTATTGCTTCCATGGTTCCCTCCTTTTGATAAGTTAACGCATATTTACTTAAAATAAAATAAGTCAAGTAAACTTTTCTTTCCGGACGAAGTTTCTTTGAAGACAATACTATCCCTCGAAGGATAGGTTACCCCCTTGCAGGATAATTCTTGAGTCTATTGCGGGGAAAAAACCACTTGCCGGATCTGCCTTGCGGTTTGATCTATCCCTTCATCCCTATTTGAATAGCCACCAGATAAAAATATAAAGCGCGAACCCGCCGATAAGGATTACTAAGAAACCGCCATACGCCAAGAAATTCATAAACTTTTTGCCAAAGCTCGTCTTTTTCTTTTCCTCGCCGGCCTTTACCCCATTTCCCATTTTCTCTTTCGAAACTGATTCCATCACGTCCTCCTTTTCTTAGTAAATAAACGTTTATTTATTTACCAGAAATATAATATTTGTCAAGAAAAAAAATTTAGCCAAAATTAAAAGCCCGCATCTGGGACCGAAGGGCTAAATGAAAACTGTACAAGGAGGGTATCTGAATTTGGCTGGTAGATTAATTCTATTAAAAACGACCATTAAAAAATAATATATGATATCTTATAGTTAAAGTTAATAAAAGAATTTCCAAGGCCTATAGGAACAGGAGACACTTTTTTCACTGAATTACCCTTGATCTCGCTTTTATCCCAGCTTGAAGAAAATACTGGCTGCTCAATGAGGCTTATTTCCCCAGCCTTCTTGGAAGATTAATTAAATGTCTGTTTACTTACAAAATTGGAAATCAAAAACTCCAAGAGAAGGTGAAAAGGGGGGTGAAGGGAGGGGTAGACGCTTATGGAAAACCTTAGCAATCGCTGGGGATGACAAAAATGTAATATTAAAGTCTTGTAGGTATTGATCTTGGCATGATAATTGAAATTTTCCCTCCCCCCTTTTAAAGGGACTCGCCGGCCTCAGCGAACCGAGCTTCAAAACCGATAAAACCGAAAATTTCTCACCGAAAATTTCTCACTTGACAGAATCACCATCTTTGCTATCATATACCTAAAATTTTTTTATCATGCTTTGGGGTCCAGAAATATTTAAGATATTTCTGGAGGTTAAAAAGCAGGATAGTCGGGCCGCTATCCGAAAATCTATTTTCGGGTAGCGGCCTTTTTTTTTAGGCAAGCAAATCACGGAGAAGAAAGGAGTAATTTATGAAAAGGGAAATGGTTGTCGTATTGGTGATAGTCTCGGTGTTCCTCTCTTTTTGCTCGCGCTTTTCAACCGCGGACCTGCCCGATAAGGGAGTTGTTATTTCGAGCCCAAAGGCAAGTGATGTTGTGCAGAAAGGAACTTCATACGAGATCCAGTGGAAGACAGAAGGTTCAGATCCTGAATTTGGGGCAGTGGTTACTATTGAGTTCTCTAAAGATGCGGGAAAGTCCTGGAAGCAAGTGGAAGAAAACGTTCCCAAAGCGGGCCCATTTGTGTGGAAGGTCCCTGAAATTGATTCGACTCAGTGCAAGGTACGCGTTTTCGCACAACGCAGGCCAGAATATCGTGGGACTTCTGGAGTCTTCGCTGTGAAATGAGGAGTTTATCCGCCAATCCAAGGATTGAAGAATTGGGGCATTCAGGCCCTTTTTGAGTAGATTGAATCTCCTCCCGGGACTTTAAAAAATGCAAGCCGGAATCTCCATTGGGGCGGTTAAAAGCAGGGATAAGGATGGGCCTTTTTACAAGGAAGGTAAAGATCATCAAAGAGATAGAGGGCGGGGTCTGGGGCCACCTGGTCAATGTTCACAAGGTGGATGTGGACACCCTGTACCGTAAGTTCCGTTGTGTGGAGCGCAAGGGAGTTCTAGAGGGAGGCAGACCCGTTACCTTTCTCCGGGTTTTTAAACCAGAGGAAGCCCAAGAAAAGAACATTACAATTAGCGGGTGGGAGATCTTTGACCAGCATCCCGACCTGATCCACTTTGAGGGGTATTTAACCAATACGAATGAGGCTTACCTGGAGCGAAAAAGGGGGTAGGAATCGCAAGCAATCGGGTTCCGTCATGACTCACTCTTTTGTGTTTTTTCTTTTTGAACTCTCCTTAGTCCTTGTGGCGGCCAAGATAGGCGGCCTGGTGGCCCAGAAGATGCGCCAGCCCGTGGTGTTGGGTGAGCTTATGGCCGGGATCATCCTGGGAAATTTGACCTATCTAGGAATTGAATTCTTCAAAGGCATCCGGCATGATGTCGGACTGGCCACGTTGGCCGAATTAGGCGTTATTCTCCTGCGATAATAAAAAATATCAGCTATACCTGTCCGAATTGTATCCTTCCTTGCCCGTAATGAGAGATAAGAGTGATTCGTGTTACCACACCACGGCACAAATGGCGGCATTCCTTGCAAGGGCTTTCTTGATGATGCAGTAGAAACTTTTGTGGTGAAGGGATGAATTTAAAACTGTCCGCATTCACCCTTTCACCCCTTAATGTTCAGCCGGAGAGTGAATCTTATCCTCACTCTTTGTAGGTGTTAGCGTTAAATTCGGGAGGGAGAGGAAAATTTCCAGAGGAAACAAGGACTTCTTCCTGTACTCAATGATTGACGGATTTCGAGGACCATGCGAGAGTACAAACGGTAATCCTTAGCAGTACTGTGGCACCGCCGGCAAACCAGGCGGCCAGCAGAGAAAACAAACATCAACCGATCGTATCGGGAGAAACCGGTCTACTCGACTCAATTCCTAATGCAGGAGGCGGCTGGAAAAGATGACGGTGATTGCCGCCCAAAGCGCCCTCAAATTCTCTTGACACTCTTTTTGAGCGGTGGTATAGGCTTATGTCATGAATCCATCCAGCCTATTCTTATTATTTTTTTCTTGTGATTCAATTGTTTTTGTGGCAGTGTTCCAAGAATCGGGTCGGTCCCTAATATTCACTAAATAAAACTAAGGAGGCGTGTCGATGAGCAAAAAAATCAAAGAAGAGAAAAAAGCAGTCGAAAAAGGGTCCCGTCGTAGTTTCTTGAAGACCGCGGCGGTGGCGGCCGGGGCCGCGGCCGGCGTCGTGGGATTTCCCGGCGTGATGCGTCTGCATGCCCAGAGCCCCATCAAGCTGAAGATTCAGACCGCCTGGGACGCCGGGACGGTGGGCTACACCAAGTTTCAGGATTTCGGCAAGAAGGTGGGCGAAATGTCGGAAGGGAAGCTCCAGGTCGAATGTCTGCCCGCCGGCGCCATCGTGGGCACCTTTGAGATGTTCGATGCCGTCAAATCCGGCGTGTTCGACGGCATGCACTGCTTCGACGTCTACTGGCCCGGCAAGATCCCGGTGGCCACCTTCCTGTCCTCCTATCCTTTCGCCATGGACCGTCCCGATCAGTGGCAGACCTGGTACGACGTCCTCGGCGGGAAGGAAATCGCCCGCCAGGCCTACGGCGCCCACAACATGATGTACCTGGGCCCCATCCAGCACGACGACAACCTGATCCACTCCAAAAAGCCCATCCGCTCCTTTGAGGACTTCAAGGGTAAGAAGATCCGGTACCCGGGCGGGATCATCGCCGACATCTACCGCGCGGCTGGCGTCTCCACGGTTCTGCTCCCGGGGGGCGAGGTCTATCCGGCCCTGGAGAAGGGCGTCATCGACGCCTCCGACTTCGTAGGCTGGGCGATCAACTACAACCTGGGGTTCGCCGAGATCGCCAAGTACATCATCATGGGTCCGCCCTCCACGCCGTGCCTGCACCAGCCGGTGGACTTGATGGGCATCGAGATCAACATGAATTCCTGGAAAAAGATCCCCAAGCACATGCAGGATATGCTGGAAGCGGCGGTGACCTGGCACTCCTGGGATCATTACACGGCGATCCAGAAGGCCGATCTCGATTCCATTCCCAAGTACCTGGCCAAGGGCGTCGAGGTCATCCGCCTGAAGGAGTCGGATATCGCCAAGTTCCAGAAATTCGCCCCCGAGCTCTGGGTGAAGTGGGCCCAGAAGGACCCGCTGGCGATGAAGGCCTTCAAATCCCAGTGGGAGTACATGAAATCCGAGAAGATGAAGTACTACACCGACAAGGACCTGGTGGACAGCAAGGGAAAGAAGCTGACCATCTAAGCCGGGTTGAGGGGGAAGGGATTCCCTATCCCTTCCCTATTTTTTTATTCTGTTGAAATTATCAGTATCCAGTGAAGCTCATTTCCGGCACAACCGCAAAGATCAATGTCGAGGAAGGTGGATAGGATGGATAGATTACGAACCTTCATGATGGCCGTAGAGAAGACCAACGTCTTCGTGGGCAAGATGATGGCCTACGTATCGCTCGTCTGCGTCGCGGTCATTTCCTTTGAAGTGATCATGCGCTATTTCTTCGGCATGCCGACAAACTGGGGGCATGAAACGATGCTGACCCTGTTCGCGATGTACTACGTCATGATTGCCGGCACGGCGCACTTCTACCGGGCGCACGTGCGGGTGGACGTCATCTATGCCGCCCGAACCCGCCGGACGCAGGCGCGTATGGATCTCCTTACCGCCCCGCTTTTCTACCTCTTTGTGCTGGTCTACATCTACACCTCCTGGAATTTTTACTGGAGCTCGCAGATGATGCATTCCGGCAACACCTTCCTGGGGATCGAGATTATCGGTGAGAACTCCTTCACCGACTGGGCGCCGCCCCTCTATCCCGTCAAGTTCCTCATGCCTTTCGGCGGGGTGCTCCTGCTGCTGCAGGCGATTGTCTGGACGATCCGCGACGTCTACACGGCTTTTACAGGGAGGGAATTCGTATGAGCATTGAACTTCTTACCATTCTGATCTTCGGCACCATGGTTTTGTTCCTCTTCCTGGGGCTGCCGGTGGCCTTTTCCTGCGGCGTGACGGGCATCATCTACACGGCCATCTTCCAGGGACCGTCGGCCGTCAATATCGTGCCGACGCGGATTTTCGGCCTGATGGTCAACTATCTGTTGGACGCCATCCCGCTGTTCATTCTGATGGCGAATATCCTCGAGCGGAGCGGGATCATCGAGGATATCTATCACATGGTCTATCACTGGCTGGGCTGGCTGAAGGGCGGCCTCGCCACGGCCACCGTCGCCGCCTGCACCATGATGGCGGCCATGGCGGGCGTCGTCGGCGCCACGGAGGTGACCATGGGGCTCATCGCGCTGCCCCAGATGCTCAACCGCAAATATGACAAGTTTATCGCCCTGGGCTGCATCCTGGGCGGCGGCACCCTGGGGATTCTAATCCCCCCCAGCGTCATGCTGATCGTCTACGGCATGGTGGACAACTGCTCCATCGGGCAGCTTTACGCCGGCGCTTTCCTCCCGGGCTTCCTGCTGGCCGGGCTGTTCGTCCTCTACATCACCATCCGCTGCTATATCAACCCCGAGTTGGGTCCGCCCGTCCCCAAGGCGGAACGGAAGGATTTCATCGGCCTGCTCAAGGTCCTGGGACCGATCATCCCGGCCGGCATCCTGATCTTCCTGGTTCTCGGGACGATCGTCGTCGGGATCGCGGCGCCGACGGAGGCGGCCGGCGTGGGGTGTCTGGGGGCCTGGATCATCGCTTTAATGAAAGGCCGCATGTCCTGGAAGAACCTTCTCCAGGCGGCGGAAAACACGATCAAGGCGTCTGCCATGGTTTTTTGGAGCCTGTTCGGGGCGAATATCTTCATCGCCCTGTACATCATGGTGGGCGGCGGCGACTTCGTCAGCTCTATGCTCTTAGGTTCCGGCCTTGATCCATGGATGATCATCTGGATCATGATGTTCATCCTGATCTTCCTCGGCTGCTTCATCGATTGGGTCGGGATCATCATGCTCACCGTCCCCCTCTTCGGGCCGATCATCCGCAAACTGGGGTTCGACCCGATCTGGTTTGGCGTCCTCTTCGCCGTGAACATGCAGATGGCCTTCCTGTCGCCGCCCTTCGGATTCTCGCTCTTCTACCTGAAAAGCGTGGCGCCGCCAGAGATCTCCACGGTGGATGTCTGGAAATCGGCCTTCCCATTTTTGGCGTTGCAGTTCGTCGGCCTGGTCCTGTGCATGTATTTTCCCGATATTATCCTCCTCGGTCCGAAGTATTTCTTCCGGGGTCTGCAATAGGGATGGGGCGGAGGTAATTGGAAAAAACGCTCTCCGGGGAAACCGTCCGGCCGGACGCTCAGGCTGAACGCCGGCGGGTTTCTCTGAACGGTCAGACTGGGGAAACGCGTTTATGGATCAGGCGAAGGATTCGCCGCAGGCCTTTCAGGCCCCGACGGCGTATGTGATTCTTTTCTACCTGTTGCTGCTGGCATGGACCGTCGGAACTCTTCCATTTATTTATGTTAAATTCCAGAACGTTG
>Ga0315282_10017757_pt1 | contig 10244 bp, 4 predicted proteins | sample YL17G07_20_MG_FD_203693 | JGI IMG/M metagenome (GOLD analysis project Ga0315282, IMG submission 203693) | Sediment microbial communities from Yellowstone Lake, YNP, Wyoming, USA - YL17G07_20 | ecosystem: Environmental > Aquatic > Freshwater > Lake > Sediment | place: USA: Wyoming | collected... | reverse complement strand
TAAGCGCCCCTGTCCCGCCCGTAGCCGTCAGTGTCTGATTGTACGCGACGCTAATTGTGTCCGCCGGCAGGCTTGACGTGGTTATCGAGATTGCGGCGTTAATGACAATCGAGAGGGCCTTTGTGGCTGACGCGCCTACTGTATCAGTAGCCTTCGCTGTGAAGTTGGACGTGCCCGCAGCCGTAGGAGTGCCGGTAATGGCACCCGTGCCGGCGACAAGAGACAACCCAGCAGGCAGGCTGCCCGATTGCAGTGACCATGTCTTGGCGCCGGTTCCACCCGTGCAGGCCAGTGTCTGGTTATAGGCCACTCCAACGGTATCGGCCGGAAGGCTCGAGGTGGTAATCGAGATTGCGGCGTTAACTACGATGGAGAGGGCCTTTGTGGCGGTGGCACTGACGTTATCGGTGACCCTTGCTGTGAAGTTGGAAGTCCCCGCCGCGCTGGGGGTTCCCGTGATAGCGCCTGAGGAGGTGTTAAGGGTGAGCCCCGCAGGCAGGCTGCCGGAGGAAATCGCCCACGTGTAGGGAGTCGTGCCGCCGGTGGCGGTAAGCGTCTGGTTGTAAGCTACCCCAACCGTGTCGGCAGGCAGGCTCGAGGTGGTAATCGAGAGAGGAGATCCGCCCGCTACTTCGTAGCAGCCTATATCATACGCGCCGCCCTGCGGACGGGAGTTGCCGTCCATGTCGTCGGTCACTTCCGTAAGAGTTGTGCCGGCGTTGATCGCGGGCGCGCCGGCCTTCAGGTGATAATCGCTGCCGGGACTGACAAAGAGAGCCGACGCGGTGCTGATAAGCGAATGCGTGTCCCAACCATATCCGCGCCACGTGGACAGCGAAACGTAGCTCGACCCTTCATTGACGCTGAAGCGGTCCACCACGACGTTGTAGTCGCTCTCGAAACCGGTTATCGACGTGCTCCAGACGGAGACTGAGCCGTAGCTGGTACGCTCCTGAATCAATATGTTGTTCTTGACCTTATTGTTCACGCAGCCATTTGATATCTGGATGCAGTCGTAGCCCTGCGTGGTGAAGTGGAACGTGTTGTTGTAGATAAGGTTCCGGTCGGAGTGCACCGCCCCGTCGGCCATGTAGAGCGCCGCCCCGAGGTGCCTGTTATTGTAGGCGAGGTTGTTGAGAATCTTGGAGTCGACCACGCCGTCCATGTTCATCACGGCGCCGCCGTTGCCGTAGGCGGTGTTCTTCTCGGAGAGAAGATAGTTGATTGTCCCGTCGCCGCCGTCGGGCGCGCCGCCGTTGTGGTGGAAGGCGCACAGGGTGTTGTCGTGGCTCAAGTTCCCGCGTTCGGTGGTGTAATCGTCGCTGTCGCCGTTGTAGAAGCCGTGCTGCACGGTGGTGGTGAATGCCTCGTTATTCTGCTCGAGCAGGTAGTTGGCGAAGCCGCTCAGGAAGTTGGTCGTGTACGCGCCGTGCGCGACGCAATTCTGGATCGTGATGTGGTCGCTCTGCACCGTGAAGAAGCCGTAATTATAGGAGCCCATGCCGTTTATCACGAGCCCGTCTATGACCCAGTAGCTCGTCTGATCGATGTCCATGACGGCGTTGTGGGGATTGCCGCCCCTGGAATTAACAATGACGCTCTGGCCCGAGGTCTGGTTCTTCAGGGTCTTGACCGCGCCGGAAGCGCCGGCGCTCGTGATGTGGCAGCCAACGTAGGTGCCGTTGGCGACGAGGATCGTGTCCCCGTTGGCGATTGAATCGACGGCGTGCTGCAGAGTCGCCCAGGGCTGACCCGATGTGCCCGGCCAGCCGTCGTTGCCGCTGTTGGATACGTAGTACGTTGTGCCGAAGGAAGCGGTGGAAAGCGCGAAAATCATCAGACATGCGCACAGAAATGCAATAGTGGTTCTCATGGATTTGAATCCCCCAATGACATTAACGCTCTTGCCCGAGAACTGGTCAGATACCGACGATCGGCACGATTCGTCCATCACCTCCTTTTCGTCCGATCCGAGGCGCGCCGGAAACGCGCAGGCGTCCTGGGGGATTCGCATGGTGAAGGCCGGCCGCCTCCATAGCCACTGTCTGCTGCGCTTGGCAGATTGTACACGAAACCCGAACCGTCCTGGAAGGAAAAAAGAGCGTTTTTCTCCGCCGGGAGCATTAGATGGCCAGCGGAAGGCGCGCTGTCAACACCAGGGGCCGCCGGACTCGCCGGCGGCCCTGATATCATGCTTGTGACCTTTCGGGCTGTCGCTACTAATAAATGTAGCAGCCGATCTCGTAGGTGCCGCTTCTCGTCGCGCCGTCATGGTCGTTGGTCACGTCGGCGAGCGTGGTGCCGTGATCGATAGCGGGCGAGCCGGCCTTCAGGTGGTAGTTGTTGCTCCCGGGAGCGGAGAAGATCGCGTTGATATCGGTATTGGTCACTGAATGCATATCCTTGCTGTACGCGGCCTGCCACTGCGCAAGCGTATAGCGCGTAGCGTTGTCGTTGACCGCGAAGCGGTTGCAGAGGTTATAGTCCGAGGTCAGCGTGGATATCCACGCGGAGACGTAATCGAGCCCGCCGCGGTTGGTGTTGTTGACATCCATATGGAAGAGGATGTTGTTCTCGATCACGTTATTGGTGCCGGCCGAGCCGCTTCCCGCCGCGAAATTGAGCACGTAATACCCCCCTACGGGGGTAACGTACGTGTTGTTCACAATGCGGTCGCTGGAGGGGTTCGACGTGCCGTCCACCTTGGTCATCTGCTGAGCCTTCGAGGAATTGTTGTACGCCAGATTGTTCTTCCAGGTGGTCGAGCTCACGCCGTCGCCGTCAAACCCGTTGACGTTGGAGTAGGACGTGTTCCTCTCGACAAGCCAACCGGTCATCTGGCCGTCGCCTCCCATCGACGCATCGCCGTTCATGTGATGGCCGAGGCTGGCATTCGAATACAGAAGGTTCTGGGTGATCGTGCCGTTATCGGCGGAGTTGCTGGTGTAGATGCCGTGCTCCGTGTTGCTGTAGGATGTGCAGCTCTTGACCAGCTGGTAGTCGGAGAACGAGGAGAAGATGCCCGTCGCTACGGATGAGGAGCTGGCCTTGGAATGGTGCGCCGTGCAGTTCTGGATCGTCACGTGATTGGTATTCCTGATGTCGATGGCGCGGTAGGTGCTGTTGCCGTTGACTATGAAGCCGTCCACGGTCCAGTAGGCCATGGGAGTGCTTCCGCTGTCCCACTTGCCCTCGAGCTCGACGATACCGTTATGCTTCTGGGAGCCGCCGAGAGCGTTAAGCGTTACGCCGCCGATGTTCTGCGCCTTGATCGTGGTGACGTGGCCCGATGAACCCGTGTGCGAGTCGGTCTGGCGGAAGCCTGCGTATGTGCCGTTGAGCACTATCGTGGTGTCGCCGGCAACCATTGTGTTAGCGGCCTTCTGCAGCGTACGCCACGGACTGCCCGATGAGCCGTTATTGTTGTCGTTGCCCGAAGTGGATACGTAGTACGTGGTCCCGAAGGATATGCCGGTGACCAGTCCTACGATTACCGCCGCAAAGAGAATGCCGGAAAGCTTCGTCATGAAATCCTCCTCTTCACTTGATAAGTACCCGGGACTGATTGACACAAGACGTACTGCACAAAAGAGGGGTCGGAGTACCCCTTGCGCCATCACCCCCTTTCGAGCCCGACGAAAGGCTGCAACAACTCAAGCGCTCGTGACTGCGCCAACGAGAGGGATTTCCGTTTCATCAAAGGTGGAAACAGCCGCAGAGCAGGCACCCTTTTCTACAGTTCTGCACGCCGCGGTCAAGGGGAAAAGCGTCTCGGTCTCCCGATTTTCCGATTCCCGGTCCGCCGGAGAAGCCGGCATAATGAAGCGGGCCGCCGGAAGATCCGGCGGCCCCAGAATCCTGCGTGCCTCGCGGCACATGTCAGACCTATAGACTTATCTCCTCTGTACTACAAGCGACAGGGCCTTGCTGGCCGTCGTTGCCTGAGAATCCGTAACCTTCGTGGTGAAGTTAGAGGTCCCGGAAACCGTCGGCGTGCCGCTTATCACACCCGTCGAGCCCGCAAGCGAGAGGCCCGCAGGCAGGCTGCCCGCCATGACCGACCAAGTGTACGGCGTTACGCCGCCCGTGGCCGTGAGCGTCTGGCTGTAGGCTTGACCCTTATGGGCATCGGGCAGACTCGCCGTGGTGATGCTCAGCGGCGCTACGGGGTTGATCACGATGGAGAGAGCCTTGGTGGCCGTCGCAGTCACCGCATCCTGAACTATGGCGGTGAAGTTCGACGTGCCGGATACCGACGGCGTCCCGACTATCGCCCCAGTGCTGGCGTTGAGGGACAGGCCCGTCGGCAGGCTTCCGGTCTGGATGCCCCACGTATACGGGGCCGTACCACCGGCGGCCTGGAGCGTCGCGGAATACGCGCCGCTCACTGTGCCGGAAGGCAGGCTCGAAGTCACGATCGCAAGAGCGCTGCTTGCTTCGAACGCGCCGATATCGAGAGTGCCGTCACTCGGACGCGCCTCGCTCGACTGATTCTTGACGTACTGCCTGTCGACCGGATAGGACGCGGCGTCGGCGTGGAGCGTTGTGCCGGCGTTCACGCAGCCGGAACTGGGAAGAATGTGGAAATCCTGGGTGCTGAAGTTGACGAATCCCGGATCGGTTCCGAGAACGTGGCCGCCGTAGTCGTTAACCAGGCCACCGCTGGGCCCTGCAAGCACATAGCCAGGCTTCAGCCAGCAATTGCGGATGTTAATCGGGTAGGTCTTGCTGCTGTCATTGGTTATCTCGATCTGGTTGCCGGCGGCCGCAGTTGAGTAGATGACGCAGTTGCGTACGTCGACGAAACCCGTCGATGTGTTGCGAATGACTGTCGTCCTGGTTTCGGTGGCGGAGCCGCGGTAGGACACCACGGTATTGTTATAGAAGTAGCCCTTGTGGCGCGGCTCGGCGTGCATATCCTTGCCGAAGTTGACAACCTGGCGGTTGCCGATATCGGGCCGCTCGATGAGGATGTTGCCGTACATGTAAGACTTGTCCCATTCCGGGCTGACGCCAAGGGTGCTCGAGTCCTCGCAGTCGATGGCGTCGATGCATCTGTTGCCGCCTTCGATCCAGTTGTAGCGCACAACCATGCCGGCGCTGCGATCCTTGAGGGCATTGCCGATAGCCTGGGTATCGCCGCCGCGCGGCGGTCCGTAGCGGTTATACTGGTAGGTTATTCTGTAGGTCTCGCAATATGTGTCGTGCTCCTGGTTGCTGCCGGCGTTGCCGCAGGCGTTGACGTAGTTGCCCTCGATCAGCCAGTCCTGCGTCCAGTTCACGGTGCCTGTGTCCTGGCAGTAGGTCATGATGCCATTGCCGCAATCATGGATATAGCAATTGCGGACGGTGACGTTATAGCCGTTAACGCTCCAGATGCCCGCGGCGTTGGCGGTGAAGGCCTGAGTCACACCGTCATCGTCCGTGAACGTGTAAGGCTGAGAAGCGTTCCTGATCTCGAGATTCTCAATAGTGATATACGCGCTATTGCGGGTCGGCGGAATGGTTGTGGCGTCGCCCTGCTGCATGCAGATGAGGCCGCGGGCCTCGGAGCCCCAGGACAGAGCCAGACGGCTCACGGCGTTCTGGCCGTCGATTATGGGCAGTGCGCCGCCGGGACCCGGCACGCCGTGGAAGGTTATGGGCTGGCTTGCCGTGCCAACGCCCGATGCGATGACTTTTTCGTAGTATGGAGTCGCCTTGTAGTAAATGTTCACAGTGTCGCCGGCAACAAGCGATTCCAACGGAACGTCAATGATATTGGTGTAGGCCTGCCCCGGCCCTACGTTGTAGACGGTCGCGCCGGCTGTGGCGGAGACGGCGCAAAGGATCGTGATCAGAGATAGAAGGATGATTGCATGCTTCATGATTGCCTCCCAAAAACACTCGGTTAACGGTTGAGAGACGCTTTCCCACACTGCGTCTCACGCGGGGCGAAAAAGCTATCCACAGGACCTCGCACCCCGTTGACAGTACTCCAACAGCGAGATCGGCGGGTCGGCTTTCCCTGGTTGCCACCACCACCTTTCAGCCCGAGAAGAGACTACGGAAGCGCGGTGCGCGCCGGGCCGCGCGGACGATGCAGTCAAGGTGTTCATCAGGGTGAAGAACTCCGCGTAAGAGGCATGATACTCGCATATTTGCGGCCCAAATGCAAGAGAAAAACAGGCAGGCGACGAGAATAGAACAAGGGGCGCGCCGGCGCGCGGGACGTGCCGATGAAAAGGGCCGCCGGGTGGCCCGGCGGCCCGTCATTTACCTCCAGGCAGCTCTTGCGCCCCCAAAGGCTATGTGGTTACTGTGAGCGTCAGCGGCTGGTCGTCAGTAGCCGCAGGGCTTTGTGAGTCGGTGCATCTCACCGTGAAGTTGTACGTTCCGGTGGTCGTCGCCTTTCCGCTGATAACGCCGGTCGAGGCGTTGAGGCTGATACCGCCGGGCAGGCTGCCGGAGACAACCGACCAGGTGTAGGGCGTCAAGCCGCCCGTCGCCTGGAGGGTCTGACTGTAGCTTCTGTTTCTTCTTGCGTTGGGCAGCGTGGTTGTGGTTATGTTGAGTGCCGGCAGGGAGTTAACCACTATTGAAAGCGCCTGTGTATCGGTTGCGGTCAGCGCGTCCTGGACCCTGACGGTGAAATTCGAAGTGCCGGAAACCAGAGGCGTACCGCTTATCACCCCGCTGGAAGTAACGAGGGCCAGGCCCGCGGGCAGGGTTCCGGAGGAAACCGCCCAGGTGTACGGCGCGTTACCTCCGGTGGCGACAAGGGTGGTCGAATAGGCCGTGCTGACCATGCCGGCGGGCAGGCTCGTGGTCGTGATATTGAGCGGCCCCGCCGCGCCGCCTTCAAACGCGCCGATGTCGAAAGTGCCGTCGCTCGGACGGCTTTCGCTGCCCTGATGCTTGACGTACTGCATCGTGACGTTGTACGTCGGCAGCACTGCCGCGTTGAGTGCTCCACCGGCATTGACGCACGGAGAGCCCCCTGCGAGGTGGAAGTCCTGAATAGACTCGTTGGCAAATCCCGGGTTGTCGCCGACCACCGACGTGCCATCGTTATTGATGATGCCGCTGAACGATGACGGGGCATTGAGCATGCCCGGCTCGTACCAGCAATGGGAGATGTCGATGCGGCCGTCGCGCTCCAGCCACGAAACGGTGCTGCCTGCGGCGTTGATCGCGTAGACAATGTTGTTGCGGAAATCGCAACTTTCGTTGTCCGTGCTGAGGCGGATGACAACGGTCTGAGCGGTGCGATAGGTGACCATAGTGTTGTTGTAGAAGTAGAGCCAGCCGGCCCTGTATACGCCGTGCATGTCGCCGCCGTAGTGGATCACCTGCCGGTTGCCGACGTCGTTGCGCTCTATGAGGACGTTGCCGTAGACGTAGGTCACGTGATTGAGGGGATCGTTACCGAGGGTGTCCGAGTCCTCGGGGTCGACAAGGTCCAGAGTACGGTTGCCGCCGTCGATCCAGTTGTAGCGCGCGACCATGCCGGCGCTGCGGTCCTTGAGCGCGTTGCCGATGGACATGGTATCGCTGCCCCGCGGCGGGCCGTAATGGTTGTACTGATATGTGATCCTGTAGCTCTCGCAGTAGCTGTCATGCTCGGTGTTGCTTCCCGCGTTGCCGCAGTTGGTGAAGTAGTTGCCCTCGACAAGGACGTCTTGAGTCCAGCAGACCGACCCATCGCCTTCACTGTACGTGAAGAACCCGTTTCCGCAGTCGTGGAAGTAGCAGTTGCGGATCGTGAAGTTCCTGCAATTCGTCATCCACAGCGCTGCGGCGTTGGCGTTGTAGTTCTGGATCACGCCCGCATCGTCCGTGAAAGAGTAAGGCTGGCTCGCGTTCTTGACCTCAAGGTTTTCCACAGTGATGTAAGCCTGGTTGCAGGTGGTTGGGAATGAGGTGGAGTCGCCCTGCTGCATGGTGATGAGACCGCGGGCTTCAGAGCCCATGGTAAGCGCCAGGCGCGATACCGCATCCTGGCCGTCCAGAACCGGCAACTCGCCGTTGGGACCCGGAACACCGTGAATTGTGATAGGCTGGCTTGCCGTGCCGGTACCGTGGAGGATGAATTTCTCCTTATAGGGCGTCGCGCGGTAGTAGATGTTTACAGTGTCGCCCGCAGTGATCGACTCCGAAGGAACATCCACGATATTAGTGTAAGCCTGCCCCGGTCCTACATTGTAGATTGTTGCGCCGGCGGTCGCGCAAACGGCGCCGACGATAGCAACCAGAAGCGTTAGAACAGCTATGTGTCTCACGGCAACCTCCCGAGAATGTGCGGTTAAGGGTGTTGAGACGCCCCCTCGTGGACGTCTCAGGCATATGGCTGTCAACATGCCGAAAGGGCCGCCGGATACTCCGGCGGCCCCTTGTACCACGATCTCAGCCGTATGAGACTGTTCGCTATTAGTACTTGTAGCAGCCTATGTCGTACGGGGCAGTGCGCGCGGCGCCGTCATGATCTTCCGTCACGTCGGCAAGCGTCGTGCCTGCGTCAACTGCGGGCGAGCCGGCCTTCAGATGGAAATCGTTGCCGGCATAGTTGTTGAACAGCACGTTCGGATCGGTGCAGGGAACCGAGTGCAGGTCCTTGCCGAACGTCGTCTGCCACTGCGCAAGCGTGTACTTGGTCTTGACGTCGTCGAGCGCGAAGCGGTTGATGACGTTGTAGTCGGACGTCAGCGTAGACATCCAGCCAGAAACGTAGTCGAGGCCGCCGCGCATCGTATTGGCAATGTCCGCATGGAAGAGAATATTGTTCTCAATCACGTTATTGGTGCCGCCGACCTTGCTCCTGCCCTTGGCGAAGTTGAGCGGATAGAAACCGCCAACACCCTCAACGAGAGTGTTATTCACCCAGCGATCATCGGCCGGGTTGGAGGTGCCGTCAACCTGCGTCTCCTGAATACCCTTGGAGGAGTTGAGGTATGCGAGGTTGTTCTTCCAGGTCGAGGAGCTCACGCCGTCGCCGTCATAGCCGTTGGTGTTCGAGTAGGATGTGTTCCTCTCGATAAGCCAACCGGTCATCTGGCCGTCGCCGCCCATCGACTTGTCGCCGTTCATGTGGTGGCCGCAGGAGGCGTTGGAATACCACAGGTTGCAGCGGACGGTGCCGTTGTCCGCGGAGTTGTTGGTGTAGCAGCCATGCTCGGTGTTGTTGTGCGAAGTGCAGTTCTGAACAAGGGTATAGTTGGTGAATGCCGAGAAAATGCCCGTCGAGACGCTCGTGCCGTTCTTGGCATTGAGCACAGTGCAGTTCTGGACAGTGATGTGGCTGTTCATGGCAGTGGAGACGCTGCGCATATCAATGCCGCCCGCGGTGTTGTTGCCGTCGACTACAAAGCCGTCGACAACAACGTAGTTGATCGCGCCGTTGTAGTTCTCAATCTCGAAAGTCCTGTTGTGCTTGATGCGCGCGGTCACGCCCTGAACCGTCACCGTGCCGGGCGTCTGCGCCATGAGGGTAATCGGCGCGCCGGACGTGCCAAGCATGTTCTCGACCCTGACGCCGACATATGTGCCCGCGGCGACCAACGTCGTATCGCCGGCGACCATCGTGTCAGCGGCCTTCTGGAGCGTCGCCCACGGCTGGGATTGCGTGCCGGGGTTGGTGTCCAAGCCGGTGGTCGATACGTAGTACGTAGTCCCGAAGGACATGCCGCTCACGAGAGCGACAATGAGGCTTACAGCAAGCATCGTGGAAAAACGTCTCATGGAATCTCCTCCTCGATTGATTAGTCCGCGTATCCTGTACCCGTTCACAAGCGATGCACGTACTGACTGATGGAGGGGTCGGATTGCCCCTGATGCCATCACCGCCCTTCGGCCCGATTGAAAGCAGCGATAGCGCAGGCGCGCCCGGGTGGCGCTGCACGGCTACGAATCAGGGTGTCGATCAAGTTGAGAGATTCCCGCGCTGACAATGTTATACTCGCATATTTGCCCAGGAGATGCAAGAAGAAAAACAATTCGCCGTGGATTTCGTCGTAACCTGTTGTGGCAACTTGCTTTACAGTGCCATCGGCCGGAAGCGCCGGCTTCGAGGGTCTCTGGAATTGTGCACATTGTCACCCGGAAATATGCCCATAGATGACACAACGGCTGGTAGCCCGCCCGGCTGTGCGAAAGAGGGCCGCCGGAAGATCCGGCGGCCCTTGATGTTACGCTTTCAGTTGTAAAGGCTCGTCGCTGTTAGTACACGTAGCAGCCGATCTCGTACGTGCCCGTTCTCGCCGCGCCGT
>Ga0315282_10017756_pt1 | contig 10244 bp, 5 predicted proteins | sample YL17G07_20_MG_FD_203693 | JGI IMG/M metagenome (GOLD analysis project Ga0315282, IMG submission 203693) | Sediment microbial communities from Yellowstone Lake, YNP, Wyoming, USA - YL17G07_20 | ecosystem: Environmental > Aquatic > Freshwater > Lake > Sediment | place: USA: Wyoming | collected... | reverse complement strand
TTTTTCAAGTTTGATAGAGTTGGGTCTCGCCTTCTAAACGATGCTTCTCATGTCCCAAGACACATCACCACCCATAGACGGAGCAAAACCAGAAGCATAAGATACTTCGCAAACGACTTTAGGAACACGCATGCGTGCTATTTCTGATTCGTTTTATCGTTGCTGTAGAGCTCAAGTAATGCTTAGTCTTGAGGCTTTGAAGGCTGGGTAAAGGGCTCCCGCTAGACACGCGATGACAGCTAGGGCTAAAGCTTGTGCGATTGTAGACCAAGGGATCAAGGAAAAAGTGGACCTGTACCCGTTTGGGTGTGTGGACGGGCAGTCGTGAGCTGAAAGCGCATGTGCTTAAGCTAGCGGTGCGGCTAGTTATGGTATTGCAGTGCGAGAGAAGAAAAGTCAAGGAAAAATAACTCATCATCCTCCCTCTATCTTAAACCGTATTTATTGAAGTCAGTTATCGCGTTTTTCAGGAGACTTTCTTCGACTTCCTGCCTTCGTTCTTCAGGTATTCGCATTCTAAATTTAATGTTGGTTTCGTAAATTTTCTTGTGAATCGATTCCCCAAATATTCTGTCGAGGTCGTCTATCTGGACAAGTTGAAATCTTGCGGGTATTCTGAGATGCGGTTCCGAGAATCTTGTCAAGATTAGACCTTGTATTCTTTGAAGAGTTGAGAGACCAGCATCTTGTGGATGTGATTCAATCCATTGCAGCCGATAAGGCAGCTTTTCAAGTTTTTCATTAATCGTTTCGATTCTTCGATTGTATGTTTCCGAGCCAATGTAGCTGTCGTCAAACCACGGGTTGTAGTCTTTTGCTTCAATCAAGAAGGCTTTTCCTTTTTTACTACAAATAAAATCTATTTCGCCATCTGGTATCTGTAGATTCTTCTTCACTATAGTGACTTGTCGATCAAGAAGCTCCTTTTCGGAATAATCTTCGAATAAACGTCCTCTTTCATAGGGCTTCAAACAGATTGATTCGAAATTCTTAGATATGAAGCCAAGTAACAAAAGCGATCCCAACAAGGCGCCATCGCCAATAATGTATCTGTAATCTTTTGTGTCAGTGCCAATTGATTCAGATATGCACATTTTTTCATTTCGATTTATTAGCCATAAATCAAAAAGAAACGAGTCATAGTTCTTCCCAACATCAAAAGTCGTGGAATATTTTTCTTTAATTGCCTGATATATGTCTTTGTTCAATTGTGATATGTCTTTAATATGCGTGAATTTTGAATATACGTATCTGCAAGTGTGTAGCATGCCCGCGTAATGAGGATATGCCAATTTGTAACAAACACTTGGACTGATTTCGCCTGACTTACTGACTTCTTCCAAATGATCAAGAATTCTGTGGAAATTCTCGTACAGAGTATAATCCAGCATGTTAGCCTGATGTATGTTTACGTTACACCATTCCAGAATTGGTTGCATTTCACGAGAGTACACTAATCTAACGTTCGGACTTTCAAGCAAGTGGGGCGATTTTTTTTGGACAGCTTCCCTGAGTTTTTCGATGTCTTGTACGGGGTTGTCAACCAGGCATTGAAGTTCATCTTCGCCGTTTTTATTTCCGTAACAAATTATGTCTCTATTCTGGAGTCGAGAAACCTGGCTCATAAAGAGTTCCTTAACAACAATCAAGTTCCAAATTTCGTCAGCTAGCTCAGTATATTTTACGTCGCCATGTTTGACCACCGATAAATCTTCATTAATGTAGGAATTGGCAGTCGATATCGCTGATGGCAAGTCACCTGGCGCTTCAAAAAAACAATGCAAAATCTCAGTTTCTCTGCGGAATAGCAGCCCACCCAAGACTTCTGTTCGATTTCCTTTTTCCACTATTGAACGGATTTTTTTGTCCGCATTTCTAATTGCTTGTTCATACAAGCTTATAGCACTTGGAATTTCCTTAAAATCGTCCGACTTTAGAGGGCATCGCTCAAATGCTTCAAAGCCGCATTTCTCTTTGATCTCGCAATTCCAACATTGGCACAGACATTTTCTTAAGTTACATACGCCAATTCCGTTAACAACAGATAGTTTCGTGCACAGGTTTTTAGGAACAAATTTCATTGATACACCAAGTTCCGAAGCTATTCAGAGTATTATGATGTTACCAACATAATAAAGCAATATCGGATTGCTTGTTTCCCTCATTGATGCAGGTTGCTATTTAACAGAAAGGTTTTCCTTTAACACGAGCTGTCAAGACATGTGCGGCTCATTCAAGAGCGCCTCCACGAAGCTTAGTCTGTACAGACCTGCCTAGTTTTCTGTCCTTTTCACTTATTGATTCTGTGTTTAGAATGATAACATGTATGCGAATTGATCGATGCTGCAAGTCTTATAGGTGGAAAGGCACTCAATTATTGTGAGTCATCTTGTCACAAGAAAGCGAACTCTCAAAGATAGCCCGCACATTGCAGCAACTCTCGGCACAGAATAGTGTTGATGAGATAATCGCATTATTAGATTCAAAGACGACAGTCGAAGGACCAATTCATCCGGACAATGAAACAGAACTGAACTTATGGAACTTGCCGGGATATGCTTACTTCTTGAGACAAGGCAAGTATGAAGAAGCTGAAAGAATTTTCCGCGCTTTCTACGAGAATCTATTGAGAAATCAGGAAGGCGCCGGCAGAGTCCACAAGGGAATGGCTCTCCATAATCTGGGACTGTCGCTTTTCTTCCAGGGAGAGACTGAAGAAGCGATCAAATTCCTCATCTGCGCATACATTGAAGACGCCATAAGAGGAAATGGATCCCTGGAAATTGAGCAATCACCAGCAAGTCGTGTCCTTCGAGGATTTTGCGGAGTGCCCCAACCAGATCTTTTCGAGATAAGGGATTTTACTGTTGAAACCAGCTGCAAAGAGATACCACTTAGGCCCGAATACATCTATGAATCGAAAGGAATCGAAGACGTAATTCAGAAGATTCAGAAAAATTACAGGGAACACATTCCTGAAACGTGGAAATGGGAAAGGGATGGACAAAGAGCGCTGGAGAAGGGCGAATACAAGAAAAGCTACTCTATATATCTAGAATGGTTTAATGCACTCCTTAAATATCAGAAATCAATCAATGCCAGGGTTCACAAGGGACACCCCCTTTTTAACGCAGGAATCTCTTGCTTCTTGCAGGGCGATAGCAACCAAGCGATAAAACTCTTTCTTCTTGCTTACATCGAGGATGTTGTGTCCGCGTTTCGTCTCGGAGAGAGTGATAGCACAGCAGCATTCAGAAATCTGTCAAGCATAATTCAGGTCAGTTCTTTGAAGGATATCGAGACAAAAGTCTTCCAGATGAAAAATGAAAAAAAGAGCGTTGACGATCCTGTCAAGATCATAGAAAACCTTGCAGGAGTGGAAGAGAGAGCAAGAAAGGAATTTGAGGAACAAAAAAAGAGGATTCAAGAAAGCAAAGAGAAAATAGAGAAGGAATTCGTCGACAGAATCTCTAGGAAGAAAGAAATCACTGAGGAACTCAACGGTACCTTCTATGTGCTGAAGAGATGGAATTCGATCACTCCAAGATACCCTCAAGAAGGGTCAGCCGAATCCTATGGCGGGGGCTATTTTATCATCTGGAACAAGAAAGGTATCGTGGTCGATCCTGGATATGATTTTCTAAGGTTTTTCTATAAGGAGGGCTTTAGCGTCCTCAACATCGATCTCATAGTGGTGACTCATGCGCATGATGACCATTGTCAAGATCTAGAGGCGATCTTTTCTGTCTTGCATAAACTCAACGTATCTGGCCATTCTCACAACATAGACTTGGTCATTTCTGAAGGAGTTCAAATAAAATACAGTCGTCTTCTGACAATCATGCGGCAATATGTTCACGATGTGATTCTGCAACCGAGCCATCAAACTGATCCATCGACAATCTCGGGGAAACAATATCAAATTGATATACGTGCGACACCGACTTATCATCACGAAGAACCTTGGATGAAGAACAACACAGGCTTCGGACTACTAATGTCTTTCAAGAAGGAAAACGAGACTATCTTTAGAATCGGCTTAACAGGAGACACCGCGTTCTGGAACGGTATTGAAAGCGAATTCAACCTGACGGATTTGCTCGTGGAACACATTGGAACATTCGGATCAAGCAACAATCATCTGACCGACGTAGGTTGTATCGAGCTTCTGCAGAGAATCCAGACAGCGCCGAGGCTTGTTGTAGTGTCAGAATTCGGGGAAGAACTCAAGTCAAACAGGGTCAATGTCTGCACCCTAATAGAGACTGTTGCAAATAGATCTTCGACACAAAATATACGAGTTCCGGTCTTTGCAGGAGACGTTGGCCTTAAGATCAGAATACCAGATCTCAGAATATTCTGCGCGGAAACAGGTAGATTCGAAGATTACACGGAGATTGTCGACAAAGAGATTCGTGGAAATATAGAGTATGTGAAAAAGGAATAAATCAGTCTAGCGTGTTTTTCGCGCGCAATCATTATAGCTTGAGTTGCCCTATCTGGAATAGGTGGCATGACAGGCTATGCGAGATGCTAAACAGATCATTGAGGAAATCTCCGATCCAAAAAGCGAATCTTATCTAGATTTGCCTGCACTTCTACGACGATTCAGCTATCCCGTATCTCTTGCAGTGTCTGAATGGATCGGCTCGAAAGTCTATCAGAAAGGATTTGCAGACGGTTTAGAGTTTCTTACTCTGATGGCGAACAAGTTCTATACTAGAATCATCGGCAATCCATCCGGTAATCTTCTTGAATCCTTTATAGCCAATGAGAACAAACTGATAGAGCACAAAACGCATAAGCTCATTCTTGCGGCTAAGAGATGGGAAAGTGCATCAATAACTAACACCGAGCTGTCCGGAGCAATTAACGACTTTTGTCTTGAGACGCATGGTGTTAGACTTCCAATGGAGTCTTTCTTCCTCAGAATGATTTTGCCAGAGAAGTTTGGAACACTAGACGTTCGCTGTATAAGCGCCCTCAAGCAGCTTGGATTCAAGGTTAAGAATATTCCAGTCGAGGAAAAAGATAAAGACGCATACCTTGAACAATTCGATGGCATGGAATACCTGGAGTATAATGATCTGCTGACGGAAATAGGTAAGCACTATTCAGTCCCTTCAGCTCTTGGCGGCAATAGATGCATGACTCCTTCGGAAGTGGATATGGCACTCTATCAGTTCGACAAAGAAGGGGGCAAGGCAGATTACCTGCCTCAAGATTCCGCCAATACAAGTCAAAAAATAGAAGGAATTATGCAAGTCGTCCAGGAGATAGTGAAAGGTACGGAGAGAGGGCCTTCATGGGTTCAAAGAGCTGGCGTGAAATTTCTGCACACCATGGAACAGTACGCAAGAGCGAACGATTTAGAATCCATGTTCAGGTACTACAGCAATTTGGCGAGGGGCTCAACGGGAAAGGGTGTTGGCAGATGGTTAGCGACTAACGGATTGCCAAGCATCGAATCTGAACTCAGTAAGGTTAGGAAGATCTATTCAGGTGGAACCTGAAGAGGTAAACCGTCCTAAATGAGTTTTAGCGTGCGCTAAAGCCTTGAACGACTTTGGTTGTCCAGGCTGTTTTTAAGACTAGTTTCTCTATAATCGTTTGGCCCCGAACCCTTTTGGGTATGGGAACGGTAGAGGTCAGAACCTGGAATCAGGCAAATCCGATGAGAACCCAGAGCTACAGTTGGGTAGTTGCGTACTTTTGTCTGTAATCGATAAATTGTTGTGTTTCCTTATCAATATCAAATTGTCTTTTGAGCCTTTCAGCAGCTCTTGCACTTCTAATTGCGAAACGAGGTAGATGCTCGATATCCACAGTATTGAAAAGAATTCTGTGAGCAATGGAATGCTTCTGCTCGTCCCTCAACCCGAGGTTATCTTCAACAAATTCCACGCTTTTGTTTATACAATACAGATCCGTTTCGGTTTTGATCTTGTTGACGAAGCACTCTTCAAGCGAATATTGGTAAAAGTATTTCGCAAGAAGTTCATGAGCATTTCTGCACATAATGCATATGGCGTAAAGACTTGACCTGGGGTTTTCGAAAACTCTCTTGATGTCCTTGTAGTCTATTGAGTCCTTCAGAAAGTCATATAGTCTCTTGGTCTTGCCTTCGGTTTCAACATTCACATATCTGCTCGTCTTTAGGACGTATCTCAATTCGTGAGCGGCGATGTCTTTGATTCTTATCCAGTCGACGATTTTCTGAGGTGGGATGAAATCGAAAACGTAATCGGCCAAGCTCTTGCGGGTTGTTTCATCTAGTTTTATACCGTTAAGCTTTTTCAATAACCAATGCATCTGACTGAAAAAATCATCCATTTCAAATCTATCTAAGAACGTCATGAGGCACTGGTCAAGAAATTCCTTTATCTTTTTGACCAAGAGGGCTTGTCTCTCCGAATCGTTAAAGGAATAATGGACATCAAGCCCAGCGCCACTTCTGGTCTTTCTTATTAGAAAGACATTTTTGCAATCAAAGATTTTCCACTCGCCAATTGATCTAGGTTCAACTCCTGCCTTATCCGAAAGAAGATAACCATTATCTCGAAATTGCTTTCTCAGTTCACTCGCCAATGTGCCAGCATTCAGAGTGTCCTCAAAGATCAGGCTTGTACTGAACAAATAAAAAGACCAAACGTTCTTTGCAAGCTCGATAAAACGCTTAAATGTCGAAACCCCTCCTCGTACCTCAATTGGAACACTCTTGAAGTTGCCTGCAAACGTGTCAACATCGAGTTTCTCAAGGCATTTGCAGGCCGCTGTCGGACTGATCTTGTATATCGATGCCAGAAGACTAACTTTACTGTTCATGAAGTATCTCTTATCGTTCAGCTTTGATATCCATTGCTCAAGCATCTCATCTTCCACAAACTTATCTCTCAGTTCTTGAGGCAATTTCGAAAGAATTCTGATTGTTCTATCAAGCTGTTTTCCAAGGTGCCTTTGCTTCAGATAGGATTGAACCACGGATTGAAATCGATCTTCTCTGCATAATCGCTCCAATAGGTCAGCATTATGAAAGGAGATGGACTGAATGAGTGAATATAAGTTCTCAAAGTAAGTTGCTACATAGTCAGTCAGAGACTTCAGATCATCAATGCCCATTCCTTCGCATTTTTGCAGAACAAGCTCGAGTATTTTTGCTTCCGTGGGGTGGATCTTTGACCGGACAAACAAAGCACTGCTATTCTGCCATTTCTTGTTTTCCCAATCGAGTAGTGCATGGTCAGCTATTCCCGCGCTTTCTAACTGTTTGAGTTGATCTCCATTGATCCCAAGTTGCTTGTCGACATATTCCATGTGAACGGATAGGCCGTTAGCAAAAAAGGGCATCAGCTTTGACAGAACGCTTCCGAATTGAATTAGATTTCTCTCCTTGAAGAACTTGTGAGCAAAATTAAGAAACTCAGTTTCGGTTATTACCACCTTTCGGCTCGATTCCATTGCGTTGAAGTAGATGTTCCAAAACCTCATGTTTTTATACTGACAGAAGGCTTTTGAGGGGTCATTCCGGTATGTCCAATCAAGAAATTCACTTAGTCTGTCATACATCCCCATCTTCCTGAAAAACAACCAAGCTAAGGTTTTCAGGTCCGTATACCTTTCTTTGAAAGCGATAATCTGAATGTCCTTGCCGAAAGTCTCAGGCACATAATAGGTTTCTAAAGGATGCGACAAGAATACGATCTTGAGTAAACTACTGCCACCTGTTCTCAAGCTGCCTATGTTTTCTCGCAGTTGTCTTGTCTTCTTCAGGTCTTCTTGGCAATCGTCAACGATGAGTACAGGTTTTGCATTCTTAAGTTCTGGTGCATTCGGAAGATTATCCGGAAGTAGATTTCTGTTTGTCACTGAGCAATAATAAACCCGATACCCCTCATCAGAGAGTTTCTTGCCAATCAATAAAACATTGAAGGTCTTGCCTACCCCTTCGTGGCCTGTGATAAGCAATAGGTCATGTTTATTGAAGAAACTGAAGAATAGCCTCCTAAAATCTTGCGACAGAAGTCTCGTATAATTTGGCTGGGCAGAATGGTCAAAATCTCTAAGAAAGTTTTGTTGCATCTCTCTATCTAGCAATCTCTTCGGCGACTCAAAAACCTGATCCAACCCAGGGGTGGGTTCAATTCTCTGGACTTGCTTATTCTCAACCCACATGAAAGAATCTTTTGGAATCATGTCCTTCCATACGAGATGAAACTTGAGCATCTCGTCCCCCTCTGTGTAATCAAAAAGATGTGTCCACATTACTCTATCTTCATGTGGTTTCATTCTGGTGCTAATCTGGACTGCCAAATCACTAATCTTGCTTGGACTATCGAGCTGCTTGTGAAGAGCAAAATATAGTAGGACAGGTATCTCAACTTGAAGAAGAGGTTTACCTGTCTTCCGTGTCAACTGACACACACCTATGAGTATCTTGTCCCCCAAATTGGTTGAGGGAATAGAATCCTTGCGCTTGAATGTGATGCGTCTCATCACATCCTTTCCTTTTTGTTCACTTTCAGGTGAACGACCTGAACAAATAGCAGCTTCCAATTCCTCTGCATTGTTTCCAGCAGTGCCTACGAGAACATAGCATGTGTTAGCGATCTTTCGCGGTGTTCCCAATGGAGCAAGCATTGCTTCATAAGGCCACTGCTCTGAAATGCACGAGTCAACCTCATCAACAAGACAAAGAACTGGTTTGGGCTCCGTCTGGAGTTGAGTCAATTTGGCGGAAAAGGTTTCTTTATTTTCCTTAGATAGGTATATGTGTTCAAAACGGGCGAAATGATCAATTGCTTTGCCTAATTCCTCGATAAGAGTAGTCTTGCCACCTCCAGGAGTACCCCAAATAAGATAGTTCTCTTGACCTATGCTTTTACGTTCCGTTAGGCGATTCAATATTTCGTCTCTAATATTGGACAGGTGATATCTATCATTTGGTCTGTATCTAACGCAATCTCCGATGACACGATATTTCGAGACATCTACATCCCCGAGTTCATAAATAATGCTTAGAGCCTCATCAACTTTTGACTCGTCGAAAGCATTTTCAGGCACTTCGACAACCCTTCTTTGACCAAATCTAATCATATTACAAGAATTTAGGGATTTGCATTCTGGAAATGCGTGGTTAAGATAGCCCGTTAAATATCGAAAGGAATTTCTTCGTTTTTCATCATCTCCTTTTGCAGACTTACTTTCATGAAAATTGCAAGTTTTCAACTTGGCTCTGCAATGTGGAGTTCAAAAGTGGCTGGTGTCGACTGCAATGATGTTCGGAATGTTCTGGGCCTCATTTCAGTGAATATGCTTGACAGCAAAGTGAAGATGATTAAGCGTGCGGAAGTCACGTTGGAGGTTGAAATCTCGAAGAGTATTGATTATGCTAACCGCAGCGAGGTTCAGAAAGAAGTCATAACAAGATCCAATCGCACAGTCATCGACAAAAGCCAACTCGAAAACCACCCAAGCTAACCTGACTAACCACCCCCTTGCGACAGCAGATACTCAAAATAAATCCGCGAAAACCGACCCATAAAGTGCAAATTGGCATGTGGACAAAGGTACGTGGTAGAGATTCAAACTCTCGCCTTCGTGGTTAGCTTTTAGCAAGAACGGCCCCGCACCCGTTTGGGTATGGGGACGGGCAGGTCTACCACATTTGTCGTGTTTTTGCCGATAAACGCATATGCTACGCATATTCATTGCGGGCGATTTTGGAAAGCGTCTTTAGGGTGTTGAGGTCAAGGTTTACTTGGCGCGCATTCGACCAGTTTGCAAGCGCCATCCAAAAACTATTTCTTCAACATTGCACAGAGCCACGTAGAACAGTTATGTATAATAGGGGTTGTGCGGGTTCCAAGAGATTTTCTGAAGGAGATGGCTGAGTGAGGCTGTGGTTTGAATGATTCCGGTTGAAATCTCTTCTGTCAAAAAGTCGTATGGCGATGTGAAGGCGGTTGATGGAGTTTCCTTTTCAGTTAACGAGGGCGAAGTTTTCGCTCTCGTCGGCCCGAACGGCGCTGGTAAGACAACACTAATAGAGATATTGGAGGGTTTGCGGAAACGCGACGAAGGCACTGTGAAGGTGCTCGGTCTTGATCCGTGGGGAAAAGGCTACGTGCTTCACAGGAGAATTGGGGTGATACCGCAGGATTTCACGTTCTTCGACAAGGCAAACCCGAGGGAGGCAGTGAAGTATTACGCTGATCTTTTTGGTGTTAGCGTTGACGCTGATGAGA
>Ga0315282_10017755_pt1 | contig 10244 bp, 7 predicted proteins | sample YL17G07_20_MG_FD_203693 | JGI IMG/M metagenome (GOLD analysis project Ga0315282, IMG submission 203693) | Sediment microbial communities from Yellowstone Lake, YNP, Wyoming, USA - YL17G07_20 | ecosystem: Environmental > Aquatic > Freshwater > Lake > Sediment | place: USA: Wyoming | collected... | reverse complement strand
TGGTGATGAGCTCCGAAATCCCCTGGACGCCTTGGCGCAGGACGTCGTCGGCAATGCGGAACGAATCCTGCAGGCTGGCCCGCTTCTCGGTGAGCTGCAACAGCCGGTCGTTGGGGATGACGATCAGGGTGTTGACGTATTCCTTAAGGCGGGCGATTCCCTCCTCAGCCGCCCGGGCGCGGCGATTGCCCTCGAAGGTGAACGGTTTGGTGACGACGCCGATGGACAGCGCGCCAACCTCCCGCGCGATCTGGGCCACGATTGGGGCCGCCCCGGTGCCCGTCCCGCCGCCCATGCCCGAGGTGATGAACACCATGTCCGAGCCCTTGAGAATATCGTACAGCTCGTCGGCGGATTCCTCGGCCGCCTTCTGGCCGACCTTCGGGTCGCCGCCCGCCCCCAGCCCGCGGGTGAGCTTCTCGCCGATGCGCACCCTGGTCTGCGCATTGGAAAGCAGGAGAGCCTGGGCGTCGGTGTTGATCGCCACAAACTCGATGCCCTGCAAATTTTCGATGATCATGCGGTTGACCGCGTTTTGGCCGCCGCCCCCCACACCGATCACCTTGATGCGAGCAAACGCCTCCGATTTCTGTACTGATGCCATGGATCCTCCTCTGAAATGTGTGATCGTCTCCGTTCGATCCGCCCGGGTCCGGATCCTCCGATTCCCGCGACGGATCTCCCCGCGGCTCCTCCGCCGCGCGGCTTTCTGCTAAGGCGCCATCCCCTTAAGAATGGCCTTGATAAAATCCTGGATTTTTTTGCCGATATCGGTCCCTTCGCGATGCCGGGGTTTGCGCGGAGTAGGCTGCAGGTCCGCCATTCCATGCACTTCCTTCTGGACCCATAGCAGCAATCCGACGCTGGTGGCATAGGCCGGGCTGTTCAGTTGGTCCACCAACCCCTTCAGTTCACCCGGACCGGCCACCCGGACCGGCATTCCGATTATCTGGCTGGCCAGCGGCCGCACACCCGGCAGCCGGCTTGCGCCGCCGGTGAACACCAAACCCGCCGGCAAGTAATTCAACATCCCGACTCGGTCGATTTCCTGGACGATCATGGAAAAGATCTCTTCCATGCGCGGCTGGATGATCGAGACCAGGTCGGAACGCAGCACCTGGACGGGCGCCTCTTCGCCGAACAAACGGACCATGAAGCTTTCCCCGGGCGTGATCTCCGAGGGGAGGGTATGCCCGTGGGCGAGCTTGATGGATTCCGCCACCTCGGATGGCATGCGCAAGCCGTGGGCGATGTCGGCCGTGACGTGGTTTCCGCCAACGGGGAGGACGGCCGTATGGCTGACGGTTCCTTCGTGGTAGAGCGCCAGGTCGGTCGTTCCGCCGCCGATATCGACCACACCCACGCCCAGATCCCTCTCGGTATCCTGCAATACCGCCTCGGCCGAGGCGAGCGGGTTCAGCACGAAGCCCTCCACCTCCACCCCGCATATCTGCACGCACTGGGCCAAGTTGCGCAGCGCCGTGGAGGAAGCGGTTATGATGTGGGTTTCCATCTCCAACCGGAATCCGTGCATGTCCACCGGATTGCGGATTCCTTCCTGCCCGTCGATCACGAAACCGCGCGGCAGCACGTGCACAATCTGCCGGTCGTACGGAACGGCGATGGCGCGCGCGGCCTCGCTCGCCCGGTTGACGTCCTCCTGGGTGATGAGCTCCCCCGCCACGCCCACCACCCCGCGGCTGTTGATCGAGGATACCTGCGCCCCGGCCAGGCTGACCACCGCCGAGGCGATCTCGTACCCCGCGGTGCGCTGCGCCTTGTCGACCGAGGCGGCAATCGCACGGGCGGCTTCTTCCACGTTCACCACCACGCCGCGCTTCAACCCCTTGGAGGGTTCGATCCCCACCCCGATGATCTGGAGCGAGCCGTCCTCCAATTCCTGCGCCACCAGCGTGCAGATTTTCGTTGTCCCAACATCGATCCCGGTGTACAAATTCACATTCATCCGATTCGCTTCCTTGCCGTCCGTTCTACCGGCGGTAGAAGGGCTGCCGCAAATTTTCCACGCTGATGAAACTGGGATGGATCCCCTTTGCCGCAAGGGCGTCCACCAGTCGGCGATAGACGGCCAGCTTTTGGTCAATTTGTCCCGAGGTTCCGAAATACACAGTCCAACCGTCGGAATCCGTCATTCCCAATCCCTGTTGCACGTCGTAAAGGATTCGCGTTCCGGACGGCAGGGCCACCGTCAATTCCAGGGCCTGGATCACGACCTCCGGATCAATATCGGCCGTGCGGTCAAAGGCGATCTGCGGGCCGTGGGCTTGAACATCCACCCGGACCAAATCCCCGCGATCCGCCAGCACCGGGAAAAACATGCCTTCGGCATCCACCCAATAGGATTCTCCCTTCTGAGTCCAAAGGAGAATCGGTTCCCGTTCTTTCACGTCCACCCGCAATTCTCCGGAAAGATCCATGCTTACATCCACATTGCGGATGCTCGGAATGCGGCGGAGAATCTCGTCTTGGATGCCGGCGGGGGAAATCAGGAAGAGGTTGCTCCCCTCCATGCGGGAAGCTTGCGCAACCGAATCGGCGGAAAGGTAATGCAATCCGGTTATTTGCGGCGCTTCCGTCCGGAACATCGGCCCGGTGAGCATGAAAAGCAATCCGGCGCAGGCGATTCCGGCCACCAGGATGGCCAGACTGCGCGGAGAAAACGAGACGACCAGCGCCGGGAGTTGCACCTCGACGCCGCGATCCTCGAGGGGAATGCTGTACATGCGGTGGACGCGGGCCACGGCGCCGCGCGGGCGGACGTCCCAGACCGGGCGCGGCGCCACTGGTCGCGGTGCCGCCGTCCGGGAATGCCAATTCAAATCCCGGGTCGTCTTGGCCTTGCGCTTCCGCAATTGATCCGCTCTGGACATCTGTTCCGGATTTCGCATCGTACTCTTCCTGTGAACCCGCTAATTTTTTCGAAAGCTGCGTTCGCTCTTCATCCGATCCGCATGCCGTTCGAGCGCCAGTTCGATCAGCCGGTCAAGCAGTTCCGGGTACGCCAGCCCGCTGGCTTCCCAGAGCTTCGGATACATGCTGATGGCGGTGAATCCCGGCATCGTGTTCAATTCGCTCAGATACAGCTCCCCCGATTTCCGGTCGAGCAGAAAATCGGCCCGCGCCAGCCCGGCCCCGTCGATGGCGTGGTAGGCTTCCACTGCCAGCCGCTGCACCCGGTCGGCTGTTTCCTCGGGAAGCGGAGCCGGGATGACGAGCTGGGATGTTCCGTCGACATATTTCGATTCGTAGGAATAGAACTCCCGGCTTGGAATCACCTCGCCCGGAACGGAAGCCCGCGGCCGGTCGTTGCCGAGCACGCTCACTTCGATTTCCCGCGCATCGATGCCGCGTTCGATCAGCACCCGCCGGTCGTAGCGCGCCGCTTCCGCCAATCCTTCCACCAGGTCGGAGCGGTTGGCGCAGCGCGAGATGCCGACCGACGATCCGAGATTGGCCGGTTTGGTGAACAGCGGATACGGGGCCACCGCTTCCGCCCGGCGCAACACGCCGTCGAGATCGTGGGCGATTTCTCCGCGGCCGCACAGGATGTACTCCACCACCGGCACCCCGTGGGCGTGCATCAGGTGCTTGAACAGAGCCTTGTCCATCGCCACCGAGGAAGCCAGCACGCCCGCGCCGACGTACGGAACTTCGGCCAATTCGAGAAATCCCTGAAGCGTTCCGTCCTCCCCGAACGTCCCGTGCAACACCGGAAAAATCACATCCACCTGACGGAACAACCGCAAGTGAAGCTCATCTTCCTTTTCATCCTCAGCCACCCGCCAAACGCGGGAGGGACCCGGTTCGGCTAGCATTGCCGCGTGCGTTCCCTTCCCGTTGCGCTGCTCCAGAGTCCGCATCACATCCGGGCCCACCAGCCACTTCCCCTCGGGAGTGATGCCGATTTCCACTACTTCGTAGCGTGAGCGGTCGAGCGCGGCCAGAACCGACCGGGCCGACATGAGCGAAATCTCATGTTCCCCGGATCGACCGCCGTACATTACGCCTACGCGCAATGCGCCCATGACCGCCTACGCCTTCTTTGGCCATTCACCGGCCAGAACGATTTCCGGTTCCAGCTCGACCCCAAACTTCTCGCGGACCATTCTCCGCGCCAGCTCCATCAACGAGCGAATGTCTTCCGCCTGCGCGTCCCCCAGGTTGAGGAAGAAGTTGGCATGCTGCCGGGAAATTTCCGCGTTCCCCACCCGGCGTCCTTTCAATCCCGCCGCTTCGATCAGTCGGCCGGCGTAATCTCCCGGCGGGTTTTTAAACATCGACCCCAGCGAAGATCCCGCCGGCTGAGTCTCCCTGCGCCGGGCGAGGAACTGGCCGATCCGCGTAACGGCTTCCGACGGATCACATCGTTGCAGCCGGAAGGCTGCCGAGAGCACTACAGCCTGCCCGGGGTTCTTCCTCAGCAGGCTGGATCGATATGAAAAATCCATTTCAGCCGGGCTGAGGGTTTTCCGTTCGGCCCGGATTTTGGCCGGTTGTTGCGCTTCTACGCGTTGCAAGATTTCGACCATCTGAAGCGAGCCCGCTGTATCGCCCCCGAAAGCGCCGGCATTTCCCACCACCGCACCGCCGACTGTTCCAGGGACGGTCGCCGCCCATTCGAGACCGGTCCAGCCCAGTTGGGCCGCCTGACGTGCGATCGCCCCAAGCGAAACGCCGGATTCCGCCCACAGGATGGCGGTATCTTTCGATCCATTGCTCCCCGCCCGGAACTCGTGCTTCTTGGCCCGGTTATAGACCACCAAATCGCGGCAGCCGGAATCCGAGATCAGAAGATTCGATCCGCCACCGAGGACAAAGAACGGAATCTCTTCCTGCCAGAGCCATTCCGCTGTTTCCGCGAGTTCTTCCGCAGTTTGCACTTCCACCAGCGCGTCCGCCAGCCCGCCGACCTTGGCCGTGGTGAGTCGTCCGAGCGGAACCTCTTCCTGGAGCCGGTTTTCAAACTTCTGGTGTAATTTTTCCAGCGGTAGAATCGGGACGCGGATCGGCGTACGATGCTCCGCCTCGATCAGGCGCAGCCGGCGCAGCACTTCTTCGCCTACCCGGTTGGCATCGCCCGCGCTGAGCATGACGAGCACATCGCCGCGACGGAGTTCGCGGGTCAAGTACGGTACGGCTTCCATCAATCCGGGAATGTATTGCGCTTCTGTGTTAAGCATGGTCCGCACCACCTCCTCGATCGGAAAGGTCTCGTCCAAAGGCTCCCGCGCCCGATACACGGGAAGCACCACCACCCGGTCGGCATCCCCGAAAGCCTGTGCGAATTCCCCGGCGAGCGTCCTGGTGCGGGAATAGGTATGCGGCTGCCAGAGCGCCCACACCCGCCGTCCGGGGAAGCGCTGCCGCGCGGCCGCCAGGGTGGCCCGGATCTCGCTGGGATGGTGGCCGTAATCGTCGACCACGGCGATTCCGCCGACTTCGCCGATCACCTCAAAGCGCCGTTCCGCACCGTGGTATTGGGAAAGGGATTTGGCGGCGTGCGCAAATGGGACCCCGCACAGGTCCGCCGCGCAAAGGGCGGCCAGCGCATTGCAGACGTTGTGCATGCCGGGAAGCCGGGTCCGCACACGGCCCATCACCTCGCCGTTCCGCACCGCCAGAAAATCGCTCCCGCCTTCCGCATGGGGTTGGATTTGGGTCGCCTGCCAATCGGCTTCCATGTTCACCGCATAGGAATAGACCGAGAGTTCCGGTTTGGTCCGGCAATACTCCTCCACCACCCGGATCGCGCCCGGCGAATCCGCGCATACCACCACCGAACCGTCGGGCCGCATGCGCTCCAGGAACTGTCCGAACGCCCGGGTGTAATCCTCCGGGGTCGGGTAGCAATCGGGATGGTCGTGTTCGACGTTGGTCACAACCGCAATCCACGGCGAGAGTCCGAGGAAGGCGCGGTCGTACTCGTCGGCTTCGATGACGAAGAAATCGCCCTGCCCGGCGCGGGCGTTGGCTCCCCCGAAATCGGAAAGCGCGCCGCCGGCAACGAAGGTCGGGTCCAATCCCTCGCGGGTCAGGAGCAAAGCAATCTCCCCGGTGGTGGTGGTTTTTCCATGCGTCCCGGCGACGGCCACGGTACGCTTTCCCGCCGTGAGCGGGCCGAGGAATTCGGAACGCTTATAAACCGGGATCCCCAACCTGCGCGCCTCGACGACTTCGACGTTGTCGGCCTTCACCGCCGAGGAGACGACGAGCGCCTCCGCGCCGCGCACGTTCTCCGCCGTGTGGCCGATCGTCACCCGCGCGCCCAAATCGCGAAGGGAATCCACAAAGGGGGACCCCGCCATGTCGGAACCGCTCACCATCTCGCCACGCTCCAGGAGGACCCGGGCGATCGCCGAAAGGCCCGATCCGCCGATACCCACGAAGTGATAACGCATGTCACACGAACACCACGATCACAAATACGAACGCCGCCGCCACGGCGATGAAAACCCAGGTCTCACCGAGCAGGATCGGCGGCATGTACTTCATCATCGCCGCCACGTCGGGGCTGCCGGCGCCCATGCGGGCCGACTCCAATCCCGGGAAGGGATATCCCGCGCGATGGAGGAAAAACCAGATACTCCCGACCAGCAGCGCCCCGTTGACCGCGCCGAGCACGATGCCCAGGAGCCAATCCTGCAGCCGGTCGCGCATGAACCGCTCGCCGGGGATCCACGGCAGGCGCGGGGTGAGGTAACCGAAATACGCCAGCACGCAGAAGACTCCCGCGCGCACCCCGAACACTTCCTGGACCGTCAACGTTGCCAACAGCGAGGAAGCGTATTTGTCAATGAGCAGGTTGATGAACAGCGCCAGCACGAGCGCGCAGCCCACCAGCAGTTCCTTGGCCCATCCGCGCAGGGAACCGATTACGGCAAAAAGGACGACCAGGCACCAGAAGACGATCGGCATGGTCATGGCGGGTTACTTCGGGCCTTCCTTCGCCGCTTCCACCACCTCCCCCGCCAGCTTGAGGGAGGAGTTCTTTTGGCAGATTTTCTCGAGCACGTCGCGCATTTCCTTGCGCCGGGGTTTGTCGCGCATCAACGCGAGCACCTGCGCCGCCATCGTCTCCGAAAGCGTCTCGTCCGGAAGCACCACCGCCGCCCCCTGGGATTCCAGAAATTCAGCGTTGGTTTTCTGGTAGCGCCAGGCGTGCGGATACGGCACCAGGATGGACGGCAGCCGGAAATGCGGGTACTCGCCGAGCACCGAGGCGCCCGCGCGCGATACGACCAGATCCGACGCCGCGAGCGCGCCGCCCATCTCTTCATGCAGATAGGGATAGGCGTGGTAGCGCGCCTTGTGCCACTTCGGAAGATCGTGCACCACCTTGTCCACTTCGGGCCAATCAAGCGTTCCAGTTATGTGTATCACGTGCATCACCTCCAGCAGCCTCGGCAGCGCCCCGAGGAGCGCCTGGTTGATCGAGCGCGCCCCCCGGCTCCCTCCGAAGGCCAGCAACACCGGCTCAGAGGCCGGAATCCCGAAGGCCGATCGCCCGGCTGCGCGCGTTGCGGAAAGCACTTCCTCGCGCAACGGATACCCGGTGACAACCACCGGCGCGTCCTTCGGGTAATAGGCTGCGGACCGATCCGCAGTCAATGCAATCCGCCGGGCGAACCGGGCGGCGAACCGCGCCGCCAACGCCGGTTCGATATCCGGCACGTACACCACAATCGGAACCTTCCGCAATCGGGCGGCCGCGACGGCCGGAACCGCCAGATACCCGCCCGTCACAAAGACCACATCCGCTCCGAACCGTTTGATTTCGCGCCATGCCTCCACCATTCCCGCCAGCATCCGGACGGCGTTTCCCGGCGCAGCCTTCCAACCGACCCCGTGCATCCCAGCGGCTGGAATCGTTCGCAACGGAATGCCGGCCCGGGGAACCAATTCCTCTTCCATGCCTCCCCGGCCGCCGAGCCAAAGCAGCCCGGCGTCAGGATCCAATCGCCGGATCGCCTGGGCCACGGCGAGAGCGGGGTAAATTCCTCCCCCCGTTCCCCCAGCGCAAAGCAGCACTTTCACCGACCGCCTCCGATCCATCACTGTCCTTCCTCCCGCGCGAGACGTTCAGGAGGAGCCCCATGGCGCCGAGCGTTAAAACAAGGTTGGATCCCCCGTAACTGAAGAACGGAAGCGCATTTCCGGCGAACGGCAACACCTGCAAGATCGTTAGAATGTTGATCAGCGCTTCCAGCGCCACCCACGTGGTCATCCCGGCCGCCAGGAGCAACCCCAATTCGTCGCGCGCGCGGGTAGCAATCCGGAACCCGCGCCAAGCGAGCAACACGAACAGCAGGACCACCACCATCGCGCCGATGAACCCCATCTCCTCGGCGATGACGGCAAATACGCTGTCGGTGTGCGCCGCGGGAAGGGAAAAATATTTGAACCGGCTGGCCCCGGCCCCCACCCCGAAGAGCCCGCCGGATGACATCGCGGAAAGCGCCTCCCGGATCTGCAGATTGGCCTCGCGGATGTTGCGCCAGCCGGCGAGATATTCGGCGATCCGCTGCGGCCGGACGACGAGGGCCAGGAGCAGTCCGCCGACCACAATCACGAGCGATGCCAGCACAACGTTCTGGATCTTTCCCCCGCCGAAATAGAACATCGCAAACCCGAGGAGCGTCACGGTCACGGCCGCGCTGTAATCCGGTTCGATGACGATCAAGCCGGAAAACAGCGCGATCAAAGCCGCATACGGGATCAATCCGAGCTTCACGTCGTGCATTACATCCGCTTTGGATACCAACCAGACCGCCAAGTAGATGACCGTGATGAATTTCGCTAGTTCCGACGGTTGCACCGAACCCCCGACCAGCCCAACCCGGACCGCCGCATCGCCCTTGATCAGGACCACCGCCAGCAGGGCCGCCACCGTTACGAGCGCCAGAATTACCACCAAACCCTTGGCGCGCAGGTAGATGTGGTAATCGATCCGGTACATCAAGGCCATGAACACAATTCCCACGACCGCCCAAACGAGCTGTTTGATAAAAAGACTCCAGACCGAATCGGAATAGGTGTAGGAGACGCCCCAACTGGTCGAGGCGACGGTGATTAATCCGGCCGCCAGCAAAGTCACCACGATCAGCAGCAGGACGACGTCGAACCCGAGGTCGGCGCCGGTCATCCGTTCGCGTAAAAGCGATTTCATGTCTCCTCGGTCTCCAGTGATTCCACCAGCACCCGAAACCGCTCGCCCCGGTCCTCAAAATCGCGGAACGCATCGAAACTGGTTCCTCCCGGGGACAGCAGGACCACATCTCCGGATTCGGAGACGCTGGAAGCTTCCTGAACGGCTTCCGCGAGCGTCTCTACCATCGCGACGGTGTAAGGCCGCGCACCGCGGGCTCCTTCTCCCAGCACCCCGCGAATCAAATTCGCGGCCTCGCCGAACAGCACGAGGTGATCGACCCGTTCCCGGACCAGAGCGGCCCATTCGTTCCACGGAAGTTTCTTGTCCCGCCCTCCGGCCAGGAGGACGATCGGTTCCCGGAAGGACCGGATGGCGGCGATGGCCCGCTCGGGGGTTGTCGCAATCGAATCGTTGTACCAGTCGGCCCCTTTCCGCCGTGCCACAAATTCCAGCCGGTGCGCCACCCCGCGAAAACTCTCGATGGCGCCGGACATTGCTTCCACCGGAAAGCCGGCGGCGGCTCCGATCGCGCAGGCGGCGATGCTGTTGAGCAGATTGTGCGAACCACGCAGCAAAACCGCGTTCGTCATCACCACCGGATCGGCTTTTCCGCCGATTTCCACGGTGATCCAGCCGCTTTGGAGATACGCCCCGTCCCCGCGCCACGCCTTGGGGCTCAGACTGAAAAATGCGCAACGCCCGCGGACTCTGGATTGGAGTGCCCGCGTTTCCAGGGAATCCCATCCGAGCACAGCGATATCCTGCGCGGTTTGATACTCCAGGATCCGCATCTTGGCTTGCTGGTAGGCATCCATGGTATGGTGCCGGTCCAGATGGTTGGGCGTGATGTTCAGGATCGCCGCCACCTGCGGGCTGTTCTCGACGAGCTCCAATTGGAAGGAGGAAAGCTCCAATACGGCCACATCGCCCTGTCTCATCCTGACCAAATCGTTCAGGAGCGGGTTGCCGATATTCCCGCCGATCCACGCCTTCCCCACAACGCCTTGCTCGGAGGCGGCTTTTGCCATCAGCCCCACCAGGGTGGTTGTGGTCGTCTTGCCCGATGATCCGGTGA
>Ga0315282_10017754_pt1 | contig 10245 bp, 11 predicted proteins | sample YL17G07_20_MG_FD_203693 | JGI IMG/M metagenome (GOLD analysis project Ga0315282, IMG submission 203693) | Sediment microbial communities from Yellowstone Lake, YNP, Wyoming, USA - YL17G07_20 | ecosystem: Environmental > Aquatic > Freshwater > Lake > Sediment | place: USA: Wyoming | collected... | reverse complement strand
CGTCGTCTCCAAGGCGGTGACGCTTCGCCCGCGAGACGGCAACCCCCAGCCGCGGATCGCCGAGACGCCGGCCGGGATGCTCAACGCCATCGGCCTCCAGAACGTGGGCGTCCACGCCGTCATCCGTGACAAGGCCCCCATCTGGGCCAGGTGGTCGGTCCCGGTCGTCGTCAACGTCGCCGGGTTCAGCGTCGAGGAGTACGTCGAGGTCGCCGAGCTGCTGGACGGCGTGCCAGGCGTCGCCGGCTTGGAGCTGAACATCTCGTGCCCGAACGTCCGATGCGAGGGCGAGACCTTCGGCCTCCGCTGCGAGTCGGCGGCCGCCGTCACCGCGGCGGTCCGGGCGGCGACGGACCTGCCGCTCATTGTCAAGCTGTCGCCGAACGTGACCGACGTCGCCGAGATCGCCCGAGCGGTGGCCGGGGCCGGCGCCGACGCGCTCTCCCTCATCAACACGATACCGGGCATGGTCATCGACCTGAAGGCGCGGCGACCCTACCTGGCGAACAAGACCGGCGGGCTCTCGGGCCCGGCCATCCGGCCCATCGCCGTCCGGATGGTCTACGAGGTGGCGCAGGCGGTGGACGTCCCCATCGTCGGCATCGGGGGCATCGCCACGGCCGAGGACGCCCTCCAGTTTCTGATGGCCGGCGCCACGGCGGTCGAGGTGGGCACGGCGACCTTCGTCAACCCGCAGGCCGCGCTCGACGTCGTCGACGGGCTCCGAGCCTGGCTCCAACGAGAAGGCATCCGGGACGTCCGCGAGATCGTCGGGGCTGCCCAACCGGGACGGTAGGACGAACAGGACGGCGACGAACAGGATGCACCGGATGCGTAGGATTGGTAGGATGCGGGTAGTACTCTGATGGCTGCGGAACTCCGGCGAGCAGGGCATCGCCGATGACGCATGTATTGTGCTCATCCGGTGCATCCTGTTCGTCCCGTCCATACCTGTTCCGTCTCTCCAGGCGCCGCTTCCTCGGCGCCGGGCTTCTCGCCGCGTCGGGGCTATTGCTGCCTGGCTGTCGGGGCGCGGTGCCTCGGGCGCTGGCGCTGCCCAGCACGCCGACCGCCGGGCTGCGGCCGGAGGCAGACTTCGCCGTCGAGGGGAAGATAGCCTACGTGAAGGGCGGCGACGTCTGGCGCTGGTCGGGCGGCCGGTCTCAGCAGATCACCCGGGGCAACGCGTACGAGGGGCCAGCCTGGTCTCCGGACGGGACGCTGCTCGCCGCGTCGTACATGGGGGAGAACCACTCGGACGTCGTCGTCCTTACCGAGACCGGGGTCCGGGTGCGGCAGTTGACGCACAACTTCTCGAGCGTCAGCGTCAAGGCGCAAGCCTGGGGACGCAAGCCCGCGTGGTCCCCGGACGGCCGGCGCGTGGCCTACATCTCCGACCAGGGACCCCTCGACGCCTTCGGCAACAAGACCCTCGACATGTCGCTCTTCCTGGTGAACGCCGACGGCACGGACCTAAGGAAGCTGCTGGTCCAGAGGCCATTCACCGGGGGGCTCGACTGGCCAACCTGGTCGGCAGATGGCATCCGGATTGCCTACACGGTCTTCGACGCCGCGCCCTCGCAGATCCAGGTCTACAACCTGACGACCGGCGAGTGGCGGAACCTGACCAACCACCCGGAGGGCGCCTACGACCCGGCTTGGTCGCCCGACGGCCGGTGGATCGCCTATACGGTCCGGGAGAACGGCCGGCACGACGTCCACGTGATGCGGTCGGACGGTAGCGTTTCCACCCGGATCACCGACACCGGCGCCAACGTGGCGCCGGCCTGGTCTCCCGATGGCCAGTTGCTCGCCTACCTGTCCAACGTGGGCGGCTACTTCGACGTGTTCGTCGTCAGGCTCCGGCTCGCGGACGACACGGCGGCCTCGGAGCCTCGCCAGCTTACCCGCGGCGAGAACGTCGAGGCGCAGTCCGGGCTATCGTGGAGTCGGTAAGGTGAGCGCCATGCCTGAAGTAGACGAATCCCGCCAGGAGCGGGCGCGCGAGTACGCCGCCATCCGGCGGCGCCTGTTCGTCGCAAACCTGGCCGTGGGCGCCCTCTATTGCGTCGGCGCACTCGCCAGCGGCGCCTCCCTGGCCCTGCGGGTCGCCCTCCAGGCGCTGACACCCCTGCCCGTCGTCCTGAACGGGCTGTTCTTGCTCGCCTTCGGCGCCGCGTACTTCCTCTTGACCCTGCCCTTGGCAGTCTACGGCGGCTACGTCCTGCCGCACCGCTACGGGCTGTCGGTGCAGACGCTGCCGGCGTGGCTCGCGGACCTGGGGAAGTCGACGCTCCTCTCCGGCGCGCTCGCCCTGGCGCTGATGGAGGTCGTCTACCTCCTGCTCGCTCGGCTGCCCGACCTGTGGTGGCTGGTAACGGCGGCGGTGGTGCTGCTGGTGACGGTCGTCCTCGCTCAGCTCGCGCCCATCCTCCTCGTCCCGCTGTTCTACAAGCTGACGCCCCTCTCCGGCGGCGAGGTCGCCGAGCGGCTCAAGGCGATGGCGGTGCGAGCCGGCGCGCGGGTCCGGGGCGTCTACAGCATCAACTTCAGCAGCAAGACGACCGCGGCCAACGCCGCGCTGATGGGGCTTGGCAGCACGCGAAGCATCGTCCTCGGCGACACCCTGCTCGACCGCTTCACGCCCGACGAGATCGAGACGGTCTTCGCCCACGAGCTGGGCCACTACGTCCACCGGGACATACCGAAGCTCGTCCTGGTGCAGTCGGCGCTGACCCTGGTCGGGCTCTGCGCGGTCAGCCTGTTCCTTCGCCGGGGCGTGGCGGCGCTGGGGCTCCAGTCCATCGCCGACGTGGCGGGCCTGCCGCTGCTCGCGCTGGGGCTGGGGGCCTTCGCCGTCGTGACGATGCCCCTGGGCAACGGGTTCTCCCGGCACGTCGAGGCCGCCGCGGACCGCTACGCGCTCGAGACCACCGGCAAGCCCGGCGCCTTCATCTCGGCGATGGTGCGTCTGGCCGACCAGAACCTGGCCGAGTATTCGCCGCCCCGCTGGGTCGAGGTGCTGCTCTACGACCACCCGGCCCTGAGCCGGCGCGTCGCAGCGGCCGAGGCTTACCGCGCTGGCCACGGCACAGCTACCTGACCTGAGTGCCGGTGACCGGTCACCCGGATCGTGTCATCGTGACGTACTGCTACTACCCGTATGAAGATTGACTTCCTGATGGGCAGACGCTAGCATGCACCCTGATGGAGGCCATCACAGATTGGCGCCGCCGCTCCGGCCAGTTGCGGCTTGAGCTTGGAGGAAGGAGCAGAGGGCCCGTGCTGCAAACCCCGCTATCCATCATGCAAGCGCTGGACAGATTCGACAGCGTTCCATACGACCGCGAGTCCATCCCCCAGCAGCAACTGGATCTAGCCAACAGGCTTCGCACGAGCCTATTCCCCTGGCACGGGCAGTTCTCGCCCGAGTTGGTCGAGTTGCTGCTGCGTAGATACGCCGTCCAGGGAAGCCGAGCCACTGTCGTCCACGACCCCTTCGTCGGAAGCGGCACAACGCTATTTGAGTGCGCGCGGCAGGGCCTGACCTGCTATGCGGCCGAGATCAACCCGGCAGCTGTTCTCATGTCAAGCACAGCCCACTTCGTGAACGTCCCCCGCACTGAGCGAGAGGCGTGCATTCGGTGCGCGGAGGCGATCGCGAGGACACACATCGAGCCTCTTGTGTACGATCTCTTCACGTACCAATCGCATGCGACTCCCCCCAGCTACCGAGCTGGCCCCTCCATGGAGGAGACGCTCGCCTCGATGCTACAGGAGGCGACAGTCGATCCGCTCGTATATAACCTCTTGGCGAACGCCGTGCTCCGTTACGTAGGCCGCGAGCACAAAGATGGAGTGCAGGAGTTTCAGCGCGCTTTCCGAGAGCATGTCATCATCGTCGAGACACTGCCCTATAGTGATAGGCCCTGCAGAGTGTATCATGCCGACGCTCGCGAGATCCCCCTGCCTGACGCCAGCGTTGACCTGATCATCACGTCGCCGCCTTACATCAACGTCTTCAACTATCACCAGAACAGCCGTCCGGCCATGGAGATGATGGGTTGGGATATGCTGCACGTGGCCAGGTCCGAGATCGGCTCCAACCGGAAGAACCGACAGAACAGGTTCCTGACGGTCGTACAGTATGCCCTAGACATGTTAGGTGTCCTCCGAGGGATGCGCCGGTTACTCCGGCCCTTCGGCAGGGCAGTCATCATCGTGGGTAGGGAGTCAAGAGTTCGTGGGGTCAGCTTTGAGAACGGCAGGCTGGTTGCGGCCCTCGCCACAGGCGGCGCCGGTTTCAGCCTGATCAGCAAGCAAGAGAGGAAGTTCAGGAGCAAATTCGGAGAGATTATCTACGAGGACATTCTGCACCTCGTGCCGGAAGCCGCAGGGGTGTGCCAATCAGAAGGATATGCTAGATCAGTCGCGGAACTCGTCCTGAGTGAGGCCGCCACGACTGCTGTGGGGCCTGTCCGTGGTGAGATACTCGATGCGGCAGGACGTGTTGGCTTTGTCGAGAAGTCACCGCTATTCCGGCTGCCGGAAGGCAGGACGGTTCTGGGTGCAGTGCGGTCCTCTACCGGACGTCTGCGAGCATTGGGGGGTGATGCTGGCTGTGGCCTATCCAACACCACACCTTGACAAGCTCAACGCAGCACTTGAGAACGAGAAGCTGCCACCGGAAGACAGATCGAGACTAGAAGCTGCGAAGCGAGTGTACGGCAAGTGGGTGGCGGACCTGGATGAGGTGATCGCAAAGGGACTCCCGGCGGCGCAGACTCTCGGCGAAATGGTGCAGCTTCTGAACCAGTATGCGTTCTACATTAACGCCGAGCTGATCTACGACAGTCCTGACGATTTCCTATACCGCCAGAAGGGGCAACTCAAACTGGACAATAGCGTCATTGAGGAGTTTCTGCCCCGGCTAGTGCATCCCTCTCTCATGCCGGAGATTGAGTCAATGGAGGTATCTGTTGGGCCCACAACATGCTTCTCTGCCGTGTACTTCGAATCGAGTCTGGATGCCCCTGCGATTGGTGCAGGCTTGAGGATTCGTACAAAGGCCCAGGACTTCGCCATAAGCAAACGTCTGTACTTGAAAGCTTCGCATTTCCCTGACTTCGAGCAATGCCTGCAAGCTGACACCAACCTGGCATATGTTGTCGCTGAATGCAAGACCAACCACCAACCTTGACAAGACCATGTTCCAGGAGGCATGTGCGACAGCACACGACGTCAAGACTGCGGTACCTGGCGCGAGATACTACCTACTGTGTGAGTGGCTCGACATGTCACCTGTAAGCACCGCGCCGACTGACGTGGATGAGGTACTGATACTGCGCAAAGCCAAGAGGCTGAGTTCGAGCATCCGGAAGGCCTTCAGCACCTCTGAGGGACGTCAGAACTGTCGTGCGTTCTACGTGAACTGCCTGCAGCAGCATCCACTCACGGCAGAGGTGTTTCAGAGGTTCATCGGCCACGTACGCAAGCTCCTGAGCAGTGAGGGCCCCGAAGAGAAGCATGTGCTGGAGCTTGGGTGCTTCTAGGACGCAATGCGGGTGGCGATGCTGTGTCGAGATCGATTGCCAGGACTGACTACTGATGCCTGACCGCTCCCCCTCGCTGCTTCCCCGCCGCCACCTCCTGCTCATCGCCGGGCTGGCCGCGCTGGGGCTTCTCGCCCTCTCGTTCGGCCGAATGCTGCTGGCCCGGTACGAGTTGAGCCAGCGCGCGGAGGCGATCCGCCAGGAGATCGGCGAGCTGCAGGGCGAGAACGCCCGGCTTCAGCAGGAGCTGGCCTACTGGCGCGGCGACGAGGGGGTTGAGCGGCTGGCGAGGGAAGAGCTTGGCTGGGGCCGGCCCGGCGAGAGCGTGGCCCTGGTCGAGAGCGCCGGCGCGCCGCGCGCCCGGGAGGCGCCTCCGGCGGCTCCTTCGCAAGAGACGGTGCCCAACTGGCGCCGCTGGTGGCAGTTCTTCTTCGGCGGCTAGTCACGGCCGGTCCGACCGGAAGATGAGGATGGGCACGGCCAGCCGCTCGACCAGGCGGGCGCCGATGCTGCCGGACCAGAAGGCGTCGAGGCCGGCCCGCCCGTGAGTGGCCATCACGACGAAGTCCGCGCCCTCGCGCCGCACCGTCTCGGGCACCACGGTCGTCGGGTCGCCGCGGAGCACCTCGGCCGACGCCGCGATACCCCGGGCGCGGAGCCCCTCTGCCAGCGCGCTCAGATGCTCCGAGGCGCGCTCCCGCTCGATCTCCAGGGCGGCGGCGGTCGCCGAAGGGAGCATGGCCGCCACGGCGGCCTGCTCTCCAGCCAGGCTTCCCCGCGTCGGGACGACTTGCAGCAGGATCGCCTCGGCGTCCCAGGCGCGGGCGAGCTCCTCGGCCACCGGCAGCGCCCGCTCGGAGTCCGAAGTCCCGTCGAGGGGCACCAGGAGCTTGCGGACGACGAAGAGCCGGCCCGCGGCGAACCGCGGCCTCATCAGCAGGACCGGCCGTGTGCCCCGTCTGAGCACCTGCTGGGCGATGCTGCCGACGACGACGTCCCGGAGGCCGCCGTGGCCGTGGGTCGCCAGGATCACCAGGTCGCACCGCAGCTCGTCGGCGTGCCCGACGATGCTTCCGGCGACGTCCCGCTCCTGGTTGGGATGGACGTGGACGTCGACGGTCAGCCCGCTGGCGGCGAGCTTCCGCGAGAGGCCCGTGAGGTAGGCCGCCGCCGCCGCGGCGGCGGCCAGGTGGGGCTCGCCGTGGACCGTGGAGGGCGCGCCGCGCTCGAGGACGTGGAGGAGTGTCAGCGCGGCGCCGAAGCGGCGGGCGAGCTCGGAGGCCGCCGGAAGGACCGCCTCGGCCAGCCGGGAGCCGTCCAGGGGCACGAGCAAACGGCAGAAGGACGACGTCGGCCGGGGCTTCGGAGTCGTCACGGCGCACCTCCCAGAATCGTCTGCTGCAGAAGGTAGAGGTTGAGGCCGACGATGAGGGCCGCGACCAGCCCGGCCACGACCGTCGTCAGCCGTCGGTTCGCCAGCGGGCCCATGACGTCCTGCCGCCTTGTGAAGAGCACCAGGGGGATCAGGGCGAACGGGATGCCGAAGCTCAGCACCACCTGGCTGATGACGAGCGTCCGCGTGGGGTCGAGGCCGAGCGCGATGACGGTCAGAGCCGGCAGCATCGTCACCCCTCGCCGGAGCCAGACCGGGACCGCTCGGCGGAGAAAGCCCTGCATGATGACCTGGCCGCTCATGGTGCCGACCGTGGACGAGGACAGGCCCGAGGCCAGCAGCGAGACGGCGAAGACGAAGCTGGAGGCCGGCCCGAGGAGTGGCGTCAGCGTCCGGTGCGCCTCCTCGATGCCCGCCACCTGTATCAGTCCACTGTCGTGGAAGGTCGAGGCGGCCACGATGAGCATCGCGGCGTTGATCAGCCCGGCCAGCCCCATTGCCACGCCCACGTCGATCAGCTCGAAGCGGAAGAGGCGACGCATCAGGTGTGGCTCGCGAACGACGATGCGCCCCTGCGTCAGGGCCGAGTGCAGGAAGATGACGTGGGGCATGACCGTCGCGCCGAGGATGCCCGTCGCCAGGACGACGCTCTCGGCGCCCTCGAACCTCGGCTGGACCATCGCCACGCCGATCTGTCCCCAATTGGGACGGCCGAGGGCGATCTCGACGAGGTACGACACGGCGATGACGCCGACGAGCGAGGTGATGACCGCCTCCAACGGCCTGAACCCGTAGCGCTGCAGCGCCAGGATGGCGAAGGTGACGAGGCCGGTCAGGAGGCCGGCGGCGAGCAGCGGCATTCCGAAGAGCAGGTAGAATCCGAGGGCCGCGCCGAGGAACTCGGCCAGGTCCGTGGCCATGGCCACGACCTCGCCCAGGACCCAGAAGCCCCAGACCGCTGGCCGCGGGTACTCGTCTCGGATGACCTCGGCGAGGTTGCGGCCGGTGGCGATGCCCAGCTTGGCCGACAGGGCCTGGACGAGCATGGCCATCAGGTTGCTGGCGACGATCACCCAGACGAGCAGGTAGCCGAACTGGGAGCCGGCCTGGATGTTGGTGGCGAGATTGCCCGGGTCCATGTAGGCGACGGCGGCGATGAACGCCGGTCCGAGGAAGGGGAGTATGCGAGCCAGGCCGCGCCGGACGCCCTCGCCCTGAAGCACCTCGGCGGCCGCGCTGATCGTGCCAGAGTCCCCCTGGCCGGCCTTCCCCATCGGGGAGCCGCCCGACTCGTCCAGGGAGGACATCTCCCCTCTTCCTACGCCGTCCTCTGCGTCTTCCTCGCGCGTCATCCGGCGGGCGGCCCCTAGCCCGGCGTCTGGTGGCCGTCGTCGCGCCCCGGTGGGGCATCCGCGCGCACGAGGATGGCCGCGGCCAGGTCGCGGACGAGGGCCCGCCGGGCGTCGCCCAGCCGGACGGTGATCGGCCCGCCCAGTGGCGCCACCTCCAGGACCCTCAGCGAGGCCCCGGGGACGAGCCCGAGCTCGGCCAGGTACCGCAGCACCGGCTCTTCCTGCGCGAGGACCCGGCGCACGGTAGCCACGCGTCCGGCGGCGAGGTCGCTGAGCCGGTCGAGCCGGAGCTCCGGAAGCTCGCCCGCGGCCGTCGGGATCGGGTCCCCGTGGGGGTCGGCCGCAGGATGGCCGAGGGCCCGGTCGACCCGCTCGACGAAGTCTGGCGAGACGGCGTGCTCGAGGCGCTCGGCCTCGGCGTGGACTCCGGCCCAGTCGTAGCCCAGGTACTCGGCCAGGAAGAGCTCGAGGAGTCGGTGATGCCGGAGCACCTCAAGGGCGAGCCGCTCGCCCTCGGGCGTCAGGGAGATGCCCCGGTACGGGGTGTGCCGGACCAGCCCGAGCCCGTCGAGGCGCCGGGCCATCTTGGTCACGGCCGCGTCGCTGATCTTCAGGTGTGCCGCTAGCTCGGATGTGCTGACCGGACGGCCGCTGTGCCGCAGCGCGTAGACTCCCTTCAGGAAGTCCTCCGCCGCCTCGCCGGGGCCGCCGCGCTCCGACGCGCGCGTTGCTGCACTCATACCAGCATGATATTTCACCCCGGTTAAAAAATCAAGGCGAGGGTCTGGGGTGGCGAGGCTGGAGCGCGGGCTCCAAAGTCCGACCCCTCGTCCAGGCCTGGTCTGGGCAACTGGCATAACACGTGGCTCGCATCCGGGAGAGGCCCATGTTACTATGATATGGATATCGGCGACGGTCGACGGCTTTCCGGGAGGCACTATGCCCTACTGCCCCAAGTGCGAGAGCGAGTACGCCGAGGGCGTGCTCGAGTGCATCGAGTGCCGGATCCCGCTTCGGCCCGGCCACCGGCCCGCGCGCGCCGGCCTGGACTTCCAGGATCTGGTCGTGCCCCTGGGCTCTCTGGCCTGTCTCTTCCTCGCGGCCGCCCTGCTGGCCATCTACTTCATGGCCCGGAGCGGCCAGTTGCCGCAGCCGGCGGCCGGCGTGATCCTGATGACCCAGCCGACGTGCCTGGTCGTCTTCTACGCCGTCGGCGGCGCGATCAGCGCGGCGACCTTCGCCTACTGGCTCGTCTCGCGACTCCTCGGCCGGCGCGACTAGCTTCCTGTTGCCCGGGGGTTGGTCCACCTGCTATAATCCGCTGGAGTCCGGCCCGCCGACTGGCTGAGCCGGGCATCTCACGCAAGGGCCAGAAGGTGCCGCCTATGCCAGTGCTAGGCTGGTTGTTCGAGAGCACGCCGGGACCTCCCAGCGTCTGGTACCTCGCGCTCGTCGTCGTGTTCGTCCTCATCTTTGGCGGCAGTCTCCTCGCCTACTTCTTCCGACGCAGGCTGTTCCCCGGCCACTCGCTCAACATCAGCCTCGTCGGTCGCTTCGCGATCGTCGGCGCGATTCTGGGCGCCGTCGGTCTGCTCTTCCTGGCCGCCCGCTACCTGGGCGTGCCCCTCCTCGTGATGCGCATCTGGCTCGTCCTGGAGGTGCTCGCCGTGGTCGCCTTCGCCGCGTACCTGGCCTACTTCTACCGAGCGCGCTACCCGGCGCTGCTCGGCGCGTATCGGGCCGAGGAGGCTCGGCGCCGCTACGTGAAGCCAGCCCGACCCGGCGGCGCCCGGCGCCGCCCCAAGAAGGGCCGGAGGTAGCCGACAGGTGAGGATTGCCGACGTCCGCTGCCACGTCCTGCGGGCCGGCCTGGACCGGCCGTTTGCCTGGTCGCAGAGCTGGGCCCGGGCCCGTGGGGCCCTCCTGGTGGAGGTCCGGACCGACGATG
>Ga0315282_10017753_pt1 | contig 10245 bp, 9 predicted proteins | sample YL17G07_20_MG_FD_203693 | JGI IMG/M metagenome (GOLD analysis project Ga0315282, IMG submission 203693) | Sediment microbial communities from Yellowstone Lake, YNP, Wyoming, USA - YL17G07_20 | ecosystem: Environmental > Aquatic > Freshwater > Lake > Sediment | place: USA: Wyoming | collected... | reverse complement strand
TTGGTATTGGTCTAATGAATGTAATCGTTGTCGTCGGAAGAACAAATGCGTTCAAACGAGGTTTTTTGCTCGGCTTTTTCTTCATTCCGTTACCCCCTAAATGATGACATATTTCTTCTATTTTTATCAAGGGATCCAGAGAATTTCAAAAGGTTTATATGCAGGGACTGACAAATAGATACATGCTAGCAAAAGTCTAGCTGAGAGGAGGTGAAGAATACGGACGTGAAAATCGTGGGGGCGGTTTCTGATGAAGGTTCATTGGAAGAAATTGAAAGTATCGCGAAAGTGTTCGCCTATGAACAGCGCATGAAGCTTTATACTTCGCCGTTGAAAGAAAAACTACTAACCAAAAAAATCATTCAACCAGTCGCAAGGAAAACCACAACACATATCTCACAAATCACTACAGGAAGTTCCATATCGCATTCACTCGTAAAAGGACTGTGCTAACGACCTAGATTTCTCCCATAATTCCCACAAAAAACCATATCTTTTATTTTTCTATACAAAACCACAATTTTTATAAGAAATACGGTTATAAGGTAATTAATCGAAGGTGAAACAACAATATTACCCTTATTGTTTATCGATTGATTTATATTACCATTCATCCCATTATAAAAATCCATATATACCACTCTTTTATATGTAGTCTCGTCGGACCAGGGAAGTAATAATCCTGGCCAACTACCCACGTTTATATATAGGTGGATGTATTATAGAATATAAGGGGATATATCATGAATAAAAGTTCTAAGCCATCAATAAAAATTTTAATGCAGCTATGTGTCGCATTTATTTCGTGCTTGACGATGTTTTCCATGGTATCACAGGCTCATCTCGTACCGGTTGATAATAACGTAACACTCACGTATTCCTTTAAAAGTCCGACAATCGAAACGATAGACATCGCAGGAACGATGTATAACAGAGTCACAGTACCTGATTGCTATCCAGCGGGCAGTGCCGGTGAACCAAAGATTCCATCGAAAGGAGCGTTCGTACTCTTACCACCGAAAACAAAAATCAGTTCCATAGATGTTTCACCCGGGGAGAAAATCGTCCTTGGGACAGGTTTCTTTGTTGAACCGACGAGTCAGGCGATTCCATTGTCACAGACGGAGAACCTCCCAATACCGACCCCTAATATGGCGATCTATGGATCCAATGCCGCATACCCTGGCTGCCTTTTCACTCAAGTTGGTGTCTACAGTTTCCGAGGATATCAAATCCTTGTCCTTCAATTACATCCTGTCCAATATAACCCTGTGACCGGTGAGCTGTGTTATTACAAAGACTTAAAAGTTACAGTTAAAACAGATACCACTGGCGAACAATCAGGATTATACAGAGGTCTTGAACAAGATCAAACTGAAGTAGCTCAAAAAGTCGATAACCCTGACATGGCAATCAGATATCAACAAGAATGCACACCATCATCGCCACGAGAACAATACGATTTGCTCATTATTACCACCGATGCGTTAAAAAGCGGGTTCGAGCCTTTGAAAGAAGCGCACGATGCCACTGGCACGGTAACGGTGATTGAAACACTCACCGATATCGGCGCTAGTGATCTCGAAAGCATCCGAAACTATATCATAGACGCCTACACGAACTGGGGGATTCAGTACGTCCTCATCGGGGGTGACAACGGTGTTGTTCCAGCCCCGATCCTCTGGGTCTCTGGGATGGACGAAAACGTTACCTACTACGAGGATAACATGCCCTCCGATCTCTACTACGCGTGTCTCGATGGACCATACAATTACGATGGCGATGGTAATTGGGGCGAGCCACATGACGGTACAGGCGGAGGCGACGTTGACCTCATCGCAGAGGTGTACGTCGGGAGAGCATGTGTCGATAACATGGCAGATGTGAATAATTTTGTCACAAAGACAGTGGTAATTATCAATCTTGACCCACAGACAGATTACTTATCTCGCACGTGCCTTGCTGGTGAATATCTTGGGGATTACGGGATCGCAAGCTATGGGAGTTCATATTTGGAACAACTCGTCAACGGATCATCTGATGATGGATACACCACAGTCGGCATCCCCGCAAGTGATTATACATTTGACAGAATATATGACACCCCTAGCTACGATTGGCCGCCTTCAGCAATTATTTCTGAAATCAACAACGGTGTTCACATTATCAACCACCTCGGCCATGCGTCGTATGACTATAATATGAAATTGGGTAACTATGATGTTGATGGCCTTACGAATCCATCGAACCGCACATGCTTCATTTATTCACAAGGCTGTATGGCAGGTGGTTTTGATTACAACGATTGTATCGCAGAACATTTCACCGTCAAAACAAGTCATGCTGCATTTGCAGGCATATGGAACGCTCGCTATGGCTTCTTCTGGTCGTTTAGCACCGACGGGGACTCACAGCGGCTGCATCGACAATTCTGGGATGCGGTGTTCGATGAAATGATCCCGCAGATTGGGAGAGCGAATCACGATTCAAAAGAAGACAATCTCCCCATTATAAATAGATCTTGCATCCGATGGGTCTACTATGAGACGAATCTGTTTGGTGATCCCTCATTGAAAATTACCGGAGGAACTGCGAACCGTCCCCCTGCCAAACCTAGCGCACCAAATGGTCCTTCATCGGGGAAAGCAGGCGTGAACATCACCTTCACCACGAGTACTACGGATCCTGATGTCGACCCGGTCTATTTCCAATGGAACTGGGGCAGTGAAACAAGCGGTTGGCTCGGTCCTTACCCCTCCGGTCAGGTCATCAGCGTAACACACAAATGGATGACCGTTGGAGATTATCAGATAACAGTAAACGCAAAGGATAGTAATGGACTCGAAAGCGGATGGTCTGATCCAGCAACAATACAAATCGTCGCCGCTCCTCAGATTGAAATCGGGACGATTTCGGGTGGATTTGGGATCACTGTAGAAATACAAAACTCAGGAATTGCAAATGCTACCAATGTGAACTGGACGATTTCCCTTAAAGGTCTTGTCCTCTTTGGAAAAGTGAAGATAGGTACGGTTCCACAAATCGCCCCTGACACCGCACAAAAGATCAATACAGGCCTGATCCTTGGACTCGGTACTATCAATATTACCGTAACCGCAGCTGACGCAGAAAAAACAGCGACAGCATTCCTGCTAGGACCGTTCGTCTTTAGCGTACGGTAATTACTCCAAGTTCTTCAACCAACAGTCCAAGGTTATCCACACACCGAGGTGATAAAAATATTCTAAGCGTGGATATTCTTTTTTTTAATAATATGGATAAAACGAGCATATAAAATGCTGAGATTTTAAAAAAAAAGAGAGATGGGGGTGATGCCCCTACTGGATGGTTACCTTCGAGAAGACTATCTTCGCGTTCACGATCTTATCCTGGGATATTCCTTGAGCACAGGTCACGGATACCTTGATACTCGGTATTGGTTTCAGGATCCCAAACCCAATCCCCGTGATTTTCTCAGCGAACGAGAAGGTCGCCCCAGATGCAAGTGACGCATGGGTCCCGGAGAACGTGCGTGTTTTCACCCAGAGGCCATTCGTGATATTCACGGTGTAGCTGATGCCTGTCGCATCCCCGTCTCCAACGTTGTGCACGGTGACGTTGATGCCTTTCCCGCCCGCGACATCAATGCTGAATGCTGGTTTGGGTTCTCCAGTGGGAACATGTTTAAACATGCCACCGGTAACCTCGTCCGTCGCATATGCGCCAGCCCAGCCGATCTTGTTTTCGACAAAGTCCGTTGCCATTAACTGAATCCCTGATACCTCTGGATAATCTACCCAGCTGAAACCTCCGTCGAGGCTATAGGATGCCCCGCTAAGCGCTTGATTCGCACCAGTGCTGATGTACATGTTGGCAGTACCAGGAACATACGCTATATCGTAATCATATGCGGTTCCAGTGTGGGAAATAGCATGCCAAGTTATTCCCCCATCGCTTGTATTATAAAGAGAGTAATCTCCAGAATCGGTACTGTGCCCAACTATCCCATGGGTTGCATCCTTGAATGCAATTTCATTAACACCGGGATTTGTACCAGGATCACTTGGACTTATTCCGGATAGACTCGCATAGTAGGTGTGGCCTTTATCGTGGGATATATACACTACTCCTTTGTTTGTTCCGAAAATAACGGTATTACCAAAGGCGTCATACACACCGGTCCATCCGCCTTCATCAGTTTGAGAGGGAAGTCCTGGTCCAGAGTAATTGGTCTGTGGAACACGTGTCCAAGTTACGCCACCATCGCTCGTGTAGTAATCCTCGAAATAACCGTCTTTTGTATCACCGAGGACAACTCCTTCATTTTCATTCCAGAAAACGACATTATTTGCAAAGGAGATTGGATAATTCCCCAATTGGGTCCAATGTGACCCACCATCGGTTGTTTTGTATGGTCCATCTGTTGCATCTTGACTGCCAACGTGATTATAAACTGCTACGTAAGCTACTGCTTCACTCAGAGCGCAAATATTGCCACAACCATGAATCGTATCAGAAGTTCCCAGAACAGAACCAGCGATCCATGTATCACCACCATTTATCGTTCTCGTAAATTCGGTTGTCGGTACATCTGAACCAGTACCATCACGTCCAACCGCCCATGCAATGGTGGCATTTACTGCATCTAAACATCGTATCCCTTGTGCGTATGGCAGACCAGAGACTTGTTCTATCCATTCTGCACTAATTGAGAGCGTTTTGGGTCCCTGAGATTTCATTGCAAATAATTGTGTCTTAGGAGTTACTGCTGCTACTGGCATTATAAACGCCAGGACGACAGCAATTGCTACAACAGCCTCTACCAACGTTTTTCTTTTTTGTACCATCTTCATAAGGTTTTCCCCAATTTATATACTATGGAACCATATTTATATGTTTCGTATAATGTTAAATGTGCTCAATTAAATATAATTTTATCTTGAAGTCTGTCATAAAGTAAAAAATATTTTTATTTGTTAAATTATATGACATTTTTTTTTACGAATTTTTATCTTTCTATCTGAAAATCTTTTCTATATTTATCAGACGATATAATTTTAAAAAAAAGAAAAAAGAAAAAAAGGGGGATGTTTTATGCAACTTTGAGGACCAGAATCAGAAGTACTGTTCCTGTTGCTGTTTTTTCTGCGGTTCCAGCGGTCACTGCTATCGTTGTTTTACCGAACCCTAAGACGAAGTCCTTCACGGTTGTGCTGCCACCTGCGGCAATGTCAACCGCCCCGGTTCTGGATTTTCCTACTAGGATGATGCCGCCGGTTAGGTTTATCTTCCATGAGACGTTCGTTGCATCTGCGGTCCCTATGTTTTTGATCACTGCCTTGATCCCAAGTCCGCCTTTAATTGAATCAATTGTTATGTGCGGTTGAGGAACTGTAATAGTCGCTACAGTGGTGGCAGTAGCAGTGCTCGATACTGCATCCTTGACCGTTAGGGTAACGTTGTACACGCCAGCTGTGCTGTATGCGTGTGTCGGATTTTGATCGGTTGATGTTCCGCTGTCGCCAAATGTCCACGCCCATGTGTACGGTGTCATCCCGCCGTCTGCAGTACCAGTGAAGTGGATGTTTTGACCGACTTCCCCGCTGTACGGTCCATCTGCATCACAGGTAAGCGGTGGTCCTGGAGGTGCAAGAGATAGGTCGTCATAATAGACTGAACTAGATGATGTTGGGCCAGCATAGAGATCTACGCATGCAAGGTTTTTCGCACCGCCTTGTTGTACTCCTGCGGTCCAACTTTTCGATAACAAGAATGTATTGCCGTAATATACGGTTTGCAAGTCTGCATCAAAATTTATCTCGACACGGATTTCGACCCATTCATCTTTTATTATCGGTAATGTCTTGGTATTATCGTTGTAGTCTCTTATGAAACCACCTGAAGCACTAAATTCTAACTGGAGTGACCAATCTTGGTTATTGTGCGTTCCACCAGCTTCATACTTGTTCATCATGATAAACATTTGGGTACCTGTCATGCCTGTTGGAACATACAGCATTGCTCGATAGGTCCAGTTCCCCGAGTTTACATCAGAATACTGATGCACCATATCTTGCCAGATGGTTGTTGTGGTCCATTTAATTTCCACTGAGTTTGGAGTACTGAGTGCTTGGGTATCTGATACATATGCTGTGTTTTCTGAGAGATTGTCCCATGCCCACCATCCGCCTTGTCCATGTAATGCGCTTCCGGTTTCGTAGGAATCGAAATTATCAGACCAAGCTGCCCGACCGGTTGGTATTAGCTTGGAATCTTGTGCAGCACTGACGCCGAGTGTAACACCTGCCCCAAGTAATAGGAACAATAGCCCTATTACTAAAACTTTCCTTATATTCTCCATTTTTTGTTCCTCCCTAGGGAATCTTCTCTATAGTATTGTAGATAAAGTGCCTCAATTTAAATGTTTTGTCGCGAATAAATTATTTTCTTTTCACAAATTAGATTTGGTATTTGGAATAATTTAGTGCTATATTCTTCTTATGGTTACCCAATCCGCAGAAAACATCGTTTAATGCCACGAAGACAGAAAAATTGAACCGACTCATTGACATTGATTCTTTAGACTTTTTGTAATGGTATAATTAGAATAAGATCATAATATATCGTATAGCGATAATAGATAACCACAATTAAAGGGTAAGTCGGTGTACAAGAGATACACTCTGGAGAAAAGTACCATTTTACTATTAGTTCATGTGCAAAGAAAAAATGTAATAAAGTTTAAATTCGACTTTCCATTTACTCCGACCACAAAGAGGTAGACAATGGTTGAATTTGAGACACTGAAAGCAGAAGAGGTAAAATTTGGAAAAAACAATTTCATAGAAGTCGCACGAAAAAAAGCGATCAGTGAAGCGCTTCAAAAAGAATTCGTTGCGGTTTCACGAGGGTTTTATCTTTCCGATGGGACGAAAAAATGGAAATCATCCATCACGCTCCCTGATGAAGAAGATAAAAGAAAACAGATCGCTGAATTAATTAGCAATCTATAAAATCGAGACAGATGCAGCAACCCTGCGCAGCGAATCAATTGTGATACGAATGGGCTGCATCCCTTATTCATTATTACCGCAAAGGGGATAGGCTATGGCCTATATTTTACAAAGCAGTCTTGATCTTTCCACAGCGAGCCATCCGGTTTTTGCCTGAAAAAATATATTCTGTTTGGCTTGGTACGTTTTTCGATATGAACGCGGTGGATCTTGTGTTGGTCTGGTGAATCTTCGAAGAAATGAGGCAGCCATGGTGCGATAAACATGGTAACAATAAATTTTGCGAGGAGTAACGCAATCAGGACCTCGACTGAGAGGAGTGCAACGGCCAGACCCCACCCCGCTGTTAAAAATTGCCAGGATATCTCATGACGTTGGTAGAACGAGTTTAGTCCCAGCATGGTCACAAACGCGCAAGCGACAAAAAGGAAGTACATAAGATCCAAGGTCAGCGGGATTGATTTCTCCCCATGTTTGACGATGCCATACAGTTCATAGAAATGGAGGAATACTAAAAATAGCGCAGATGGACCGACCAGGAGAGAAAACATGAAGAACAGGGCATCCATTTGAGTCGCTATCGTGCCGTAAAGAAGGTAAGAAAATGCTTGGACCACAATGGCAATGAGCCCTGCAAGTATCAAGGCTCCGAGGGCGTACGAGACGTGAAGTTCACTGATAAAATGCTGAGTCTCCTGTAATTGCTCTCCTGTTTTTACTAATTCTCCCTTTAATTGTTGAAGATCATTTTCGTCCATACCCATCTCCTCTATATATTCGCCAATATTCAGAAACGGCACAGTAGTATAAAAACTTACAATATAGATCCGGTTTTTACAAAAAACTCACCATGATAGAACTATGATTTGCATTCATTTTAGTATTATTACGTGCTACTCATCATGGGTTTATCTCAATAAATCATTCAATGCCCAAACGGAAAGTAGTTTAATAAAAAACCATAGATATATAAGGGAGGATTGCTATAAAGCCGCGTAGCGTACTATTTAGGGGGTTTCAGCAATGAAGAAGGTACTGATTGCGCTTGGAATTTGTTTTGTATTGAGTGTTATGCCTACTAGTTTGAGTGACTGTGGATGCAATCTTCCGGATGATACGGCTGCGTCACCTATTCAATCGACCGAACCGTGGCTTTCCGATGCAAATATCACTGCATTACAACAACAAGGCGTGCAAGAAGGCTGGACGTTTACCGTCGCAAAAAACCCTGCGACGGAACAATCGTTGTCCCAACTCTGCGGGCTAGTTGTCCCTGACAACTGGTGGGTTAATGCGTCGTTTGATCCATGTCTTCCCACGTCGTATTTACCAAGTAGTTTTGACTGGCGGGAGCTTGGTGGATGCACCCCAATAAAAAATCAGGGCGGCTGTGGAAGCTGCTGGGCGTTTGGGACTGTTGCCCCCCTCGAGTGTAACATCCTGATCCGTGATCATAAAGAAGTCGACCTTTCCGAACAATGGCTTGTCAGCTGTAACACAAATGGTTGGGGGTGCAATGGCGGTTGGTTTGCTCATGATTTTCATCAATGGAAGATGGACCGGTTCAACGGCACTGGTGCGGTCCTTGAGCAAGATTTCCCGTACACCGCTCGTGACGTGCCATGCCAAGGTCCTTATGACCATCCGTACCGTATCGATTCATGGCATTACATCGGGTTTTCACAAGGAGTCCCAAGTACTGATTCCATAAAACAAGCGATTATGGCCTATGGCCCCGTGTCGGTCTCCTGCGCAGTGACTGATGCGTTTGGGGCGTATTCTGGTGGTGTGTTTAACGCTGATGACCCCCACGCAACGATCAACCACGCGGTGGCGTTGGTCGGCTGGGATGACAATCAAGGGGATCACGGTGTGTGGTTTATGCGGAATTCCTGGGGACCGGACTGGGGGGAAAACGGGTATATGCGGATTGAGTACGGAGTCTGTAAGATCGGCTATGGCGCATGTTTTGTCGAGTATCCAGCACGGACACTGCTTGAGGTCTTTGGTGGGCTGCTTGGGGTCGATGTCGGTTTTAGGAATGTGGGGAACAAGACCACAACTGAGATTAAATGGAATATCACGATCACGGGAGGGTTCCTTGGAAGGATCAACGCGACCACAGGGAACACCATCACCGCACTAGATTCAGGGGTTGTTGTGTATCAGCGATTACTCCCGAATCTTGGATTTGGCCATGTGGACATATCGGTGAGTGCGATACCAAAGAATGCAGGACGAGTCTCAAAACATGTCCACGGGTTCCTCTGCGGATTTATGCTGTTCGTCCCCAAAAATCAATGACGACTATATCGTTTCAAACGGATAAATATTTAAACCACTTGGGGAATCATCTTTGAGCACGGGATATATATGAAGAAAGAAAATTGCCCGTTCTGTGGACATCGATGGATTCGAAAATCATTGGAAGAGCAGATACTCTGCCCGAATTGTAACACGGAATATTTTGTGAAACCAAAACAAGAACTAGAAATGGAAGAAGAAATCATCGAGCGAGAGTTTGAGCACGAAGGGGATAAAATCAGCGAAGAACTCGAAGAAAAAACCTATTGAAAACCATGTAGGCATCCCTTTTTTGTAAGAAAAACCCAGTATCTTTAAAAACATCTTCTTGATTCGGATTGTGATGGTTGATGTACTCTTCGAAGAAAGTGCACTCGTCTTAACAGGCATCTTTATCACATTCATTTCAAGTTCTTTATATACGATCAATGCACATGGATTTATCGCCCGAGGAAAGTACAGAAAAAAGGAGGAAGCGATCCTTATTTTTCTTGGCGCGACCGTGTTTTTGGGACTGGTGACACCGCTTATCCATGAGGTATCCAAATTGGTCATTAGTTCAGTACCGGTGGTATCAATCTTCGGTATCGTCGTGACTGGAACAAATTTTGTGCTTCATTATAGCATCCCGAGCTGGAAACATACCTCGACAAAAACCCTTCTGATTTATTGCCTTGGCGCTTTTTTAGTTGTCTCAGGAGTCCTTATTGGTATCTATATCACCTAGAACTGATAGGGACTCGACCATATTGGCTTGGGATTAACATATATGGTTTTCTTTTTAATACTCCAAAAATGATAGATTTTTATTGTTGTATCAGACAAGCACTAACACGGTTTTTAAGACTCATGTTTTATACTAATAAATGAAAAAAGAAAAAAGAGAAAAGTTTTAGGTTACTACATCCACGATTCCTATGATACGTCG
>Ga0315282_10017752_pt1 | contig 10246 bp, 13 predicted proteins | sample YL17G07_20_MG_FD_203693 | JGI IMG/M metagenome (GOLD analysis project Ga0315282, IMG submission 203693) | Sediment microbial communities from Yellowstone Lake, YNP, Wyoming, USA - YL17G07_20 | ecosystem: Environmental > Aquatic > Freshwater > Lake > Sediment | place: USA: Wyoming | collected... | reverse complement strand
AAATCTATGTTCAGACAGAAGAAAAAGCCTAAGAAGAAAAAGTAAGAAGAAATAAGAGAAAAAGCCCTGCTAATCTGCTTGTTTTTTGGCGCGTTTTTTTGCAGTCGAGTTCTGAGGTCGGTCTTGGCGAGGCATTACATGGATTTCTCGCTGGAGCGGTTGAAGCGGGTATACGTGGGCGCGAACCTACGGGTGCTTACTTAATATTTCTTAGATTTGAACAATAGGAAAACGTAAATTATTATCGCAATTAATGATACTTCTCCAAAAACGACAAATCCCTTAAGGAAAGGGTCGGTGATTGTCTGTAATGCGTTGACTATACTCACAAAAACTGTTAAAGAGGCCAAAAGCACAACAGCAACATTCATCTTAATAATTGTCTCGTTTAATTCTTCGGTTTTCCAAGCGCTTATTAGGTTTAGAGAATTCGGCCCCAATGCATATTCGTAATATTCCTTACCTCCACTGGAATGCAGTTCCCTAATAAAGAAACCGTGATCTACTAGGGCGGTTCTGTCTTCTTCTGTTATCACCACTTCTTTAATTCTGTCTTCGTGCACCCGCAAGTTTAGGAAGCCCTTATACATATCCTTAATGAGTTCTCTAAACTTTTTGGGCTGTGTTAGGCGATAATCTTCCTTACTTGCCGCTATTTCATCTCTTCTTTTCCTAATCCTCAAGTTGATAGCCCCTTCATTAACTTGATATCTTTTTATACGGAAGTTAATAAACCAATTCGCAATCACTTTAACGGAATTTCGCGGGCGTTAGGGGGTTGACAAGGTATTACGCGGATTTCGGCCCTGAGCGATTGAAGCGGGTACACGATGGCGCCGGGGGGGAGATTCGAACTCCCGGGGCCCAGAGGGCCACACGCTCTCAAGGCGTGCGCATTACCTGGCTTTGCTACCCCGGCACCAAATAACCCTTGTTTCAAAGTTATAACCGCTTTTCCGTAAGTCAGTCCATCCACCACAAGGTTTTTGTTCATCGGTGAAACAAGATTTTAAGGTCAACATGGTTTTTCCGGGGCGCAGATGCTTGAGTATGCCGGGGATGATTCGCGTTAGGTTGGTGTGGTAGATGTATGCGCGGTTGCCCAAGGAAAGGATAGGGGTCGCGGTTGGTCCGGAAGGACAGGCGAAGCGGGAGATCGAGCGCCGCACGGGCACCAAGCTGACATTCGACAGCGAAACAGGAGAGGTGCGGATAGAGCCAGGTGACGACCCCTTGGGTACTTTGAAGGCGAGAGAGGTGATAACCGCCATAGCTCGAGGGTTCAGTTCAGAGCGGGCTTTTCGCCTGTTCGAGGATGACCAGCTCTTGGAGATAACCGACATGAGAGATTTTGCTGGGGATTCAGAGCGTACTTTGGTCAGGCTCAAGGGAAGAGTGATAGGCGAGCGGGGAAAGACACGGCAAATCCTTGAGCAGGGCACGGACGCCTACATATCGGTCTACGGAAAAACCATCGCTACGATCGGGACGGCTGAGCAACTCGCCGTCGCCCGCGAGGCCTTGGAGCTGCTGCTTGGAGGAGCAATGCACTCAACTGTTTACAAGTTCCTCGAGCGGAAGCGCAGGGAGTTAAAAATCAGGGCGCTCCCGCGGCCGTAAACACAGCGAGGGTGCCCCGCATCCAAGGGCTGCTTTACCGCTGAGAGACCATTTCGAGATGGGGGGTGAGGCAAACTTATATAGTATAGATACTAATCACACTATAATGATTATTATGAGTAAAGTTACTCTCAAGGTGGAGGACGCCACTCACAAGAAATTGCTGGAATTGGTGTCGAAAATGCAACTTAAGAGTGGAAAGAGGGTCACCATGGACGAGGCGATAAAGGAGCTGATTGATCATGCTAAGTCATAGGTCAGGTGGTGGGTCGAAATGAAGACGGTTGCGGACGAGCTCTTCAAGGAGTTCAGGGAGCACAGCGTGAGCGAGTTCTTCAGGAAAAACGCGGCGATGCTCGGCTACACTGGAAAAATCAGGTCGCTCACCACGATCGTCCATGAAGGGGTCACGAACAGCATCGATGCGAGCGAGGAGATGGGAGTCCTGCCCAAGGTATACGTCGCGATCAAAAGGGTCAACGAGGAGCCCGAGCACTTCAGGGTCGTGTTCGAGGACAACGCCTCTGGCATCCCGGACCAATATATCTCGAACGTGTTTGGCAAGATGCTCGCTGGCACCAAGTTGCACCGCCACATGCAGCAGCGCGGGCAGCAGGGGATAGGCGTCAGCGGAGCGGTGATGTTCTCCCAGATCACGAGCGGCAAGCCGGCGACGGTGACGACCTCCACTGGGAACGGAGAGGTCACACAGATGGATTTGATGATAGACGTCGACAAAAACGAGGGCAAGATCGTTAGGAGCGAGAAGCGCAAGGGCAAGTGGCGGGGGACGCGGGTCGAACTTGAGGTGAAGGATACCACCTACATGCGCTCTCGATACGGTCCGTTCAACTATCTCCGCATGACGGCAATCGCGAATCCTCATGTCTATATAACATTCGTTGAACCGGATGGCAAGCTCACTATTTTCGAAAACGCCACCGACAAGATTCCAGAGCGACCAAAGTCCATGCCGCTGCACCCGTGGGGCATAATGTCAGATGACCTGCTCACGCTGGCGAAACACACGAAGGGCAGGACAGTTGTCAGTTTCCTCTCAACTGAGCTCTCTCGGGTCAGCAGGAAGAAAGCGGATGAGGTATGCAGGCTCGCGGGCGTGCCCCTGAACAAGAAGCCCCTGGAACTGACGTGGGAGGAGGCCGAGCACATAGTTTCCGCTTTCAAGCAGGTGAGGCTCCTAGCCCCGCCGACATCTGGGTTGCGGCCGATCGGGACTGCGGACGTAGAGAACGGCCTGCGCCAGATCCTGAACCCAGAGTTTGTCTGCGCGATTAGCCGCCCGCCCAAGGTATACCGGGGTGGGTTGCCCTTCCTTGTCGAGGTCGGTATGGCTTACGGCGGGAATGCCGGGAAGGCGGCGGAGGAAAAGGTAGAAAATGGAGAGGGCGAAGTCGAGGCAGGGATGGAACTGATCCGTTTTGCCAATCGCGCCCCTCTCATATTTGACCAGGGGGGCTGCGCCATCACCTACGCCATGCGAAACATAGACTGGCGTCGCTACGGGGTCGACCCTGCAACTGCCCCGTTGTCGCTGTTCGTGAACATTTCATCCGCGTACGTCCCCTACACATCGGCAGGCAAGCAGTCCATAGCCGATGAGCCCGAGATTTTAAACGAGACGAGGACGGCGATAATGGAGGCGGCGCGCGAGCTCAGGAAGTTCCTCTTCAGGAAGATAAGGCTCAAGGAGAGGCAGGATCGGGCGGGGGTTTTCGAGGAGTATCTGCCGGTGATCGCCAGAAGAGCCGCGAGTTTGGCGGGTTTGAGAGAGCCTGATATTAAACCTCTGCTGAAAAAGGTAGCAGGTGTTGAAAATGCCGAAGAAAGTTAAGAAAGAGAGGGCGCACGGCGGCAGGGCTTTGGGGAAGCTCGCCGGAATGGGGAAAGAAATAGTGGAGGACATAGAGAAAGCTCAGCCACCAAAGCTCAAAATACCGTCGCGGAGCACCTCAAACATCATTTACGACGAGGCTCACAGGTACTTCGTGCTTGGACCGCGCTACGGTGTGCGTTCGGCGGCCAGCATGAAGCAGGTGAAGAAGTTCGCCCAGCTCCTCTGCACGGCGGATTTCGCGAAGGAGTTGATCGAGAATGGAAAATTCGCGACCCTCAGGGAGATGTATTACACTGCAGAAGGGTGGGACACGGGCCCCTTCCACGGCCAAGGGGAGTCCGATCTAATGGTGGAAGATCTCGAGGCGACCTTCGGGCTCAAACGGGAAGACCTGGGGTTGGTGCCTGAGGAGGACGGTGCCGCTGTTTACGGGCGGCTTGTGGTTAAGGAAGGAGATGCGGTGATCGATGCCACCAAGGCCGGGAGAGGAGGGTACACAATCCCGCCGACGATCGATGATGTCGAGTTCCTGAAGTGCAAGGCCAAGCGCGTCATAGCGATAGAGACAATGGGTATGTATCACAGGTTTGTACAGGAACAGGCTTGGAAGAAGTTCGACGCCCTTGTGGTCGGATTAAAAGGTCAAGCGGCGAGGGCGACGAGGAGGTTCCTGAGGAGGGCGAATGAAGAGCTTGGTTTACCTGTTTACCTTTTCACAGACGGGGATCCCTTCGGCTTCCACATAGGCATGGTGGTCATCTCGGGCAGCGCCAAGCTGGCTTACATCAACCATGAGCTTGCTGTGCCTGATGCGAAGTACATAGGGGTCACGGCGAGCGACATCGTCAACTACAAACTTCCCACCGACAAGCTGCGCGAGCTCGACATCGCGCGCCTCAAGCAGCTGCAGAAGGACCCGCGCTACAACACGGAGTTCTGGCAGTCCGAGATCAAGAAGATGCTGGAGCTGGGGAAGAAGGCGGAGCAGCAGGCCTTCGCAAAGTACGGGCTTGCCTACGTGGTCAAGGAGTACCTGCCTGCGAAGCTCAAGGAAGTCGAGGGGCAGGAGTTCTTGGGCAAGCGCTGAATGGCTGTTTGAAATGTAATCTATAAATTGTTGAAAAACATTCGGCTTCTTGAGTTGGGACAATGAAGAGCCTCGTCGTCTACTACTCAAGGACCGGCACGACAAAGACAGCTGGGGAAGCTATTGCAAAGGAATTGGGTGCCGACTGCGAAGAGATCATCGATTTGAAGAAGAGAACCGGACTGAGGCCAATCCGCTGGCTCATCGCGGGGAAGGACGCTCGGCGGAGAAATTTGACGAATATCCGGACTCAAAAGAAACCCGAAAACTATAGCATGATAATTATCGGGACTCCTATCTGGGGCGGAAAAATGACGCCTGCGGTGAGAACGTATCTGACAAATCACAACTTGGACGGCAAGAAGGTGGGTTTCTTCTGCACCGCTGGGGGTTCGAATATTGGAAAAGCACTTGAGGAGATGAAAGAGCTGGTGCATAAATCAGTTGTAATCGGAAATCTCAGCATATGCGCAAGCGAGATTAAATCCGGATCTTATAGAGAAAAGGTAAAATCATTCGTAGAAAATCTGTCACGGTCTCCTTGAGCAACCTGATAAAGTTTTGGATGTGAAAGTGTGATGGGCTCCGAGTTTTCGTTTACAAGCATGGACGAAACAGATTTGTCCGCTGAATCAGAGATAAAACGGATCACGAAGGTGGTGCATTGAGCCTTGACGTCATTTCCCTTGGGGAACTCCTGATAGACTTCATCTCCACTGATGGGGGTATCACTTTCAAGAGGGCGGCCGGTGGAGCACCAGCCAACGTAGCAGTGGCATGCTCCCGCTTGGGCCTGAAGTCGGGGTTCATAGGCAAGGTCGGGGACGACGGGTCTGGCAGGTTCCTGAGGATCACCTTGGAGAGGGAAGGAGTGGACGTGAGCAAGGTATACCTGGAAAAAGGGGGAAAGACAACGCTCGCTTTCGTCTCGGTTGATGCGGATGGTGAGCGCCATTTCCGGTTCCACAGGGGTGCCGACGCCCTGCTGAGACCCGAAGAGATATGCACTGAGTATGTACGAAGCTCCCGTGTGTTCCACTTTGGCAGCATTTCCCTGATTTCAGAGCCAGCGAGGAGAGCAACCCTGAAGGCGGTGAGGGCGGCGAGGAATAGCGGCCTCACGATCACATACGATCCAAACCTGAGGCTGAGCCTGTGGGAGAGCGCGAAGAAGGCGAGGAAGTGGATCGGGGTGGGCCTGGAGATGGCGGAGGTGGTGAAGCTGAACGAGGAGGAGTTAGAATTCATGTTCGGACCGGGAGTTGAAGAGGGGGTGGAAAAGGTGCTCGAAACAGCGGACAAGGTGTTTGTGACTTTGGGAAAGCGAGGGTGCTACTATGCCGATGAAAGCTCCAAGGGATACTCCGGCCCGTATCGGGTGAAGGTTATAGACACGACGGGCGCAGGGGATGGGTTCATGGGTGGAGTTATCTATGGGGTGCTGAAAGGCTGGGGGGTGGAGAGGACGGCGTCGTTTTCGAACGCTGCCGGGGTGCTGACCGCCAGCGGGATAGGGGTGATAGCTTCCCTGCCGAAGTTGGGGGATGTGCTTCGTCTGGTGCAAATGAAACCTGCTGCGAAAGGGTAGCGGAAATCTATTCAAAAAAGAAATTTTAGATAATTGCCGTGACGCAAAAATTCAGTTCAGCTCTTGTAGCTTCGTCTTATCTCGGCCAAAATTCTCCTAGAGTTTTTCCACTTTAACCGAGCCCTTCGAGAGGTTCACCCACAGAATTTCGCCCGTTTATCCGTCGAGCATGAAATCCACAACCTAATTAGTTAGCCTGATATAACATACGCGTGAACGATTTGGAGGATGTAAATGGAGAGAATCACAACTGCCATGATCCGCGAGATGAAGGACCGCGGCGAGCGCATAGTCATGGTGGCGGCTTACGATTATCCCACAGCCCGCATGCTCGATGATGCAGGAATCGACTCGGTCTTGGTTGGCGACTCGCTCGGCAACGTCATCCTCGGCTACAGGGACACCCTTTCCGTCACCATGGATGAGATGATCCACCACACAAAGGCTGTGGCCCGTGGAGTGAAGCGTGCCTTAGTGGTTGGGGATATGCCGTTCATGTCCTATCAGGCTAGCACGGAGGACGCAATCAGAAACGCGGGCCGTTTTCTGAAGGAGGGCCACGCGGAGGCGGTTAAGGTTGAGGGGGGTCTAGGTATGATTAAGAAAATAGAAGCGATCATTCAGTCAGGCGTTCCGGTCATGGGGCATCTTGGACTTACTCCTCAATGGTATCATCAGTTCGGTGGTTTCAGGGTGCGGGGAAAAACCGAATCCACCGCGCGCGCGATTCTGGAGGACGCGCAAAGGCTGGAGCGGGCGGGAGTTTTCAGCATCGTGCTCGAGTGCGTCCCGTGGCAGCTGGCGAAATTGGTTACAGAAAAAGTGGAAGTGCCCACGATTGGATGCGGGGCTGGTCCTTGCTGCGACGGCCATGTTTTGGTGCTCCACGACCTGTTGGGTCTAACCGGTCCCCATGTGCCGAAGTTCGTCAAGCGCTACGCCAAGCTTGATGATGTGATAATAAAAGCACTGACGAGTTTCAAGCAGGATGTCAAGACAGGCAAATTCCCGACGCTCGAGCACAGCTACGACATGCCGCGCGAGGAGATGCGAAAGTTGCTCAGAGAGTTCAAACGCAAGCGGTAAGCCGTGCGCTCACAACATACTTAAATACCCCAAAAAATCAGGATAAAACAGCTAAAAAACGGAGGTGGACAAATGGCATATATTGTGAAGTCTGCTGTCAGAGGTCTGATAAAAGGGATGAGGGCAAGCGATGATTTCTTCAAGGAACTGGACGCGTTGGTAACCAGAAGATGCAAGCGAGCTGTGGAGCGAGCGAAGGGCAACGGAAGAAAGACCTTACGTGGAGTAGATGTTTAAAATTTTGTCTTCAGTAGTGGTGGCTTGAAGAAGCTACCACTATATTATTTTTAATTATTTTTGGATTCAGCCTTTGACCCGTTCAATTTTTCTTCGATCAAGCGCCTGAATGTACTCTACTTCGACCCCTTCGCGGACATCTCCTCGGAGGTTTATGGGAATCGGCAACTCGAAGGTCTCGTAGGTCACGAGATCCATCAGTTGTGCGTTGTTGACCACGATCGCCAGTACTTGAGCATTTCCTCGCTCGATTATCGGCGTTTCAATTTTTGCGCTCGTGGGGCGAATGATGGAACGCTTCTGAGCGTCGAACAACCCGATCGCGTCTACCTTAGCCTTTGCGTGCCCGTGCTTTCCCGGCGCCGAGGTTGAAAAGCCGACGATGCGGCAGGGCTCATCATCGATTATGACAAAGCGCCCCTCCTTTAGTTTTCCGACTTCAGTCGTCTCCTTCGCCATCGAAGTCCCCTTTGACATTTTCAGAGCTTACTTAAAAATTTGGCGAATGAGCGGCATTTTTTTGACAAAAGGCCCCCGCCGCAAAGTTAAATCCCAAAGGTGGAGAATTTATGTGGATGAAAACTTGCGGATAGGAATTGTCGCTCGTTTGGAGATACCAGGCGCTCTTAAACTTGTGCGGAAAGTGATAGGTCTTCTTTCCACAGAAGAAATTTTGCTTGAGCGGGAGGTGGCGAAAAAGCTAGGGAAACCTTTAGGGACCGTGCGAGCATTGAGGAAGGCGAATGCGATAGTTACAGTGGGCGGCGACGGCACGGTTCTGTTTGCTCAACGGCTGGCGCCAGAAGTCCCGATTTTGGGGGTCAACCTCGGCGAGAAAGGTTTTTTGGCAGATGTCAAGCCGAACAAGGTCGAGCAGGCACTCGTGAAGCTCAAGGCAGGGAAGCTACGACCTGTCGAGCGAGATAGGTTGGCTGGTACGGCGCACGGCAAGCTACTGCCAGATGCTCTGAATGATGTGGTGGTATGTTCGGCTAATGCGGGGAAGACGCTTGCTGTGAAGGTCGCGGTCGATGGGGAGATGGCGATGAACGTAAGGGGCGATGGAGTCATAGTTGCCACCCCGACCGGAAGCACAGCATATGCGCGCGCCGCAGGCGGGCCAGTGGTCGACCCGCGCCTCAAGGCCATCCTCGTGGTGCCTATTTGCCCATCCTACCCAAGGCTCGCTCCCTTGATTGTGCCGATGGATAGTCACATCGAGATTGAGCCAACGAGGCCCGGGCGAGACGCACAGGTGATCGTGGATGGCGTACAAGCGACCAAACTCAAGTGCGGGGAAAAGGTCATGTTGAGCCGCTCCGACAATCCAGCTTTATTCTTCAGGTGGTGCGAGTTCTACCGCAAGGCAAGGGAGAAGCTACAGTGATGCAAAGGAAATTAATTCTCGACACCTCTGCAGTGATCGCCGGTTTCGTGCCGGGCCTAGCCAAAGCTGAGCAGATCACTATTCCTGAGGTGCTAGAGGAAGCCCGCGATCTATGTTCAAAACTTGAGCTGGAAACCGCGGTGCTGGCCGGTAAAGTCAAAGTCGCTGAACCATCCAAGAACTCGCTCGTTACAATTCGGACTAAGGTAAAGCATACTGGTGATATCGTGTCTCAAACTGATATCAGACTACTCGCGCTTGCCTTAGACTTGAAAGACGAGGGGGCCGAGCTGGTGACAGATGATTACGCTATCCAGAATCTAGCGAGCCTGTTCGACATCCCCTACCGCCGTGTCGCCATGCCAGGTATAAAGGAAGTCCTGCGCTGGGAGGCCGTCTGCTCAGCCTGCGGGCGCAGATACCCGCCATCTGTCGCCATATGCTTAGCCTGCGGTTCCAAGCTGAGCAGAAAACCAAGACGGTGAGTATTTTTTAAACGAGGGGTTGATATATTCTGGGAAGCGGAGAGGATGAAAAACATTTTAACGATCGCTGCCGTGTCCATCGGTGGGAAAAGGGAGAGGGAAGCTCTGAATATCCTCAAACGAAATGCCGGTTCAGTCGCAGAAGTTGTGAAAAAATTTGAAGAGCTAATCACAGTTTTTTTCTCAGACCGTGATTCCAGGATGGCGGAGGCCTTGGGGAGAGAGCTCTCAAGCTTAGAGACGAAAGCAGACAAGGGGAGAAGAGAGTTCCTGCGGATTCTTCATGAGGGGGCTTTCCTGCCAGCCTTCCGTGGGGACTTAGCCAGACTTGCCGATCGGCTCGACGTGGTGGCCGACACCGCAGAAGGGGCGATGCGCGCAATATTGCTAAGGGGAAAACTCACCAAAGTCCTCAGAGGGGCTGAGAAGAGGAATTCCAAGGTAAGAGGCTTCAGGGCCCGCTTCATGAAAATGGCCGAACTCACAACTAAAACCGTTGACACTTTAGAGGAGGGCGTGAAGACGTTGGCAACCGATATCGATACAGCCCTGAAAAAAGTTCAAGAGGTGAACGAGCTGGAGCACGAGATCGATATGGTCGAGCAGGGGCTTCTCAACGACCTGTACGAGTGTGAGAAATACTTTGACCCCCTCAGCGTAGTCCAGCTTGCGGATATCCTTGATAGGTTCGAGAACATCAGCGATCGGGCTGAGGACGCAAGCGATTTGATAGAAATAATCGCCTACACTTTCAGAGCATAAAATAGATGCAGAAGATTTGTTAGGCTCCTATTTTCACAGCGTTAGGAGCAGCCATCCGAGCACGATTGATAGGACACATGTGATGATCGGCCCCAGGATCCAAACTATCCATATATGACTAAGTTTCCTCCCGCTCACG
>Ga0315282_10017751_pt1 | contig 10247 bp, 10 predicted proteins | sample YL17G07_20_MG_FD_203693 | JGI IMG/M metagenome (GOLD analysis project Ga0315282, IMG submission 203693) | Sediment microbial communities from Yellowstone Lake, YNP, Wyoming, USA - YL17G07_20 | ecosystem: Environmental > Aquatic > Freshwater > Lake > Sediment | place: USA: Wyoming | collected... | reverse complement strand
GTTCGCGCAGCAGGGGATGGCCCTCCCAGTCGAGCGGCAGCAGGATGCGCCGCGGGTCGGGATGTCCCTCGAAGCGGATGCCGAACAGGTCATACGCCTCGCGCTCCTGCCAGTTCGCCGCGGGCCACAGCGATGTCAGCGATGGCGCTGCGGGCGCGCCGCGATCGAGCGGCACGCTGATGCGCGCGTAATCCTTGCGTGCGGTGCAGTAGAGCCGAATCACAACGCGCAGTTCAGGGCAGTCAGCGCCCGCCAGATCCGCAAGGTAGTCGAACCCGTGCTCGTCGCGCAGCGCCGCGCAGAGTTCGCGCAGGCCCTCGGGGCGACAGCGAACCATCAACTCGCGATCCCGCCGCTCCGCGCTCTCGACGGCCGGGAAGCGAGCCGACAGGGTCTGGGCATCTGGAGCCGTCATCGCTCGGGCGCCGCTCACGCCTTCGGGACCTCCTGCTTGCCTTCGTCGAGGATCGAATGCCCATGGATCTTCTGCTGCAACTGCAGGATGCCGTGGATCAGATTCTCGGGGCGCGGCGGACAGCCGGCGACATAGACGTCCACCGGCACGATCTCATCCACGCCCTGCACCACCGAATACGAATCATAGAACGGCCCGCCCGCGGCGGCGCATCCGCCCATGGCAATGACGTAGCGGGGCTCGGCCATCTGGTCGTAGAGGCGTCGCAGCAGTGGGGCCATTTTCTTGGTGACGGTGCCGGCGACAATCATGACGTCTGACTGCCGCGGCGTCCCGCGGAAGAACACGCCCAGGCGGTCGAGGTCATAGCGGGAAGCCGCGGTGCACATCATCTCGATGGCGCAGCACGCGAGGCCAAAACCGAGCGGCCACAGGCTGCTCTCGCGCGCCCAGTTGAACAGGAAGTCAGTCGTGGTCAGGATGAGATTCCCGCCGGGGAGCTTGACGATAGCCTCGAGGGCTCGCTTGGCTACTCCCATTCCAGCGCCCCCTTGCGCCACGCGTAAACGAGCCCGACCGCGAGGATCGCAACGAATACCACCATGTCGATGACCGCGATCAGCCCCAGCCCGGGCTTGCGCACGGCTAACGCCCACGGGTACAAGAACGCCATTTCCACGTCGAAGAGCACGAAAAGCAGCGCGAAGAGGTAGTAGCGAACGTTGAACTGCCGCCAGGCGGGCATGAAGACTTCGGGACCGCACTCATAGGTCTCGAGCTTCTGCGCGTAGGGCCGGCTGGGCCGGACGAGGCGCGCCACGAGCAGTGCCAGGATGAGGAAGATGATCCCCACCCCAAGGAAAACCAGCACGTAACCGTAACCGAGTTGAGACATCGCTTGACCTGTGCGATACAGGCCAGGCAGGTCACCTGGCCGAATTTGGCGGCCGGGGCTCGCCCGGCCAGAGGCAGATGCACCTCAGGTGGCGCGGCTGTCGCACCGCGCGCTTCGCTGACGCGGTTCATACGAGCAGGTCGGCCAGAAGACCCGTCGCCCAGAAGTGACGAAGGGCCGGCACGACAAAGGCCGGCTCCTTCCGTGCGTGCAACGGCGCCGGCGTCCGGGCGGAGCCTGGCGCAACCCACACTGCGTCAAAATACTACTACCCGCGCGCCGAAAACTCCTTCTCGGCGTGCGGATGCGCGCCGAACTTGCGTCATCCGTGGGAAACGCCTGCGCTTGCGCCGGCTCACTTGTGGCGCATGAAGAAGCCGCTGTCCTCGTTCGGCCGTTCCGTTTGAGACGAAGCGGGCGCCCGAGGCGCGGCCCGTTGAGCCCTCTGCTTCTGTCGCCCCCCGCCGATGATGGACATCAGTATCCACACTATGGCCATAATGATCAGGATCTGAACGAATGAGGGCTTCCGCTTCCGCTCGGACATGTACGTGACCTCACGCAGACCGCGCGCTACGCATCGGGTCCGCTCCCTGCGACCCGCAGCGCAAGACGGCCCGTGATGCGACTGTTTTCCACGGCGGTGACCTTCACTCCTGCGAGGTGTCCCACGAGCGACGGATCACCGGAAACGGCGGCGCTGATGTAGGTATCCGTCAAACCGGCGCACCGGCCCTGGACCCACTCCTCGAACAGCACCGGCGCCACGCGGCCGACGAAGCGCTCGGCGAATCGCTGAGCCGACTTCCGCGCGAGAGTCACAAGATGACCGCTGCGACGGTTCTTTTCATCCTCGGTTACCTGACCGGGCATTGATGCGGCCCGCGTGCCCGGGCGCCGGGAGTAACGGAAAACGTGCGCGCGCGCGAAACAGGTGTCCTCGACTGCGCGGCACGTGTTGACAAATGCCCCCTCAGATTCGCCCGGAAAACCGACCATCAGATCGGTTGTGACGGCGATATCGGGGGCGATGCGTCTCAGGTTCAATATCAGCCGATGATAGTCGTCGTACGAGTAGGGCCGGCCCATTGCCCGGAGCACGCCATTATCACCGGACTGCAGCGGCAGGTGAAGGTGAGGGCAGAGCAGCGGGTTGTCGGCAATCTCCTGCAGCAACTCCTTGCCCAGATCCCAGGGCTCGATGGAGCTCAGTCTGAGTCGTTCTACCGGTGCTTCGCGGGCGGCATGAAGCAATCGCGCCAGGCCGCAGCCCTGACGTTCCTCGCCATAAGCCCCGAGTCGAATGCCGCAGATCACAACCTCGCGCGCGCCTGCCTCCGCCAGGGCGTGCATCTCAGCGACCACTTCTCCGACCGGGCGCGAACGCGTAGGACCGCGGACGTCAGGGACGATGCAGTACGAGCAGCGGTGATCACACCCGTCCTGAACCTTGACAAAGGCGCGTACGGAGCCGGGATGCGCCGGACGGGGACCGGGCGCACGGGGACTGTTACCTGTTTCGTGCAGCCGCCGGGGAAATGCGGAACAACCGTCGGGAAACAGGTAACTGTCCCCATTTCGCACTATCCCCTCGATGATCTCCGCCACCTCGCCCTTGCGATCATTTGGCACCACGCGTGCAACGCCCGGGATGCTCGCGAGTTCCTCCGCCGCCCGCTCAGCATAGCAGCCGGTGATGACCAGCGCAGCCTCCGGGTTGTTACGTGCCAGCTGGCGGATGAGCTTGCGCGCCTTCGCTTCAGCGACATGCGTTACTGCGCACGTGTTAACGATGCAGGCCGCGGCGCGCTCACCCGCTGCAGCGATCCGGTAGCCGTGACGAATCAGCACCGCCGCCAGTGCTTCCGAGTCCGCCTGGTTGACCTTGCAGCCCAAGGTCGCGATGCGGATCGCGGGGCAACGGGAGGTCTGAGGTGTTTCGTCGGGATCGGGTAACGTCACGAAGCTAAGTATAACGCAGGGCAATCAAAGGAGGCAAACTGCGGCGATGGCAGCAAGGGATCGAGACTAACCGTCAGCTATGCCCATAAATGGCGAGGGCGCGGTGTGCAAGTGGACGCGCATTTTGTTGGCGCCAAAGGCGCATATACCGCGCGGCGGGTCTTTATGTCCGATGCCCGCACTTTGGTTGGCACGTACCGCGCCCCATCAATAGTAACTACAAAGCCCGCCAATATGCAATGGTCATCGTGTCCGGCGAAGGTCACAATGTCGCCCTGAGCGATGGGGAAACAAATGTTTCACGTGAAACACTCTCGCCGAGGCCTGCCAACCGACGGCGGCGCTGGTCGGGCCAACTATATTCCGAGCGCTTTTCGCTTCGAGACTATGTGCTGCTCGATGCCGTCCACCGCCTGCGTCGGGTCGTCAGCGACCGCCAGCTTCCCGCCGAGCAGCCCCTCAACGTCCCGGGTCAAGAGCTGTACCAGCCCCTCGGCTCCGGTCACCGGCGGAATCGGCGAGACGTGCGTGTAAAGCCCGAAGGCGATGGCGAATACCGCGTCAATGGTCGCCTTCTGCTCCATGTACTCCGGCGCCGTGACCGCGACCGGCAACTGCGGCGTATCCACCCCCAGGGCGTCGGCGATAGCCGTCACGAGCAGCGCGGCGCGTCCGGTGTCCGTGCACGTTCCGAAACTCAGCACCGGCGGCACGCCAAGGCTCTCGCACACGCTGCGAAGTCCGGGACCGGCCAATGCCTGGGCATCGAGGCTGGCAAGCCCGCCCAACTGCAACGCATGGACGCCGCAGCCCATTCCCAACACCAGGATATCGCGCGCGATCAACTGCCGCGCGACCTCGAGTGTCATCGCATCATGATCGCCGTTCTTGAGCGTTGTGCAACTCACGAGTGCGGTCACGCCTTTGATCGTGCCGTCCTTGATGACGTTGAGCAGCGGATCCAGGCTGCCACCGAGAGCCTTGAGTATGGATTCAGTCGAGAAGCCGACGACCGCTTTGCGCCGCTGCGGCGGAACGAACGTCTCCTTCCCCCGGCGGCGCTTGAAGTTCTCGACCGCGAGATCGATCAGCTGCCCGGCGATCTCGGCGGCTTTCTCCGGCCGGTAATCGATAGTGTGGTCAACGTCCTCGATCCGCACCAGCTCCGACACCGGTACGACGGTCGCTCCATAGCGCCGCCCATACGCGCCGAGCGTCGGCACGGTGCAGTTCATGTCGGTGGCGAAAACGTCTACGGCGCCGGTGGCGAGCATCGCCTCCTCCATGATCCAGTTGCCGGTGAAGCCGGCGAAAACCTGATCCTGCGGGAAGCGCTGGATCAACTCCTGGCCGGTTTCGATGGAACCGATGATGTGCAAGCCTTTGGCGCCGGCGGCGCGGGCCTTGGACTGCGCCTGATCGCTGTGGGCAGCCTTGATGAGAGCGGCGCCGACGAACGGCTCGTGGCCGTTGGCCAGGATGTTCACATAGCCTGGATCGAGGACGCCGAGGTCAACCTCCATCTCGTGAGGCTGGGCGGTGCCGAACAGCGCATCCTGGCCCATCTCGAGCGGTACCTGCGAACCGTAGATGCATGCGATGCCGAGACGGAGGGCCTTGAGCGCGAGGGACTTGTAATCGGCGTCCACATTGGTGAGGCAGCTTGACGTGCACCGCATCAACTCATTGAGCGGTCCGCCAGGGAAAAGGCCGAGTTCGCGCCAGACCTGCTTGCGCTTCTCCGGCGCGAACGCCTCCACCATGCGCGACGGACTGTGGCGATGGGTGTTGATCTCCTCGGTCATCGCGTCGGCAACGGCGATCGCAAGCGCGGCGGTATCACGCGGTACGCCGAGACCGAGCTTGTCGGCCATCATGCGCAGCTTGCTCTCGTCGGTGATCGTGAACGGCGTCTTGCCCTCCCCGGTAGCGCGCAGTGTATCGGCGACTTCCTGCGCGTGATAGGTGTAGGTGGAGGTGCCAAGAACGTTGCGCATCAGCATCTCTCGCATCGCCATCGCGTTGCCCTCGATGCCACAGACGCCGCGGTCGGCGCCCTTCTTGATGCGGCACGGCCCGTTCGAGCACAGCGAGCAGCGGAGACCTTGCTCGCAGAACGTGCAGCGCGTTCCCTGTGCGGCGAAGCGCTGAAAGACATTGGTCATCCCATCGGACTCGATCTTCTGCAACATTGTGCGCACGCTCTCGTGCGCGCTGGACGGCATGTCAGCCATCAGCCACCTCCTTGATTGGTGTTCGTTCGGTTTCGTGCTCCCCCGTGAACGCGCCTGTCGCGCCCCTGTCCATTATCGCTGCCAAGCGCTCGCCCGCCTTACCGTTCATCAGCGCCGCCAGCGCCCGATCAAGGGTTTCCAGCACTGCCGCCACCTGCGACTCCCCGCCTACCCGCTTTGCCAACCGTGGATGGCGGCCAAGCTTGCCACCGGCGACTATGACATAGCGAGTCTCCCCCAACGCCAGCGCGCCTGTCGGACACGCGCGTGCGCAATCCCCGCATTCGATACAGAGACTGGTGTCGATGATCGGCGCGCCTTGGCTCAGGCTGACTGCGCCCTCGCGGCAGGCTTTCACGCACTGCGAGCAGTCGTTGCACAAGTTCGACCGGACCGTCACTGCCGCGGTACCGATGACGCCGAAGTCCTGGATCTGCGGCTGCGAGCAGGCGTTAGGGCAGCCAGCCACTGCCGCCTGAAACCGATGGTGCGACAGGATAGGCCGGCCGGCCGTGCCCCGCTCGAGGAAGGACGGGAAGCCACTTTGGGCTATTCGATCCGCCAGAGCCTCGGCGGTCTCGCGGACAGGTATCAGAGCCCGCGGACAGCCGACCGCGCCTGCGCATGGGCGAACCCGATAATGGCGCGCGTGGAAGCGTTCGTCGTGAGCCAAGCGATCGGTCTCTTTCTCAAGCCGCGCTACGAGCTCAGTCGGCGGTGCTTGGATGTCCTCATCGCCACCGCCGTCCGTCGCCCCGCCGCGGAATGCAGCGTACGCCTGCCGTGCGATCTCCGCCGACACACGGCTCGCGCCTCGCGCCCGTGCGAACTGCTCAATCTTGCGCCGCGCTAGCCCCCGAACGAAGGCGGGCGCCCGCGCGATCAACTCCTCGGCTTCATAGTCCCAGTGCATCGTGTGCGGCCAGTCCTACTCCGTCGCCGGTGTCGCAAGTCGCGGTTATGAGCCGCGTGTCATGAGGCAATAGCCGCGACCAGACCGTGGCACTCCACGCACTACTGCGCGGAGGGCGCCTGATCCACTTGCTGCTTGGCCGCTTCCTCAGCGCTGCGACGACGCTGCGCGACCAGGCGGTCGTAGCGCTCCGCTCCGAGGCATTCGCGCGCCATCTCGCAGTGGTCAATGCAACCCTGGATGCGGTCTCTCGTCAGTGCCCGCTTGCACTCCGGACACTTGGCCTCAATCTCGTCGCTCCAGATCTCCACCTCAGCGCCACACCACGGGCAGGGGTAGAACTCCGGAGTCGGCTGTGTGAACTGCTTCGCCCCTGGACACTTGTCGAACATCTTCCACCTCGATGCCTCCGGCATTCCGAACGTCACCCGCGGAATGCGCGGAAAAAGCGAAAAGCCTGCCATTCAGTATCGTGTTATCTGTGCGTTCTGCGGGTTCGGCGTTTTCTGCGGTTCAGTTCTCGCGTCACCCGTGCGGGCACGCGGCGCGCTGATCGGCGGGGGCTTTGAGCTTGCCGTCGCGGCCGACGATCACCACCTCCACCGGGATCTGCTTGCCCGACTTCTCGACGGCCTGCTCTGCCACGCGCTCGAGGCCGAAGCAGCACGGAACCTCCATATGCGTAACGGTCAGGCTGCGGATATCATTCTCCGCAAGGATCTTCGCGAGCTTATCGACATAGAAGCCGGCGTCATCGAGCTTCGGACACCCGACCGCGAGCGTCCGGCCGTGCAGCAGATCGTGGTGAAACTCCGGGTGTGCAAACCCGACGCAGTCCGCGGCGAGCAGAAGGTGCGCACCCTGGTAGTACGGCGCCTGAAACGGCAGCAGATGGATCTGCACCGGCCAGTTGCGCAGCTGCGACGTGGGCGCGTCGCACACGGAGCCCGCGCGCTCACGAGCCGCTTCGGGATGCAGCGTCTCCGCCATGGTGCCGGGACAACCGCATGCGAGCGGTTCGACGGCTTGGGGTTGCGCGTCGTGAGCCGCATGGGAACGGCCAGAGTGCGCCAGGTGCTCTTCGACCGCCTCCTCGTCGAACGCATCGGCGACGCGATCCTCAATGGTCAAGGCGCCCTGTGGGCACTCGCCAATGCAGGCTCCGAGGCCATCGCAGTAGCTCTCCTTGACCAGCCGCGCCTTGCCGTCAATGATTGCGAGCGCGCCCTCCGCGCAGGCATCGGCGCACTGCCCGCAGCCGTTGCACTTGTCCTCGTCGATGCGGATGATCTGTCTCGCAGTCCCAGTAGCCATGGTTCTCCTCCTTTGTCAGCGTCGGCCCTTTCGGGTTCCGGAGGCGGCCCGCTTGCGCCCGCCTCCACGCGGCCGAGCGCCGAGTGACCGAACCAGATCGTCAAGCGTCAGGTCACGCAGAAACGCGACCATGTTCTCCTGCGCCTTCTGCCAGGTGCGCCTGAGGCCGCAGGTCCGCTGGCGGCCGCACCCGTCATCCCCTATCAGGCATCGGCTGATCGTCACCGGGCCCTGCATCGCTTCGACTGCCTCGAGCACCGTAATCCTGCGCGCGGGGCGCGCCAGGGCGAATCCGCCCGAAGGCCCGCGCTGCCCCGCCACAATCCCGACCGTGCCCAAATCCTTGAGGGCCTTATGCAGGAACGCCACGGGCGCATCCTCGGTCTGGGCCAACTCCTCGGCGCGCATCGGCCGGCCCGCTTTCGCGAGGCTGATGAGAGCTCGGAGACCGTAATCGGTTTTCCTACGAATGATGTCCATGAACGTGCTCCAGCGTCCTTACCCTTCTCTATTATGGATAATTATAGTCTATTTTAAACCTACGTCAATAGGTTCTTGGCGGAAATCTTGGACAAGCTTTGGGGGAGGTGCGCCGCCGGTCGGCACGCGCCAGTGCCACCAGGGCCCGCAGGCCGTAATCGGTCTTTCGTCGGATGATGTCCCCCGCAATCCTTCGCAGCCCGAACTCTATTGTGGATTGCTCCAATCCATAATGCGGATGCTGTCAATAGAAGTCATATCAGCTGCAGAGGACGCGCCTGCAGGGCTTCGGCGGCCGCGGCGGGCGGAGCAGCTACCGCGTCAGCCGCTCCTGCTTGTAGCTGGCCGGGATCTCAAACAGCCTGTCGGGCTGGCGGCCTTCGCGTACACTGGTGCACTCAGCGTGCGCGGGCCGCAGTGGATTCTCCGCGACGATCTTGAGCGGCCACTTCAGTTTCCGCGCCACCCACACGCGCTCGATGCCGTAAAGCTTGTCGCGGTAGATGATGACATACTTGTCGCACTGGTATCCGCTGATGGTCTCGACGCCGATCAGCTTTACCTCCTTGACCTCCTGGCGGCCGCGAAATTGGGTCGGATCGCGCAAATCAACGATTTCTTCCGTGTAGTACAAAGGCGCTTCCACGTAGGTCTTCAATTCCGAGTCGAGCACCCACTCGACCTGCTTGTCGCCGCGTTCTATTGTCGTCCACCTCCCAGCGGACCTTTCCACCCTGATTTTCGGCTCCTTGACGTACGCCTTGATCACAGACTTGAACACCTGCCCAAACTCTTCCGTCTGGTTTAGAGTCATGGTCACCTGAAACTCGCGGACCGGGGCCGGTGCCAGCGGCTTGCGGCTCGCCGCCGGACGCGCCATGTCAACCGGCAGCGACTGCTTGTAGCCCGCCGGGATCTCGAAGAGCTGGTCCGGCTGCGGGCCCTCGCGGACGCTGGCACACCGCGAAGACAAGCGCGCGTTGGCCCATTCCTCCTTCAGCGGCCACTTGAGTTTCCGCGCCAACCACACGTATCGCGTGCTGCGATTGTCGCCGTAAACGACGGCGCACTTGTCACACGTGTAGCCGGCGATGGTTGCGACACCGACGACCTTGACGTCCTTGATGCCGGGTCGGCCGCGCATCCGCATCGGATCGCGCACGGCATCAACAGACTGCCATGACTCCGCCGACAGAGGCGTCTCGACATACGTCTTCCTATCGGGGTAGAGTATCCACGCGACTTTCCTGTCGGGGAGCAGGATCGAGACGGTCCTGTTACCCGGCTGTGTCTTGGGCTCCACACGCACCTTCCGGCCCGAGACGCAGATCTTCTGCGTCGGGCGAGACATCTCGAGCGCGAACTGGCCAACCACCGCCTGTTTGCTCGCCGGCGCCTTAGCGCCCATCGCCGCATGGGGCATGGCAACCGCCAGTGCACTCGCCACCACCACGCTTGCTACCACGTGAGCCGCTCTTGCCATCACTGCGCCCTCCCTCCACTATCCTGACCGCACTTGGCTTCTGTGAGAGGCGGCGAGCACCCTGCCGTTGACGCCGATGTGCCGTGACTTCCGCCGACTGGAAGGGGCGCCTGGCTGCCGAAGGCACCAGATACGGGTCCCGTCTCGACGCAGTTCCATGAGGAACGCTCGGATGGACGACTATCGAAGGTCGCTACGCACGGCGGGAACCGTGCTCATCGTCTTCGCGGTGCTGGACTTTGCGGGGGCGGCATATCGCGCGCACGGCCGGCCCGCCTTCGCGAGGCTGACGAGCGCCTGCAGACCGTAATCGGCTTTTCGGCGGATGATGTCCATCGTGCCTGAGCTCCACCAAGAATCCACTTTCATCATGGACGATTCTAGTCCATTACAACCTGTGTCAATAGGTCCTTGGCGGAAATCTTGGACAAGCTTTGGGGGGAGGTGCGCCGCCGGCCGGCGCACGCCGCCGCGCGGCGCGGCTTGTTTCCTTGACCGGGTCCAGCGGCGGTGATATACTCAACGCGCGGGCGCGAATATCCATTCGCGGC
>Ga0315282_10017750_pt1 | contig 10247 bp, 14 predicted proteins | sample YL17G07_20_MG_FD_203693 | JGI IMG/M metagenome (GOLD analysis project Ga0315282, IMG submission 203693) | Sediment microbial communities from Yellowstone Lake, YNP, Wyoming, USA - YL17G07_20 | ecosystem: Environmental > Aquatic > Freshwater > Lake > Sediment | place: USA: Wyoming | collected... | reverse complement strand
TCGAGGAATTCTTCCTCCCCAACGCGGGCAAGGTGATCACGGCGGCGCGAGCGTTGGCAGAATACTGAGCGCACGAGGTTTCCAATGGCCACCAAGGTCATCATGCCGCAAATGGGAGAGAGCATTGCCGAAGGAACGGTCGTCAAATGGCTGAAGAAGGTCGGCGAACGCGTGGAGCGCGACGAGCCGCTGTTCGAGATCTCGACCGACAAGGTTGACGCCGAGATTCCTTCTCCGGCTTCCGGCGTGCTCACCCAGATCCTCGTGAAGGAGAACGAGACAGTTGGGGTAAACACGGTCGTCGCCTGGATTGACGGCGAAGGCGCGGGCGAAGCCATTTCCTCCGCCGCCGCTGCACAGGCCACGACGGCCCCGCCTCCCGCTGCGGCTGAGCCCCGCGCCCCCGCGGAAGTCGAGCCTGCGCCGGCGGCCGGCAGCAAGATTCGCTCCTCGCCGCTCGTACGCCGCATCGCGCACGAGCACAATGTCGACCTCTCGCAAGTCAAGGGGACAGGTCTGGGCGGGCGAATCAGCAAGAAGGATATTCTGGCCTATCTCTCGCAAGCCCCCGCGGCTGCACCCGCTGTGCCCAGGCCTCCGGCGCCCGCTCCGGCCGCACCCGCGACGCCACTGATTGACTTTACCGGCCCGACCCATGTTGTCCCCATGACTCCGATGCGCCGGCAGATCGCCGAGCACATGGCCCTGAGCAAACGAACGTCCGCGCACGTCAGCACGGTTTTCGAAGTCGAAACGACGCGAATCGTGGATTTGATGGCGCGCAGCGGAGAAGAATTCGAGCGGCGGCACGGGCTGAAGCTAACCTACACGCCGTTTTTTGTCCGGGCGGCCGTGGAAGCCATCAAGCAGTTCCCGATCGTGAATTCCTCAGTCGAGGGGACGAACATCGTTTACAGGCGGGGCGTGAATATCGGTTTGGCCGTGGCGCTCGAGACAGGACTGATCGTGCCCGTCATTAAGCGCGCGGACGAGAAGAGCTTCCTGGGAATCGCGCGTGCGGTGAAGGATCTCGCCGAGCGCGCACGCACCAAGCATCTGAGCGTGGACGACGTGCAGGAAGGCACCTTCACCATCACCAATCCGGGCGTATTCGGGAGCCTGTTCGGCACGCCCATCATCAACCAGCCGCAGGTGGCCATCCTCGGTGTAGGGGCCATTGAGAAGCGCCCGGTCGTCCGCAACGACGCCATCGCCATCCGCTCGATGGCCTATCTGGTGCTCACCTTCGACCACCGCATCATCGACGGCGCAGTTGCCGATCAGTTCATGGGGCGGCTGAAGTCCGTGCTCGAAAACTGGGATGAGCCGGTGTTGTAGCTCGCGCTTTGGCTCGCATCTTGAATCGGTGGTCAGAGATCGCCGCTGCAGCCTTACGGCACCACGCTCGCCAGGCGGTTCAACAATCCTTCGGCATCATCGAGACAGGCGTTCGGATCGACGCCTTTCTGCTGAAGCGAGGGCAGGAGCAGCGGAAGGTTCATGGCGAACAGCCGTTTTGCTTCCTCGCGCTGGCCGAGCTCAGCGTACGCAGCGGCGATGGTCTGTAGGAGCTGCAGCGAACGGTTCTTCTCCTCCGACCATTTCTCCAGGTTTTTGCGCAGAAGCTCACGCAGGAACTCCACGTGTTGCGCGGTTTGGTCCGCGTACTGGCCGTTGACGTAGCCGTAGACCGAGGGCACGTCCGCGGCGTCGTCGTGGGTGCCGCAAAGCGTGCGGTAGGGCCGGTAGGCGATCAACTCCCAGGCGGGATCCTTGTCGACTCTCTGCAGCGCCAGCCCCTCAAAGGGAAGGCCGTCTAGGCTGCCGATGCGGCCGATGACCCGCACCGAATCTTTTCCGAGCTCCAGAATCGTAGCGATCGTACAGCAGTGGTCGCCCCCGGAGTATTGCCCGACGACCATTTCGGGCTCGCCCTCGCCCGTGAGGTCGGAGACGTAGTTGGGTCGGGCGCGGCTGCCGGCGGGAGTCAAACCGTGGCGCCCAGCGAAATCGTAAACGGCCGTCCACGCCTCCTTCGAGCCCTCCAGCGTCTCGATCCTGAAGGCCGGCCGTCCGTCCGGGTCGTAAATAACGAAGCGGCCGGGAGCAAAGATCAGCGGCGCGGGGCTGGCGCGATACAATCCTGCGCGATAGCGTCCCAGGCGGAAGGTCTTGACCTTCTCATAGCCGGAGATTTCCGGCACCTGGCCGCGCAGGCCGGTGGTGGTCAGAATGAAATCCTCGGCCGAGGACGCCATCTCCTTCAAGCTCACCGGCTGCCAGCGGCGATGCATCGCGATGAACGCCAGCAGGACGATAGCGGCCAGAGCGACGGAAACGGCGCTTTCACCCTTCTGCATGGACCCTCAAGGGCGAGCTTCAACCGCGTGCGAAGTCTTGGTACCCGACTCGCCTCCTCCATTTAATCACTACTTTTCGGGATTGTCATGGAACGTGGAACATACGCCGTCAGGGTGGCCCGGAGTGTTCTCATCTTCGGCACGCCGGAAGGAATCCAGTGTCCAGGCGTCGTCTTCTGCCCGATGCTTCAGAATATAGAGATTATTGTCATCCGCGCGGACCTTGAAGCAGGCGTAGCCGATCCCGTACCACTGGTCAATGACCTCCTTGACCTCGTAGGTGCGCGCCTGGGGCGTCTGCGGAGTGAAGCACAGCGGACGCTCGTCCGCCTTGTAGCCGGCGTAGCATTCCACCTGGAGTTTCAAGCTCATCGCTGCTCGAGCGAGGACGGTTCCGATTGAGTTCGCCCTAACCACGTCCAGCGCGGAGGGCCTCCTCGGGCGTGGTGGGCGGGACCGTCGGGGTGCTGTACGAAGAGTTCGTGATGCAGCCGCGCCCGCTACGGGTACCAGTTCGGCGAGCGCTTGACGACGAGCTCTGGATGCTCCCGCAACAGCGTCTCCGCGATGTGGCAATCCCAGCACACCGGCGCGTGCGTGGCAAAGAGCTCGGGGAGTTTTTCCGTCAAGATAGTGTCCCAGTAGATGGTCTTTCCTTCCGGAGTGCGCAGAGCTGGCTTGTGCCCCAACCACTCTACCTCGTGGATGGTTCTGCCGCAGATCGCGCAGGCCTTGCCGTGGTACCAGCGGCCGACGATCGTCCGGACCAGGCAGTCCACTGGCGCCGCTTCGATCTGGCTCAAGCATTCCTGGCCGCAGCCGGCGTGCTCCGGCCAGCGCGAGCATTGGCTGAGTTCGAGATGCTGGGAGCCTGCTGCCTCACTCACTGCGGCATTGGTCGCGTCCACTTCGACAGCCGCAGGGCGCTGGGTCTCGGGGCAAGTTACCAGTCTCTTTCCACGGAATTTCAAATAGGAACGCGCGCCACGAACAGCCCGCGGGAGCAGCAAGGCAATAGCAGCGAGAGCGAGAATGGAGATGAGCCAAAACGTCGCTGTGCTCATGAGACCTCCTTTCGCCACTTGAATGGTACCACTCTTTCCTCGTTGAGTTGAGTCATGTGCATACGGATCGTCGTCCCGCAATCTGCGAGACGCAAATCCGCGAGTTGATTTTCTGCACGAAGTGGTCCGATGCTGGCTGCGATTTGGAGCGACGAGGCAAGAAGGGATGAGGCAGCGCGGCAAAGCGACGTGATGCCCATCGCCGACAGGCACTTCAGCAGCTGGCCACCGGCGCAGCATTTTCAGCCGCCGCTCCCCTGGTGACGGTCCGCGTTTGCAGCTCCGCCGAAATCGCCACGCTCCAGGAACTGAAGAATGAGACCATTTCCTTCCAGCCGGAATTTCCCGACTGCCCCACCCCGACGCGCACGAAGGCGGTTGACAGTCGAAAGTCGAGAGTCCAAAGTTCAGTCGTTCCCATCGGCGAAGACTCCGGTGCAGGCGGTCGGCAGGCTCTCGGTCGAGGAAGTGCTGCAACTGCCAGATTGCGGCGTCTATCATATGGTGTTCGGGGCGCCGCTCACCGTTGATGCGGAAGCTTTCAAGTCGCCCGCGCGCGATTTGGAGGGCATGCTGAGGGAAATCATTGCGAGGCTGCGCGAAGCCGGATACGCGGGGTGGATTTCGATTGAAGGCACGCTGAGCGGGCTCGGGGAAATCCGCGCTTCGGAGCGATTCCTGCGCGGTACGATGTGGGACTGAGGGGACCTACCCGTTCAGGATGTAAGAGCACCGACGGCAGCGAGGTAGGTTTCCACCATACGCGTGAAGCCGCGCACTTTGGAGGGAAGCTCGTGGACGGCGTAGACCGCGCAGTGCTTGATTTCCTCCAGCGCCTGAACCTGCACGCCGATGGCGTCGATGGCCGCCTCGAGCGGGTACTCGACTCCCACCAACGCGGTGGGGTTGTAGCTCACTGCGCCTTTCAGCTCGCGCCCGATTTTGTCGGCGGTGATGAGGAGGCCGCGCTGTTGTTGCAGGAAAGCTTCCCAGCTGGGACCGGATTCTGGGAATCCTTCGAGGGCGTGCTTCTTGCCTTGCCACTCGAGCTCACAGCCCAGCCACTCGAGTTCCTGCGCGAGCTGGAGGATCCGGGGGACCTGCATACCGGAATATTCTATTCCAAGTTCGGGCCCCGCGTCGTTTGCGATGGCGCGGCCCCATTCTCAGGAGGTCAGGCATGGAATATCGCACCCTCGCACACACAGACCTGAAGGTCTCGCGCGTCTCTTTCGGCACCATGACCTTCGGCCCGCAAACGGATGAGGTCACGTCCGTTCGGATGGTCGACCGCTTACTTGATGCAGGCGTCAACTTCTTCGACACTGCGAACATCTACAATCAGGGCCTTTCGGAGGTGATTCTCGGGAAAGCGCTGGCCGGGCGCCGCGAGAAGGTGATCCTCGCGACGAAAGTCCGCGGCAAGATGGACGCGGCGCCGGACGAGACCGGGCTCTCGCGCTCGGCGATTCACAAGGCCATCGACTCGAGCCTCAAGCGCCTCGGCACCGACTACGTCGATCTCTATTATCTCCACCAACCCGACTACGACGTGCCCATCGAGGAGACCCTCGCTGCCATGGACGAACTGGTGGGCGCCGGCAAGGTGCGCTACCCAGCGGTCTCTAACTACGCCGCCTGGCAGGTTACGGAGATTCACTGGATCTGCAAAAAGTGCGGCTACAAACCGCCTTACATCTCGCAGCCGATGTACAACTTGATCGCGCGCGGGATCGAAGAAGAGTATCTGCCTTTCTGCCAACGCTTCGGTGTCACCGTAGTGCCCTACAACCCGCTTGCGGGGGGGCTGCTCTCGGGCAAACACGCGCGCGATCGCGGGCCGATTCAGGGAACGCGCTTCGATGCCAATCAGCTTTACCTCGACCGCTACTGGCACGCGGACGATTTGGCAGCGGTGGAGGAACTCAGGGCCGTGGCCCAGGAAGCGGGCAAGACGCTCGTTGAGCTGGCCTTCCAGTGGCTACTCAGCCGGCCCGTCGTCGATTCCGTCATCCTCGGCGCATCGCGCCTGGAGCAGCTCGAAGAGAACCTGAAGGCTTGCGAAGGCGGGCCGCTCGACGACGCTGTCCTCGCCCGCTGCGACGCCGTCTGGAAGCGCCTGCGCGGCGTCACGCCGAAATACAACCGGTGACTTCTCACCGACAGGGATGGCGAGCAACGAAGCGGCGGTAGTAAGGCAGCCCACGGAAGACAGAGGCGAAAATGGAGTATCGAAAACCGGCCCACACCGACCTGAAGGTTTCCCGATTGTCCTTCGGGACACTGACCTTTGGCGCGGAGGCGGACGAAGCCACGTCCCTCCGCATGGTCGGACGATGCTTTGAGGCCGGTATCAACTTCTTCGACACGGCGAATGTTTACAACCGCGGTCAGTCGGAACTCATTCTCGGCAAGGCGCTGGCGGGACGGCGCGACGAGGTCGTCATCGGGACTAAGGTGCGCTACCCCATGGGTGAGGGCCCAGACGAAAGCGGGTTGTCGCGCCTGGCAATCAGGAAACAAATCGACGCCAGCCTCGGGCGCCTCGGCACGGACTACGTTGACATCTACTATTTTCATCAGCCGGATGACGCCGTCTCGATTGAAGAATCACTGGCTGCCATGGATGAAGCGGTGCGTGCCGGAAAGGTCCGCTACCCCGCCATTTCCAACTTCGCCGCCTGGCAGATATGCCAGATGAATTGGATTTGTCAAAAGAATGGCTATCGGCCTTATCACATCTCCCAACCCATGTACAACGTGCTGGCCCGGAGCATTGAAGACGAATACCTTGCCTTTTGCCGGCGATTCGGCGTGGCGGTGGTGGCCTACAACCCGCTCGCCGGGGGCATGTTGACGGGCAAGCACGCCGGCGAGCACAGGCCCAGCGAAGGATCGCGCTTCCACCGTGACCCCTGGTACTTGCAGCAGTACTGGCATAGCGACTACTTTGCTGCAGTCGAGGAACTGCGGGCTGTGGCTCGCGATGCTGAAAAGACTTTGGTCGAATTGGCTTTTCAATGGGTCCTCAGCCAACCGGTTGTGGATTCGATCATCCTTGGAGCTTCCCGCCTCGAACAGTTGGAGCAAAACTTGAAGGCGTGCGAAGCCGGCCCACTTGATGAAGCAACTCTCGCCCGCTGCGAGGCCGTCTGGAGGCGCCTGCGCGGCGTCACGCCGAAGTACAATCGATGAATCCCGCGCGGCACACGAGCCGCGAGGGGTGCGATTACTGATCCGGCCACAATCGTCCAGAGCCGGCATTCAACCTGAAGGAACAACGAACATGAGACGAAGACTTCATTTCTTTGGGCTTGTGCTCTCCATGCTCGCATTGGTGTTGCCGGTGCGGGGGCAGACGCACGCGCAGAGCGAGCGGGCGGGATCCTCAGCGCGCCCGTGGCGACCTGTTCACACTTTCTCGATCGTCGCGCGCGACCCGGCGACCGGCGAGTTGGGCGTCGCCGTCCAGTCGCATTGGTTTGCCGTAGGACCAATCGTGCCCTGGGCGGAAGCCGGGGTAGGCGCGGTGGCCACTCAGTCTCTGGTGGATCCCAGCTATGGCCCGTTGGGCCTGGAGCTGATGCGCGCCGGACGCAGCGCGCCGCAGGCTTTGAAGGCGCTTCTGGCCGCCGACGAAGGGCGCGACGTTCGCCAGGTGGCCATGATCGACGCGCAGGGCCGCGTGGCGGTGCACACGGGAAGCAAAGCCATCCAGGCGGCGGGGCACATTGTCGGCGAGAATTTCTCCGCGCAGGCGAACCTAATGCTCAACGATCGCGTGTGGCCGGCGATGGCGCAGGCGTATGAATCCGTGCCGGGCGACCTGGCGGACCGCATGCTCGCGGCACTCGATGCCGCGCAGGGCGTGGGCGGCGACATCCGCGGCAAGCAGTCCGCGGCACTCGTCGTCGTCTCTGGAAAGCCCACGGGACGTCCGTGGGCCGACTACATCTTCAACTTGCGGGTGGATGACAGCCCTGAGCCGCTCAAGGAGCTGCGACGTCTGGTGAACCTCCAGCGCGCGTACAATCACATGAACGCCGGCGACTTGGCGATGGAAAAGAAGGACCACGAAGCCGCGCTGCGCGAATATGGCGCGGCGGAGCGGCTGGTGCCGGACAATGCCGAAATGATTTACTGGCACGCCGTCGCGCTGGTCAACATGGGCCGCGTGGAAGAGTCGCTGCCGCTCTTCCGGCGAGTGTTTGCGATAAATGCGAGCTGGGCCACGCTGACGCTACGCCTGGTCAAATCCGAAATGCTTCCCGGGGATGCGAAACTGATGGAGAGAATCCTGTCTGTAGCCAAGAACCGCTAGAGGGGAAGTTCGGCCGCGGACTGATGGATGGCAGAGCTCCAGCGCAGGTACGCAACTCGGTGGTCTGCGCCCGCGTCAGCGACACATACCTTGCGTCTTGGAAGCTGCGATCACGCTCCGTTGCAGCAAGTTTCAAGCTTCCTGTTCGGTGCGGACTTCGCGCAGGCGGGCGGCCTTGCCGCGCAGCTTGCGCAGGTAATAAAGCTTGGCGCGGCGCACGCGTCCTGAACGCACGACTTCGATCTTGTCCACCACGGGCGAGTGCAGAGGGAAGATGCGCTCCACGCCGTGCCCGAACGACATCTTGCGCACGGTGAATGTGGAATGGTTGGCGGCGCGGCGCAGGCCGATGCACGTGCCCTCGAAGACCTGAATCCGCTCCTTGTCCCCCTCCCGGATTTTGACGTGCACGCGCAGCGTGTCGCCGGCGCGGAACGCGGGGAGATCTTTTTTCATCTGCTGCTGTTCGATCTTGTCGAGAACCTTCATGGCACATTTGCTCCCAGGCTTGAATCTTGTAGCGCCCGTCGCCTGACGGGCAATTGCCGGGCTGAAGCCCGGCGCTACGTGTGTCTTGCGGCAGGCTCCAGGGCCGCCTGACGGATTTCCTCTAATAATCTGCGGTCTTCCTCGCTGAGCGGAAGGCTCGCGAGCAGATCCGGTCGCCGCCGCCAGGTCTTCTCCAGCGCCCTGCGGCGCCGCCAGCGGCGGATTTCCTCGTGGTTCCCGGAAAGCAGAACTTCCGGAACCTGCCAGCCTCGAAACTCCGCCGGCCGCGTGTAGTGCGGACAGTCCAGGATGCCGCGCGCACCGCCGAAGGAGTCCTGCTCGCTCGATTCCTCGTTGCCCAGCACGCCAGGCAAGAGGCGCGTCACCGCTTCCATCACGACCGCGGCCGCCAGTTCACCGCCCGTCAGGACGTAGTCGCCGATGGAAAGCTCTTCGGTCGCCAAGTGCTGGGCGACGCGTTCATCCACGCCTTCATAACGTCCGCAGAGGAGAACGATCCGCTCTTTCCGGGCGAACTCCTCGGCCACAGCTTGCGTCAGCAGCCGGCCCTGCGGGCTGAGCAGGATGACTGGGAAATCCGCGTCGCCCACTTCGGCCTTCAGCGCCTCCACGGCGCGGAAGAGGGGTTCCGGCTTGAACACCATTCCCGGCCCGCCACCGAACGGCCGATCGTCCACGGTGCGGTGGCGATCGTCCGTGAACGCGCGCAAGTCATGCAGGCGGATTTCCACTTGCCCGCCCGCCCGCGCGCGCTGGAGCACCCCGTGCTCGAGGATGCTCGCGAAGAAATCCGGAAAGATGGTGACGACATCGAAGAGCATGGGGCTAGGGGCTGGGGACTAGGGGCTAGGCATAACCCCAGCTCCCATCACCCGCCCACCTCGACCCTCAGCGGCTGAAGCCGACTGGAAACTGAACTCGGCCCTGTTACGACACGGCTAAAGCCGTGCCCTTTCGCGAAGCGCCGACCGCCACCCAGGCTCCCCGGCGTGGCGCTACTCGTTCAACTCCAGCAAATCCTCGGGCGGATCGATGACGATGGTCTTCGTTTTGGTATCAATCCGCTTGCAGATATCCTGCGCCAGCGGGATGAGCACTTCCCCGCGAGGCGTCGAGACGTGCAACAGATCCACTCCACCCGTCGGCTCGACGCTGGTGACGGTTCCTACTTCGCGCGCCGTGCCCTCACGCTCGATGATGACCCGGCAGCCCTCCAGTTCCCAGAAGTAGTATTGATGCGCCCCGAGCGGAATTCTCTCCTCCCGTGGAATCAGCACATGAAGGCCGCGCAGCGTTTCCGCCTGGGCAATCGAGTCCACGCCGGAAAACTTCAAAACCACTCGGCCCTTGTGGAGCCAGGCATTTTCCACTCGGAGCGCTTGTGGCGGGCCGCTCGGCCGTTGCACGTACACGTCACGCAAACAGCTGAAGCGCTCGGGAAAATCCGTGAGGATTTCCGCCGTCACCTCTCCCCGGCGCCCCTGCGGCCGCACGATGCACGCCACGGCCAGCAATCCCGCGTTCTGCGGCAACGCGCCCGGGTCTTCGGCGTGCTCGCCGCCGGGTGAGTGAGCGGATTCGCGAGATCTTCCTATTCCAGGATCTCCAGCGTGAAGCGTTTCTTCAGCTTCATGCCCGCGGCCCCCAGTATGGTGCGGATGGACCGCGCAGTTCGTCCTTGCTTGCCGATCACCTTTCCCAGGTCCGAAGGGTGAACGCGCAGCTCGAGCACGGTGACCTGTTCACCCTCCACCGGCCGGACTTGAACCTGATCAGGATTATCCACAAGCGCCTTGGCGATGGCTTCGATGAGCTCCTTCATCTGGCCCTCCCATGCTACCGAGTCGTCCGGAATCACCACAAGGAAAGAGTGCGTCCACGATCGTTAATTAAGGGAAACTCGGTCCCGCCTTCCGGCCGAACAGCGGGCTCACCCTAACTTTTCGCTTCCACCGTCTTTGTCTTGAGAAAGCTGCGGACGGTCTCGGAAGG
>Ga0315282_10017749_pt1 | contig 10247 bp, 9 predicted proteins | sample YL17G07_20_MG_FD_203693 | JGI IMG/M metagenome (GOLD analysis project Ga0315282, IMG submission 203693) | Sediment microbial communities from Yellowstone Lake, YNP, Wyoming, USA - YL17G07_20 | ecosystem: Environmental > Aquatic > Freshwater > Lake > Sediment | place: USA: Wyoming | collected... | reverse complement strand
AGGTTGTCATTACCTATCCTTCATCCTATTTGAAAGACGGTGTCAGTTTGATCGATACACCGGGCGTGGGTTCTATTTACCAGCACAACACAGACGTTGCCTACCAGTATCTTCCCAAATCAGATGCCGCGCTGTTTCTCCTCTCGGTAGACCAGCCAGTAAGCCAGGCAGAACTGGATTTCCTCAAGGACGTAAAAGAATACTCTCACAGGATATTCTTTCTCCAGAATAAGGCAGATTATGTTAGTTCCGAAGACCTTAACGAGTCTATTTCATTCTCTAAGAAAATTATTGAAGAATGCATGGGACGCGAAGTTAAGATTTTCCCTATGTCAGCAAAACTTGCCCTCGAAGGTAAATTGTCAGAGTCAAAAGAACTCCTTGAGAAAAGTTTTCTGCCCGAATTCGAAAGCATTCTGAATACCTTTCTGATGGAAGAAAAGGGCAAAGTCCTCCTCCTTTCAGTATCAAATTCTCTTTTAAGGGTTCTCTCTCAGGCATTATTCGAGCTCGGACTTGAAATGAAATCACTGACTATACCTGTTGATGAACTCAAGGTAAAAATAGAAAAGTTTGAGAAGAAGAAAAAGGAGATCCTGATCGAGAAACAGGATTTTGACATACTCCTTGACGGAGAGGTGAACAGGCTCGTTAAAAGAGGTCTTGATGAAGACCTGGAGGAATTTAAAAAAGAGTTAACCTCTATACTTACAGCAGGGATCGAATCTTTTTATAAAGAGAAACGGTCGCTTTCATCCAAAGAGTTAAATAGTGCCCTGGAAAAATATATTATAGATGAGGTAAAAAATGCATATAACAACTGGTGGGCAAAAGAGGATGGGAAAATTGCATCTGCCTTTGAGGCGATCTGCAGCAGATTTATAGCAAAGATAAATGAAACCGTTGACGCCCTCTTTAAATTTTCTTCAGAACTTTTTGCTATCCCCTTTGAGGCATTCAAGGCTGAAGAGCTATGGACGATAAAACCGAGCTTCTACTATAAATTCAAGGAAGAACCTGTAGTGCTCGAGGTGCTTACGACATCATTTACCCTTTCGCTCCCTAAGTTTGTAGGAGATAGGATTATCCTGAAGAAGATGAAAGAATATTTGTTTGAGATGATAGATATGCAGGGCGGGAGGGTGAGATATGACTTTACTGAAAGGCTTGACAAAGGCAAACTCGATTTCAGATGGGAGATGCTGCAGAGAATAGAGGCAACAATCGAAGGGATCAGCAGTGCCATAGACAAAGGTATGGCTCAAAGGTCAAAGGGTGAGAAGGATGTTGAGGAACGAAAGGCAGTTCTATTGGAAGAGGGAAAGAGGATGAATGAGATCAAGGAAAGACTGATTCAAATACAGCAAAAGGTTTCTTCATAATTTTAAAAAGAGAATTTATAGAACGATGGAGTTCGTTCTTTTAAATGTCCTGTTCTGTCAGGACTGATAACTCCTACTGATGAATATTGGTAGGAGTTTTTTATTTTGATACTATGGATAAAAAGACTGAGATATTTCTGTTGAATGAGTACCAACGGAGAGGACTCACCGCAACGTTCAGAATACTGGAAGAAATGATGCACGAGATTGAGACAATGATAAACAGTGACGGGTTCGAAGGAAATTTAATAGTGATAGATAACAATATCTCATCTCAGGCAAAAGAGGAAATCTTAAAGCGGATACATCTTGTAAGAGAGAAAGTGAGCCGCCTTTCAGAACAGTTCGCCCTTGAGATGAAACAAACGAAATCGAGCAGCCAGATATTAGCCGACCTTTCCTACTGCTGGGAAATCCTTGAAGGGTCGAAGGCAAAGAAGTTAAAAGGCTACGGCGAGGTTGCGGAAGGGCTTGAAAAGGTTCTTGATCCGCAGATAAATACGATTATTGACATTATTACTGAAATGGAAAACATACTAAAGAGGCACTGAAACATGCGTTTGAAGTTTTTCATTACATCGTTAGCTCTGATGCTCATTTTGGCTGGAAGTTATGTTTTCTATACCGTGGATCAGGGCAATGTTCACACAATTACAGACGGTGAAGCATATCGCTCTGCGCAGCTCGATCGGGATGAACTTGAATATTATGTCCGGAGGTATAACATTAGAAGTGTATTGAATCTGCGGGGTCAGAACCCCTACTCGGATTGGTACAGGGAAGAACTAACAGTGAGCGCTGCAAATCGGATAAAACATTATGACATTGCCCTGTCATCAACGAGAGAACCTACTGAAAATGACGTCAAACAACTGACGGAGATTTTCAGAGAGGCGCCGCGACCTATATTGATACACTGTCAGGCAGGTGCTGACAGGTCAGGGTTGGTTGCTGCGATGTGGAAAGTAATTGTTGATCATGAGTCAAAACCTGAGGCAGAGAAACAGTTGTCTATTTTCTATGGGCACGTTCCTTTAGGCGGAACGTACGCTATGGATAAGTTTTTCAAGAAATGGCAACCATCACATTAGAGGAGACTCTCTGCTTAATTTTAGTGTCCAGCAATAACGCAGAAAGGATAAGAAAGGAGATTCACCTATGTCAAAGATTAAAAAAATAACGGCGCGGGAGATTCTGGATTCAAGGGGGAATCCAACGGTCGAGGTTGATGCGGTTCTCGATAACGGAATATTAGGCCGGGCTGCCGTACCTTCAGGTGCGTCAACAGGAAGCAAGGAAGCAGTTGAATTAAGGGACGACGATAAAAAACGCTATTTAGGTAAAGGAGTTTTAAAAGCGGTAAATAATGTCAATGAAATCATTGCCCCTAAGGTGGTCGGCAAAGATCCGAAGGAACAAAAAAGCATAGATTATTTAATGATTGATCTTGACGGAACGGAAAACAAGGCAAAATTAGGGGCTAATGCAATTCTCGGAGTTTCCCTCGCAGTGGCAAAAGCTGGGGCTCAAGATGCGGGGATGCCGGCCTTTCTGTACCTTGGAGGTGAAGGCGCACAACGTCTGCCCATTCCTTTTTTCAATATTTTGAATGGTGGCAAGCACGCCGATAACAATGTCGATATTCAGGAGTTTATGATTGCTCCTGTTGGCGCTAAATCCTTTAAAGAAGCCCTCAGAATGGGTGCTGAAACATACCACAATCTAAAAGCAGTTTTAAAATCCAAGGGCTTAAACACATCTGTAGGAGACGAGGGCGGATTTGCACCGAACCTTTCATCCAACGAAGATGCTGTAAAGATTATCATTACCGCAATAGAAAAAGCAGGATATAAACCCGGACAAGACATATCCATAGTTTTGGATCCTGCTGCAAGTGAGTTTTACCAGGATAGCAAATATATTTTAAAAGCAGACAACAGCAGATTATCTTCAGAAGCAATGGTCAAATATTACAAAGATTTAATCTCAAAATACCCTATCATCTCTATTGAAGATGGACTTGCCGAAGACGATTGGGACGGTTGGAAAATTCTTACAAAGGAATTAGGAAAGAGAATTCAACTTACAGGAGATGATATTTTTGTCACTAATCCTAAGATATTAGCTGAAGGTATTAAAAAGGGTATTGCCAATTCAGTACTTATTAAACTTAACCAGATAGGAACTCTGTCAGAGACCCTGGAGACTGTAAAAATAGCTAAAAGCGCTGGTTACACCTGTGTATTTTCTCACCGATCAGGAGAAACAGAAGATTCATTTTTAGCTGATATCACTGTTGCTACCAATGCAGGTCAGCTTAAGACTGGCGCACCGGCAAGGTCGGAGAGATTGGCAAAATATAACCAATTACTCAGGATAGAAGAAGAATTAGGTCCGAGAGCGATTTTTCGTGGAGAATTAAATTGGTAAAAATGGAGGAGGCAATCATGTTTAAAGTAGATATACCTGGATTTGGTTCAGTAAAGTTGGAGCATCTGGTTTCAGACTTTACCGGGACTCTTTCTGTTGACGGACTCCTTCTGCCGGGAGTCAGGGGGCAGTTAAATAAGATAAGCAATTTTTTAAAAGTACATATTTTGACCGCTGATACATTTGGGAAGGCAAAGGCAGAACTTGAAGGAATTAATTGTGTGATACATATCCTGAAAGGTAAAAAGCATGATGTGCAGAAAGAGGATTACGTTAAAAAGCTTGGCGCCGATAAAGTTGTTGCCTTTGGCAATGGAAACAATGACAGGAAGATGATCAAGGCTGCACGGATAGGAATCGCAGTATCGCAAGGCGAAGGCTGTGCTGTCGATGCCATAACGGCTGCAGATATCCATGTCACAAGTGCAAATATCGGGCTTGATCTTTTGCTTCATCCTCAGAGACTGAAGGCTACGCTGAGGTTTTAAAAAAGAAAGGGATACAGTCAGTAAAAATATAAAAAGTAATTGATAAAAACAATTTAATTGAAATATAATTGATTCTCTGATATTTTGTTAAAAGGCGATGGGGTTCGCCAATAACCGTCCTTAAGTCATAAGGAACGATAACCCCTACCGGAATGAAATAATTTTTGGTAGGGGTTTTTCTTATCCAGTCCCTGCCGAAAAGAGTTACAGAGGAGATGCATCTGTGATCAATAAAATTTTTTTTAATGTGATCCAGGTTCTGGTCGTGCTGGCTTTTGCGCCTCTGATTAAGGGGGTGCTTAACCGCCTTAAAGAAAATGTCCAGTCGAAACGCGGGCCAAGCATCTTTCAACCCTATCGGGATATCTGGAAGCTCTTCCACAAAGACGAAGTCGTCTCAGAGCAAAGTTCATGGATCTTCAGGATCACCCCATACATGGTTTTCATCACGCCGATCTTTGTGGCGCTGCTCATCCCGGTCCTTACCGGCTACCCCCTCTTTTTCGCTTTCATGGGAGATATGCTCGGTGGCGGGTTTATTCTCGCACTGGGCGGTTTTTTTGCAACGCTTGCTGCAATAGATACTGGAAATCCTTATGGCGCGATGGGGGCCAGTCGCACCCGTATGGTCGGTTTTCTTGCTGAACCGGTTTTCATGATCGTTTTCTTCACCGTTTCCTTCGTTGCAGGTTCGACCATTCCCTATATTGTACAGAAGCACTGGGTGACACCGCTGTCAAACTTCTTCGAACCTTCACACATTCTTTTGATGCTCGCTTTCCTCATGCTCATCATTGCAGAAACAGGGCGCATTCCTGTGGATAATCCCTCAGGGCACTTTGAATTGGCGATGATCGATGAATCTAAAGGGTTGGAATACTCTGGAAAGGCTGCAGCTCTCATGAAATGGGGTGGGTCTATGAAGTTCTTTGTCCTGTTATGCATATTTTTAAATGTCCTTGTAACTCCATGGGGACTGGCTCAAGGAGAGACATTCTGGGAAGTACTTTTAGCGATACCTTTTATCCTGCTCAAGGTATTTGCTTTCGTCCTTATTCTGGTAGTCATCGAGTCGTCACTTGCTAAGTTGAGGCTTTTCCGGATTACCGAGTTTCTCGGAGCTGCTTTCGTAACTTCAATAACAGCTATGATCACGCGACTCTTAGAGATGTAGGAGAAAAATATGCAAGATTACAATGTGGTGTTTTCAGTTCTTACCAAAATAGATGCACTGGCTGGGGGATTGTTTATCCTTACCGCATTCGGAATTATAGCTATGCGCCAGGTACTCGCATCTTTAAATATATTTGTCTTCCAATCGATTCTTCTCGCAGCTTCAGCATTTGTTTTAGGTTATCAACATTCCTCAATCCATCTCTTTGTTGTGGCCGGGATTACCGTTGTGATTAAAACAATCTTGATTCCATGGCTTCTGAGACGAATAATCAGCAAGGAAGTTTATGCTCGTCGAGAGATTTCTCAGGTATTAAATATACCTACATCGCTGCTTATTGCAGTGGCACTTGTGATTTTTGCCTATTTTATTTCGAGTCCCCTTTCAAATGTTACTGACGAAATTTTCGTGAAGCTCAATCTGCCTATTGGTGTAGCTGGCCTACTTCTTGGAGGTTTTGTGGTGATGGTAAGAAGGGAAGCAGTGCCCCAGGTCATCGGGATTCTGTCAATGGAGAACGGTGCCTTCTTTGCGGGCATTTCAATCGCCCCAGACCTTCCCCTTATTGCAGAGTTGACAGCAGCCTTTGATGTATTAATCATTGCAATTGTTATGGGCATTTTAACCAGAAGAATCCATGAAAGAGTTGGTACAACAGAGGTCGGAAGACTGACCTCTTTAAGGGAGGAGTGAGCATCGATGGAGCTGATCTATATTATTATAATCCCTGCAGTATTAGCTGGCCTGTCTTTGATCCCTGCTCATAGGAAATTTGCTCCGTTAGTAACAATCCTTGGAACATTAGTCATATTTATCCTTTCATTAAACATAGCTTTTCGTGCTGCTGATGGGATGGAAGTTGTAGCAGTTAAAAACTGGATTTCTTGCGATAGTTTAGGCGCACTGGTTTTATTACTGGTAGCTTTTGTAGGATTCACTGCTGCTCTATTTTCGATTGGATACATTGAAAAGAACGTTGAAGAGAAAAATACAAGGAAGATACGACATTATTATGCTCAATACAACCTCTTTCTCCTCTCAATGTTGGCAGTGCCTATTATTTCCCAGGTGGCCCTCGTCTGGATTGCAGTTGAACTAACCACACTGATGTCGGTCTTCTTGGTGAGCTTCAAAGATACTCCTGAAGCTCTGGAAGCCTCCTGGAAGTATATCGTGCTTACCTGTATGGGTGCAGCATTTGCACTCCTTGGCATATTGATTCTTTACTGGGGGATGAGTATTTCTGGACATGAAAAATTCACGTGGGCAGGGCTAATTGTTGCTTCAACAAATATTCCTCCAGCACTTCTTAAGACAGCCTTTGTTTTTGTCCTGATTGGTTTTGGTACTAAGGTAGGACTTGTGCCTTTACATACATGGCTTCCTGATGCCCACAGCCAGGCTCCGTCTCCTATTTGTGCGCTTCTTTCCGGTGTTGAGACAACAACAATCCTCTATGCCATCCTGAGGTTATTGCCAGTTTTGAAAATACACCCATCTATCGGAGCCGAGACGTGGTTTATAGTCTTTGGCATAATTTCAGTTGGTGTAGCAGCCTTTTTGATAATTCAGGTAAAAGATTACAAGCGACTGTTCGCCTTCTCTACTATAGAACATATGGGAATTATCATGGTCGCTGCTGGTTTAGGTGATTATGCGTCTCATTATGGCGCCGCCCTCCAGATTATGAGTCATGCCATCACAAAGTCTTTCTGTTTCTTTGCAGCAGGAATTGCGCTTCTTTTTACCGGAAGACAGGACATTGCTTCGGTGCGAGGTCTCATTCGCACCTCACCAGTAGCAGCTATTGCACTCATCATTGGAGGACTTGCTATTGCCGGCGCTCCACCATTTGCTATTTTTTTAAGTGAGATTATGATACTCAAATCAGGAGTTGTAAGTGGCCAGTACATTGCTACCGGACTTCTATCCCTTTTCATAATAATTGCTTTTTGCGGCATTTTGTTCCCAATTAATCGTATGGTATTTGGAAAACCAACAGAATCTTCCGGGAAAATAAACCTATCAGTGACAAATATTTTTGTGCTGATCTTTGCTGCTGTACCTGTAATTTTACTCGGCTTCTATTTACCAAGACCTCTTCACGAACTTCTCTGTCATGCAGCAGCTTCTTTAGGGAGGTGATAAATAATGGGAGACCCTTTGAACAAAACAGTAAAGCTGATAAATTTACCTAAAACTATTGCCTCTTGCTGGCACACCAAGGTTCGGGTAAATCTTTATCCTGAAAAATTTCTTTGTCTCATTGAATGCAACACAGATGTCTTAGTAGAGGTTTGTAACTGGCTTTATTCTGAATTGAGATATAGATTTGCCAGTTTGGTCGTTGAAGATCAACCTGAGAAGTGGTTACTCAGATATATTTTTTATGGAGCTTCGGAGGGAGGACAAGTTCATATTCTTTGTCAACTATCTAAGACAGAGAAGATTATTCCCAGCATCAGTAATGTAGTACATGCTGCTGACTGGCAAGAAAGGGAGGCAGAAGACCTATTTGGTCTCGTATTCGAAGAACATCCTCGTCTGGGTGACTTCATACTCCATGAAGAATGGCCTGAGGGAGTTAACCCAATGCGGACTGAATTTGATTCTTTGAAGCCTTATGTCCATCGGGAAGTAGACCCAGAGTGGAGACCTGTAAGGATTGTTCAGACCCCTGGCGCTTTTATGATGCCAGTAGGTCCGATTTATTCTGATTTCGCTGAATCTGCCCATTTTCTCCTTGAGACGGTAGGAGAAGATGTTATCAGAACTATCCCGCGCCTTTTTTATAAATATCGGGGCGTAGAAAAGATTGCAGAGGGAAAATCTGTTGAACACGTCATCCTTTTGGCTGAGCGTTTCTCAGGAACCTCTGCGTTTGCCCATTCACTTGCTTTTTGTCAGGCTGTGGAAAATATTGTGGGCGTTGAAGTCCCTGAGCGTGCAAAGTCCTTGCGCATATTTATGGCTGAGTTGGAGCGTTTTCGACATCATATTGGTGCTATAGCAGGCATCTGCAGCTCTACAGCTATGGCAGTGCCGGCAAGCCAGGCAAGTATTCTTGAAGAAGAACTTCTTCGGCTTTCTTGTGCATTGACTGGACATCGCTACCTCTTTGGCTTGAACATTCCAGGTGGCTTATCAATAGATTTCAACAATGACATACTCAAAAATATTGCTACAACTATCAGTGACGTTCTCCAAAAATTAAGTGAATTAAAGGAGATGCTTTGTTTCTCCAGTAGTTTTCTCGACCGTCTGGAAGAAGTTGGAACCATTTCCAGAGAACGGGCAGTCTCTTATGGACTGGTCGGCCCTGTTGCCCGCGCATCTGGTATGATCAGGGATCTTCGCAAGGTGCTACCTTATTCTGGATATGAAAAGGTTGATTTTATTGTGCCATGTGAGCAAGAAGGTGACGGTTATGCCCGTCTCAGGGTTCTCTTTAGTGAGGCAGAACAGTCTGCACAAATTATCCATCAAGTGGCCTTTTCTCTTCCTTCAGTACCTGTTGTCTCACCAGTATTTTCAATGGTTCATGGATCGTCCCTCGGATGGGTAGAAGCGCCACGTGGTGCTGCATTTCACTGGGTGAAGTTAGGTGAAGATGGCAGGATAGCTCGCTATCGCATAACAACGCCCTCTTTCACCAATTGGCATGGGTTTCATCTGGCAGCAGAAGATTTTGCCTTTCAGGATTTTCCAATCATAATGGCCACTTTCGGCTTATCAAATGCAGAATGTGATCGGTAGGAGGAAGATAATATGAATAAATGGGTTTTCAAGGGACTTAAAACAGGGATTAAAACAACATTATACCCGGACAAGGAGGAAACAGCTATCGGGATATCACCGGGATTACCACGAGGGAAGCAAACTATGGGGGATGAAGCTCAAGTGGTTTCTCGATGTCCGACACAAGCGCTCAACTATATAGAGGAGATGATCTCGGTGGACTATAGGCGCTGTATTCACTGTTTTCGATGCCTGCGGGGTATTCATCATAACCCGGTTGAGTGGGACAAGGGATATGAATGGGCAGTATCTATAAAAGAGATTGATGATCCGTCTCGTATGTTGGGGAAGGCTTTTGGCCACTCCATCCATATAAGATTTGTAGATGGCGGTGCCTGCGGAGCCTGTATAAGTGAGATCGAACAGATAAACAAACCCTACTATAATATTCATCGTCTTGGTTTTTTTATAACTCCAACACCCAGGGAGGCCGATGTACTTTTGGTGGCCGGTCCGATTACAGACCACATGCGCCTTCCGATCAAGAAGGCCTATGATGCAATGCCTACACCTAAGCGAGTCATAGCAATCGGCACATGCGCCATTTCAGGTGGTATATTTGGTCCAAGCTTTGCATCTGAGGCAGGTATATCAAATTTAATTCCTGCAGATATTGTGGTGCCAGGATGCCCTCCACCACCACTATCTATCATTCATGGATTACTTTTAGTGGTTTCACGGAAGCCTTCGGCTTCACTTACAGCCCCGATGTCCACTGAAGGGAGGAGAACCTCATGATTGGCCCGAGCAATTTTTTTATTCTTTTTCTAATACTATGCAGTTTAGGGGTTGTTCTATCCGCTTTTCTTCCTGACCGCAGGAATCCTCTGTTTCTGGCATGGATATCCTCTATAGCAGCGATTTCAATTTTATGGTCAAGTGGAAATGTCCTTCTTTATGGTCTTCCTTTTCAGATTGAACTCTGGACGTTGCCTTTTTTAGGAACACTGGTTCTTCAGATGGATCGTCTTTCTG
>Ga0315282_10017748_pt1 | contig 10248 bp, 9 predicted proteins | sample YL17G07_20_MG_FD_203693 | JGI IMG/M metagenome (GOLD analysis project Ga0315282, IMG submission 203693) | Sediment microbial communities from Yellowstone Lake, YNP, Wyoming, USA - YL17G07_20 | ecosystem: Environmental > Aquatic > Freshwater > Lake > Sediment | place: USA: Wyoming | collected... | reverse complement strand
ATAAATGATGCCCCAGCTATAGCTTTGAATCCTAAAAGAGTTGTATGATCTTTTAACTCAAGCATTGCATCATCAATGTCTCTGTTACCATAAACGGTAACAAGGACAGCGGGTGTATTATTCCCCTTTAGCCTCCCAATCCTTTCAACAGCAGTTTTAGGAACCCTTCCACTATACACTGGTACCGCAATAATGGTGAGATCTGTTGTGGCGAATTCGTAGGTAACATTTATGCTTTCAGGTCTAGTTAAATTTATTATACTATATTTTGATCCTATTCCTTTAGCAATAGCTTCAGATAGTGATTTTGTTGAACCAGTCGGAGAAAAATATACTAAGTTTACCTTTTCAAGTAACATAAATATAAATTGAAAATACTGTTATTTAACATCAATAGACATAAATTGCTTTATATCCACAGCTAATATTAGTCGCACTTGAATCATATTCAGTGTAAGTTTCCTAATGCTACTCGGGATGACTCTTCCTTTTTGCAGAAAAAATCCCAATGCAAACTGCTATTCCGAAAATAATGCGCGCATAAACTAGTAAAATGATTGTCGAAAAAAAGTACTATCCTCCTTCGCCTTATGAAGACTTGGCGACTGTACACATCTACTATGGCTTCTTCTCTGGGTGTGCTTTAGCCATATGAGCATCTCTCTGCTTAGCACTCGGAAAGACTTCGCCACACACTTTGCACTTACATGGCATACAGAGTCTAAAAATAAAGAAAAGAGACCCTTATTTATCCTTTTATACAGCATGTCTGCGATGATGTATGCTCGCAAGTTTGATGTAAGGATTAGGTCTACATCTAAAAAACCTCTGACGTTAGGAAATAAAGATTGGTATAAATGCGTCGTTAGAATAGTTAATATTTAGAAATTTGTAAAAGTAGTGGGGTAGTGGGCCACTTCCGTTTGAACTATCAATTTTAGAAAATCTGAAAAAATAATATGCGTACACTCGAAAAATCTTAACCCAAATTCACATTTGATTAAGCCTCATCTAACATGCAATAATCTTATCCTCACTTCACAATAATGGTTAATCGTGAATGTGAATGGTTGAAGTGGAGTTGCTTTAGACACTCCAGTCAATATCGTACATGGCTGGAGCTTTAGGAGTATGCGTAGCTGCGTTTTACTATGCCCTTAGCCTCAGGGAGACAGCGAGGAATAGACGCATAGCCTTGACTAATACTCTTCTCCAGTCCTTCATCTCAGAGGAGGGAAGCAGACGGTGGATAGAATTGATGAACATGGAGTGGAGGGATTTTGATGATTTCACTAAGAAATATGACTCAACTGTCAATCCTGATAATTTTGCAAAGAGGAATGCTGTTTGGAATACATGTGACATACTTGGGTATCAGTATATGTCTGGTCAGCTTGATCTAGGAACTCTATGGACAATATATAATAAGGCGGTTCCCAGAACTTGGAGTAAGTTTGGATCAATAATTGAGGAATATAAAAAGAGAGGGGAATTATACAAGCATACATATGAACACTTTGAATACCTAGCATATGAGTTGTCGAAGATTTTGAAAGAGGCTGAGCCATCCTTCGAAATGTCGCTATTTTTTAAATCAGATGAATATTACCAAGAGTTTAAGCAAAGAAAACTTCCATTTGTATCTCAATAATCTTATCCTCACTTCACGCTAATTGTTAACCGTGAATTGTATTGGTTGATGCACAGACGATTGGAGTATTGGTGACCGCAATCAGCGTGAGTGTAGCAGCGATATACTACATGTTCACACTGAGAATAAACATGAAAACACAGGGACTCGCACTCGAAACGCAGCAGCAAAACTTGGAGACCCGACAAGCCCAGCTGTTTATGGGAATATACCAAAGCTTCTACTCTAAAGACCTATTAGATCTCGAGCCATTTCTGGATAAAATAAAATTTGAAAAAGCAGAAGATTACACCGAGATGCAGAAAAACGGGGGTATGGAGTACAAAGCCTTTGGTGCATATGGCTCCTACTATGAAGGAATTGGAGTTCTAGTTAGAGAAAATTTGGTTGATATACGCTTAGTTTCTCAGCTTATGTCTGGCAACATTATTTGGTTCTGGGAGAGGTTTAAACAGGGCTGGATTGATAGTCGTAGGGTGTTTAATTGGCCGAGGTTATGTGTCGAACTTGAGTATCTCTACAATCGTATCATTGAGTATGGGAAGGAGCATCCGGAGCTTCAGATAGTTTCACCATCGACTCATTAATCTTATCCTCACTTCACGCTAATTCATAACATGCGTATTAATTGCCTTATATCCCCAGCTGGAAGAACAAGTGCATAATCTTATCCATACAAAAGTCTCATCGTCAGTCCATTTGAATCTCAGCTGCGATTGTATTCTCTTGCGTAAGCTCTTTTAGGCATATGCTCTAGATATTTACGATGAAGATACTTGGAATAGTCGGAAGCCCTAGGAAAGGTGGAAACACTGAGATCCTCACAAAGATCGCTCTAGAGGAGATCGCTAAGGAGGGCATAGAGACGGAGCTGATACATCTGTCTGGGAAGCAGATAGCTCCCTGCGACGATTGCTTATCCTGCCGTACAACTGGGGAGTGCAAGATAAAGGATGACTTCCAGGCTATTTATGAGGAGATGGTGAAAGCTGATGGCTTCATCCTCGCCACGCCCGTCTGGTACGGTGCCGCGACGCCGCTGATGATGAGCCTCATCAGCAGGTGCTATGTCTCGAGGGGGAAGAACCCGTTTGAGAACAAGGTTGGGGGTCCGATAGTGGTAGCAAGGAGGGCTGGTAAGAACTTTACCTTCGCTCAACTGATGTTCTTCTTCATGATTCGTGGTATGATTGTTCCCGGGTCAACTTATTGGAACGTGGCTGTAGCAAGGGACAAGGGTGAGGTGGTTGAGGATGAGGAGGGTGTGCAGACCATTAGGAACTTTGGTAAGAAGCTCGCATGGCTTGACAAGAAGTTGAATGCCTAAAATTTGTTACACGCCTTAATCTTATCATCACTTCACGCTAATGAGTGTGTAACTCAAATAACATTCAAAGTGACATAAGCATAATTTCCAACTTTTCCCCTATGGTTAGAGCCCATACCCTATTAAATGTAACACCTAAAATAGTTCCATTACTTATGTCTACGTTTTAAGATGAATACAGCGAGAACGACTACTATTATGAAGGAAAGTAGAATGTAGATTGTCGGGAATTCTTGGGTTGGGATGATTGTAATACTGGAGGTCGGTGATACCGCGCTCATGCCCACCATGTCGGTTACTTTGAGGTACGTTGTGTGGCTGCCAGCTAGAATCGGTGTGAGTGTTAAGCTGCTGACTGTCATACTAGAGACTGGGGAGTCGTCCAGATACCATTTGTAGCTATAGGGAGGAGTGCCTCCGGTCATAGTTGATGTGAACTGTAGTGCCTGGTTAATTTCGACCTTGGCTGAGGTTGGCGAGATTGTGACTGATAGAGCTGGGTTGACGGTGACTGAGGCCACATTTGATTTGACTATGTTGCTGGCACTATCCGTTACGTTGACATATAATCTGTAGGAACCAGGAGAATCTGTCGTGAAAGTATAAGTCGAATTGTTAGCATCCTGGACTTTGCCATTCAAATACCACTGATAGGTATATGGTGGAGCACCCTGTGAGGCTGTGGAAGTGAATATGAAGGACTGCCCAACATCCATGATAGCGGTGCTAGGTGAAACACTGACAAAAGGCGAGCCGTTCACAGTAGCAGTCCTATAATTGATTATTTCAACAGCACTTCCATAGAGTTTCAATGGTTGAATACTAAATGTGAGGCAACTAGCCAAAAATAATGTAAACAGTAATCCAGAAAAGACAGTCCTCAAATGCTGCTCCATCCATTGGGTTATACTGTAAATGGAAAAACGGATTTAAGACTTGTCACCGAGCATGTATTTGCATGCACTTTATCTAAAATGGTAACGTCGCGGATGCGCGTACATTTGTCTTAGAGTATAGGAGAGAGTATAATTTTAATTAGTGTTGAAGGTTTAGGGACATAATCTTGTCCTCACTTCACGATTACACTTGAATTAATTGCTTTATATCTATAAATGCATATAGAAGGATGAGCAGGTATGGAGTCCTATAGAGAATATCTCGTAGATGCGCTAAGAGGTGGACAAGCCTTTGTAACCTATGAGAAGGCGCTGAAAGGCATCAAACCGGAGATCAGGGGAGTTAGGCCAAATGAGAGGATACACTCAATATATGAGGAGCTTGAGCATATGCGGCTCGCTCAGAAGGACCTCATTGACTTCGCCCTTGACCTAGACTGGAAACAGCCCAAATGGCCTGAAGGCTTCTGGCCAGAAGCGGGGCATGTCCCCTCGGATAAGGAGTGGAATGCGACCCACAATGGCTTTTTCAAGGAACTTGACAGAGCGGTGAAGCTGGCTGGCGACCCGAGTATTGATCTGCTGTCTATTGTTCCTCTGACTGAGTATACTTATCTCAGAGAGGTCATGCTGATCATTCAGCATAACACTTACCATCTGGGTAAAATCCTGGATATCAGGAAGTCTCTGGGAGACTGGAAATAAATTAAAATAACCATCAACTGTTTTTACATCCACAGCTGCAAGAGCATGTGCATAATCTTATCCTCAGTTCACGCTAATTGTTATGAAAACATGGACCTCTGGAGGAGTTATTTTTAAAAATCCTGTTTAAGCCTGCATTCCTTTCACTCACCCAATCCGACCTGAGAATCGAGTAAAGGTGCATATCATGGTATTTTTCATGTAGAAACCAGGCACCTATCTAAACCTCTTCTACAATTATGTCTGGATGCGTGTACGCATCATTAGTGATAAATATTTCTTACTGTTATATGAAAACTTGGTAATACTCAAAATGACTTATTGTAAAAATTGTGGAAAAGAAATTCCACCCGATTCGAGTGTTTGCCCCTACTGTGGGGAAAAGGATAAGATTGAAGGATTCATGGAGATAGATGTCATCGATGACACAACTGGTAAACACATGCATTTTGATATAGATCTCGGGAAGGTGGCGCTTCCCCATCAGGATAAGAACCTAGAGATTGAGCCGAATTATTACAGGGTTGTATTCACTAACAAGGCCATAAATGGTAATCCTTCAATTGGCGGTATGAATTATTTTGCTGCCAGTGCATATAATTACAAGTTTCCGTATCCGGATAATTTTGTTGAGATAGCTCAGCAAACGACGTTCCCGAGCGAGAGTGATGAGTACAGGGATCGTAAAGAAAAGCTGAGGGGAACAATAGCCCACGAGGTGATTGAGGCTCAGCTTATGAGGACTGATAGTAAGCTTCCTTACCATATCGCCCATATGTACGCTATGGAGTATGAGAAGGGAATCTATCATTTTTCGACCGAGATAATGGTCAAGGATAGATCAGGTAAAGATGTTGGTGTCCATCCCGTATTCAGATTGTACGAACATAAAGCGGTAATAGAAAATGTTGATTCAACCAGAAATGTGACGGTTTACGCTGGCGCAGTTAAAGACTCTAGCGGAGTTTGGATGCTATCTACAGGTTATTTTGACGATCCCGAAGACCTAGATGAGTGGTGGGACACTGACACACCCCCAAAGTATAAGTCTGTCAAGCCCTAAGACTTGTGAGCGGAAGATTGCTCCCAGCTCTACTTCTTTTTTCGTATACTCTAAAACCTCGTACTAACTTTTTCAAGTTTAGTTATTACTCAATAATCTTATCCTCACTTCACGCTAATTGTTAATCGTGAACTTGATTGGTTTAGTATCTTGAATTTTTTAGGAGGAAGGAGAGTAACTTTGTAGCTTCTACGTCTTTAGAAACTCAAACTAGCGGAAAAAGTTGGTTAGTGTTTCTTCCAGGAGTAAAGTAGAATCCCGATTAATACTCCGAGAGCAATTGCTTCCAGTGGTGCGTTAGGTATTCCGCCTCCGCCACTTGGAGCTGGCTTCTCAAGTGTCACTGTTTTATCTGTCGTGGTTCCCTGCGCTACTGCCGCGGTATCAGTTTTTGTTGTATAGTCGGTCTTTGATACCGTTAGGCTGTAGGAGCCTGGCTGGATGTCGCTGAAGGTCACGGCTCCATCCGCACCAGTTGTCCCACTCAAGGCGCTTTGACCGCTTGGCTGACTTGTAGATGTAACGGCTGCTCCTGCAACAGCCACAGAGCTCGTGTCCTTCACTATGACTCTTAGGTTCGTCTTCGGGGGTGGAGGTTGGTTAACTACAATTTGGGTGGTGCTGCTAGTAGACCCGTTATGGGTCGCGTCTCCACTCCAAGATGCCTTAACGCTCCAGCTCCCGATGGCTGAAGGGCTGAACTGGTAGATGTAAGCGCCTGTGTTGTCAGCGGATACTTCAACTGTCTGCACAGTGGTGTCAGGCTTAGTGATGGTGAAGGTTAGTTTCGCTCCAGTCACCTGAGGTGTAAGGTTTGCTGTGACTTTGATCTGGTCGTTGATGTTTACGATGTTGCTCGAAGCTGCTATTGAGATACTTGTATCCGTCTTTTGAGCTATCTGCTCCACTGTGAGAAGGAGGTAGTTGCTTACAGCCTGTGTATAGTTGAATCGTTGAAATGGCGAGGTTCTAACATCATTATGCCAGAAGGCTTGCGCGATATAGATCCCTGTCTTCTGGGGTTTAAACAGGAATCCGCTCCAGGTTCCATCATCATTCGCATAGATGTACACCTGGGAGGTAGTGCCATCGTAGCCTCTCACACGCACAGCGATTATGGCACGTGCAGTTATAGCAGGCGTTATAGCTCCGGAGATACTAACTGTTGAGCCGACTGTGGCTGGGTTTGAGGAAAATGATGCTGTTAACTTGGTTTTAGTTGCGGTTGACCCAATCCACTGTAGGCTGTTTGTGTTGTTGCTGTAGTAGCCATTATACCTCGATATGGTTGCACCCCCTTCATCGTCATAGGCAAAGAAGTTATAGTCAGCTCCAAGCCGGTCTCCGTTCTTATCCATTGCGCATAATCCACTTACTCCTATGAAGCTTGTTGATGTTGAGAGGAGCTTAGGTTTCACACTTGCTGCATCTGAAGCACCAGCAGCAGCCACTGAGAGTGCGTATAGCCAGTAGGCGTCGTACTCTGAAGCCGCGTAGAAGGACATATCGGATCCAGACTGGCTGAGGTACCTCGTCTTCACTTTATCGTAGAGGTCGGAGGGAAATATTGAGGGAGATGGGCTGAGTAGATGGAGTTTCTTAGCTGCATCCGCAGCATCGCCAAGGATGGCTTGTTGACCTACATTGGTCTGTGTTCCAAACCAAGGCACATTATTCAAGGCGACATTATCTTTAGCCTGGTTCAGGATCGTAGCTACCTCATCATAGCCGAGGACGATTATAGCGAGGGGTTGGTATCCTGCAACCGTTTGAAGGACTGAGGAAAAATTTGTTGTGGCGGTATTATACTTTACCTGCGTCACACCCATCTGGGTTCTTGCGATAAACTGGCTATTAAGAGCCTCAAATAGGCTATTTCCGAATGCGTCATCTCTCTGAAGGACTACAACACGGCTACTCATTGTGATGTGGTACTGTGTTACAACAAAATATGATAAAGGTGCGGCCTGCTTTGGCTCTGTGGGGCAGGTTCTGAAAAAGTTATCGTCCTGGTTGAACATCTGTGTAGTTAGGTTTGGGCAGATAAGCAAAACTCCATTTGAGTTGATGTACTGTATGCATTGGGTAACGAAGCTGCCCCATCTACCACCGATGACCATGTTCACACCCTCAGCTTTAAGCTCCTGGATCTTCGCTAGGTGGGTTGCAGCTGAGCCTTCAGCATTCTTTATGACAGCCTCGAATCGCCAGGGCAGATTATTGTCCTCCATGTACTTATTTATGTCCTCGATGGCGATGTTGGATAGAGCTTGGGTTCTCGGCAGTTCGTCGGTGTTCGCTACTATGTCTCCAATTTTAACCGTCTGCGTTACCTGAGCTCCACGATAAAGCGAGTATACACTTACCATGGGTGTACTCAGGATCAGGAGTAAAATCACTAGTCCAAATTTTAAAGTTAAATTATGATTTGGAGATGCCATTCAAATCGATTTAATGTATTTTTAAAGTAATTTAATTTTTTCTCCTCTGCATTATTAAGGGTGAGGTGGATCCTTTCAAACACACGCTCATTATTAGCAGTATTATACTAAAGTACTCCCGAATAATTACTGGTTGATTTAGCTGAGATTCAGGTTGCTTACTAAATGGCATTATCAACTAGAGTACAATGCAGCTAACATAAAATAGTAAGAGGCCTTGAGTATGCGACATAAATCAAACCGTTTATTACCAAGCTAATAATTCTAAGTTGAGAATTTGGTAAAACAAGAACGATCAGCTCTCACCATTTTGGCTGCGATATGCCTAACCTACTTTGTTGAGAATTTTCTTCGCACTGTCGCATCGGCTCTCTCACCTGTTCTGATCCCTGAGTTAGGGATAAGTCGCAGTGCTATGGGGCTTCTAATCACTGGTTACTTCCTAATCTATGGTGTTATGCAGCTCCCAGCTGGAGTATTGGCAAATATACTTGGACCCCGCAAGTCGATTATCTGGTTCACTGCATTAACATGTATAGGAAGCATCCTCTTTTGGTTAAGCTATAGATACGAACTCTTATTCGTCGCCCAGGTGATAATTGGTATTGGAACCAGTGTTTTCTACGTTAACGCGGTTAACCTCATAATTCGCTGTTTTCCATCTGGGAAAAGGGCGACTGCCATAGGCGTTTTAAGCGCAAGCATGGGCATAGGAGGCTTTGCATGTTACATGGGTTTCCCCCTCTCCATTGCGTATTGGGGAAGCTGGCAGGAACTCTATTTAGTGATGTTAGCTGTTCTCCTAGTGAATTGGGTGATTAATATCTTCGTTCTGCGAGATAGCCCCCAGCCTGAAACTCTTGTTAAGATGGAGAGGAAAGACATTATCGGATCATTCAGGGATACGCTCGCTGACAAGCGTTTTCAGCCCATGTTATTTACATATATACTACTAGCCTTCAATTATGTACTCTTTTCATGGGGTAGCCAGTTCTTCATCGAAGCCAAGAATTTAACTTACATCGAAGCAGGGGTAGTCACAAGCCTCGGGACAATAGCTGGTTTCCTTGGATGCCTAATCATGGGTACGATCAGCGATAGACTCAGAAAAAGGAAGACGCCGCTGATAATCTTCTTCGGAATCTACCTGATCTCCCTAATATTGCTCGTTTTAACGCCATTAGGTCTCCCAGTCATGATATATGCCGGGCTCTGGGCATTGATGGGGATCGGGAATAGCACCTGGGTCCTCTTTTTCAGCATGGTTGGGGAGGTGCTCCCGACGAGGAAAGCGAATATTGGTCTCGGTCTTCTCAACGGGTTTAGCATCATATTCTCAAGTTCCTTGACACCATTTTATGGTGGCTTAGTAGATCAAACCGGGAGTTTTTTCATTCCCAATTTGATTAGCATAGGATTCGCTGTGTTGACATTTGCCATTCTCTTGCTGGGCACGAAGGAAACCTATGGCAACATTGTTAGAGACTAAAAAACAATCATGTATAACGAATATGCACGCATTTGAACTACCCCATCAGACAATATGTGCATAATCTTATCCTCACTTCACGCTAATTCATGCCAGTGATTGATGCATGGTTGATATTAGTCTACTGCAGTCACTGTCCTATGTGGCAGCGGCCATAGGGGTGTGTATAGCAGCATTCTACTACGTATTGACTCTCCGAGTCCAGCAGACAAACATGAAGCACACACTCGAGACGAGGCAGGCTCAGATCGTAATGAGTATCTCCGATAGGTTCACAGGTGGGATCTTCGATAACTACATTCAGCTTAACAACTGGAAGATCGACAGCATAGACGAATTCATGGAAATGTTCAGTGAAAAAGACTGGACGAAGGGAAGGACGTTTAACAGCATGTATTGGATCTACGAGGAGCTTGGCACCCTTGTCCATGAGGGGCTAATCGACATACGGCTGGTAGCTAGGATGATTGGCTACTTCAAACGTGACTGGGAGAAGTGGGGTCCGCTAATCAAGCAGTACAGGGTTATCAGGAATGATCCAAGGTGGTGGGTGGAGGCTGAGTACCTCTATAATAGACTTGCGGAGTTCGGGAGGCAGAACCCAGAGTACAATATCTGACCTATGATGATGAAATAATCTTATCCTCACTTCATAATAGCTCAAACACATGAATCT
>Ga0315282_10017747_pt1 | contig 10248 bp, 8 predicted proteins | sample YL17G07_20_MG_FD_203693 | JGI IMG/M metagenome (GOLD analysis project Ga0315282, IMG submission 203693) | Sediment microbial communities from Yellowstone Lake, YNP, Wyoming, USA - YL17G07_20 | ecosystem: Environmental > Aquatic > Freshwater > Lake > Sediment | place: USA: Wyoming | collected... | reverse complement strand
AGAAAAAGATAGCTTCCCGGTAATCCCAACTCCCATTGGTTCCGCTTCAAGCGCGAAATCCCCGGCGGGAGCCGGACAGTCGGCGGTGACAATCAACCCTTCGGTGTCCGCATCGAAGCGGGGCGGGAAGACCGTAGCTCAGAAGGCGTCTCTTTCCGTCCAGGGAAGATCCGGACGCACTGCCCATGTGGAAATTTCCATGGAACTTCCGGAGGGGGAAAGCATCCGCCTGACGCTGGAATCGGTCGGGCCGGGATCGGCCTTTCCGCCGGCAGGCAAAGCCGGCACTGAAACCGGCCGCGAGCGGGGCATGGCGCCCGCCGCCGCGGCGATCGCCCCGGGGTTGGCCCAGCCCGCCCGGCCGAACCCATGGCTGGAACGCGGTCGCTCGCTTCTTTCTTCCTTTGGCAAAGATGTTCAAACCTCGGGGCGTTCCTTGTTCTGCCTCGCCCTGATCATCTACCTCCTGGTGCGCCTGATCGGCCTGGAGCGCTGGCCGATCTACTTTTTCACCGACGAGGCGGTGCAGACGAACTTCGCCGCCGAGCTGGTGAAGAATAATTTCATGTGGTCCAACAAGGAAGTGCTGCCGTCGTTTTTTGAAAACGCCGGCCAATATGAGATGAACTTCAGCGTCTACGTGCAGGTCCTCCCCTACCTGATGTTCGGCAAATCGGCTTTTGTCACCCGGGGGGTCTCGGTGCTGGTCACGCTGCTGGGAGCCGCGGCGCTGGGGTTCATCCTGCGGCGCGTGTTCCGCATGCCGCTGTGGTGGAGCGGCGTGCTGATCTTTTCCATCATCCCGGTCTGGTTCCTGCATTCGCGCACCGCGTTCGAACCGGCCGAAGCCATCACGTTTTACATTCTCTTCATTTACTTTTACATGCGCTATCGGACCGACAAACCGTGGTGGCTGCTGCCGGCGCTTTTCTTCGGCGCGCTCTCCGCCTACACCTACAGCCCGGCGCAAGCTACCGTGGCGGTCACCGGCGCGTTGATGTTGGTTTCGGATCTGCCCTACCACTGGCGCCACAAAGGAGTCGCCCTGGCGGGGCTCGGCACCCTGGCCATCGTGGCGCTTCCCTACATCCGCTTCCTGGTCCTGCACCCCGCGGCCAACAGGGACCAACTGGCGATCGTCGCATCCTACTGGGTGGATAATATTCCGTTTACCGAAAAGCTTCGGCTGTTCTTCACCGAATACCTGCGCGGGTTCGACCCACGCTTCTGGTACCTCGCCAATCCGCCGCAAGGCGTCACTCAAACCATCATCCGCCACCTGATGAAAGGATACGGCCACCTCGCCCTATATAGTTTGCCGTTCACGGTTCTGGGGATTCTGCTCTGCCTTTGGAACTTCCGTTCCTCTGCTTTCCGGACGGTGCTGATCACGCTGCTGGCCGCTCCGGTCGGCGGGGCGATTGCGCAGATCACCATCACCCGCACGCTGTTCATGGTGGTTCCTTCGGCACTGCTCTCGTCGCTGGGAATCGGCTGGCTGCTCGGCTTATTCGAACGGCGGGACGGCCCGGAACTGCCGGATTTCATCGCCGTGTGGCGGGAGCGCTGCAAGGGACTTGCGGCCGCTCCGGCGGCGCTCCGCGCTACGATCGCGGAGCGGGTGAACCTTCCGGGCGCGCGCGCGTTCGTCCGCCGGTGGAAGGAGCGGACGGCGCAATCCGCCTTTGCCTCGATCGGGTTGGCGAGGGTTCCGTACGTGGCGCTTGCCCTGGGACTTTTTCTCGTCCTAGGCTCGGTCAATGGGTACATGCTATGGGACAGCCTCGTTCATGGGCCGACCTGGTACCATGACTACACGCTCTATGGCATGCAATACGGCGGGCAGCAGCTTTGCAGTGCGCTAATGGAATACAAGCAGGCTCACCCCGACTCGAATCTGATCGTCAGCTCCTCCTGGGCCAACGGCACCGATGAAATTTTCAACTTCTTCCTGCCGGAGGGATTCCCCATGCAGGTCAAGACGATCCGGGAATATATTCAGGATTACACCCCGATCGCGGAGCAAGACGTCTTCGTCATGACGTCGGAGGAATATAAACTCGCCCTCACCAGCGGGCGGTTTGCTGACGTCCAGGTGGAGCAGATCCTCCCCTATCCAGACGGAACGCCCGGTTTTTATTTCACGCACCTGCGCTATATCGACAACATCCAGGAGGTCATCGCGGCTGAAAAGGCGGAGCTCGCCAAACCCGTGGAAGAAAACCTGAACCTGGGCGGGGAGATCGTCCGGGTTGTGCACTCCAGGTTTGATATGGGCGATCTTCCGGACGCGTTCGATGGAAAACCGTTAACTGTAATACGCACCCTGCAAGACAACCCGATGGTCCTCGAGATGTTCTTCCCCACGTCGCACAATTTCACGTTGGTGCGGGTCCATATCGGAGGCGCTCCGACACAATTGACGGTCACGCTCTATCCGGTGGATGGAAGCGATCCGAAAGTCTACTCGGTCAAGGTCGAAAGGGCTTCGGACTATCGCGACCTGGAGATCCGGTTGCCCGCGCCGGTGGAAAGCAGCCACATCCGCCTGGAGGTCGAGACGGTCGGGGAGAGCGCGCCGACGCATGTACACGTGTACGAGATCCGGCTGGAAGGTATGGGATGGCAAAACGGCATCGCCGCCCCCTTGCCGTAACTATTGCCGCCTGCGGCGTGTTTGTTCTTGGGGTGGGATACTGCCTGGCAGCCGGGCAGGCTCTTTTCCAATATTCCATGCTCGCCCGTCTTCCGCTCCCGGTCCCGGCATGGTATTTCCCGGTTGGCAACGCCCTCTGGGGGGGATTATGGCTGGTTTTGGGGATCGGGCTTTGGCTGGGCAGGGAGTGGAGCCGACGGACGGCTTTGATCGCCATTCCCGTCCAGTTCGTCCTCTGGCTGGCGGATTGGCGGCTGTTCACCCGATCTACGATAGCGATACAATCGTTTGGGTTTGAGGTTGCCTGGCGGTTCGTTGCCGCTGCGCTCGGCATGGTACTTCTCTTCCGGGCGGGCGGGTGGCCAACCTACGGACGCGGGACGGCGGCAGCCGCGCCGGATGCACCGACGGAGAAAACACCAACCGATGTCCAATGAAAAGCAATATCAAAAATTAACCCACTTGCGGGAAGAGACCCTCCAGGGGGGAGGGAAAGAGCGGATCGAAGCGCAGCACCAGCGTGGAAAGCTCTCCGCCCGCGAGCGGATCGAACTGCTCGTGGACAAGGGGTCATTCCGGGAATTGGATTCCTTCGTCCAACACCGATCCGACCACTTCGGACTGGACCGGCACCGGTTTCTCGGAGACGGCGTGGTATGCGGCTGGGGAACGGTGCAAGGGCGCCTGACTTACGTCTCCTCCCAGGATTTCACCGTCATGGGGGGGAGCATCGGCGAGGCGCACGCCGCAAAAATCTGCAAGATTTTCGACCTGGCCCTTAAAAACGGCGCCCCGGTGGTTTGTCTGAACGATTCCGGGGGCGCGCGCATCCAGGAAGGGGTAAACTCACTGGCCGGATGCGCGGAGATCTTCCTGCGCAACACGCTGGCGTCGGGGGTCATTCCCCAAATCAGCGCCATCCTCGGGCCGTGCGCCGGCGCGGCGGTGTATTCCCCCGCCCTGACCGATTTCACCTTCATGGTCCAAAACACCTCGCAGATGTACCTCACCGGACCGGACGTGGTGCGCGCGGTGACGCACGAGGATGTTTCGGCGGAAGAGCTCGGCGGCGCGGACGTGCATGCCAGCGTTTCGGGCGTGGCTCATATTACGGCCGGAAACGACGCCGAATGCATGGAACAGATCCGGACCCTGCTGCTGTTCTTCCCGCAGAACAACCTCGAGGATCCGCCGTCCGTGCCCAACGACGACGATCCGCTTCGCGCGGAAGACGCGCTCGACAGGATCATTCCGGACGACCCGCTCAAGCCATACGACATGCGCGAAGTGATCCGCCTGGTCGTCGACAAGGGCAATTTCTTTGAGATCCATCCGGAGTACGCGCCCAACATCGTGGTCGGGTTCGCGCGCCTCGCGGGCCGCTCGGCGGGCATCGTCGCAAACCAGCCGGCGGTGATGGCCGGTTCGCTCGACATCGCCGCCTCGAACAAGGCCGCGCGGTTCGTCCGGTTCTGCGACGCGTTCAACATTCCGCTGGTGACGCTGGTCGACGTCCCGGGATTCATCCCGGGCACAACCCAGGAGCACGGCGGGATCATCCGCTCGGGCGCCAAGCTGCTCTACGCCTATTGTGAGGCGACGGTGCCGAAAGTCACCGTCATCACGCGCAAGGCCTACGGCGGGGCGTACATCGTGATGTCTTCAAAGCACCTGCGCGGCGACGTCAATCTGGCCTGGCCGAGCACGGAGATCGCGGTGATGGGGCCGGAGGGGGCGATCAACATCGTCTTCCGCCGCGAACTGGAAGAGGCAAAGGACCCCGCGGCGCGCCGGGGGGAACTGATCGACGAATACCGCGACAAATTTGCCAATCCCTACGTAGCCGCTTCGCGCGGATACATCGACGACGTGATCGAGCCGCACGAAACCCGTCCGCGGCTGATCAACGCCCTGGCGATGTTGGCCAACAAACGGGATACGCTCCCGTCCAAGAAGCACGGAAACATCCCGCTCTAAAAGACTGCGGAAAGAGTCAGGATTTGTCATTGCGAGCCCCGCCCCGGCTTTGCCGTTGCGAGGCCGGGGGAGCGAAGCGACGAAGCAATCTCGGGTTTCCGACGAGAAAAACAAGATTGCTTCGCTCCCTTCGGTCGCTCGCAATGACATCAAGCTTTTTTCCGCAACCTTCTAGGGCGTAAACCGAAAAGAGGCCGTTTTGCTGTTCAACAAGGTGCTGATCGCCAACCGGGGGGAAATCGCAGTGCGCGTACTGCGCGCCTGCCGCGAGCTCGGCATTCCCACCGTGGCGGTTTATTCCGAAGCGGACCGCCAGTCGCTGCATGTGCGCTACGCCGACGAGGCCTATTTTCTCGGGCCGTCCCCGGCGCGGGATTCGTACCTGCGAATCGATAAAATTCTCGAGATCGCCCGCCGGTGCGGAGCCGACGCGATCCATCCCGGCTACGGCTTCCTGGCCGAGCGCGACGATTTTGCCATCGCCTGCGAGGAGGCCGGGATCGCCTTCATCGGCCCCAAACCCACGGCAATCGCCGCCATGGGCGACAAAACCGCCGCGCGGGCCACGGTCGCCAAAGCCGGCATCCCGGTGGTGCCCGGAACCGAGGGGGAAGGCCACCTCAGCGACGAGGAGCTGATCCGCATCGCCGCGCAGGTCGGCTTCCCGCTGCTGGTCAAAGCGAGCGCGGGCGGAGGGGGCAAGGGCATGCGCGAGGTGAAAACGCCCGAGGAGTTGCCGCACCTGCTGACGGCCGCGCGCCGCGAGGCCGAGGCCGCCTTCGGCGACGGGAACGTCTATCTCGAAAAGCTCATCCTCACCGCACGCCACGTGGAATTCCAGATCCTGGCCGACAAGGAAGGCAACGTCATCCACCTCGGCGAACGGGAATGTTCGCTGCAGCGCCGGCACCAGAAGCTGTTCGAGGAGGCTCCCTCGCCCTTCCTCGGAAGCGACGACGAGCTGCGCCGGAAGATGGGCGCGGTGGCTTGCCGCACGGCGGCCAGCGTGGGCTACCTCAACGCAGGAACAATCGAATTTCTGGTCGACAAGGAGCGCAATTTTTATTTTCTGGAAATGAACACCCGGCTCCAGGTGGAACATCCGGCCACCGAGATGATCACCGGCATCGACATTGTCAAGGAGCAGATCCGCATCGCCCGCGGCCGGCCGCTGCGCTACCGCCAGGAAGACGTTAAATTCTCCGGCTGGTCGCTGGAATGCCGGATCAACGCGGAAGATCCATACAACCTGTTCACCCCTTCCACGGGAAGGATCCAGCTGGTGTTTGTGCCCACCGGGCCGGGCGTGCGGGTGGATACGGGCGTGTATTCCGGGTTCGAAGTCACGCCCTATTACGATTCCCTCATCTCCAAACTGGTGGTCTGGGGGGAAACCCGCGCGGAGGCGATCCTGCGCATGCGCCGGGCGCTCGAGGAATACCGCATCATCGGGGTGAAAACCAACATTCCCTTCCACCAGGCGCTGCTGGAATCTCCGCGGTTCATGGCGGGGTTGTTCGATACGCGCTTCGTGGAGGAGCGCTTCGCCCTCAACGGCGGAATGGACGAGCAGGATCACCATCCCGAGATGGCGGCTATCTTCGCCACGCTGATGGAACACCAGTCATCGCAGCGGGCGGCGCAGATCATGCAGCCCGCCCAGCGCGCCGCCTCCCGCTGGAAGTGGTCGGGACGGGGCGAGGGGACGCACCGGTGAAGTACATTACGACGATCGGCAACCGCGCCTTCCATGTGGAGGTGATCGACGAGCGCCATATTCTGCTTGACGGGAAACCGTACGAGGTGGATTTCACCGCCATCGGCAACCAGCCCGTGTACTCCCTGCTGATCAACGGCCGGTCGCTGGAAGCCAACGCCTTCCCGACGGGGGAGGGCTGGCAGGTGCTGTTGCACGGGAAAATGTTTGAAACGCATGTGGAAGACGAACAGGCCGTCCGCGCGCGGGCCGTCGCCCATACCGCCGCCGAATCGAAGGGTGAATTTTTCCTCCGCGCGCCGATGCCCGGCCTGGTGGTCAACATTCCGGTGGAAGTCGGGGCGGAAGTGAAGAAGGGCTCCGCGCTGGTCATCCTGGAATCGATGAAAATGCAGAACGAATTGCGCTCTCCGAAGGATGGACGAGTGCAGGAAATCCGAATCCACCCGGGCCAAGCGGTGGAACAAAACCAGATTCTGGTTGTGGTGGAATAGCCCCCGGTCGCGCTGCACACTCCGTTGGATGGGAAGGTGAGCCATGAACGCTCCCGAAAAGACGTCCGCCCTGGAGCAGGAAGTCAAATTCTTTCTGGAGGATCCCGCCCAGGTGCGCAAGCGGCTCTCCCCGCTCGGCGCGCGGCCGTACCAGCCGCGGATGCATGAAGCCAACATCCGTTTCGACACCGCCGACGGCGCGTTGACGCGCGCGGGAAGGGTGCTCCGGCTGCGGAAAGCAAGCCAGGTGATCCTCACCTACAAGCAGCCCGAAGCCGCCGCCGCCGGAACCCCCGCGCCCGCCCGACGCAACCTCGAAACCGAGATCATCGTTGACAACCTCGATAAAACCTCCCATCTGCTGCAATCGCTGGGTTTCCGCCCGATCGTCCGCTACGAAAAATACCGCGAGGTCTTCCGCTGGAAATCCGTTCTGGTGATGTTCGATCAGTTGCCGTTTGGAAACTTCCTCGAACTGGAGGGTCCGGACCTGGGGGAACTGCGCCAGACCGCCGGCCAACTCGATTTGGATTGGAGGAACGCGCTGCAGACTTCCTACATGGGTATCTTTCTGGCGCTGAAAAAAACTTACCGTCTGAATTTCCTCGAAGTATCCTTTGAAAATTTTTCCGGATGGGATTTCCGCCAGACGGCGGAGATTCTCCCCGCCCTCCCCCACGAAGGATTGTATGACCGGCAAAACCTCTGACGCCCGGCGCCGCTGGGAATCGGACGTGCTTCAACCGGCGCTGAAAAAATTACCGGAACGCAAACCCAAATTCCAAACCCCGTCCGGAATCCCCCTGGAGCGGGTGTACCTTCCCGCGCAAGAGGCGGAAGACTATCCGGAGCGGATCGGTTATCCGGGGCAGTATCCGTTTACGCGCGGCGTGCAGCCGACGATGTACCGCGGCCGGCTGTGGACGATGCGCCAATACGCCGGGTACGCCAGCGCGGAAGAATCCAACGCCCGCTACCGCTTCCTTCTGGAGCAGGGCCAGACCGGCCTTTCGGTGGCGTTCGACCTTCCCACCCAGATCGGATACGATCCGGACCATGAGCTTGCGGCGGGCGAAGTGGGCAAGGTGGGCGTATCGATCTTCAGCCTGGAGGAAATGCAGCGGTTGTTCGCCGGGATCCCGCTGGAAAAAGTAAGCACAAGCATGACGATCAACGCGCCGGCGGCGGTGCTCCTGGCGATGTACGTCGCGGCGGCCAAACGGCAGGGCGCGGACCCCGCCGGATTGCGGGGCACGATCCAGAACGACATCCTCAAGGAATACATCGCCCGCGGAACCTACATCTTCCCGCCCCATCCTTCGATGCGCCTGGTGACGGACATCTTCGCCTGGTGCCGCGGGCATCTCCCGGAGTGGAACACCATCTCGATTTCCGGGTACCACATCCGCGAGGCGGGAAGCACCGCGGTGCAGGAAGTGGCGTTCACGCTGGCCAACGCGATTGCCTACGTGGAGGCGGCGCTGCGGGCGGGGCTCGAGGTTGATTCCTTCGCGCCGCAGCTGGCCTTCTTTTTCAACGCGCACAACAATTTCCTGGAGGAAGTGGCCAAGTTCCGCGCCGCGCGGCGGCTCTGGGCGCGCATCATGCGCGTCCGCTTCGGCGCCAAGGACCCGCGATCGCAGATGCTGCGCTTCCACACCCAGACCGGCGGTTCCACGCTCACCGCGCAGCAGCCGGAGAACAACGTGGTGCGGGTGACGGTGCAGGCGCTGGCGGCGGTGCTGGGGGGGACTCAATCGCTGCACACCAACAGCATGGACGAGGCGCTGAGCCTGCCCACCGAGAAAGCGGTGCAGGTGGCGCTGCGAACCCAGCAGATCCTCGCGCACGAATCCGGAGCGGCCGACACGGTCGACCCGCTGGCCGGTTCCTACGCGGTGGAGGCGCTCACCGACGAGATCGAGCGCCGGGCGGAGGACTACCTGGAAAAAATCGACTCCCTCGGCGGCGCCATCGCCGCGATCGAACGCGGGTTTGTCCAAGCCGAGATCCAGGAAGCCGCGTACCGGACGCAAAAGGCGATCGAGGATCGCGAGCAGGTCGTGGTGGGAATGAACGAGTTCGTCAGCGGGGAGCCGCCCGAGTTGGAAACCCTGCAGGTCGATCCGGCGATCGAGCAGCGGCAGAAGGATCGGCTGCAGGCGTTGCGTTCGCGCCGCGACGGATCCCGCACTTCCGAACTGCTGGGAGGCTTGGTGTCGGCCGCCAAAGGGAGCGAAAACCTCATGCCGGTAATCCTGGAATGCGTGGAGAACGACCTGACGCTGGGTGAAATTTGCGGCGCGTTGCGCGATATCTGGGGCGAATACCGATCGGAGGGTTGATGGCAAAAATCACGGGAATCCACCACATCGCGTTCATCGTGCCCGAACTCGAGCCGGCCTTGAAATTCTGGCGCGACACGCTCGGGTTGCCGCTGCAATCGGTCGAAGACGTGCCGGCGCAGGACGCCCGGATCGCGTTTCTGCCCGCCGGCGGCGGCGAGGTGGAACTCGTCCAACCCATCACGACCGACTCCGGCCTCGCGAAGTCCCTCCAAAAGCGCGGCCCTGGGATTCACCATGTGTGCTTCGAGGTGGACGATCTGGACGCGATGATCGGTCTTCTCAAGGAAAAGGGAATCCGCCTGATTGGGGAGGAACCGTCCACCGAAGCCGACGGCCGGCGGATGATCTTCGTGCACCCGGCCAGCGCAGGCGGGGTATTGGTGGAACTGTATGAGGGTGTAAAACCTTCCGAATAGCTCGTCCCCTGAAACCGCAAGCCATCCGACCACGAATAAATTCCCAAATGCATGGATTAAATCTGTTCGTCATTCCCGCGTGCACTTAGCCTGCCCTCGGCGAAGCCGGGGGCGGGAATCCAGCTCTTCGCCTCCGGGGTGAGCCATCCGGTTTGTGGATGCCCGATAGACCCATTCGGGCATGACGATCAAACTGGTTATTTGTGATTTCTTGATTCTTTTCGTGGTTGGCCCGGCAGGGTTATCGGGCATCCGCAGCGGCGCGCAGGAATCCAACAATCAACGGATGAGGCAAACGTGGAGCAGAAGCAAGCTGCGGCAGGAACAGCGTGGCCATAAAGAAACTATGATCGGGTAGTTCCACAATGCGCGCTTCTCTCTCCGGACCGATTCCCGATACTCTCAAACCACCTTTCTCGATGGATTCTTGATAATCGGGATTAAGGCCGTAATTACAACGGAACTGTTCCGTTGTCTCTTCCTTTCCATAAAGTCGATGGGCAAGCGTTCCCGGTATGATCTTTATGGTCTCGGTTTTCCCGGCCAGTGAACAGGCCAATTTTTGGATCACCAATCTCGACGCCTTCGGAGCGGTCTCCTCGTGCTCCGCATCCCGGATCCCCAGCACATTGCGCGCATA
>Ga0315282_10017746_pt1 | contig 10248 bp, 14 predicted proteins | sample YL17G07_20_MG_FD_203693 | JGI IMG/M metagenome (GOLD analysis project Ga0315282, IMG submission 203693) | Sediment microbial communities from Yellowstone Lake, YNP, Wyoming, USA - YL17G07_20 | ecosystem: Environmental > Aquatic > Freshwater > Lake > Sediment | place: USA: Wyoming | collected... | reverse complement strand
CATGTCAAAACGACCCGAAGCTACCTCGACAGATTCACTTTCCGGATAGGTTCTTAGTGGTTCTGCCGAGTCCCCCCCCGAGAGACTCTCGGTTTGTCGAGTACGTGAGATTCAACTAGGTAGGTTCGCGTCCCATCGTGCCCGCCACCACCTATGCGAATTGGATGGGTTTGACAATCACGGCGAATTGATTGGGAGGTTTAGGGCCCCTCCGCAGAAAACTTAGCGCCACACTTGTCGCAGAACTTGTTGGTTGGCAGATTGCTCTTACCACATTGCGGACAGAGCCTAGTAACTGGGACGGTGGGGGCATTCGACATCGACTCAAGACGGACATAGACGCCTACTGCGATCAGTAGGCCGCCAACGTACACTCCTACTATCAGGACCAATGCGTTGCTCGAAAGTACTGAGACCCCGAGCAGGGCGAAAGCAGAGCTAGCCACGATCAGTATGATTCCTACGAGTATCGTCAGGCTCGCAGCTGTAGTTCGTTTCATTCGATCACCTCAGATTGAGCGTGTAATTTGAGCGTACTTATCACTTCTGACACGCATCGTCCAAGTCCGCTCCTTTGGGCGAGCCATTCCTCGAAGGCCAGCATCGACTTCTCTGGGGCTTTGGGGATCTCGTTGGCCACGGCCTTCTTGCCATTACCTAACCGAATTCCTTGTGTTTGGGGGTGGTTGACCGCCAAGGATCTTCTTCTTGAGGTGTTCGGTGATGATGTCACACAGGATCCTGGTCTCGTGCTCTTCTCGCTCTTCCTGTGTTGCATAGGCTCTATGCGGTTCGGAAGATGTCAACAGGCGAGCAGCCTCCTCTGGACTTAGACCGAAGCCTCTGGCCATCGCTCGCAACTGGTCCTTGGTCGTCAGAGCGCTTCTAGCTCTGATACGGAGCCCTGAGTTGCCGTAGAGGCTGCGAAGGAACTCGACTCCTTTGGATTGGATATCATGGTAGGCTGTGATGATCGCGCCCGAGGGCTTAGAAGTGGCGGAGCTTAGGCATATGAGGAACAGGTGCAGTTTGTTCTCATCCTCACCCACGATGAATCTATCCAAGTCTATCTTGATCTTGTGGAGAAGATCCGGGGCCGCGGCCAGAGCTTTGACCTCGAGGGAAATGGGTGCCTGTCCCGCAAGCATTTCAGAGAGCTCGAGAGGCTTTCGCTCCGTCTCTGGAAGAAGCTCGATCAGGTGGCCGGTATGAGATGAGCCATCATCGTAGATCCATATTCGCGTGGCTTCTTGATAATGAACTGTCTTGCCAGGGCAGTTGAGGCATAGTCCATAGCCGCGTCTCGGATCATCCGGTGCGCCGGCGATGAACCTGAAAGCAGAACGCTTTATCTCGCCGAGGTGCTGATCATCCAAGTCGACTCACTTCTATGCATTGGAGTGAGTTGAGGTACGGAGCGACTGTGCGCGTCTCGGGGCTGCCTTGCTCGGACGCTTGCCGCTCCATTAGCCCTGAACTCAATTCTCCTGCTTCTCGAACGGAGCGCTTGGAACCGACACGCACGAATAGCTTCACGATTGACAGAGTGGGTTCACTCATCGTTGACCCCATCGTGCTTCGACGCTTCGCTACTGTTCTGCACGAATAGCTTCCGGAGCTCTGCGTGTTTCTGGAAGAATGCCAGCAGTGCTCTTTCAGTCTCGGGGCCTGTGTCTGGGAAGGCGCCTAGGATACTGTCATACAGAACCACGAGCGAGTTGATACCGCGTCTTTGAAGCTCTCTAAGGAACTCCTGTGGCAAGTTGAGGTAGCCCGAGTTTACACCTGACTTGCGCTTAATCATGCAGACACTGTACTGCTTAATCTTAGGAACAGTTCTCATCATGTATCCCCCTACTAGCATCCTACTAGGAACATTCTTGAGAGCGTTTCTTGCATTGAGTGCAAGAATGAGTTGCTGAACTTGGGGAGAAGCCGCAGGATTCGGAACGAACTCGAGCAGAGAATCCGAGACGCATTACGCAGAAAGGACATGGATACAGACGAGATCTGTCATGTCACGAGGGGCAAGCGACGGACTGTCTGCATGATACTGAGTGATTGGCGCCATAGCGGTGTATTGTTCTATCATCCAGTGAGTGGCAAGCATACCTTGAGATTGACGCTTCGTACTGACTACATGAGTGGCTACAAGAAGTATGCACGAGCGATGAGGGAGGAGTTGAGTATCCTGGAAGTTCGAGGAAATTGGTGCAGAACTTTGACACCTATGGACGAGGCAGTGGACGGTTACACGGCTCTTGTGGCCTCGGAGATAGCGAAGACGTCTGCGGACATGATAACGGCTATTTTGGTTTCTCAACACAGAGATGATGAGGAATCTAGAGAGAGACATCTGGATATGATGATAGACATCTTCCTGAGAGGCCGTCTGCAAGTCCTCAGAAATACAGGGGTATGGAACACCGACGTGGCAGAGCGGGCATTCAAGGAGGTTCTCAACGACTACCTGGAGCGATCTGGTCAGTATCAGAAGAGTCTGTGCAAGATTCTGGGCAAGCCAGCGCGATGGAGAGCCGCTAGAGACGAGGTCCGTGAATACGATCGGACCGGCAAGCTACATGCAGTCCGATAGGTGAGCACGCTATCTCACGTCTTGAGACGCTCGGGTCAATTGAGCGCAGCTACTCATTTATGCAAGCTTCCCTACGTTTTTGATGGAGCGAACGACTACGCCGTTTTGTGACATGTGCGGAACACCAGTTGCCGCAGATGCCCGCTTTTGTCCCAATTGTAGGCGAGAACTCCGACCGGTCATTCCGCAAGTCTCCGCCCCTCCACAACCTTCGCCCACTGCTCCGCCTACGGCAGAAGAAGCGAGAGAGCGCGTCACACTCATCAGGCCGAGGGGGGTAGGCATACTCACCGCCCTCACAGTCATAGCCGGAATCATCGACCTGTTTGCGGGTGTCTTGTTCCTTGCGTATGCGACTGTGTCGCTGTCCATCCTGTACGTCATATTCGTTGGCGCAGGTCCAGGGGCTCTGTTCTCAGTTCTCTCGTTTGGATGCTTCATCTTCGGCATAGTCGCCTTCATTCTGGCTTATGGGTTGTGGAATGGTCGCGGCTGGGCATGGATCTGGACGCTCATCTCCTCTATCCTGGGACTCATCGTTTCGATCATCGGGATAACAGTTGGAGTAGGAATCATCGGGATCGTGGTCTATGCGATCATCATCTACTACCTGACTAGGGCGCGAGTGAGGTCCTTCTTTGGCAAACGGACCCTTGCGAGCCAGCCATGACTGATACGCGAAACAGCTGCTTTCTTGCGTCCCGTGACGCGAAGGCGGCAGCACAGGTTCACCTGTTGTTTTCGGGCTCGAATATGCTACTCTATGCCCCATTTCCTGATCTTTGAGAGAGTCTAAATTCATGCAGAGTTCCATAGATTTGTCATGGCATCACAGTTCAACTGGAAGGTATCTTTTACCGTACATAACGTCCGTTTGGCGAGTGGCTCGATTTCTGCTGAGGGAATGGAGATCGACCTCCATCCCAAATCCGACAAGGACCTGCCAAGAGTTCGCGTAAGCTATCGTTTCGGCACGCCAGCCAGTTCACCCACAATTGGCCAGCAGGCCAAGGAAACGATCGAGAGGTTTCTAGCTTGTGGCGACGTGGAATGGGCCCTTCTCGGCTGGGACGTCAGAACCGTTGTCGAGGACTTCGACCTTGAGCTCGAAAATTGGCGGGAGTTGTCGGCACAGGGAAAGAACCCTCCCCCCAAGTTTTCGGCCACGTTCCGAAATACCGCTACATGGAACAAGGATTCGGTTTCGAGAGCCTGGGATTGGAGCAAAAAGGTCGCGTGCCACGCAGATGAGGAACCCATATTCCGAATCCTGCGGCTGCTTCGACACAGCATGGTGGAGGAGGATGAATATGACCGATTCTCCAAAGTATGGAGGGCTTTCAATGCGTTCTACAATCATCTCGCGGGCGGCCCTAGGTCGAGCGAACGTTCCAGAATCGACAACTTCGGAAAGTCTCTCATCGCCACAAACTCGAAGTGGTTAACGAGTGCCATACAAGGATACTGGACTCCGAAATCGAGCATTGAGCATTACTTGGATTTTGTTATCGCCAATAGAGGTTGGAACAGTGTGATGGATTGTCTCATCAAGCAGGGCTTCGCTGACAACCAAGGCGTGAATCACAGTGAAACGCTTGCCGCAGCAGTATCCACACAACAGATTGCGCGAGCACTAGAGAGCGCTCTACTTTGCCTATACTGCGAACGAAATCGAGTCATGCATGGGGAGACGATCTCTGACAGTGAAAGGGATCTACTGTACGTTTGCGCACTATTCCTCCAGCGAATCGTGGCCATAGCCTTGAACGAGTTCTATTTCATTCCCATCAAGGAGTCAGCTTAGGCGTCCAAACAGCCTCAAGACATCCTCAAGCCTTACAGGTAACATCCCGCAGCCTGACAACAAGTACGTATGTTGGTAGACTAGCTGAAGGCAATCGTGAAATACTGACTCAAGAGCGACAGCATGAGTGAAATTCACAATACCCATTGCCTGTATTGAAGTTTCATGGTATGTTCCTATACTGTCTTCTCGATGGAGTGATAGTCCTAGGGGCTGCTATGGGGGGCCATTTGCTCGTTGCCTAGTCCACGGTCTGACTTGCTTGCATGGAGGCATGCCATAGACCGGGGATCCGTCATCGGGAGCCTTCATGGAGAAGCCGGATCGAGGAAATCCATTACATCGAAGACTGAAAACCGCATAGCGTCTCATGGAAGCTGAAGAAGCGCATATGGCAACTCCAAGCGAGCGCACACTCCCATAGAAAGCATTCACACTAGCGCTCGGAAAAGCGCCGGGAGTACTATACCTCGAAACTTTAACAATAGACTCTACGTCGATGTGTCCCTCTGAGAGATAGAACGCGGATAATGTCCATGCATGGTCCATCAACCTTACACCGTCGCCGAGGGGAAATGGAATTGCAAGCGCTATCGCAACTTAAGGAGCGCTAGCGCTATTGCCCCTCCATCGAAAAAACCAGGCAGCAAGTGCGTTGATAGCGAAAAGCTCGGTCTTGGTTCTAATCTTGATACTGACAGCCTCACGGATGGGGCTCAAGACCGCAACGACGACTTCTAGCAATCAAGGCTTGGATAGAGCGGTTGCGTACTTACGCGACATATCCTACAATCCTGATCTCGGACTGTGTCGTGAAGCGCCTAGGGTGGCTCCAAACGTGTACTGGGTGGCCTCAGACAGTCTGCAGGCCTACCCAACACTAGGGCCCTCCAATACCGCAACGTTCCGGTGAAGGCAGGCTTTATGAGAATAAGGGGTTAGGAACGGTTTAGTGCAGCACTAGCATGTGTCGGGTGTTCCGCAAAGATATCGGCGCGAAATCTCGGCGAACCAGTAGTGTCTCGCAATTGTCTTATTATGAGAAGGTCTGCGCTCTCACAAATTCTCGGTCAGGCTCTTCAAGGCCTTGAGTGCCGAGGCGAATCTCTGCATTTCTTCCTTGGACTGCTCATATTCTTGCGCAACCTTTTCCAAGATACTGTTTGCGTCAGAGATCATTGCGCTCATTAGATGGCCGAATTCGTAGTATGCGAGTCTTCTCTCTGCACTTTTTCCAGCGGCCTCAAATCTAAGCGAGAACGGAGAGCCCTCATCCGTGCCGACAAAAATCCAAAGGTCTTCGTCATGCTGTTGCGCCTTGAGTACAAGATAATCACTCAGTGCAATCTTGTATCTGGCTTTTGGTCCGCCCAATAGGTCATGTGGGGGGATTTCGAAAAGAAAAGCACTGAGTGAGTAGTCGCCCTCTGGAACTATCGCGCGAGTAATCTCTTGCCCGTGCAGCGAGTACGCAGTCTGCGGGAAATCAAACATGCGGTTCGAGTTATGAGTGCTACCGAAGAGCTTGAAGGTGTCGAGATCGTAAAGGACGCGATGAATCTCAAGCGCAAGCTGCTCTATTGCAAGGCCGTAATGAAGCACCCTGCCACGAGGTTTGAAGGGGAAAAACATTTCGATAATGTTGGTGTACTCGATGACTGGTTTGGCTCTGTCGTCCCCCAGCTCCTGCCTTAGAGCCTGTTCGTAGGTCTGCCTTGCTTCACCTACTTCAATACGCGGATTACTTTCTATGGTCGTGACCGCTTTCTCGATCGCATCAGCTTCCTCATCCTTTCTGAAGCGTTTGAAAATGTCTCGAACCACTTTTGCTATGGTGATGAAAGCTGAAAGGGCTGACAGATATGGAATTGCTTCCATCTGCGACCTCTCTAGCTACGATAGCCTGTCCCTGAAATTCGATATTGCCTCAAGCTGAGCATAAATGACCTTTGTTTTCATGAGGAGCGGCTGCTTGACTTGGGCACTCAGCCCGAAAATAGCGAAAAGCCGCTTGACAAGCCTTCTCTGTCGTTTGGTCAGTGTCGCAGCATATCGAGTTCAAACCGTTTCGAAGCAGCATCTTCTAGCTCGGTCATGGGCCCTCTTTGCCAGTTTGCATACCTACTCTGTAGTGTGGCAAGCCCGTGAAAAGGCAGCTTCACTGTCGACATAGCTACTCTGTAAGACGATCAAACGACCCCGGTGGGAATCCCTGCGGGCCCGCCACCTTCCACGAGTGGCAGTACCTTCTCTCTTCCTTCACTCATGGTGGGTCACATGAGCATTGATGCGGAGGAGACTAATCGGGTTTGTGTCGGTGATGAGAAAGATGAGGTGAACGTTGTCATGAAGCAGAACCCTACGAACCCCCTTTCGGTTTGGATCTTTGCGTTTGGGGTTGCTTGGCGTTCGAGGCTCCCTCTCTACCGTCAGATGATGCAGCGGCCACACATAAAGAAGATCATCGATTGGCGAGGCGGGAGTACTGAAGGTTTAGTTGCCGTCGCCTCGGGCCTGCCTCAGAACTGAGTCTGAATTCCCCCACGTGATTCTTGCGGTCGCTCGGTTATACACATCCGTTGCCTTCATGTCCTTACGGCCAGGTTTTGGGGACTTAAATTAGACGAATGGTGTTGACTTGCTTTTCCAAGGTTGTGGTTCCTTATAATAAACGTAGGATGTTTAAACCGAACTTGATGGAGCTAGTGTTCTACGTTCCGGCAGCCCGCCACATAGGCTGGAGAAGGCCATCTTCAACTAGTTCGAGGCATCGAGCGTAGACCTTTCTCCAGTGCTGGTAGGTCCTCATGTATGTTGCGTGGTTGTTTTCGTTGGGTTCAAAGGTGCGCTCCCATTTCACTAGTTTGTCAGCGGTATCGGGAATGTTGGGGTAGAGTCCTGCGCCGACGCCTGCACAGATGCATGCTCCCAGGGCCGTCGCCTCTTTCACGACCGGCACTTTCACAGTGAACCCGAACACGTCCGCGACTATTCGTGGCCACAGGAAGCCCTTTGACGCACCACCGCAAAACACGACCTCCCTGGGCTTGTGTCTTGTGATGGACTCAATTATTCTCAGATGTCCGTAGGAAACATAGGCAGCACTCTCCTCAATCGCTCTGAAGCATTCCTTCTTGCCGGATAGCTGGGGTTGCTCAACATTGAATTGAAGGAAAGATGCGGCTGCATGCATCCACCTTTTTGCGTTCATGAGATCTGAGAAGATGGGTATGATACCATTTGAGCCAGGCGGCACAGTCTCAGCCTGTTTCTCAAGAAGGTAGTACGGATCCAAACTCTCTCTCTTCGCCAGCTCCTTCTCATGTTCACAGAACGCATCCCTGAACCAACGCATCGTGATTCCGCAGTAGAATCCGATCCCTTCGGTCATCCAGAGGTTTGGCACTGAATGACAAAGAGTCCGGAGCCTGCACTTTGGATCGATCACAGGCCTACCTGTTACGATGGTCTGCTGCCAGAAGCTCCCTCCGATGGTTGTTGTCTTGTAAGGTCGAACCGCGGCGATACCTACTAGGCCGAGCTGTGTGTCGGCACCTCCAGCGACAACTGGGGTCCCCGCTTTGAGGCCGGTCTCCTTTTCGGCCTTCGGCGTCACCTCGCCAATAACTCTTCCAGGTTCGTATACTTCGGGGAATATTTCGCGCCTTAGCCCACACAGATCTATGATATTGTCTGACCAAGTTCTCTTGGAGAGATCAAACAAGTCAGAACTCGAACCGAGAGAAGGATCAGTAACGAATCGCCCGCTCAGCCTGTAGAGGATCCAGTCGCCGATCATTGTCATGTGAGCGGCTTTCTTGTAGACTTCAGGCTGGTGGTTCTTGATCCACAAGAATCTAGGCGGCGAAGTGATTGAGAGCCAATCGCCGCCGGTGAAGTAGATCTTCCTCGCGAAACCTTTCTTGACGAGCTGGCCAACCTCGTTTCGCGCTCTGGAATCCACGTTCGGACATGCCCAGATCTCCCGGCCTTGGGCGTCGTACAGCACCATGCCCTCTCTCATGCTCGTGGCGCTGATAGCGCGTATATGTTCGGCTTTGATCTTGCCCCGATCGAGCGCTTCCCTGATAGACTTACAAATGAGTGCCCAATTTCTCTCCGTGTCAAAGACCTGTGAACCAGGAGCGCCCGGAAGAGCAGCATGCGACCATTCATTTGTCGCAAAGGAAACCTGCCCGCCCTGTAGATCGAAGATAACGCATCTTCCGCTTCCGGTTCCTGCGTCTATCGCCGCGATGTAGTTGTTAGCCAATCCGGTTCCTCCTTTTCTTCGCAAGTCATTTCGTTGCGAATTGCCCATATTTTGTCGCTTTGAAGTCCCTTAGATACTTGAGTTCTCGCGGCGTGAATTCTCTAGGTCTAGACAGTAGAATCGAGTGAAGGGCGATTGTCGCAACGTCTTCAAGAACTATGGCTGTATCAAGCGCTTCCTCAGGGGTCTTGCCGACAACGACGACGCCATGTTTTCTCATGAGCACCGCATTTATCTTCTGCAGTGCTTTCACGATGTTCTCAAGCTCACTCGGCTCACTTGTTCCAGGAAGAGAGTATTTCCTAACGAGTGGCACTCTTCCTCCCAAGTAGAACGCCTGCTCGGCAGATACGCAAGGTATCTCCATGTTTGCTGCGGCAAATGCGCAGGCGTTCGGCGAGTGCGTGTGTATGACCGTACTCAAGTCTGGTCGTCGTTTGTGGATGTGCGTGTGCATCGGCGTCTCTACGGACGGCCTGAACTTGCCTTGAACCAGATTCGCCTCAAGGTCAACGATGATCAAGTTGTCCTTGTCGAGGCGAGCTTTGCTGAAACCGCTTGGCGTAATGAGGAGATAGTCTGTGTTCGGAATCCTTGTGCTCACAACTCCGAAGGTAGATACCACGAGCTTGTTTTCGAATAGGCCTCGTGCAACTTCCACAACCCTTTGTTTCAGATCGTCGAGCAAGCCCGAATCTATGTCCTCAGCACTCTTCGACATCCCATATCCACTCTCAAGAAACACCTATGCCGATCCTATTGCCGAATCAGTCTGCAGTACTTGTAGATAGCAATTTGCATGAAACTCCGAAAAGGCATGCACATGTGGAAGAATTGGAACGACTTTGTAGAGGTCATTGAGGAGTCAGCCAAGATTGGGGCAACCGCTGTGTCATTTTACACTGGAGGTCATCGGACGCGAGTAGAGACTCGTAATCCTCACTGAGCTAGTGTGGTGGGTAGTCAGGTTAGCTGTGACGGAGTCTCAAAACTTTTCTGGTGTTGGCCAGCCTGTGGGCATGACATCTTTCAGAATTTCGTCGATCTCCCTTAGGTCTCTCTCGCTGAGATGGAAGTCCACGGCAGAAGCTGTTTCAACGATCTGCTGGGGCCGCCTGGCGCCCACGATCGCCACATCGACAGATCGCTTGGCAAGTGTCCACGCGACTGGGCGAATTCCTTGAGCCTCTCTACGACTGCAAGGTTGTCGCGAAACGTTTTCCCGTGAAAGGCTTCGCTTCTACTTCGCCAGTCGTCTTTCGGGAATGCTGTGCTGGGGGTGTACTTGCCCGCGAGAAGCCCGTGAGCCAGTGGACCGTAGACCAGCACCCCCAACGCCGTGCGCTTCACAGTAAGGTAGGATCTCCTTCTCTACGTCGCGCCGGAACGTATGATAAGGCGGCTCAGCAGAGGCTTCCATGACAATTGATAAATACAAGGTGAAGTGTAACCTTGGAAAACGTGGGGGGTCTTCCCCCACGCGATCGAAATGTCTACAGAGAAGAAAATAGAAGAGAAAAAACCACAACAAAGTAGACGGAACTTTCTAAAGTATGTCGGTGGAGCAGTTGGAGT
>Ga0315282_10017745_pt1 | contig 10248 bp, 9 predicted proteins | sample YL17G07_20_MG_FD_203693 | JGI IMG/M metagenome (GOLD analysis project Ga0315282, IMG submission 203693) | Sediment microbial communities from Yellowstone Lake, YNP, Wyoming, USA - YL17G07_20 | ecosystem: Environmental > Aquatic > Freshwater > Lake > Sediment | place: USA: Wyoming | collected... | reverse complement strand
CGGTCGGCGTACCCCAGCTTTTCCGCTTCCACCACGGTGTGGACGTAGTCGGCGGAATTGTGCTTCATGGCTTTCAGGTCAAACCCTTCGAGCAGGTTGAGGTTCTCCAGCATCACCGGACCCTGCGTCCAGAAGCCGCACTTATAAACCTGCACGCCGCGATAATTCACCGTAACCGGCTCTTCCACGCGGGCGTGAAAGGCGGCGAAATCGCCCTCCCGTAGCAGGCAACCCGCTTGTTTGCAGAAATCGCTGATACGCTTGGCAATGGGCCCGCGGTAGAAATAGTCGCGCACCGCTTCGATGGCGGCGCCGCGTCCCTGCCCGGCATTTTCCGTTTCCACCCGGGCAAGGGTTTGATACGTGCGTGCCAAGTCAGCCTGGACGAAAATTTCGCCTTCCTTCGGCAGCCGCCCATCGGGCATGTAAACCTTCGAAGTGGCCGGCCACTTTGCAGCGAGGGGCTTGCCGCGCGCCAGCGCATGCTCCAGGCTGGCATTGATGGGAAAACCCTGAGCGAGCTCAATCGCCGGCTGGATGACCTCCGCCAAGCTTTTCGTTCCGTATTTCTCCAAGGCCAGCAGAAGTGAGTCCATGGCGCCCGGCACAATCGCGCTGAGCGGACCGAAGGAAAGGATGATGCCGCCCTGGGATCCGGCATAGGTGCCCTGCCGCACTAAGCGAGGATCGTCGTGCCGCAGGTGTTCGTAGAATTCCATCGTCGCCAGTTCCGGAGCGATGCCGTCGCCGTTGATGGCCACCACTGGGCCATTCTTCAGCCTAATTAAGATCGGGCACTCGCCTCCCGCGCCGAAGCTCATCATCTCCACCACCGATGCGGCGAAAACCGAAGCGACGCCGGCGTCAACCGCGTTGCCGCCTTTTTCCAGGATGCGCAGCCCCGCCTCTGCCACCAAGGGATGGCCGGCAGCCACCACGCCGCGGCGCCCCGCCACCACCGGCTTCAGTGTCGCCGCGTAGCCGCAATAATTCGGAAGCAGAAGTGCCGCTCCCAGTGCCACAAGAACAACGTTCGCGATCCCTTTGCGCAGCCGCATGATCAACCTCCTGGAAAGTTTGCCCGTAGGTAGAAACGGAATCGTCGCGAAAAACCTTACACCTGTCAAGCCGGCCCTGGGGCGAGCCGTGCGCTACAGTAATTTTCACGCGATCCTTGGAAACATTGTGCGCTATATTTTGGCAAGGAGAATCTTTATGGAGGGAGTATTCAACATGTCTCACCTGGCTCGCCGCAATTTTCTGAAAAACCTTATGGCCGCCTCGGCCGCGCCCTTTATTCCGGCCCGGATGCGCGCCGCCACGGAGACCGCCGCAGCGCTGCGCATCTTCAAGCTGGGCGCCATTTCCGACGGCTTCTCGGATGACTTTGAAGAGGCGCTTAAGCTGATGAAAGGTTATGGGCTCGAGTGGGTTGAGATTCGCCACATTTGGGGGCGTGTTTACAACACCGAAGCGAGTCCGGAACAGATACGACAAATTCGGGGCCTGCTTGATCGTTATGGATTTCGCGTTTCGGTGGTCAGCACGGCGCTTTACAAATGCACGCTTCCCGGCACCGAGCCAGTGGGTAATCACAAGGATGCCTACCCATATTCCGAGCAGATGGATCTACTGAAGCGCGCCGCCGAACGCGCCCACGCCTGGGGCACCCAGACGCTGCGGGTCTTCACCTTTTGGCGCGTCGCGGAGCCCGAGAAGATTGCCGGGCGTGTGGCGGAAGAACTGGAAAAAGCGGCAGCCGTGGCGCGCGAGGCGGGCGTGCGCTTGGCGATCGAGGATGAAGGATCGTGCAATGTGGGAACAGGACACGAGTTGGCGCAGCTCCTTACGAGCGTAAAAGCTCCCAATGTGGGCGCGAACTGGGATGTAGGCAATCCCTGGTTCGGTGATGAGGTTTCCTTTCCCTCGGGATACGATGTTTTGCCGAAAGACCGTATCTGGCACGTGCATTTGAAAGGAATAGCTTGCGAGGCCCCCGGAAAGCAATGTCACGATGCTTTCGCTGACCAGGGCAGCATCGACTTGGTGGGCCAACTCCGCGCCCTCCGCCGTGACCACTACACAGGAACAATGTCGCTGGAATGCGAGTATCACGCCCCCGGGATGTCGCACCTCCAAACTACCCAACGGTCAATGGAAGGCTTGCTGAAGGTAGCGGCGATGGCGGCAGCATAAGCACGTATCAGCCGCAAGTCGAGTTTTGCAGGGGGAAGTGGAGTGCGGGTGGTTTGCAGAGATCCGGATACTCACTCACTTCAAAAGAGAGGGCTGCGCAACCCGCTCAGCCGGCGATGCCCTGGCCCGCGAGCGCGATGTTATTGCGGGTGGTGTTCTTGACGAGGTACATGGCTTCATCCGCTTTGCGCAGGAGTTCCTTGCGGGTGCGGCCATCCACAGGGAAAGAGGCGACCCCAAAGCTGGCGGTAACTTTGATATTCATTTTCTCTTCCGCGAAAAAGACGCGACTGATCAGCAGTTCGCGGATGCGGCGCACAACCATCAAGGCATTTTCCTTGGAGGTCTGGGGGAGTAGAACCACGAACTCGTCGCCGCCGTAACGGAAAGCGTAGTCGATCATGCGCAGGTGAGCCTTGATGATGTCACCGATCATCCAAAGAAGTTTGGAGCCCACCAGGTGCCCGTGCACGTCGTTGACCTGCTTGAAATAGTCGAGGTCAATGAAAATGACGGAAAATTCGTAGCCGTAACGATTGGAGCGATAGATCTCCGTATCGAGGACGAAGTTGAGATGCCGGGCATTGTAAAGCGCGGTGCAGTCATCAGTGATGGTGAGCTCGTGGATGCGCTGCACGTAACGGGCGTTTTCCAGCGCGATGGCGGCATAGTCCGCCAGGCTTTTGAGGATGGGAATATCTTCTGTGCCGAAGCTGGGTTTGCCTGGGGAGTTGACGAGTTCGATGACCCCCAGCACGTGATCATGCGCCTTGATGGGTACGCAGACGATCGAGCGCGTCTCGGTGTGCGTCAACTCATCCACCTTGGGCGTGAAGCGCGGATCGTTGGCGGTGTTTTCAACCAGGACGGGCTCGCCGTGCTGAGCCACCCAGCCCGCCACCCCCTCACCGAGCTTCAAGCGTACATCCCGGAGCTTATCCGCGCCGCTGCCGATGGCAATCTCAAAATACAGCTCCTGCGTGTTCTCATCCAGCATCAGCAGCGACCAGGTATCCGGCTGGAGCAGATCGCTGATCTTTTCCATGATGGTCTGAAGAATCTTCTGCAAGTCGAGGGTAGAGAAAAGTGCCTTCCCCACTTCGTGAAAGAGTGAGAGGCGTCCGACCTGACGTCTCAGTTCAGCAATTTCTTCTTCTGGGCCCATCACGTTTCCAGATTAACACCGGATAAATCTGTCCATAGACCTTTTAAACCATTGAGCCAGGCTTTTCAACCCTTTTGTCAGAGCACCGCCCCCCGGGGGGCGTCCTGTTAAAGCATTTGACACTGTCATGCGCGGGAAAATATGATGATTGCAGCTTGATTGGTAAAGAGCGTACAAGGCCCCCTTATGCCCGCCTTCGGTGAGAATCTTCGGCGTGAGCGAGAAATGCGAGGCGTGAGCCTTGAAGAAATTTCTTCCGCTACGAAGATCAGCATGCGTTTTCTGGAGGCCATTGAACGGGAAGATTTCTCCAAACTTCCCGGGGGGATTTTTTCGCGCAGTTTCATTCGCAGCTACGCGCGCTATCTGGGTTTGGAGGAAGAACGCGTGATGGCCGAATACCAGCTTGCCGCCCAACCCTACACGGATTTTGACTTGCATCGGATGGCGGCAGGCCCATCCAGCGCCGGGCGGCCGACGGCACGAACTCCGCTAATCGCCACGCTGGTCGCAGCGGTTCTGCTTGTGGGGGGCTATATGCTTTTTCGTTACTCGCCACGAAGCACAGAAGCTCCGGCCCCGCCCCCGCCCGCTCCGGTTGAGACGCCCAAGCCGGCTGCCCCTCCGGCCGTACCCGTCCCCACAACTTCCGGCATTGCCACCGCGGTCCCCGGCGTGAATCCTGCTGCGGGCGGAGTGACGCCGGGAGCGGCCCCCGGTCTCCCGGGGGCATCGGGAGCAGGCGCAAACCCCGCAACGCAGTCAACCCTGCAAATGGGAAATCCACCCGGAACGAAACCCGCTGCCGAAACGGACTTGGTGTTGCAGGTGGCGGCAACGGACCGCGCCTGGGTCGCCGTGGATGCGGACGGGAAGACGGTGCTCCAGCGCGTGCTGAATCCCGACGAAGTGCAAACCTTGAAGGCCCACAAGTCTTTCGACGTGACGACGGGAAACGCGCAGTCCGTTATACTCACATTGAACGGAGAGACGCTGAAACCTTTGGGCCGGCACGGCGAGGTGAAGTCCGTCCATTTGACCCGTGAGGATCTGAAGAACTCCGCACCGTGAGGTCCTAAAATTTCCGAACGCTTGGTGGATTTATTCCGCTCCGGCAAGGTGCCCGAGGTGATCCGTCGCAAGGGTGCAACGGGAAATCTGCCGTTGGCGGCGGAAGAACAAATCGAGATCTTGACGCTGCTCGCGGCCGCCCCGGAAGCGGAGCTGCGCGAGAAGGCGCTCGAAACGTTGCAGGGATGGAACGGGGCGGAGGTCCGCCGGGTTATGGCCAGCCCGCAGACGGCGCCCGATGTGCTACGTTTCGCGGCGGAGCAGCTCCTCGCGGGGCGCGAAGAACTGAGGGAAATACTGCTTTGGAACCCCAGCCTTCCAGCCGAATCCCGTGATCTGCTGGAACGGAACCCTGCCCCCCAACCTGCGGTCGTGGAGGCAGCGGATGGGCCGCCCAGCCAGCCTCAGCCCGAACCCCTCCTTCCGCCTCCGATGCAGGAGGCCGCGATAGAATCCCCCAGCAAACCTGAGCCCGAGCCTGCCTCTATACCCGCCGCGGAAGAAGCGGCGGTTGAAATTCTGGCCAAGCTGGCGGCAGGCGCGCAGATTGAGGATGTGACGGGCGCGCAAGCCGAGGCTCCGCCCGAAGTCACCAAGCGTGACGATGAACTCACCCAGAAAGACCGGGAAACTTTGATCGAGAAGATCAATCGTATGACTGTCGTGGAAAAGATCAGGGCGGCGCTGACCGGCAACATGGAAACGCGCACGCTCCTGATTCGCGACGCGAATAAAATCATATCGCGCGCGGTGTTGCAGTCGCCCAAAATTTCCGAGACGGAAGCCGAGAGCTATGCCGCCGCCAAGAATGTTTCTGAGGAAGTGCTGCGCCTGATCGCCATGAACCGAAAGTTCATGAAAACCTACGTGGTGATGAGAGCCCTGGTCAATAATCCCCGCGCGCCCATCGACATCACCCTGCCCCTGCTCAACCGGGTGAACGAAAGAGACCTGAAGGGGCTTTCCCTCAACCGGAATGTTCCGGAGGTCATCCGGAGCATGGCCATCAAGATGATCAAGCAAAGGGAAGAGGCCACCAAGCCGAAGCTTCCAGGTAAACACTAACCCCGTTCGCCCTCCACCGTGCCCGCTACGTAGCGCGCTGGGCCAAAACTGCGGCGAAAACTCCCAGCATCTGATCGTGCACCAGACCGTTTGAGGCAAACACATCGTCGCCGAGCAAGTTGAAGGCCCCTCCCTGCACATCGGACACTCGTCCACCCGCCTCCGTAACCATCAGCGTGCCCGCGGCTTTGTCCCAGGGATTGAGCTTTAACTCCCAAAAGCCTTCGAAGCGGCCCGCCGCAACGCAACAGAGGTCGAGCGCCGCCGAACCCGCCCGCCGGATGCCGTGGGAAAGTTCCGTGAAGTGAAAGAAGAACTGGATATTCAAGTCATGATTGGTCGCGAAGGGGGGAAAACCCGTGGCGACCAAACTCTCGCTCAGTTTTTCCGTGGAGGAAACGTGCAAGCGTTGGCCGTTGAGATACGCACCAGCGCCGCGTTCGGCCGTGTAAACATCGTTGTGCGTGGGATCGTAAACCACACCGGCAATCACCTCGCCACGGTAAGCGAGGCCGAGGCTGACACAGTACACGGGGAAGCCGTGCGCGTAATTCGTTGTTCCATCCAGGGGATCGACGTACCAGCAATAGTCGGAGGGAGAACGATGGTTGCCCCCTTCTTCGGCCACGATGGCGTGATCGGGAAAGCGCTCACGTAAACGCCCGACGATAAGGGCTTCCGAACGGCGATCCGCCACCGTAACCAGGTCCGACCGGCACTTGTAGCTGATTTCCAGAGGCTGAGTAAACAGCTCGGCGAGAAGAGCCCCTGCTTCCCGAGCAATTCCTACCGCAGCATTGAGGTAATCCGGCATGATTCCCATCCAGCTAAGTCGTAGCGGCGAGTTTACCTCGCCAAATGGCGGCGTAAAGCCGCCTCTACATCAGGTTGCCCCACTACCTTCCGCCCAGACGGTGCCGTCCGCGAAGTATTCCTTCTTCCAGATCGGCACAATCTGTTTGAGGCGATCGATGGCGTACTGACAGGCTTCAAACGCGGCGCGCCGATGTTCGGCAGTGACGATGATGGCCACGCTGGTCTCGCCGATCTCCAGCCGGCCCAGCCGGTGAATCATGCCGATTGCATCAATCGCGAACTTCTGCTTCGCCTCGCCCCCAAGTGCTTCCATCTTGAGAATCGCCATGGGCTCGTACGCCTCGTATTCCAGGTAGAGCGTGGCGCGGCCGCGCGAATGATTTCGCACAATCCCCTCGAAAACCACCACCGCTCCGTCTTTTGGCGCGCGGAGTTGCTTCGCCAGGTCGGAGGCGGAAATCGGACTGCGCGTGAGGCGAAAAAAGTCCTCGCCCGCGCCGCCGCTCACCGGAGGAATGAACGCCACCTCGTCGCCGTCGCGCAAGGGCGTCGGCCCCTTGGCGATTTCCTGGTTGACCGCCATGAGGAGTGAGCCTGCCACCGACCGCAGGCGCGGGAAGCGAGTCTCATAACGGCGCCGAAGCCCCTCCAGGCTTTCTCCCTCGGAGAGCTCCACCTGCTCCTGCGCGAAACCCGTCAGGTCATGGGTGATACCGAAAAACAGCACGTTGACTTTCATGATGGGCTTGAAACTCCGCTTTCGCTTGCCGATCGCTGCCTTCGTTCAGTATACACGCGGGGCGGCCAATTTCCGCGGGCGTCGTAGCGCCGGTTCGCAAACCGCTCTATTTGCCGAGCACGTGGCGCAGGGCGCCTTCGAGTTGAGGAAAGCGAAACTCAAAGCCGCTTGCCAGGAGCCGCGAAGGTTTCACGCGGGTGCTGGCCAGCAGCAGGTTGTCGGCCATCTCACCAAACATCCGGCGGGCCGCAAAGACCGGGAGGGGAAAGATCGTGGGACGCCACAAGACGCGGCCGAGGGTTTGGGTAAATTCCCGATTGGTGACGGGATAGGGCGCCACGGCATTGACCGGGCCGCGCAAAGCCTCAGAAAGGATAGCGTGCGAGATGGCTCCCACGACATCATCGATAGCGATCCAACTCATGTACTGACGGCCGCTCCCCACGCGCCCGCCGATACCCAGCTTGAAAGGCAAAAGCATCGCGGCCAACCCGCCGCCCGCTTTGCTGAGGACGAAGCCAAGACGCAGATTCACCACCCGAATCCCGTTGCGCCTCGCGGGCTCCGTCGCGGCTTCCCAGGCTTTCGTTACCTCTGAAAGAAACAGCGAGCCCGCGGAGCTTTCTTCGTCCAGCACCTGGTTACCACGGTCCCCGTAGTAACCGATCGCGGAAGCGGACACGAGCACGATGGGACGACTCCGCAAACGCGCCAGGGATTCGCAGAGCAACCGCGTGCCCTGGGCGCGACTCTCGAGGATGCGAGCTTTCTTCTCGGCCGTCCATCGGCCGAAAATGGTTTCTCCGGCCAGGTGTACGACGGCGCCGAAATCTTCGAGGTCGTCCGCCTGGATTAAACCCGCGTCGGGATCCCACGGGATATGCCGGTCACTGACGGGTGTCTGAGTCCGGGTGAGGCGGACTACGTTGTGGCCGTCGGCTGCCAGGAAGGAAAGCAGCGCACGACCGATCAATCCACGGGAACCTGTCACGAGAATGCGCATTGGAGTAACCTCCCACCGGCCGGCGAGAAGCGCCGCGGAATATGGATGAGAAAGGACTTCTCCCCGTCGCAACGTGAAGCGCATAATACCTCAATAGCCAACTGGGTGCCAGCTTCAGCGCTCCGGTGAGTATCGCCGTTTTTCTTATACTGTTTGGGACGGCAGGTCGAGCGCGTACGACTCGTCCCGGAGGCTCACGGTGAGTCAAATCCTCATCGCCGGAAAAGATTGGCAAGCACGCGCGCTGTTACGCGCGCAACTGCTGGAGGAAGGGTTCGAGGTGGAAGCCCACGAAACCATTCCCGATGCTTTGGCAACGCTGGGGCCGGGCACAGACCTTCCGGATTTGTTTATCGCTGATGTTTCCGCGAGCGACGAACCTTCCGCCGACGTCGAAGCGCTCTCCGCTTGGTCCCGAAAGGTCCCCATCTGGATCATCGCCAGCCGAACTTACATCGTCGAGAAAGGTTTGCGCGGATACGGGTTTGAAATGATCCTGCTGCGCCCCGTGGACGTGGGTGAACTCGTGGAGCAGATCAAGCGGCGGGTTGCTGTTGCGTGAGGCAGTGCAAGGTTCCCAAACCCCAAACTAAATCGACGGCGTGAATTCCCACCAGGAGGCGGTATGGAACGATGGTAGCGCGGGTCTGTTTCCTAGGTCCGCGACTCTTCGCTGTTATTCGCGGAGGAACTGCGGACTTATAGAACAGGTCTGTGGTCGCTCACGACCGCCCCGCCGATGAATCCTCTGCCGCCGGCGAGAAATACCCGCATGAGCGCTGCATTCCTAAGGGGTTCTTCCAATCGCGATCAACCTGCCCGCGGCAGTCCGTCCAAATCCACGCGTTCGATAAGCGCCACGACAAAGCTTGCCGCTCGCTCCATGAATTGTGCGGATAGGGTATCCACTGTATCGTCGGGCCGATGCCAGTGCGGCAGCGTTCGAGTTGCCAGATCAAGCCCGGCGATGCAGAGCGCTCGATAGCCGGCGCGGCGCAACGTGCCTACTTCGTCCTCACCCGTCATTTCGGCCGCGCGAGCGTCGAGTTCCGGCCGGGCGGCAGCGACACTGGCTGCCAGCGTCTGCAGACCCGCATCAGGGCGGTAGTGGGAGCATAGACCCTGCCGGGTAAGGTAGACAAGCGCGCCGCTCCCTAGTCCCTCAAGTCCGATAAAGGCTGCAGAGCGCAGGGTGGAGTCGCAGTGGTGCAGCAGCGTGTACAAGCCCGCATGGTCGGTTTCCTCCGCTCCCGTGAAAGCCAGCCAAACCTGCGTTCGCTTGAGCGGACGAGCGAGTAGGCGGGTGCCGACCTCAAGCGCCACAGCCACACTGGCGGCGTTGTCGTGTGCTCCTGGGCCATAGGGGGTACGGTCATCTTTCAAGAGGGTGATGACCATCCCCACCACGTAAACTGCGGGAATGAGCGAAGCAAGCCAGATCAATTCATGCCCAAAGCTGCCGCTCCACGAGCCAGCGAGAAGCGCCCCCAACAGATAAAGCGCACCCAGCGAGGCAAAGATCGCGAGAGTTAAATAAGTGAGCGGCTGCAGCGATCGCGACGCCGATGATTGCCAGGCCAAACGGCAACGGTTGGTGTCCAGGTGAGCCAGGATCACCACGCGTTGCTGCGGTTCGCCGATTGACTCAATCCGGGCTAACACGTTGCGGCTGGTGACCTTGGGCAAGAGGAAGCGCAAGGGGTTATTGGACGTGCGGATGGTGTGCCACAATAGGGGTGCGGTGCTTGCGGCAAGGGTAGCGGCAATCCAGCGGCCGGACGCGCCGCCCAAAGGGTACGAGACAACCGCCAGCAGGGCCACAGCACTAATTGCTAAAGGAAATGCGTTCTGACTGGCAACGGCCGGGAATAAATGTCGCTCGACCTGGAGTCCCAGCGCCGCGAGTTGCTCGACCACGTAATCAGCCGCCGCTTCCTCTCCCGGGGTGCCAGTCCCCCGCGGACCGATCTCTCCGGCGAGTGCTCGGGCGTGAGTGAGCATAAGGCTACCTTTCGCGAGCCTGCTTGATCACGTGCACGCTCTGGGCACAGGCGGGCTTGCGAACGTCCATGGCCTCCGCTGTCACCACATCAAGTGCTGAGACACTCATTCCCACCCCCTCCTCCCCGATGATGAGCGGCAGCAGCAGTTTAATGAGGTTTATGCAGTTCTGCCTGCCGCCCTTTGTTAAGT
>Ga0315282_10017744_pt1 | contig 10248 bp, 13 predicted proteins | sample YL17G07_20_MG_FD_203693 | JGI IMG/M metagenome (GOLD analysis project Ga0315282, IMG submission 203693) | Sediment microbial communities from Yellowstone Lake, YNP, Wyoming, USA - YL17G07_20 | ecosystem: Environmental > Aquatic > Freshwater > Lake > Sediment | place: USA: Wyoming | collected... | reverse complement strand
TTCTCATAGACATACCTCCTTTTCTCCCCGTGCGCTTGACCCCTTTGGCCACGGCACGGCGCAGGCCTCGCCCCGCGGTGATCAGGGATACGATACGGTCGGCTTCACCCAGATCGTATGCCCTGAGGACAACCGCCTCTTCCTTATAGGTGGCCACCGGGGCCCTACTCCCCTCTTATACTCCCGAAGCGCCTCTCCCTGGACTGGTACTCCTTTATCGCCTCGGCCAGGTGCTGGCGGCGGAAGTCGGGCCAGAGAACCTCGGTCATGTAGATCTCCGCATAGGCCAGTTCCCAGATAAGGAAGTTGCTGATGCGCATCTCGCCCGCGGTGCGGACCAGGAGGTCCGGGTCGGGGACTTCCGGGGCGTAGAGATAGGCGCGGAAACTCTCCTCGTCCATTTCCCGGGGGTTAATTTTTCCCCGGGAGAGGTCGTCGCAGAGCTTGCGTATGGCATCGACGATCTCCGCCCTCCCCCCGTAATTGAAGGCGATGTTCAAGGCCATGCCGGTGTTGTTCAGGGTGAGCTCGACGGCATTGTCGATGGTCTTAAGGGTGGAGGGGGGTATCTTGTCCCTCCTGCCCAGGTGGCGGATGCGGATGTTGCGTTCGTGGAACTCCTCGACCCGCTTCTCCAGCAAGTTGCGGTTGAAGCTCATAAGGAACTTGACCTCGTTATCGGGCCGGTTCCAGTTCTCGGTGGAAAAGGCGAAAAGGGTGAGGGCCCCGAGGCCCCACTCGGAGGAGGCCCGGACCACGTCGGTGATGGATTCCTCTCCCGCCTTGTGGCCGGCTATGCGGGGCAGGCCGCGGCGGGTGGCCCAGCGCCCGTTCCCGTCCATGATGATGGCCACGTGATCGGGCAGTTTTCCCTCCGGTTTTCGGACCTTCGTTTCTTTCATGATACCAACCGTAGAATAAGGACTTACCACGCTCACACCTGGCCGGGCGACGGCGTAGCGCCGCTGGTGCCGGCTTCCCCGCCCCCGGGTTTGCCCTTCTCCGGCTCCTCCTGCTGCTTGAAGATGATCCTCTGCAGGGCGTAGACGCCCAAGATGGAGAGAGCGCAACTCTTTTGGGGCGGCATCTTGGAAGTGGGGATGTAAAGGGCACACTCGTCATTGCAGGGAGAAAGCGCCCCGGCTATGGAGGATTGGCGAAAGGGACAATAAGAGCCGGGAACATTGGCCATAAAAACCTCCCGTGATCGTTCTTTTTAAGAGAATGCTATCACAAAGGAGCAAATTTTAGTAAGGAGGAGGCGGTGCGGGCATGGGGATTTTTTGACCGCCTTACCGGCCAGCTTTGCAATATAGGGTCCTGACGCCACGATAATTCGTCTGGGGTAAGTCCCTCCACATTTATCGTACGAAACGCCGGATTACTCACTTTCATCTCCATCGAACGTGGGGCCAGACACGCGTCAAATTCGAAAACGGTAACCACAAGCTTGCGTAACGTGTTTATAATTACAGTACTTCTCCCTGAAGTGTGGGTAGCGATGAAGCGTCAACGCAAGCTCAATAGATATAATGGCAGTTAAGGGGAGGCTTGCGCGCCGCGGGCTTGCTTATCTTCCGCCGATAACCCACATTTGTTGGAGATGAGCCATAATTACGAATAAGCGGAGGAAGTCGTAAGGCAAGAGGAGGCAGGCAAGATCATGACCGGCGGCAATCGCGGGGAGAAGACCTTCCACGAGGACGGCGCCCTGGTGCGGCGGGCCAAGGAGGAACGCGAGGCCTTCGACGCCCTTTATGTAAAGTACCTGAAAAAGGTGTACACGTATATTTATTACCGCGTGGGGAACGTGGAGGACGCCGAGGATATCACGGAGAGCGTTTTCCTGCACGCCCTCATCCACCTGGACCGTTACCAGGATCGGGGCATACCCTTCTCCGCCTGGCTGTTGCGCATAGCCCACAACCTGGTGGCCAACTGGCACCGCAGCTCCAACCGGCGCCGCATGGTCGGGCTGGACTCCGCGGAAGCGCTCCACGACACCTCGCCGACTCCCGAGGAAGCCGTGGAGAGCGAGGAGGACTTACGCGAGCTGAGAAAGGCCATGGAAACCCTTCCCGGGGAACGGCAGCAGGCCTTGATCCTGCGCTACGCCGAGGGTATGAAGCACAAGGAAATAGGGGAGGTGATGGGCAAGAGCGCCGGTGCGGTCAAGGTGCTCGTCCACCGTTCCCTCGTCAGTTTACACAGGGGCCTTTCCGAGAAGGAGGATGAGCGATGAATAAAAGGGATACCGGGGAGACAGGGGGAAGCAGGGGGAGACTGCATTACCGGGATACCCTGAGGATACTACGAGGCTACCTCGTTCCCAGGGAGCCCAACCCGGAATTCTCCCGCAGGCTGGAGGAGCTATGCGAGAGCATGGGCGCGGAAGAGCTCTTCTGGGCAGAACATGAGTTGCGGGTGGGGGGAACCGGCAGGAGGAATATCATCATAGGGGGAGCTATCTGTTCGGTGCTTCCTTTCATGGGGGTCGCGGCTTATGCTATAAGGAAATACCTGCTGCGGCGCCGGGTGGTTCCCATGGGTATCTGACAAGCGAGGCGCCATGGATCGAAAGAAAGTTTTTGCCACCGTTCGCGCAGCCCTTGCCGAGGCCTTGGAGCTGCCGGAGGAGGAGATAGAGGAGGATTCCCGCTTCAAGGAGGACCTGGAGGCGGATTCCCTCGACCTGGTGGAGCTCCTCCTGGAGATGGAGCGGTTTTACGGTTTTAAAGTTGCAGACGAGGAGGCGGCGGAGATAGAGACCGTGAGGGACGCGGTCGAGCTCGTCCTGCAAAAGACCGCCGCCTGAGACGGTAAACACGAGGTTTAAATGAAAGTAGGCATCCCGGGCGGGTTGCTATATTTCCGTTATGGAAAGCTCTGGAACTCTTACCTCCATGCCTTGGGGGCGGAGGTGGTCGAGTCGGGGGAGACCACGCGTTCCATCCTCACCTCGGGGGTGAGCAAGGCGGAAAGCGAGAGCTGCCTGCCGGTCAAGGTCTTCTACGGGCACGTCCTGGCCCTCAAGGACAAGGTGGACGCCCTCTTCGTTCCCCGCCTGGTGAGCGTGAAGAGGAGGACCCACACCTGCCCCAAGATGCTCGGCCTTCCGGATATGGCGAGGGCGGCGGCCGGGGAAGGGCTGCCGGTGATCTCCCCTACCATAGATTTCCATTCCGGGCTCTGGAGCAACTACCGCGCCGTTTACTCCATGGGGCGTCTCTTCACCTCCAACCCGCTGCGTATCATCAACGCCGGCATCAAGGCCTGGAGGGAGCACCGTCTCTACCTCGAGAGGCTGACCCTGGGGCTGGACCACCGCGGCGCCCTGGAGGGCCAAACCGACCGGCTCCTCTGCGAGGGACGGGAGCTGAGGGTGGGGGTTATCGGCCACCATTACAACGTCTACGACACCTTCACCACGATGTCCCTCCTGGACAGGCTGAGGTCCATGGGGGTGGACGTGGTGACCGCGGACATGGTGCCGGAGAAGCTGCGCGAGAGGGCACTGAAGCGGTTGCCCAAGGATATCTACTGGAGCTATGAGCGGGAGATAGCGGGCGCCATCCTGGCTTGCTCCCGCCACCGGCTGGTGGACGGGATCATCTTCATGATCTCCTTCCCCTGTGGCCCCGATTCCATCATCCGCGTCCTCTGCGAGCAGGAGAACCGCTTAATGGGGAACCTGCCCATGATCACCCTGGTCATGGACGAGCATACCGGGGAAGGCGGCTTCCTCACCCGCATCGAGGCCTTCGTGGACATGCTGCGCCGGCGCAAGGAGAGAGTGGGGGGTATGCGGGAGGCGGTGATGGCGGTATGAAGATCAGCTGGCCGCACATGGGCAGCCTGGAGGTGGTCATGAGCAGCGTCTTCGAGGAGCTGCACCTGGACTATATCCTGCCGCCCCCCAACACCCAGCGCACCCTGGAGCTGGGAGCCAGGTATGGGCCGGAGTTCGCCTGCTTCCCCTTAAAGACCACCCTGGGCAATTTCATCGAGGCCATCGAGGGAGGGGCGGATACGCTGATCATGGTCGCCGGCCGCGGGCCCTGCCGTTTCGGGTACTATGCGGAGACGCAGCGTCGCATCCTCAACGATGCTGGATTCGAGTTCCAGATGGTGCCCCTGGAATTCGAGCCCGCCAAGATACCAGCCCTGGTCCGCAAGCTACAGGACCTGAAACAGGGCCATTCCTGGATTTCCCTGGCGCGGGCGATAAAGTTCGCCCTGAGCAAGGCATTTCTGGTGGACCGCCTGGAGCAGCAGGCCCTGCACCAGCGCTACCTGGATAAGGAGAAGGGGGCCACCACGGCCGCCCTGAAGCGCTGCTACAAAATGGTAGGCGAGGCGGATAGCTACGCCGCCCTCAAGCGGGTGGAAGAAGAGACCTTCGCCATGCTGCGCTCGGTACGCCGCACCGAGAGGGAGAAGATAAAGATCGGCATCGTGGGGGAGTTTTACCTTGTCCTGGAGCCCTTCTTCAACCTCCAGGTGGAGGAGCAACTGGGGTACCTGGGCGCCTACGTGGAGCGCAGCATCTACCTCACTGACTGGTTGCGACCCTCGGGGGAAAACCCGGTAGCCGGGCATCACGACCGGGAATCGGAGCAGGCGGCCATGCCCTATCTCACCCATTTCGTGGGCGGGGAGGGAATACACTCGGTGGGCAACACCGTCCTCTACCAGCGCCACGGCTTTGACGGCGTGGTCCACCTCATGCCCTTCACCTGCATGCCGGAGACCATCGCCAAGAGCATACTGCCACTGGTTTCACGCGGCCTGGGGATACCCGTTTTATCCCTGGTCATCGACGAGATGACGGGAAAGGCCGGCGTGGACACACGCCTGGAGGCCTTCACCGACCTGGCGCGCTTCCGGCGCCGGGCGAGGGAAAAGAAAATCACCCTGGCCCTCCAACCCGCGTTCTAGGTCGGCGCCATAGAGCCATTGAAGAACCAGGTAGATGGTAAATCGTAGATGGTAGACGAAGGGACTCAACGGTTAACGCCGTTGAGCTCATATCGAGGATTGCCATATATGAAAGGCATGAAATGAGTGGTCGGCCTTGAGCGGCAGGTCAAGGAATTCAGGCCATTCCTTATCTACCATCCGCTAAAATTTCCACCAAAAGCAATCAGCTTGACAACCCGTTAACGGCGGTCGGTACATGGCCGAAACGGGCGTCTCAACTCGATTGACACTGTAATAGAATAGGAGTAAGTTATATCAATCTTGAGGCAGGGCATCATGCAGCAGCTTTAAAAGGGCGAGGGAAAACGATGCATGTCATAATCGCGGGGTGCGGGAGAGTGGGCTCCCAACTGGCACAGTCCCTCTCCTATGAAGGCCACGACGTAGTGGTAATCGATAAGAACCCCGCCGCCTTCAACCGCCTGGGAGGAACCTTCAACGGCATCACCCTTACGGGGATGGCCTTTGACGGCGAATTGCTGGAGGAGGCGGGGATCTACAAGGCGGGCGCCTTCGCCGCGGTCACCAACTACGACAACACCAACCTGATGACCGCGGAGATAGCCGCCAACATCTACGAGGTTCCCATCGTCGTGGCACGGCTCTACAACCCGGACAAGAGACAGACCTTCCACAAGTTGGGCATCGACTACATCTGCGGCACCACCCTGGTGGCGGAAAGGATGAAGGAAAAGCTGCTGCAGGGCCGGGTGATCATACACCAGGAGAGATTGGACCTGGGGATGCAGGTCGTGGAGTTGACCGTGAACAAGAACGCTGGGGGGAAGACCATCGGCGATTTATATGACCGCGCAAATACGAAATTACTCACCGTCTTCCGCGACAATAAGAACCTGGAGTGGACGGATGACACCCCGCTCCTCGCCGGCGATAGGCTGGTCGTGGCCCTGAAGAGGGAGGGGTGGGGGATGGTGCTGGAATTGATCGGGAAAGACAATATATTCCAACTGCGTTGAGGAGGCGGCGAACGGGATCTGGGCCGGGTGGCGATACCTTGAAACCGTTTGGGGAGTTGAAGCCGGCAAGCCGAAGCGAGGAGAAGGATGAAGGTAGTGATCACGGGGTGCGGCCAGGTCGGAGCCCAGTTGGCGGAGATGCTCTCCCTGGACGGCCATGACGTCGCGGTAATAGACAGGGACGGCACCTCCTTCAACAGGCTCTCCAAGACCTTCTCCGGCGAGGCCATCGAGGGTTTCGCCTTTGACGTGGATACGCTGCAGCGGGCCGGCATCGAGGAGGCCCAAGCCTTCGCCTCGGTCACCAACTACGACAACACCAACCTGATGACCGCGGAGGTGGTCAAGCAGATCTTTAACGTCCCCAAGGTGGTGGCCAGGTTGTTCAACCCGGACAAGGAGGAGACCTTTCAGGCCCTGGGCCTGGATTACGTCTGCGGGACGGAGATCATGGCCCAGACCCTGCATGAGAGAATACTCAAGCCCCTGGTCCGTATTCGCGCCGAATGCTGCAACAATACCTTGCTGGTCGTGGAATTCGACTGTCCGGCACGCTGGGTGGGGAAAAAGGCGCGGTGGGTGGAGGATATCATGGGCATCAAGATAGCCTACGTCGCGAGGGATGGGGAGGCCGTCTTCAGTGATGATGAAACCCGCCTTCAGAGGCGGGATGAGATCGCGGCGCTGGTCTCCTCCCGCAGGATGCGCAGGCTGGAGAGGTACCTGAAAAGTCACGGAAGAAGGTGAGGGAGATTTACATCGTAATCAGCGGTGGAGGGAAGGTAGGTTCATTCCTGGCCAAGAGGCTGGTTGAGAAAGGCCACGCGGTAACGGTTATCGAAAAAAACGCGGAGATATGCGAGGGCCTGTCATCGTCCCTAAACGTCATGGTGATCCACGGCGACGCCTGCGACTACCGTTACCAGGAGGAGGCCCAGGTGGACCGGGCCGGCGTCTTCGCCGCGGTGACCGGGGATGACGACGACAACCTGGTGGCCTGCCAGTTGGCCAAGGTCTCCTTCGAAGTCCCCAGGATGGTGGCCCGCGTGAACAACCCCAAGAACGAGCGCATCTTCAACCTGATGGGGATAGACGCTATATCCTCAACCACCATCATCGGTGAGTTGATCGAGAGGGAGACCACCATCGGCGATATCATCACCCTGTATACCATGCAAAAGGGAAAACTGGTAATCGTGGAGGTGGATATCCCCGGGGAAGGGAGCAACGCATGTAGCCGGCCCATAAAGGAACTGGGCCTGCCTCGAGGATGCGTGCTGGTGGCGGTAGTCAGGGGTGAAGAGGCCATCGTTCCCCACGGAGAGGATACCCTTCGGCCGGGGGATTCGGTCATCGCCATAACCTCCCCGGAGCAAGAGGACAAATTAAAGGGGATTCTTACCGCTTAACCGCTTTCGTCTTGAAAAGGAGGGTGCGGATTGTCGAGTAAAGAAACGGACCGGGAACCCGTGCGAGAGGAAAGCCGCTGGCGCCGGTGGGGCGGCTACGCCCTGGGGATCGTTATTGAGTCGGCGGCCGTAGGGGCCATATCCCTGGCCGCCCTGTTCCTGATGTATCTTATCAAGCTGATAGCAAAATGATCCTCAGGCCGACTCGCGAAGACGTCAAGCTCATCGGGCGGGGGATAGGCCGGGTCATCCTGGGCGTGGGCCTGATCATGGCCATTCCCCTGGTGGTGAGCATCCTGTCCACGGAATGGAGCACCGTCCTGGACTTCCTGGTGGGCATCTCCGCCTGCGTCGCCTTCTGGCTGGTCATGGAGATCACCTGCCATGTAAAACGGGATCTCACCTGGTTTCACGGCCTTATCGTGGCCTCCGGCGGGTGGCTGGCGGCCATGCTCTTCGGGGCCGTCCCCCACTTCCTGTCCGGGCATTTCAAGTCCTACCTGGACTCCTGCTTCGACCTCATGAGCGGCTACACCACCACCGGTCTTTTTCTCCTCCAGGACCTGGACCACGCCTCCCACGGGCTGAACATGTGGAGGCACCTGCTTACCTACGCGGGCGGGCAGGGGATCATCGTCATCGCCCTCACCTTTCTCTTCGCCGGGACGGCGGGGGCCCTCAAGATCTATGTCAGCGAGGGAAAGGAGGAGAAGCTCCTCCCCAACGTGGTCCGCACCGCCCGGGCCATCTGGATGATCAGCCTCACCTACCTGATGGTGGGGAGCCTTTTCATCTGGATCTCCCTGCTCCGGGAGGGGATGCCCGTGGTACGGGGACTGCTGCATTCCGTGTGGCTGTTCATGGGGGCATGGTCCACGGGCGGGTTCGCCCCCCAGAGCCTGAACCTGCTCTATTACCATAGCTTCTGGGTGGAGCTGGTCACCCTGATCGTCTTCGTCATCGGCTCCTTCAATTTCGCCCTGCACTACGCGGTATGGACCGGGAACCGCAGGGAAATATACAGGAACATCGAGGTGAAGTCCTTCACCACCACCATACTCCTGGGGACGGTTATGCTCTCCATAGGCTTTGGAAAATTCGGGCTGTTCACCAATCTCGGCGAGTTCTTCAGGAAGGGGTTCTACAACCTGGCCTCCGGGCACACCACCACGGGGAACAGTACCGTGTATTCCGTCTCCTTCTACCGGGAGTTCGGGTTTATCGCCATGTGGGCGGTGATCCTGGCCATGGCCATCGGGGCCAGCGCCTGTTCCACGGGAGGAGGGTTCAAGGGGTTGCGCATGGGGATAATCTTCAAGTATCTCCGGGGGGAGGTCAGGAGGCTGGCATCACCGGAGTCGGCCGTGGTGTCGGAGAAAGTCCATCATATTCAGGATATCTGGCTGGATGACCCGCTGGTTAAAGGGACCATGTTCATCGTCATCTGTTACGTGGTGATCTATTCCCTGGGGGCCATGTTGGGGATCCTTTATGGGTACAGTCCCTCCGTCGCCTTTTTCGACGCCGTCTCAGCGGGGAGCAACACCGGCCTGTCCGCCGGTTTGACCTCCCCGCTCATGCCCACCTTGCTGAAGGTCTATTACATCTTCGAAATGTGGGCTGGGCGGCTGGAGTTTATCTCCATCATCGCCCTCTTCAGCTTCGGGGGGGCGTTGCTGCGCGGCCGGGGAGTGAGGAGGAAACGGTGAGAGGAACGAGGCGCCCGCACATCGCCTTACCGCTGATTGCCGCGCTGGTGTTGGCGGCCTTTCCGACCATGTTCTGCGGGGCCGCGCGGGCGGCGGAGGAGGTGACTACCCAGGAACTGGTGGAAAACATGGAGAGGTACGATGGGCGGGAAGTCACCATCACCGGAGAGGCCGTCGGGGACATCATGGTCCGGGATGATTACGCCTGGATAACCGTAAACGACGACGCCTACAGCATAAAGAGCATCGAGGAAGGAGGGGATTTCGCCGGGCTATCCAATTACGGCATAGGGGTCTGGGCGCCGCGGAGGGAGCTGGAGAAAATCCATGTCCTGGGGGGATACAAGAACAAGGGCGACTGGGTAAGGGTGACGGGCACCTTTAACCGCGCCTGTCACGAGCACGGCGGGGATACCGACATCCATGCCGAGTCCGTGGTGGTGCTCAAGGCGGGCTATCCCATTTCCCACCCCTTTCAATACTGGAAATTGCTCGTGGTCATAATACTGGCCGGCATCATCGTCGTACTGTGGGTGGTGAGAAGAAAAAAGATCCGCCGGGCCCTGCGGAAGGCGTAAACGGGGGCGGGGTATTAACCCCTCATGAATGGTGCCGGGCCAGGAAAAAGGTCTGTACCTCGTCCCATGGGGCTTGCCGGGGGCAGTTGCCAATGCAGGCATGAGAATATAAAATTACGGAGTCCGAAAAATATTGTTTTATTTTTTTAAAAATTATATTAGGATATTTCTAAAATCCAAAAACCCCCGATCGGGTATATTATGTGGCGGGCGGTCCCGGGTGGGCGCCCGGTAAAGTAGCGGGTACAATGGGACGGGCGGGAAGGACGGTGGCGTTTCCGATGGCAGGTGCCCCGGACTTGCACCGGCTTCGGCCGATGAGAGACATCTCGGATTGAACGGGGAAGGATGGTAGATGGCCGATTCATCCGTAGAGAAGCTGAAGAGGATCAAGGAGGCCGAGGAGCAGGCCCGGCGTATCCTGGGCGAGGCGGGGAACGAGGCGGAGGGGCTCCTGGCCGCGGCTCGGGAAAAAGCGAAAAGAGGAAGGGCGGAGGCGGAGACGAGAGCCGGGGAAGACGGGAACCGGGAGCTTGAGAAAGCCCTGGAGCAGGCGCAAGAGGAAGCCCGGGATATACGCGGGCGGACGCAGGAA
>Ga0315282_10017743_pt1 | contig 10248 bp, 9 predicted proteins | sample YL17G07_20_MG_FD_203693 | JGI IMG/M metagenome (GOLD analysis project Ga0315282, IMG submission 203693) | Sediment microbial communities from Yellowstone Lake, YNP, Wyoming, USA - YL17G07_20 | ecosystem: Environmental > Aquatic > Freshwater > Lake > Sediment | place: USA: Wyoming | collected... | reverse complement strand
TTGACTGGAAGAGGAATGCCGAAGAGGGGACTCGAACCCCTACTCCCGGATTAATGGGAACTAGCCCCTCAAGCTAGCGTGTCTGCCAATTCCACCACTTCGGCATACTGGCTTGGGAGGTTTCCCTCCCGCCGGGCTTCGGCCCGGTTTCCCATCGCCTATCCGGTGCTTATTTCTTCTGTTCCGTGCCTGACGCGGCCGCCTGCTTCTGCGGTCCGGTCTTCTGCGCGGGCTGCTGTTGGGCCGGCTCCTGCTTCTTCGGCACGGGATTCGCGGGGGCCGTCGTCTGGGCCGGGGCCTTCTCGCCGCCCACGACGGAGCTCGTGCCCTTGGCCGACAGGATCCAGAGGCCGAGAGAGGTCAGCATGAAAAAGATGGCTGAAACTGTCGTGACCTTGGACAACAGCGAAGCCCGGCCCCGGGTGCCGAACTCGGTCTGGCTTCCCGTGCCGCCGAAGGCTCCGGCCAGGTCGGCCGCCTTGCCCGACTGGAGAAGGACGGCCAGGATCAGGATCAGGCAAACAACGACATGGGCGATGACGATTAAAGTGTTCACTTCTCTTCCCTGTCAGCTCGAAGGGCTTCCCGGGCGATGCCGATGAACTGATCGGCCTCCAAGGAGGCTCCTCCGACAAGAAATCCGTCGATATCCTTTTCTTTGAATAACGCGTACGAATTCGCCGGCTTCACCGAGCCGCCGTAAATAATTATAGCACAGGAGGCCGGTCCATTTCCATACCTTTCTTCAAGACGGTTCCGGATATGGGAATGGGCTTCCCCGGCCTGGCCGGGTGTCGCCGTCCGGCCCGTTCCGATCGCCCAGACGGGTTCATAGGCGATGACCATCGAGCCCGCCTCTTCGGCCGACAGGCCTTGAAGGCCTGCCTCGAGCTGGCGGTCGAGCTTTCCGGCCGTTGCCCCGGCCCGGCGGTCCTCGAGCGTTTCGCCGATGCAGACGATCGGCCTCAGCCCCGCCTTCAGGGCCGCCCGGAGCTTCCTGTTGACCGTCTCGTCGGTCTCGCCGAAATACCGGCGCCTCTCGGAATGGCCGATGAGGACATAGCCGCAGCCGATGTCCCGGAGCATGGGGCCGGAGATCTCTCCGGTGTAGGCGCCTTTGTCTTCCCAGAAGAGGTCCTGGCCGCCGAGGGCGATGTCCGTGCCGCGGAAGAGCCGGGCCGCTTCGCTCAGGGCCGTAAACGGCGGGATGACCAGGAGGAACGCGCCGGCGACGCCGGGAGCGGCCTTCAGGATGGCCGAGATGAGGTCCCGGGCCTCAAGGGCCGTCCCGTGCATTTTCCAGTTGCCCGCGACCAGGGGGGGCTTGTGGGGGCCGGCCATCTATTTTTCCAGGGCGTCGATGCCGGGGAGAGACCCGTAGCCGATGTATTCGAGGGAGGCGCCGCCCCCGGTCGAGATGTGGCTGATCTTGTCCCTGACGCCGGCCTTCTTGACGGCCGCGATCGAATCCCCGCCGCCCACGATGGAGACGGCGCCCGAAGCGGCGACGGCCTGGGCCACCTTGACCGTCCCGGCGGCGAAGGGTTCGATCTCGAAGATGCCCATGGGGCCGTTCCAGAAAATGGTCTTGGCATTCTTGATGATCCGTGAAAAGGCCTCGACCGTCCTGGGCCCGATGTCGACACCCATCATGTCCTCCGGGAAGGGGAGGGTGTCCACCGTCCGGGTTGCCGCTCCGGCCTCCGCCGCAGAAGCCAGGACGTGGTCCAGGGGGAGAAGGAAATCGACCTTTTTCTCGGCGGCCTTGGCCAGAATCGCGAGGGCGGTCGCCTTCTGGTCGTCCTCGACCAGGGACTTGCCGACGCCGAAACCCTGGGCCTTCAGGAAGGTATAGGCCATGGCCCCGCCGATGAGGATATGGTCCGCCTTGTTCAGGAGGCTCTCGATGATCGCGAGCTTGTCGGAGACCTTGGCCCCGCCCAGGATGGCGACGTAGGGCTTTTCGGGGGAGCGGATGGCCTTCTGCAGGTAATCGACCTCCTTCTTCATCAGGAAGCCCGTGGCCTTGACCTTGACGAAGTCGGCGATCCCGACGACGGAGGCGTGGGCCCGATGGCTCGAGCCGAAGGCGTCGTTGACGAAGATGTCGATCCCCTCGGACAGCCGCCTGGAGAAGCCCGGGTCGTTGGCCTCCTCTTCTTTGTAGAACCTGACGTTTTCGAGAACGAGCGCCTCACCGTCCTTCAGGCCCTGCTTGAGCCGGTCGACTTCGTCCCCGACGACGTCGGGCGCCATGATGATCCTGTTCGGCACGAGCTCGGCCAGACGCTGAGCGGCCGGCCTGAGGCTCATCTTGGGGTCCGGCTTCCCCTTGGGCCTCCCCAGGTGGGAGGCGATGACGAGCCGGGCCCCGTGGCCGAGGAGGTACTGAATGGTGGGCAGGGAGGCCCGGATCCGGGTGTCGTCCCGGATCACGCCCTTATCGTCCAGGGGGACGTTGAAGTCCACCCGGAGAAAGACGAGCTTCCCCTTGACATCAAGATCGGTGATGAACTTCATGTCCGCCTCACCGCGAGATGTACTTGGCGAGGTCGACGAGCCGGCAGGAGTACCCCCACTCGTTGTCGTACCACGCCATGACCTTGGCCAGGGTCCCGTCCATGACCTTCGTCAAAAGTCCGTCGACGATCCCCGAGCGGGAGTCATGCATGAAATCCACGGAAACGAGGGGCTCGTCGGTGTAGCCCAGGATGCCTTTGAGGGGACCCGCCGCCGCTCTCACGAAAGCGGCATTGATCTCCTCGACCTTGGCCGGTTTCTTGAGGACGGCGACCAAGTCCACCATCGAAACATTGGCCGTCGGGACCCGGATGGCGATGCCGTCGATCTTGCCCTTGAGCTCGGGCATGACCAGGCCGACGGCCTTGGCCGCCCCCGTGGTCGTCGGGATCTGGGAGATGGCCGCGGCCCGGGCCCGTCGGAGGTCCTTGTGGGGAGCGTCCAGGATCTTCTGGTCGTTCGTGTAGGAGTGGATCGTCGTCATGAACCCCTTTTCGACGCCGAACTCGTCGTGGAGGACCTTGACGACCGGGGCCAGGCAGTTCGTGGTGCAGGAAGCGTTGGAAAGGACGTGATGTTTGGCCGGGTCGTAGCTTGTCTCGTTGACGCCCAGGACGAGCGTGATGTCGGGGTCGGTGGCCGGGGCGGAGACGATGACCTTCGAGGCGCCGCCCTTTTCGACGTGCTGGATGACGTCCGGCCGCTTCGTATACTTGCCTGTCGATTCGATGACGACCGTGACGCCCAGGTCTTTCCAGGGGAGCTTGCCGATCTCCTTTTCCGCCAGGACGCGGATCTTCCGGCCGTTGACGATGATCGAATCCCCGACGGCCTTGACGTCCTCCGGGAACGTTCCCAGGACCGAGTCGTATTTCAGCAGATGGGCAAGAGTCTTGGCGTCCGTGATGTCGTTGACCGCCACGTACTCGATCGCGGGGTCGTTCCACGAGGCGCGCAGCATGTTCCGGCCGATCCGCCCGAAACCGTTTATACCGATCCGAGTCACCATGCGAAAACCTCCTCTTGATGGACGAAAAAAGTGCATCCATAGATAGCACAAACGGGGCGTTTTTTCAAGGCCGGAGAGGGCCGGGGCGCCCGGGAACACGGGGGAGCCGGGGGGCAAAAGCCCTATTTTTTCTTGCTGCGTTTCTGCTCGTACATGAGGCCGTCGGCCCGGTGCACCAGTTCGTCGATGGAGAGGGGAAGTTCCGGGTCATAGACGCTGAGCCCGGTGCTGAGAGTGAGCGTGTAACGGCCCTGGGCGTCCGGCCGGGAGTTGTAGTGATCGAGCTTTTCCTGAAGCCTCCGGGTAAAGACCTCGGCGTTGACCTTGGCCGCCTCCATCGCCAGGACGACGAACTCGTCCCCGCCCATCCGGGCCACGATGTCGGAATCCCGGAAGCTTTTTTTCAGGACGTTGGCCAGATCCGCCAGGACCCGGTCTCCTTCTTTGTGGCCGAACGTATCATTGATGGCCTTGAGATCGTCGACGTCCGAGTACAGAAGAAAGACCCTTTTGTTCAAACGGGCGGCGACCTTGAGCTGCTGTTCGGCGAGGTGCATGAATCCGCGCCGGTTGTAGAGGTTCGTGAGTGGATCCGTGAGCGACAGGGCCCGGATCTCTTCCTCCATCCGCTTCCTATCCGTGATGTCGGTCAGGACGGCCATGGTTCCGCCGTACTGGACCCCGGTGAAGCGCGGGCCGCCGCTGACAAGAAGCAGCTTCCGGCTCCCGTCCTTGTGGAGGAATTCGAGCTCGTAGCGGTCGGCGATGCCCTTGGCCCGGCGCCCGTCCGCACGGCGGAGGATGGACTGCTGGTCCTTCGGGATGAACGATTCGACCTCCCGGTCGACCATCTCACCGGGAGTGTAACCCAGCACGCCGGCCGCGGCGGGATTGACGAAGGAGAATTTGCCCTCCGAATCGGTCAGGACCAGTCCTTCGGTCATAGTCTGGATGATCCCGTCGCTGAACTTCTTGATCTGCCGGAGCTCGTCCTCGGCGCGCTTGCGCTGGGTGATGTCGATCATGGTCCCGATCAGGCCGCCGATCGCGCCGTCGGGCCGGGTATACGTGGACTTGATGAAAATGATGTCGTGCTCGGCGCCGCCCGAGGCCTGGAGAGGGGCCTCAAAGACCTGGACGCCGGGTTTCTCGAAGAGGATGCGATCGATCTCCCGGTCCTTGTCGGCGAGGTCCTTGGAGGTGAGGTCGGAGAAGGTCTTCCCGACGATCTTGTCCTTGGACAGGTTGAGGAGCTTCTCGAAGGCGGCGTTGCAGCCGGTGAAGCGTCCTTCCGTGTCCTTGAGATAGGCGGCATTGGGCATGACGTCGATCATGACGCTCAAAAAACCCTTCTGGTTCTTGAGGGCTGTTTCCCATTTCTCCCGTTCGTCGGCCTCGATCTCGGACTTCCGGTGCCTCCAGAAGAGGCTCAGGCTGAGGCCGGCCGCCAGGACGGACCCGATGATGATGATGGAGAGCAGTCCGAACCAACGGCCCCAGCCGGCGTTGATCTCCGCGGCATCGGTCTTGGCTTCGACCAGCCACGGTGAATCCGGGACGGACCTGATGAACCCCAGGATGGCGTGGCCCCGGTAATCCTTGCCCTCGATGACGCCTTCCTCGCCGATCGGCGTTTCGGCCCCCGAGCGGCGGAATCTGGTGATCGGCAGGCGGAGGTTGAGAGCCATGTTCTTCTGGTGCCGGGGCTCGCTGAGATAAAGGAAGTCCTTCCCCTTCCGCTGGATGAGGAGGGTCTCGGACGTCGGACTCTCCGCCGGCCAGGCCTGGAGAAGGGGATAGAGGGACTGCTGGGGGTCGATGTCGAACGCCATGACGGCGATGGGCTCGTGACCCGTTTTCCCGGGGACGAGAAGGGGAAAGGCGAAAGGAAGCGTGATCTTCCCTGAGGCCGGGTCCCGGCAGAGATCCCCGAACACGATGTCCTTGGTCCTCCAGGCTTCGTTGCTGACCCGGGCCGACTCCGAGGTCGGCCGGTAAGAGGGGTTTTCGGGGTTATCAAAGAGGACCTTCCCGTCCCGGAGAAGGATGGAGGCCCGGAGGAATTCCGAGGGGAAATTCCTGTGGAAGTGAGCCAAGGCTTCCACGATCTCCTGCCGGACCGCGGCGGAGGCCGGGTTCTTGAGCAGCGATTCGGTCCGCGAGGGGAAAAACGAGCCTCCGAACAGGTTCCTGGCGACGGTCAGCCGTTCCTGCCTCCAGGACGAAACCTGATGGGCTCTCAGGTCGGCGATGGTCGCGAGTTCGCTCTCCCGGCCGGTCCGGACGAATTTCCTGAATTGAGAGGCGTAAAAAAAGGAAAGGGCCAGGAGGCCGAGAGTGAGCAGGGTGAAGACGACGAGCGGCTGCCAGGGGAATTTTTTAGGATCCGAGGTGACGGCCACTTGGGGACCTTTCACTCCGACGGCCGGCCGGGCGGCGCTGGTCGCCGGAGAAAACCAGGTTTTGCTCTTATTAGCACAGGCCCGGAGTGTTGTCAACAAAGCGGAGAACAAGGTGTGGAGAGTCACGTGCGGCGGCGTTTTGTGCTAAAATCGCCTCAGCGTCGGGCGGCCGGGCCGCCGGAGGAGTTCCCATGAAGATTTTGACATCCCGGGAGATGCAGGAGATCGACCGGACGGCGATTGAGGACATCGGCATCCCCGGTCCGGTCCTCATGGAAAATGCGGGTCTCCAGGTCTTGAAGGCCCTCAGGACCCGGTTCCCCCGGCCCGCAGACGAGCGGATCGTCATCGTCGCCGGAAAGGGGAACAACGGCGGGGACGGGCTCGTCGTCGCCCGCCATCTCTTCAATGCCGGCGCGAAGCCGGAGGTCCTTCTCCTGGCGTCGCGTGAGGAGGTCAAAGGGGACGCCGCCTTGAACCTGGCCGTCGCCCTCAGGCTCGGCGTTCCTGTCACCGAGGTCCGGACGCCGGAGGACTGGAAAAAGTGCCGGATGGACATCCTCCATGCCACGGTCATTATCGACGCCGTCTTCGGGACCGGCCTGCTCAGGCCCCTGGCGGGACTCTACGCCCGGGCCGTCGAAGACATCAATAAGGCCGGGGGGTTCAAGCTCGCCGTGGACATCCCTTCCGGACTTTCCTCCGACACCTTCGAGATCATCGGGCCCTGCGTCCGGGCAAACATGACGGTCTGCCTGGCGGCGCCGAAGATCGCCCATATTTTCCCGCCGGCCGAAGAGTGCGTCGGCGATCTCTTCGTGGCGGCGATCGGCATCCCGCCGGCCCTCTTTGAAAGCCCCGGGCTGAAGCTCGAGCTCGTGGAGGACGGGACGGTCCGGCCCTTTTTCAAGAAAAGGAAAAAGGACTCCCATAAGGGGACCTACGGCCATCTTCTCGCCGTTTCGGGCTCCCTGGGGAAAACGGGGGCCGCCGCCCTGGCCGGGAAGGCCGCCCTCCGGATGGGCGCGGGCCTGGTCACCGTGGCCACGGCCGGGAGCGCGCTGCCTGGAATTGCCCGTTCCATGATGGAACTGATGACGGAGCCGCTCCCCGAGACGCCCGCCAAGACCGTCGCCCGGGAGGCCCTTCCCAGGGTCCTCGAGCTCCTGAAAGGCAAAAACGCCATTCTCCTCGGCCCCGGCCTCTCGACCCACCCGTCGACGGCGGATTTCGTTCTCGCCCTTCTTCCCAAGATCAAGGTCCCCGCCGTCATCGATGCCGACGGCCTGAACATTATTTCCTCCGACCCGGAGGTCCTGGGCCGGCTCCAGGCCCCCGCCGTGCTCACGCCGCACCCGGGCGAGTTCGCCCGCCTCGTCGGCCGTTCGAATGACGATGTCCTGAAATATCGCCTGGAGCTCGTCCCGGCGTTCGCCGAGAAATACGGCGTCCACCTCGTCCTCAAGGGCTACCGGACCCTCACGGCCTCGCCCGACGGCCGCGTCTTCGTCAATCCCACGGGGAATCCGGGCATGGCCACGGGAGGTTCGGGCGACGTCCTGAGCGGGATGATCGCCTCCCAGATCATCCAGGAGAAGGAGTTCCTCGGCGCCGTCCTCTCGGCCGTTTATGTCCACGGCTTGAGCGCCGACATCGCGGCCGGGGAGCTCAGCGAAAAATACCTGACCGCGGGCGACATCATCCGTTTCCTGCCGCGGGCCCTGAAAGCCCTGGAAGGGGAGTGAGCCCGTGCCGGAGAAACTCCGCCCGGCCGCTCGGGACGAACAGACGTTCGTCACCCGGTCCGAGGAGGAAACCTTCCGCCTGGCCGAGCGTCTGGCCTCCGGTTTTTCAGGGAAGGAGGTCGTCCTGCTCTTCGGCGAGCTCGGGGCGGGGAAGACCGTCTTCGCCAAAGGCATCGCTTCGGGCGCGGGCGTCCGGGACATCCACCGGGTCTGCAGCCCGTCGTTCACGCTCGTGAACATTTACGATGGGAGACACCGCCTCTTTCACATCGATCTCTACCGCCTCGAGAGCGAGGCCGAAATCCTGGGCTTGGGCTGGGAGGAATATCTGGGCGAGGGGATCGTCATCGTCGAGTGGGCGGAGAAACTCATCTTCCCTCTCGACGGGATCTCGGTCCGGATCGACCCGGAACCGGACGATGGGCGCCGGATCACTATCAGCCGCTGACGGCCGGGCCTTTCTTTGTCACCTCGCCGGACGCGAAAAGTTCTCCAGGGCCTTCCTGAGCTTCAGGGCCACGTCCGGGACCCGGGGGACCTTCCCTTCGAAGATGGTCTGCGGGCCGATGCCTTTCAGACCGTAAAAGTTCTGGTTGGCCTTCGCGTCCACGTGGAGAGAAGCCCCCTGGAAAGATAGCCCGGCATAAAGGCCGCGGCTCCGCGAATACGCGTAGATCTCCGCCTTGAACTCGGCGTCCGTGCTGGCCTCGGCCGAACGGCCCAGCGGGCCGGCCGAAATGCCCGCGTCGGCGCCCAGGGTGAACTTCCCCCGGGTGATGTTCTCGATGCTCCGCGGCGTCCTGAACACGAGGATGACGTCGGCCGACTCGACGCCGATCTGCCAGCCGATGCTCCCGCCGGTGATGCCGATGAAAGAAGGATTGCTCCAGACCCCGTCCTTGCCCCGGACGAGGAGAACCCCGTTGCCGTGCCGGCCGCCGACGACGTAGGCCGCCTTGATGACGTCGGGGATGATAGCGATGCCGGCGCTTTTTTCGAGGAGCTTCTCCGGGATGCTCTTGTCGGACTCCTTCATCATCTCCCCGAGGATCCGGGTGGCGTCCTCGACCCTCTTGATCTCATCCGCCGGCCCGTCGTTCTTGGCCGGGGATCCGGGTGCAAGGCCCGGACGGGCAAGGACAATGGCCAGGACGAGAGCGATCCCGAGCGTTCTTCCTTTTTTGACAGTCATCGTGACCTCCTCAGGGGGCCGGGCCCCGGAAGCTTTTTTTGATCAGGCGGGCGGCCGTTTCCGGGTCCGCCGCGCCGAGAATGGCCGAAACGACGGCGACTCCATCCGCTCCGGCTTCACGGACCTCCCGGGCGTTCCGGTCCGTGATCCCGCCGATGGCCACGACGGGAATGCGGACGGCGTCTTTGATCCGCCGGATCCCGTCCGGCCCGAGAACGGGAAGGCCCGTTGTTATTGTGGTCGTTGCATAGGCGGGCCCGGCCCCGACATAATCGGCGCCCCGGCGCTCGGCCTCGCGCGCCTCTTCCGGCGTGTTGACCGAGATCCCGATAACCGTGCCTTCCGCCAAGACCTTCCGGGCCACGATGAGGGGCATGTCTTTCTGGCCAAGATGGACGCCCGCCGCCCCGCAGGCCAGGGCGACGTCCACTCGGTCGTTGATCAGGAGAGGGACGCGGCGCTTCTTGAAAACGGCCGCGGCCCGCCGGCCGAGCTCAACGAAAGCCTGGAACGGATAATCCTTGGCCCGGAGCTGGACGACCGTCGCGCCGCCCCGGACCGCCGCCTCGATGACGGGCACGAGATCGCGCCCGGATGCGAACTCCGCGTCGGCGACGAAGTAAAGGGTGTAATCGACCGGCATCGACCCCTCGGTGGCTCCATTATAGTGGAATCAACTCCCCGCGGCAATCAAACGACCCGACAGAAGGAATCCGCCGAGCTCAATTTCATGAGAAAGCGGAAGCCATCACCGAAGCCCCCTCTATTAATCGATCCTCGGATCTGCTACGTTTCAGCTGTCCATTTGACAACTCCAGGGACTTTATTTTTTAATGAGGGGGCCGCGGATCGGATATCTTGCCGGAAAGGACACGCGCATGGCCATCGATCTGAAATCCTATATCGTCGACGTCCCGGACTTCCCCAAGCCCGGGATCGTGTTCAAGGACATCACTCCCGTCGTCCGGAGCGCCGCGGCCTTCAACTTCGCGATCGACGAGCTGGCCGCCTGGGCCCGGACGCGGACCCCCGGGGTCATCGCGGGCATCGAATCCCGGGGCTTCCTGTTCGCGGCCGGCCTGGCCCGGGAGCTTCGGCTCGGCCTCGCCCTCATCCGCAAGAAGGGCAAGCTGCCCCGGAAGTCCGTGAGCGTCCTCGCCCCCAACGAGTACGCCGTCGAGCACTTCGAGATGCACGAGGACGGGGTCGCGGCCGGCGAGCGCGTCCTCATCATCGACGACCTCATCGCCACGGGCTCGTCCTCGACGAGCGCCATCCGCTTGGTGAACCTCCTCGGCGGGGTCGTCGTGGGGTGCGGGGCGGTCGTCGAGCTCGAATATCTCAAAGGCGTCGAAAACATCCGTCAGGCCTATCCGGGAG
>Ga0315282_10017742_pt1 | contig 10249 bp, 9 predicted proteins | sample YL17G07_20_MG_FD_203693 | JGI IMG/M metagenome (GOLD analysis project Ga0315282, IMG submission 203693) | Sediment microbial communities from Yellowstone Lake, YNP, Wyoming, USA - YL17G07_20 | ecosystem: Environmental > Aquatic > Freshwater > Lake > Sediment | place: USA: Wyoming | collected... | reverse complement strand
GCAGCTATGGGGCAACTGGACGGGCTCATGGGTGGCGAATCAGACCAATTCGACTCCCGCCAACGACAGCTGGTGGAACGTGACGGTTCCGGGCATTCCAGAAGGCACCTGGAAATGGGGCGTCTACTGCAACGATTCCTCGGGCAGGGGAGCGTGGTCAGGGTCCAACCGGACACTTGCTGTCGACCTAACAAATCCGCAGATGGGAAGCAAATACATCAATGAATCTGGCTCTATGAATGCGGGAACGATTGTATGCCTGAACGTTTCAGGGGTTTCTGACGCCTTCGCTGTTGATACGGTCTGGACAGCTGTGACGCAATCAAACGGGAGCGTCTTCAACGTCACGATGTCGGATACAGGAAACTGCGCTGGTTCGGCTGGGGATGGCTGGTATTCAGCGGATGTTGATGTAGGGGATGCTTCGGGAACGTTCTTCTACAATACGACGTACGTGAACGACTCCTCCGGAAGGATCAATTCGAACACGACCGTTCTCAACCTGACCGTGAGCATTTCCTGCAGCGTGGATTTCCAGATGACGAGCCAACTGCAGACAGGCATCCGCTTCGAAGAGCAGGACCCCGGCACCGTTAACGCCTCTGCTGTTGGCAACGGCGATTACAACATAACCGATTCATCCATATCAGGCTGCGGGACCGTTAATGTTTCGATAATGGCCACCACCGATTTGGAAAACGAGACTTCCATAATAGGAATCGGAAACGTGACCGTGAATTCAACCTCCCCCGATTCGCAGGTAATCCACCTTTCTACCAATTACCAGCTTATAAGATCGGCTGTTCCGGCCGGGCAGAACAACATAACAACCCTTTTCTTCTGGCTGACAACCCCGCAAGGCCAGGACCCGAGGGTTTACAACACGACCATTTACATAAGGGAAGAAAGGGAATAATTCAAAGGCGATTTATTGAATTTATTGAATTTCGTGATTGACCCAAAGTAAAATTTTACCTAATCTTTAAAAAATGCTTATATACCAGAAATGTTTAATAATTAAGCATGATTGGCAAAATAAGCCTGATAGGGATTCTGCTGTTCTTCGGGGCTCTTTTAGTGGTATTCAGTGCATTTTCGTATCCAGGCTACTCAGATATTAAACAGACAGGGACTACGAAGATGAACGTCACGGTAAGGGGCTGGGTGGCCATATCAGTTTCAGACTGCCTGACCGACGGCATAACATTCGCCACGCAGGAGCAGAACACAGCTGGCAACAACGCATCGTGCAACAACATATCCGCAAACGGAGGGACAGCCTACAACCTTACGGTTGACGCGACATCCACAGTGACCATCAACTTCACGCATGCGAGCAACAGGACAAATCTGACAACAGGAACGAACACGCTTGACATAGGTAATGTGACCTACAATTCGAATTCCACAGAGAACAACGCGACAGCATTGTTGGGTAACTCGACCGCCACGTCTTTGAGCACTTCATGGGTTGGAATGGAAGAATGCGGCACCTTGGGAGACGGAGCGAACTGCTGGGAAACTTACTTCCTTGACGTTCCAGCCGGCCAGGCCCCGGGAGTATACATAACAGGATACTGCTGGTGCGGAAGGCAGCAAGATACATCAGATACCAACTGCGGAACGTGCGCGTAGCGATAGCCAACCAGGAACAAAGAAGGTTTGAAGTTTTTTATTCTATTCTTTATCTTATTCCCTTATTCTATTTTTTCTGTTTCAAAAGTGTAAAGAGGGAAAAAATCGAAAACTTAGGAGCAGTCAACCGGGCAGACTGACGCGTTTTCCTCTTTTCTCGCATCGCACCTGCCGTCGCCGCACACATGACCGCAGCCTTCGTCCACCGCTTCGTTACAGTTGTTATCAGTGCCATCGCCGCAAACCTCTGCTACCCCAGGGTTGATGAAGTAGTTGCTGTCGTTGCAGTCGTTTCCTGCTCCCCGGACAGTAAACAGAATCGTAGCCGTAATAAGTGTCCAGATCCTTGTCAGCGCAATTACAGATGGCATCGCTTCCGTCGCAGTTTTCATCGATTCCATTGCCGCAGATTTCAGCTGACTGCGGGGGTTTATTGATTTGTCGCCGTCGTCGCAATCCACGCCGCTGTCATCGTTGTAGGGATTAAGGCTTTAGGTCCCCAATTATAATGTGCTGCGATGCCGTTATCGGGCTCCAGTTGAAGGTGTTTTCAAAGCTTGTTGCATTTACATTGTCGCTCTCATACATCCTTATTGAAGGCGAAGCAATGCCGGTGTTCTCTCCGGTTATGAATTCCGTCTTTCCGTCATTGTCAGAATCCCCTGCGTAAGAAGCCCCAATCGGGGGAGTTGCTCCAGGGGAATACGATGAATTCCAGATGTTTACATATTCATTTCCGTTGTACGAGAAAACACGCACTCCCTGTCCGCTGACATCAAAGAAGTCGGGCCAGCCGTCATTTGTTACGTCTCCTATGCTGCATGTCTGGGTATAGTTCATCGTTCCATAGGTTTGTGTAGTGTTATAAACGATGGAATATATGCCTCCGGAATAATCTAGTACATGGGATTTCCTGCTGTTGCCGCAGAAGACGCATTCGTCCACGCCGTCCCTGTCAACGTCGCCGCACTCGATGTCGTCAAGAAGGGACACCGGCGATGTTAAACTGACTTTCTGCTCATAAGTTGTTCCGTTCCATTCATATACACGAATCGGGCCCGAACCACCGCACTGTCCCACAATCTCGGGGATGCCGTTGTTGTTCAAATCTCCGCCGGCTTTGAAATAACCTGAACATGGGGCAGCAACAGTATGCTGGAGGCTGAACCCTGCGGCGTTGTAGGTGTCGTTTCCCCAAACCTCGAGATTGCCGTTGGTGTACGACGCAACGAATTCGGTGAAACCATCATTGTCGAAATCCCCTATTTCGCCTATATATCTGTTTGAGCTTGAGGCCGGGCTTGTCCACACGTTGTACCATTGCCCGCTCGACGGATTGTAAGTCCATACCTCGAGATAATAGTTGTTACGCTTTGTGTATGTAGTTATGATGAAATCATTCTGCCCGTCATGCGTGAGGTCGCCAATCTCCCCGCCGGCCAAGGAGCCTAGATAACCCGGGTCGCCATGGCCCGTGTTGTATGCCCAGTTGAGAACGTATTGTCCACTGGTGGAATTGTATGAGTAAATGCTTATGTTGCCGCCGACGTTGAGACCAGTTATGAGAAGCTCGTTGATGCTGCTTCTCACGCCTATGCAGGGGTTCGGGCCATTGCCCACACCAGCATCGTCTATCGCCCCGTTACAGTCGTTGTCAAGGCCGTCGCATGTCGCTTCTTTTGCTTCGTAACCGGGTATTGAACTGTAATCGCAGCCGGGCCAAACGCCTCCTGCACATGTTTCATACGCTCCCTGGCAAACGCCTTTCTGCAATGTGCAAAGCCTTGTCTGCCCGTCTGCACAAGTATCCAAAACGGTTATGGCGACATACTCGCTGGAAGGCTGGGTGAAATCAGTTCCGGTGCTCTCGTCGCAGAAGACCCTGAACCTGTAAACGCCAGGAGCAGTGAAAGTCTTGGCGTAATTGGCATTACACGTCTCCAATTCGTTGATATTGCACGCATCGGAGTTCTCGTTTATAAAACCGCCGCCCGTATCAACCTGCAATCTTATATAACCGCTGCATGAGCTTGTTCCAGGCTGATCTGCGCAGTGGCAGTTGTAATTAAAGGTCCTGCTCTCAGCCGGATAGATGCTCTCTGTTCCCCCGTTGTCATAATCCGGCGCAAAGAAATCAGCAGCGTCAAATTTGCCTGTTTTCGCAGCCCCCGCAACATTCAGCTGAACAGCGAACAAAATTACCATTCCGACAACCAAATACGCGCCCCAGATATTCTTCATTCTTCCAACCTCCTTTTGGCATCCCGCAATCTTGTAAATCTCGTATCTTCTATTATATCTTCTACATTGAAATATATTTTTTATTAATATTATATTTGGTAAAAGGTTAAATTTAAATTCTTTCAAAACTTTCAGCATCGGTTTTTGCAGTTTTTCCTTTCGCTTTATTTCCTGAAAAGGCCCAAGATTTCCAGTAATCCGCTCCAGAATTTCGGCTTGGGCGGTTCCTCGCCGAGCAGAAGATGCGCCAATCTCTTCATCTCAATCGAAACGGAGGAGTTAGGCGAGTATGCTACCACTGGAATTTTCATCGCGATGGATTCCCTTACCTTTTTGTGCTCCGGTATTTTGGCTATCACCGGCAGCTCCAGTATCTCCTCTATATGGTGCGGCCCAATTTCGAAATCCTCTTTTCTCGTTTTGTTGATCACAACACCTACGAGCGGCTTGCCTCTTGATTCCGCCAGCTTTTTCGACCTGAGGACATCCACAATCGACGGCAGGTCAGGAGTAGTCACGAGTATGACCTCATCCGAGCTTTCTATGGAGGCCAGCGCCTCGTGGGTAATGCCCGGAGCAGAGTCTATTATCACAAAATCCCTCTTTTTCGACAGGGTCTTTAGGATGTGCTTGAGCCTTCGCGGGTTTATGCGCATGTCAACGATGGAGGCGGGTATTATATCGAAACCAAGAAAATGTTTGTATACCGCTTCCGACGCCGGTATCTCGCCCTTCAGCAGCATGTTGAGCGAAAATAAATGATTGTCCGGCAGGTCCAGGTGCAGTCCGAGATTCGCGCCGGAAAGATTGGAATCGATAACAAGAACGTTTTTACCCTTCCAGGCAAGATAGGCGCCAAGATTTGCGACAAGGGTCGTTTTCCCCACACCACCCTTCCCCGAGACCACTGAAATTATTCTCCCCATTTTAAACTTTTTTATCTTTCTGGCTTAAAAAATAATAAAAATCCAGTTTTTCTCCCGACCAGGAAAAAGCTTTTAAATAGCAACAATAATTTATTGATATGACCGACGTCAGGAAGATAACATCATTGTTATTGATTTTTATCGCCATGGTTATATTTTCACCCGCACCAGCCGATGCAGGCATATCGCTCGGGAAGGGGGGAATAACGCTGGCTTCGGGCCAGACGGCCGAGATGTGCGATGTCTGGATTTACGGCACGCAGGAAGGCGGGACGTATCACGTTGAAACTACCGGCGACCTCGAGCCGCTGACAACCGCTATAACGCCCAATGATTTCACGCTTGACCCTATACAATGCCCCGAAGAAAAGACTGCAAGAAGGGCGTGCGTAACTGAAAAATGCCTTTCGGGTAACCAGTCTTCTTGCAAGGTAGTTTGCGTGAAATTTACCGCGCCTCTGCTTTTCCAGTTCAGCCCCGAGAATGCCGTGTACACCGGATCAATACTCAACAGCATAAGGATAGGCGCCGCGACTGTAAAAGAGCCTTACGAATTCTCGGTTCACGTTGAGCCGATAGACATGAACTCCGTTGTTTTCGCGATTGCCGTTGCAATAATCATAGTAATCTTAATATTGATATTCGTAAAGAAGACAAGGAAAAGAAAGAAATAACTTTTATATGAAAATGAATTCAACTTCTTTATTATGAGAACTGCCCTTCTTTCTGCATTCGTTTTTCTGTCCCTGTTCATTGCAGGCAATGTTTCCGCAGCGGGCACGGGGAGCACGATTATTAACGCCACGGTTAGCGGTGTCATGGGTTTATACCTGGTTCCCGATTCCCCAGAGATAGTTGTGCCTGAAAACTATTATTTTTACGGGAATCTGACCGTTTTGCAGACCAATTCCCAGAACATATCCGTTTACCTGAACAAATCAGACAGCAACAATTTCGTGAAATTCGTCAACCAAACCAAAAATGGCACATATTATCAAGACGATTACACGTTGCACTTGCCAAATTCTCACGAGAACGTTACGCTGAGGATTTACGTTCCTCCGAACCAGGGCTATAACGGCGGGACATATAACATACCGCTTTACGCCCTTTCCCTGAACGATTACAGGTCCAACACGACAACCTTGAAGATCCACGTGAACAACACGAATCCGATAGATGACATCCAAATAATAAACCTGCACCCCTCCACGCTCTATCAGGGAGAATTGCTCAACGCAGACATATCAGTACACAAAATCTACCCCTCGCAAACGACGGATGTCCAGCTTTGTTACTGTATAAATTCCAAATCTGACTATCTCTGCGGACCTTCGTACAACAATTACGGCTGCGAATGGAAGGCGATAAGCGAATGGCTCAACTACACCAAAACCGTTACCGTGAATGAGAATCCGGGCAATTATTATTTCATAGCCGCTGTGGAATATCCTGGCGACGAGAGCATAAAGAGAGCGGTAAGCCCGAAATTCCTTGTTAAAAATGTGCCAGGCCCTCCAGGAGGCGGTGGCGCCATTATACTTCCTTCCGCGCCTCCCCAGCCGCAATTTTCAATCACGGCCCCTGATTATCTTGAAGCGGCCCCTGGCGAAAGTGTGACTTTCTACGCCGAGGTTAAAAATAGAGGCAATGCCAACGCGCTTAACACGAGTTTGAATGTCTACGGCATCCCTGAAAACTGGGTTTCTGTAACGCCATCTATGCAGGATATGGAAGTTGGCAAATCAAAAAACTATTCCGTTTTGATCACATTGCCGGGCGAAGCCTACGAACAGATTTATTCCCTCTCCCTTATTGCAAAATCCGGAGATGCGGAAGCCATAAAAATCGTAACCCTGACCGTTGCGATGAGTTTAGAAAATAGGGCGAAATTCCTCTTGGACGAGGTCCGCTCAAAGAAAAAGGATGCGGAAGCGGTTATAAACCAAGCAAAGATTCTGGGGATTGATACGTCAGAACCGGAAAAAGGCATGGTTATCACGGCAGGAACACTTGACGAGACCCGGAAATTATTTGAATCGAGGAATTATGAAGCATCGGTTGAAAAAGCAAAGCAGGCGATAGAAGGTTACAAGGCCGTTATAAATTCTGTAAAAAGGATAGCCGAAGAGCTATATTTGTCGTTGCTGAATGAGGTCATCCTGGAACTCAGAACCACAGAACTTGTGGCTGAAGAAAAGGATGTGATAACGTCTATAAGTTCCAAGATTAACCAGAGCATGGTTCTTCAAAAGGAAGACAGGGTTTTGGAAGCGTACCGGGTCCTGCTCGATGCAAAACAGCTTCTTGACCAGCTGAAAAGCAAAACGTATTTCAAAGGGCTAAGCCAGAATATCGTGATAATTGCAATGGCAGCCATTGCGATAATCGTTGCCTCGGCGGTTGTGTTTTACAAAAAGAAGGTATCAAGATTAATGAGAACTATGAAGATAGAAGAGTATAAAAAGAACCTGAGATCTCTTTTCAAGAGGGAGGTAAGACCTGATATACCTGGGAGATATTATAAGGAAAAGCCAAAAGAGAAACCTGAAGAAGTCAAAGAGAATATAGGGAGAGTTCGTAGTTTTCTGAAGATAGGCGAAGCTCTGGCGGATACTGATATGAAAGGCGCAAAAGATGCTTATATCAAAGCTAAGGAAATTTACAATTCGCTTTCACATGAGGAAAGGAAACTGGCCGGCGAGGAGATTATAAGACTGAACAGGCTGTACGCCAGCATCACGAGAAGGAAATTGCGTTAATAATAAATCCCTCCAGTCATTTTAACAAGAAGAACAATTACCGACTTCTTAATCCGATTAGAATAATAAATTATCCCGTACTCCCTGTTTCCGGCTTCTCCCTTTTTATCAGTTTGAGAAGTTCTATCGATATCGTGACCGGTATCGGTATGCTCGCTTCAAGCAGCTCGACCGTGACTTCGTCCTTCACCTTGTCTATCCTCTGGACCCTGCCCTTTTCGCCCTTGAAAGGCCCGCCGACTATCTCGACTATGTCCCCGTCGCTGACGATTATATTCGTTTTCTTGGTCTCGAAGAAATGCTGTATCTCTCCTATGCTGACGGGCTTCTCTATTATGCCTTTTATGTGCATTATTCCCTGGGTCGCTTTCCTGACTTCGCCTTCGTTTCCTTCTATGAATATGTAGCCTTTCAGTTCGCCTGGATGGGAAATGCTCTTTATGCGGATGTGCTCCATGTTTATCCTGTTGCTTATCATGTCTATCACGATGTGCTCCCTTCCCGATGTCGTTCGTATGGTGTATATGGTCATAGGCAAAATCCCCCGAAGGAGCAGGATACGATGGACAGCACGAAAATCACAAAGCCGACGAATCCTATCAGAACGAGTCCGATCGCGCATATCTTGCTCGTCGACGTGAACTCGTACCTGCTCGGCTTTCTGGCTATCTGAAGCACGCGCTTCCAGTTGCCGATCATTTCTTTTATTTTCATGGCTGGACCTTATTCTGTATTAATATACAACGTTGTTTAAATAAGTGATTTAAAAAGTTAATTGGCGCCGGGTTCATTCCAGGAAGTCTATTCCCAGCACCCTTTCTATCTCCTTCTGCTTCGCAGTCACCAGCTTTTTTTCGGTCCCGAAAACGTTCGTAGCCTTAACGCCGGTGATGATGAGCATCGCCCTGATGGTGTCACCCAGCTCCTTTATTATCTGGGCCCCCCATATTATCTTCGCGTCGGGATTCAGCTTTGTCGTGACGGCTTCCACTATTTCCTGGCATTCCTTTATCGTTATGTCCTCTCCGCCGCACACGTTTATCAGAGCGCCCGTCGCTCCTTCCACGCTTACGTCGAGAAGCGGGTTGTTGAGCGATTTTTCGACCGATTCAAGCGCGCGGTTTTCCGTGTCGCTCTCTCCCATGCCTATCATCGCTATCCCTCCGGAACCCATGACAGCCCGAACGTCAGCGAAATCAAGGTTCACGAGCCCGGGTTTCGTGACAAGCTCGGTTATGCCCTTTACCGCGTTAACAAGTATCTCGTCAGAGACTTTGAATGCAGTGGTTATGGAAACGTCCGGGACGATTTCAAGAAGTTTATCGTTGGGTATTATTATCAGCGTATCGGCGACGGCCTGGAGGTTTTCTAGGCCATCCTGGGCGTTCCTCGCCCTCTGCTTGCCTTCCATCGAGAATGGCAACGTGACGACTCCTACTGTGAGAGCGCCGGTCTTTTTTGCTATGTCGGCTACTATGGGCGCACCTCCCGTGCCTGTTCCGCCCCCGAGCCCGCATGTGACGAAGACCATGTCTGCTCCTTCCACGGACTTTTTGATATCCTCTTTCGACTCCTTCGCAGCTTCAGCGCCAATCTTCGGATCGGCTCCGGCTCCGAGTCCTCCTGTCAGTTCCTTTCCTATGAGGACCTTGGTGTCGGCATCCGTGTAGAGCAGATCCTGCGCGTCGGTGTTCATCGCTATCGTCTCAGCTCCGACTATGCCTATCTGGGTCATCCGGGAAATCGTGTTCCCTCCGGCACCGCCCACGCCGACGACCTTTATGTCGGCCTTCTTGGATTCGAGAATCTTCCTCAGCTCCTCGTCAACCTCGGGATGCTGTTTCCTTTTCGTTTCTCTTACTTCCTCTTTAGCATCAACGCTTTTAACGCCCATAATGACACACCCTCCTTCAAAAATTTCGAAATCATGCGTGCATATTCTTGCAATTTTATGTTGCAATTATAAGAGAAATATGTATATAAGTTATTTAAACTTTTTTAACCTCTGTTTTCTCCTCGGAAACGTCCGCGGATTTTTCATTCGCCTTTTCCCCTTCGAATTCCACCTTTTCTATCCCCCTTACCCATTTCGTTATCATGTCGCTCATTATTTTCTGGGCGATGGGATTCACATGCTTTTCAGATTTTATTTCAACTGCCTTTTCTTTTATCTCGACTGAAGAGAAATCCACCCTGTAATATTTCAGCAGGTTCTCTATCTTTTCCTTGTCATGCTCCAGCTTTTTCAGTATCTTCACCGTGTAGTCCAGCGCCTTGCCGGCCAGCGGATTGTTAAAGTCGACTCGCACCCGCCCGCCTGAAACGCTTTGCACCTTCGCCTGCATCCCGTCTATCTCGAAGTAAATCCCAGGCACAGGATTCACCTTGTTTTCGGTGAACTTGGAAGCAGATACTATCCTTATCAGCTTAGGATTTCGCAAGCCGAATCCTTCTGGTGGCGAAACTTCGAAGCTCATTTCCTCGCCGACTTCCATCTTCTCGAGTTCCTTCATCACGCCGGGCACCACCATGCCCGATCCTACTATCACCAGCGCGGGACCGTAAGGATGCTGGGGATTGTGTATCTTCTCCTTTTTGGCGAGTTCTTCCGAAGTCAAATCGAATATATCGCCTGTCAGTTTCACTCTTCCAACATACTCTATCTCGACGAAATCCCCTTTTTGC
>Ga0315282_10017741_pt1 | contig 10249 bp, 7 predicted proteins | sample YL17G07_20_MG_FD_203693 | JGI IMG/M metagenome (GOLD analysis project Ga0315282, IMG submission 203693) | Sediment microbial communities from Yellowstone Lake, YNP, Wyoming, USA - YL17G07_20 | ecosystem: Environmental > Aquatic > Freshwater > Lake > Sediment | place: USA: Wyoming | collected... | reverse complement strand
ACTTCAACATGGTCACGCAACAGCGTGGCCATGCCACCCCACCGTCCGGGGCCGGTTCAGCCTGTCGGAGCGCGGCTTCGGCTTCGTCATGCCCGAGGGCGACCAGGGGCCGAGCAACGGCGAGGACATCTTCATCGGCCCCAACGACCACCTCGACGCTGTCACGAACGACACCGTTCTGGCCAGGGTGGGCGGCCGCTCGCCGCGCGGCTACTACGGGCGGATACTCGAGATCATCGAGCGAGGCCAAACCCGCTTCGTCGGCACGTTCATCGAAACGCCCGTCGGCGGCTTCGTCCGGCCCGACGGCGGCATCCTGACGCAGGACTTCGCCGTCCCCGACGCCTCCAGCACGGACGTGCGGCCGAAGGACAAGGTCGTCTTCGAGATCCTGAAGTACGCCGCCCGGGGCGAGCCTGGCGAAGCGGTCATCACCAAGGTCCTGGGCGAGCGCGGCAGCCCCGGCGTCGATACGCTCTGCGTCATCCACCAGTTCGACCTGCCGCACGAGTTCCCCGAGGACGTCCAGGCCCAGGCGAGCGCCGCGGCGGACCGGATGAACGATGCCGCCCTTGAGGACCGCCGCGATCTGACGGGCGAAACGATCATCACGATCGACCCCGTCGATGCCCGCGATTTCGACGACGCCATCAGCCTGGCGGAGCACCCCGACGGCTCGGCCACGCTGGGCGTCCACATCGCCGACGTCCCCTACTTCGTGCCGGAAGGCTCGGCCATCGACGTCGAGGCCCGCGAGCGCGGCACGAGCGTGTACCTGCCGACGATGGTGGTGCCGATGCTGCCCGAGGTGCTCTCCAACGGCGTGTGCAGCCTCCAGGAAGGCCGGACGCGCCTGACGAAGAGCGTCTTCATCCGCTTCGACCCGCAGGGCGAACCGGTCCAGGTGGAACTGTTCAACGCCTACATCGCCAGCGCCAAGCGCCTGACGTACGAGCAGGCGACCGCCGCCATCGAAGGCAAGACCGACGGCCTGCCGCCGAACGTCGTGGAACTCCTGGCTGCCATGAACCGCCTTGCGCGGCGCCTGCTGGCCCGGCGCCAGCGCGAAGGGTACCTGGAACTGGATCTGCCGAAGGTCGACCTTGAACTGAGCGACGAGGGCAAGGTCATCGCCGCCCACCCCGAGGACACGAGTTTCAGCCACAAGATCATCGAGATGTTCATGGTCGAGGCCAACGAGGCCGTGGCCCGCGAGTTCGACAAGTACGGCCTGACCTACCTGCGGCGCATCCACCCCGACCCCGACGACGAGGCCGCCGAAGACCTCATGCATTACGCCCGCAGCGTGGGCTATCACCTGATCAACCCGCGCGACCGGCACGAACTTCAGAACCTGCTGAATGCCGTCCGCGGCAAGCCCGAGGCGTACGGCATCCACCTCGTGGTCCTCAGGAGCCTGAAGCGGGCCGAGTACAGCGCCAAGAAAGAGGGCCACTTCGCCCTGGCCAGCGACGCCTACTGCCACTTCACCTCGCCCATCCGCCGGTACCCCGACCTGACGATCCACCGGCTGTTTGACGCCGTGGTGCGCGGGCAGGTCGAGAAGCCGCGCGGCGGGCCGCAGAAGCCGGAGCGCGGCAAGGACCGCGAGCGGCCGCCGGAAGGCCTCTCGGAACTGGCCTCGCATTGCTCGCGGACCGAACGCCGCGCCGAGGCCGCCGAGCGGGAACTCACGAAGGTCAAGTTGCTGGAGTACCTGGAGTCACGCGTGGGCGAGACGTTTACGGGCGTCATCACGGGCGTGCAGGCGTTCGGGGTTTTCGTCGAGAACCCCGAGTTCCTCATCGACGGCCTCGTGCACATCACGAGACTGCGAGACGACGAGTACCAGTTCGACCGGAAACGCTACGCGCTCGTCGGCCGCCGCACGGGCCGCATCCTCCGCATGGGGTCGACCTTGGAGGTGCAGATCGCGGGCGTCAACATTCCGAGGCGGCAACTGGACTTGGAACCCGTCATCGCCCCTCCGACGCCTGAGATCCAGGCCCAGCAGGCCGCCAAGACCGAAAAGAAGGTCGAGCGCAAGAAGCGCCGCACCGACCGCCAGACAGCCAAAGCCGAGAAGTGGGCCAAGCGCGGCCCGCCGGCCAAGAAAGGCCGCCGCAAAGGCAAGCACTGAATCCGAAGGGGGTAACCGATGAGCCAATCGCCGCCGCTTCCGCCGCCCGCCGCAATGCCGCCCGCCGCACCCGCCTTTCCCCCGAAGCCCGGATACGTTCAGGCCATCTCCATCATGTGCCTGGTCGATGGAATCCTGAGCATCCTGGGCGGCGGGACACTGGTCGTCGTCTACCTCTGCGGGATTGTGACGGTGTGCTGCACCCCGCTTGGAGTCTACTGCGTGGTGCTGGGCATTCTCGAGATCATCTATGCGACGAAACTGCTGCCCGACCCGATCCAGCCGGTCCCGCCGGCGAAGTACCTGGCGATCATGCAGATCGTCAACATCATAAACTTCGACGTCATCGGGCTGACCATCGGAATCATCAGCCTGGTGTTCTACTCCGACGCGAAGGTGAAGGCGTACTTCGAGGCGAGGCAGGCGAGGCCTGCCGCGTAAGGACCCGTAACGCATCGGCCGAAGAATCGCCAAGGGGCGTGCCCACGCTGCCGTACGCGCGGGCATGCCGCCCGGCTTTCTACGTTTCAGCGTCTTCCGCCTCGCCGCCATCGCCTTCCGCCTCGAGCGGCTCGGTGGCAAGTTTGCCGGCGGCGTCCTCGGTGAGTTTGGCGATCTTCTTCTCGGCCTCGGCGAGGGTCTTGCGGCAGTCCTTGATGAGGCCCGCCCCCTCGGCGTAGAGTTTCAGGGACTCGTCGAGGCCCACCTCGCCGGACTCGAGTTTCGTGACGATCTGCTCCAGCCGCGCCAGCCGCTCCTCGAACGGGAGTTCCGCCGCGTCATCGCCCTTTTTCTTCGCCATGCGTTTGCCTTTCACTTCTCGATGCGGCGGATGTCCTCCGCCTTGTCCTTTGAAAGATCGGCCTTTCTGAACTCGGCCCCCAACCCCTTACGGCCTGCGGCGCTTCAGTTCGCGCACGACGCTGGCGCCCGCCTTGTCGCCGCCGGGCAGGCTGAACTTGACCGCCGACCGCTTCGTCTCAGCCGACCACGTGCAACCTTCGCCTTCGAGCGCCTGTCCGACCTCCACCATCACATCCAGCGCTTTACTCTCCGGGTTGGCGACCGCCAGGCGGACACCTCCCGCCTGCGCCCGCAGCAGCACCACGCACGGCTGGTCCGCCGCCAGCACAACGGCCTTGCCGTCGCCGACCGTACCCGCCTTCCAGAACACGGCGCCGGTTACGCCGGCGGCCTTGTGGCAAATCGCCTGGAGGTCGGGCGTATTGCCAAGGACCTCCACGGGCATCCTGGCCGCATACGCGATTGTCTGCTCTTGCGTCGCGCGGGGCAAAACCGCGTAGGCGTACGCCGCCCCGGACCGCTTCGCGCCATGGTCAACCCAAAGACTGAACATATCGGCCGTGACCTTGGCACTGGATGCCGGATCGCTGATGTCGTGCCAACTGCCTTCCTGCGCGTCCGCCTTCAGGTGGATGCCTTCCCGGTCGATGAGCACGTACCCCGTTGCGTCGTGAAGGACCCACTGCGGCCGGTCGAGGGCCTGCTCGCCACGAGCGATGGGCTTGGCCGGCGGACCGCGGACCTCGCCCACCAGCGGACGCTGGTCGATGCTCGTCAGCACGCGGTTGTCGCTCGTGCACGTGATGCCGGCCCCGAGCGCCACCAATGAATCGTCGAAGAAGAACCACGCCTTCTTCGCCGCCAGCGGCCCGCGCTTCAGGTCCATCGCCGCCACGCCATACTGGCCGTCGCTTGCGCCGCCGACGAAACTCGTCTCGCCCTTCTGCTTGACGGCGCGCTCCGGCAGCGGCGCCTGCTCGCACGTCGTTCCGGGGAGGCGAAGCCAGTCCCACACGGGCTGCACGCCGTCAAACTCGCGGCCGGTGCGCATGATGAGCGTCATGCCGTCGGCCAGGTGGTGCGACTTCTTCCCTTCGCCGTTCACCAACTCGCTGTTATAGAGCCGGTTGGAGAACATGCGGACCGAGGCGTACCACTCGGGCCGCTGGTGCACCATGAAGTCCGACCGCCAGAAGTGCCGGTTGCCCGCGAGGGGCACGGCACTTTTCTCGCCGTGCAGGCGCGCGACAAACGCCTCGAACTCCGCCCGACGCGGGGCGCCCAGCGCAATCATGTCCTCGCACGCCTTGGCGAGCGGCGTGGCGCTGTGGCCCGTGCGGGTGATCTCGCGGCCGATGACGCTCGGATCGAACCGATCGCCGCGGATCATCCACTGCTCGCCGTCCAGCAGGTACGACGTGAGGATGCCGACCTTCTCGGCCGGAAACGCCCACGCCGTCCCCGACGCCAGGCGGGTGAACTGCGGCCCGTACGTCGCGAAGCCGCGCCCGTATCCGCCCGAGTAGAGTTGCGGGCCGTGCTGGTAAAAACTGAAATCGGGCTGGATGCCCTCGCCCGTGCTGACCTTGATCTCGTCGGCGATACGCTTGAAGGCCGCCGCAACCACCTCCGGCTGCTTCTCGATGCACCCGCGCGTAACGCGAACGCCGCATACCCACAGCGTGTTCTGGCCGGTCATGTCCTGCCTCTCGGCGCGCTTGAGGATTTTCGAGGCGGTCGGCATCAGGTCGGCGGGAAAGTCGTTGCCCAGGAGGATGAGCGCCCGCCCGAGCCCCTCAGGCGTGCCTATGTCGTTCCACCACCAGTTCGGGCACTGCGGATCGTTGGCAAGCCACCACTTCAGGGCCAGCAGGGCCTTGTCGCGGACCTCGGGCTTGCCGAAGAGCGGGTGCCCCTTGGTGCGGTAGACCTGCGCCAGCCGAAACACCCGCCAGACGTGCGCCCCGGGCTTCCAGTTCGAGCGGGACTGGTCGGTGTAATCGACATCGGGCCAGCGGCCGTCGGCGCCCAGGCCCGCCAGGAGCGCGCCGACGTCCCTGTCGGAACCCCTTCGCGATATGGTGGGCGAAAAAAGTTCCTCCGCAAGCCGCTGCCGCACGGTCGCCAGATCGCGCGCGGCGTCGGCGGGAGGCGCCGCGGCAGCGCCCTGTGCAATCGCGCACGCGACACTAACCAGCGCCAGTGCGCCGAGCCACGGTAACAACACGCGGCGGACAAGTCCGCCGGCTAAACGGTATTGAAGACCACGCATGACGCACCTCGGCAACGCCTCTGTGCCTATTTCACTACACCGCCGCTTTCGCGAATCCTGGCGGCAACAAACTCGCCGACGTCGCCCTTCATGACCTCGGCGGGGAAGAAGACAGCGCTCGACCGGCCGTGAAAAAGCAGCCACACCTCGCGCGACCGCTTGAGGCCGTGGAACTGGCTCCACGCATATACCGCCTCGCCCGTCGCGGTCGGAACGCACAGCCCCTGGTCGGTGATCCGGTAGACCTGCGCCCCGCCGCCCCGAATGGCCGCGCGCGAACGGATCCTCCGGACCAGCAGGTGGTGCGCGAGCCACGTGCCCCCGGCCGCACAGACCAGCAGAAACATCGCCGCCAGGAGGCCCTTTGCCCCCGCCACCCGCGGAAACACCAGGAACGCGCAGATCACGGTCAGGGCGATCCACTGGGCGTAGCGCCAGAAGAACCGCGTCGACATCCGGCGCGCGGCGGCTTCCCAGAGGCCCGCGGTCATCTCGAATTTCACCTCGGTGTCCATCGCCTTGCACACTCACTCGAAAAGCGCAGGTCCCCGGTCGCGGCCTCTTTTCTTCGGCCGCGCCGTCGGTTTTTCGGATGCGGCCGGGGCCACGTCAGGCGCGCGGTCGCCAAGGCGACCGGCCGAAATGCCCAGGTCGGAATCGGTCACCTTGCTGCGAAGCACACCCTGCGCCAGGTGCGTCCGGAGGAGGTCGCCGGCAATCGCATCGGCGGCGCTCGTCAGGATGCCGCCCGTACGCTCAAGCACCGTGCGGCTGTAGCCGCGCGCCAGCACGCGGTCGGGGTTGAGGTCTTCCAGGCGCCCCGCCAGCCGGTTGACGGCGACGGTCCAACGATGCTCAAGAAGCGTGCGCGCGGCCGCCTGGAGCCTGAACGCCGCCATCTTGAGGGCCGCCTCACTCTCGCGCCACCTGGCCTGCGGCGAGTGCCGCGCGAGGCCCGCCGCCGCACGCTCCAGGCGCATCCACCGCGCGGACCACTTGTCTTTCATCGCCCCGAGCATCCGCCCCTCCAGGTCATCGAGCGCCTGGACGCGCGCGAGCACGATGTCCTGCGGATAGCGGAAAAACCGGTGGGCCGAAAAGAGCGACAGTTGGTCCTTCAGGAGATCGACGATGTGCTTGAGGCTCCGCCCGAGGCGCCCCTGAAGGGTGCCGACCGTCGCGAGGATCTCCTTGCGGTCCGGCACAACCATCTCGGCCGCGGCCGAGGGCGTGGGCGCCCGCACGTCGGCCACGAAATCGCTGATCGAGAAATCGGTCTCGTGCCCCACCGCCGAAACGACCGGCACGCGCGAGGCGTAAATGGCCCGCGCCACGATCTCCTCGTTGAACGGCCAGAGGTCCTCCAAACTTCCGCCGCCACGGCCGACGATCATCACGTCGATGCCGCCGAGACGGTTCAGGTTCTCGATGCCGCCCGCGATCTCGGCTGCCGCACCCTCGCCCTGCACGCGGGCGGGGGCCAGGACGATCTCGGCCGCCGGCCATCGGCGCGTCAGCACGTGGATGATGTCGCGGATCGCCGCCCCCGTGGGGCTCGTCACCACGCCGATGCGCCGCGGGAACCTCGGCAGCGGGCGCTTGCGGGCCTCCGCAAAGAGGCCCTCCTTCTCCAGCCGCTCCTTGAGTTTGCGGAACGCGACCTCCAGCGCCCCCATGCCGCGCGGCCGGATGCTCGAGACGTAGACCTGGTAGTTGCCCTGCTTCTCGAAGACGCCGATGCGGCCGCGCACCTCGACCTCGACACCGTCGCCGATGTCGCGGCCCAGGCGTCCGGCGCTGGATTTCCAGAGCACGCAGCGGATCGCGGCCCGCTCGTCCTTCAGGGTAAAGAAGATGTGGCCCGACGAGTGGCGGTTGAAGTTGGAGATTTCGCCGACGACCCAGACTTCGGCGAAGGTATCTTCCAGCACCGCCGTGATGCGGTGCGTGAGTTCGCCGACGGTCTCCGGCCCTTCCGGCTCGTCGGCGCGGATTTTGCTGGGGTCAAAGAGGGTGCTCATACGGGAAGTGATACCGGAATGCAGTGGCGGAATCAATCGAAAGGGCACGGCGCAATCGCCGCTGGAGCCCGCCGTTCGAGCCCGCTGCGGAAGCGGCGGGGTACGTCCTTACGGGCACTCCATATCGCCCGCCGCCTCGGGCGGTTCCGGCGTCTCGGGCGTGCCGGGGGCGGGCTTGGCGGCGGTCTCGGGAATCGGAATGGCGATGCGCTCGATGGCGGTCGCGCGGCCGGTCTGGGTGTCGGCGGTCACGAGGGCGCCGTGCACGCGCAGATCGCCGACCGAGACATCGAAAAACGTCGGCATCGACGTGATCATGGCCGAGAGGACCTTCTCCTTCTTGCGGCCCAGCACGCCGTCGTGTGCCCCGGTCATGCCGAGGTCGCTGATCTGGGCGGTTCCCTTGGGCAGCACCTTCTCGTCGGCGGTCTGGATGTGCGTGTGCGTGCCGCAGACGGCCGTCACGCGGCCGTCGAGGTGCCAGCCCATGGCGATCTTGTCGCTGGAGGCCTCGGCGTGCATGTCGACGAAGATGAGTTTCGCGCGGTCGCCGATCTCCGCCAGGATGCGGTCCACCGCGTGGAAGGGGCACTCCGCCGGCTTCATGAACGTGCGGCCGAGGAGGCTGATGACGGCGAACGGAAAGCCCGACTGGCTCTCGAGGACCGTGTAGCCGCGGCCCACGGCCTCGGGCGTCAGGTTCGCCGGCCGCAGGATGCGGTCCGACTCGGCCAGCACCGGCACGATCTCTTTCTTGCGGTAGACGTGATCGCCCAGGGTGACGCAGTCGACGCCCAGAGCGCGGAGTTCCTCGAAGATGGGGGGCGTAATGCCCGACCCGCCGGCGGCGTTTTCGCCGTTGACGATGATGACGTCGATCGGGCGGAGGGCCATGATCTGCGGAATCGCGGCCGCCAAGGCCCGCCGGCCGGGCTTGCCGACAATATCGCCGATGTGCAACGCGCGAAAGTCCATAGTGCCCCCGTTTGTACGCCATCGAGCCCTAGGCGTAGTACGTATTCAGCGTGGCCCCAGCCGGGTGCCACGGGTTGCTTGTCAACCCGTGTTGTCCGAAGTAGCCCACGGCTTGACAAGCAAGCCGTGGCACCCGCAACGGGGTCACGGCTCGACCAGCGTTATCGTGCGTACTCGACGACGCGGCGTTCGCGGATGAGCGTGACCCGGACTTCGCCCGGGTACGTCAGTTCCGCCTCGATGGCCTTGGCGATGTCGCGGCAGACCTTGATGGCCAGGTCGTCGTCCACCTTGTCGGCGTTGACGATGACGCGGACCTCGCGGCCGGCCTGGATGGCGTAGGCCATCTCGACGCCATCGAACCGCCGGGCGATCTCTTCCAGTTTTTCCAGGCGCTGGACGTACTTCTCGAGCGTCTCACGCCGCGCGCCAGGCCGCGACGCGCTCACCGCGTCCGCGGCCGAAACGATTGTCGTGTACAAGGCGCCCTGCACGTTCGGCTCGTGATGCCCGCCGATGGCGTGAATGACCTCTTCACACTCGTTGTACCGCCGCGCCAGGTCGGCCCCGATCTCGGGGTGCCCGCCCTGAACCTCGTGGTCCACGGCCTTGCCGATGTCGTGCAGCAGGCCCGCCCGCCGCGCCAGTTGGCCGTCCAGGCCCAGTTGGTCGGCCAGCATGCCCGAGAGGTGCGACACCTCGATCGAGTGTTGCAGCACGCTCTGGCCGTACGACGTGCGGTACTTCAGGCGCCCGAGCAGTTGCACTTCCTTGGGATGCAGGCCGCGCACGCCCGTGTCCAGGGCCACCTGCTTGCCGGTCTCGTTGATGTCGGCCTCGACTTCCTTGCGGCACTCGGAGGCCACCTGCTCGATGCGCGGAGGCTGGATGCGGCCGTCGGTGATCAGTTTCGCCAGCGTCCGCCGCGCGACTTCGCGCCGCACGGGGTCGAAGGAGGACAGGACCACGACGCCGGGGGTATCGTCGACGATGACGTCGACGCCCGTCACGCGTTCGAAGGCGCGGATGTTGCGGCCTTCGCGGCCGATGATGCGGCCCTTCATCTCGTCGCTCGGGATGTCGACGGTGGCCACCGTGACGTCGGCCGTGAAGTCGGAGGCCAGCCGCTGGATGGCCCCGGCCAGGATTTCGCGGCCCTTCTGGTCGCACTCTTCCTTGGCCTGCTCGGTGTAGCGCTGGATGAGGGCGGCAGTCTCGTGCTGGACCTCGCCTTCCATGCGCGCCAGAAGCATCTCACGGGCCTGGTTGGCGTCGAGGCCGGCGATCTTGTTGAGGGTCCGCTTCTCGTCGGCGATCATCTGGTCGAGGTCGGCCTGCTTGGTCTTGAAGTTGCGTTCCATGTCGGCAACGCGCTTCTCGGCCGCCTCAACGGTCTTTTCCTTGCGGGTGAGGGTCTCCATCTTGGCTTCGAGGCCGTCTTCGCGCTTGGTGAGGACCCGCTCGCGCTCCCGCTGGTCCTCCCGCGTCTTGGAGGTTTCCTTCTCGTACGTCTCGCGTGCCCGGATCGCCTCTTCCTTGACGGTGACCCTGGCTTCCTTCAGGATGGTCTCGGCTTCGGCTTGTGCTTTGGCAAGGAGTCCCTCAGACTCGGACTTCTTCTCACGAGCTTTGCGGGCGGCCTGGGTATACGCAATCGCGAACCCGATACCGCCGCCGACAACGAGGGCAATAATCCCCACCACAATGACAAGCGAAGCCGGCCATCCTGCCTCTTGGGCAAGAAGTATCATGGCCTTGGCTCACTTTCCAGGAAGCGCGCGGCTACGGTAATAAGTACGAACCTGCCGCATGGGCCGAAACCGGAGAACCGAGGCGAGGTTACCCTAGGCGCCAACTTAAAGCCGAGTTACTGCCGGAAAACTATCCACAGCCGGGTCAGTTCAACCAGCGCGGTCCTCTCGCGAAACCCAACCAACGGTCCCAAGAGCACCGACTTGACCTTGCATGGCCAACTCACCCTTCTGGCCGGTCCGTCCAAACTGCCCGAACCGACACCTTACTGGCCCCGAAGGGCCC
>Ga0315282_10017740_pt1 | contig 10249 bp, 8 predicted proteins | sample YL17G07_20_MG_FD_203693 | JGI IMG/M metagenome (GOLD analysis project Ga0315282, IMG submission 203693) | Sediment microbial communities from Yellowstone Lake, YNP, Wyoming, USA - YL17G07_20 | ecosystem: Environmental > Aquatic > Freshwater > Lake > Sediment | place: USA: Wyoming | collected... | reverse complement strand
CAGGTTCGTGTAAAATCGATTCTTGAGGTTCGAAACGTAAACTCCAGGGAGCTGCGCTGGGAATAGACTCGCCATGAGCTCCTTCTCAAAAGGGCTAAGTTGAGTGTCAGGATCCTTCATCTTCTTAAGATAGTAATCGGTTGAGTCGAACAACAGGCCTTCCTTTTTTGTCTCCTCAATTCGGAGATACCCTTTTACTCCGAGTCCGACGATGGTGGATGTAATGTCTCTTGGATCGAAGTTCTCATCGATCAGCGTTCCAACTTCTGCGGGTGTCAGAGGTCGGTTCTCGAACTTGGGAGGTTCATACATGACGGTCATGGATTCTCTGACTCTTGGATCTCTGCCTCTCCTTCTCCACAAGAAAAACATGAAGGCGAGTGCCAAGGGAGGAAAGAGAAAAATCCAGTTCTCTGTCATGTCGATGGCCCAAAGAAATTTCTTCCATGCAGAAGGGATGGCCATCAGTCCCTTATCCCACCCAAAAGCGATGGTTAGTCCTTCACCGATGTTCAAAGGATTCTTCGTGACGAAGGTCACTTCATTTGTGTGTGTTTCATAGCCAGCGGCCGACTCCTTTGAACCAAACGGCCCGGTATAAGCCGCTGCCCATAGATTCTTGCTCTGGGTAGGCACCGCGAGCGTGACGTGCGCCGAGGCTTCTTCGATGGGAGCTTTCCAGTCGTTGCCTGTGACGTTCCAGTACAGTTCGTCATGGTCACTGAAAAAGAGAATGGCATTTTCAACCCGATACGTGATGGTATAGACTTGTCGCCCCTGGACGTATTTGTTGGCATCGCCGATTCTTATGTCGACAACATTTCCCTTTTTACTGATCTTCGCCTTCCACTTCTTTCCAGACCCGTCGGTCACCGAGAGGACGTGAGTGGGCGTCTTGATCGTATGACCCAAGTCATCTCGGTACTTAAAGGGAATCTCCCGATAGATCCCGTGACGGGGCCTTGAGAAATTGACGTCGATCCTTTCCGTGACCGTGAAAGAGGAATCGGACTGGATCGTGATGTCGGAATGGAATTTTTCGATGGTGAAGAACTGGGCAGAGGCAGCCGATACGAGGATGCCTTGGATCGCGAGGACAACAACTATTTTCAAGAACGTTTTCATGCAGTGACCGGCAAGCGCCCCGCAAGCGCCGCCCTTTAGGGCGGGGAGCTTCACTTTTGTTCATGGAAAACTGACCCGGGGGGCTTTTCGCTCTTCCACAGGAGCTTCCAACTCGAAGAATTCTCCCTTCTGGAATCTGAATTGAGATGCAATGAGGTTCGAAGGGAAAGACTCGATCAACGTGTTGTAGTCTCGAACAACGGCATTGTAGTATCTTCGGGCATATTCGATATTACTTTCGAGTTCTTGTAGCTGGGATTGGAGCTGCTGGAAATTAGCATTGGCCTTCAACTCAGGATAAGCCTCTGCTACAGCAAAAAGGCTCTTCAGTGTGTCCCTGATCATGTTCTCAGCCTTGGCCATTTCTGCAGGAGAATGGGCCTGCATGGCCATGGACCTGGCCTGGGTCACCTTTTCGAAAACAGATTTCTCGTGGGACGCGTATCCCCTCACCGCCTCGACCAGGTTGGGCACGAGATCATATCTTTTCTTACATTGGACATCGATATCCGACCACGAGGACTTCACGGTATTTCTCAGGCGGACGAGCTTGTTGTAAATGGCAACAGCCGCAAACACGATCACAGCGATGATACCGAGGATGATGAGTAACGTCATGTCTTTTCTCCCTTCTTCTGATGGATCCCTGCTTCAACTGGGTTCTGAGCATCGTCCTTGTCATCCTGGAGGTTTGGAAAGAGGTTCTTCCCGTCAATCTGAAGAGGTCGGGTTGACTTGTCGATGACTTCGATCGTCGCGATATCTTCTCCGGTCGAGGCACCGAGTTCCTTAAATTTGCGGGCTGAGATGAGCACCCGACCCTCGAAAGAGCCCACGGCTCTGTTGTAAGCATCCACGGCCCGGTCCAGACCTTTGCGGAGATCAGAGAAATGGTCGACGAGCGTGCGTAGCCGATCGTAGAGTGTCTTCCCAAGTTCACTAATGACCTGGGCATTCTCCGCAAGCTTTTCTTGCCTCCACCCATAGGCCACCGCCCTCAAAAGCGCAATGAGCGTCGTGGGAGTCGCCAAGATCACTCGCTGTTCCACTCCAAACTCGATCAGGCTCGGATCTTGTTCGAGAGCAGCACTGAAGAATGTTTCACCCGGCAGGAAGAGAACAGCAAACTCAGGGGTGGTTTTGAACTGGTCCCAGTAGGCCTTCGAACTCAGTTTTGACAAATGAGTCCGAATATGGCGGGCATGCTCCTTTAATCTGGCCTGACGTGTTTCTTCATCAGAGGCTTCCAAGGCCTCCAAATAGGCCTGAAGGGGGGCTTTCGAATCAACGATGACACTCTTGTCGTTGGGGAGCTTAATCACCATGTCGGGCCGCAGGGTGCCCTCTTCCGTGTTCACCGATTCCTGTTGCACGAAATCGCAGTATTCGAGCATCCCGGAAATCTCGACGACCCGCTTGAGCTGGATTTCTCCCCATCGGCCACGAACCGTTGGCATCCGGAGGGCCTTCACAAGGTTCGCTGTTTCACTTTGGAGCTGCATCTGGGTCGTCCCGAGGGACTTGATCTGCTCTGTGAGACCTGCGTAAGCCGCTGTTCTCGTCTTCTCGATTTCTTGAATCTTGCCATCGACCTTTTCTAAAGAGTCTTTCAATGGTTTGACCAGTTCGTGGATGGCCTGCTGCCGCTTTTCGAGATCACCCTTGGCCCCCTCCTGGAACTTTTCGAGGGTCAGCTTAGCCAACTCCAGGAAGGATTGATTGTTACTCTTTAGGGCTTCGGCTGAGAGGGCCTTGAAGGCATCGGATAATTTTTGTTGGGCCTCATTCAACAGGGCCAGTTTTTCTTCAGCGGTCTCTCGTTCCTCTTCAATTCTTGTTTGAACCTCCGAGATCTTCGTTCTAAGTTCCGTATTCTCCTCTCTCAAATGGTCCATGCCACTATTTGATTTTTCGAGCTCGTTCTTCAACTCCTGCAATTGTTGATCTCTCCCCTGAAGCCGTTCGAGGAGTGTAGCCCTTTCAGATTCCATCTCAATTCTGAGTCGGTCACGGGCCTGTTGGATTTTGGAGCGGAGCAACCACCCTATTACCAACCCACAGAGGATCACCCCTGCAACAACAGAAAGGATAGTTCGGAGATCTTCCATGGTCGTTTCTCCAAGCCAAGTGATGTGTCTACTGAAACTGACCAAATTAAATCAGATTTCAATGATTTATTCAAGAGTGGGTCGCAGACCGCTGTTCACGGGCAAGTCGGCTGGATGCCCGGCGGAGAGGAAGCCGACCCTGTAACCGTCCTTGCATCTCCCGGAAGCCCGCCCTTTGGGGCGAGCTTCACAAGAAAAGGATCCGCCTCTGAACCGCTTCGGGTGACCGGCAAGCGCCCCGGGATCCCCGCCTCAGTATAGGCGGGGTCAAGGGGGCACAATAAAAACGACATTTCCTTTCCGGGAAGCACCGGCCTCTGGCCGGGGAGCTTCCATAGCCCACCCTCAGGACCTAAGATATGTGCAGCCTTCTGATGACGGATTACGGGTATCCGGTCCACAGGCTGGTTCGGTTTTCTGAGAATCTGTTATAATTGTTTTTTAACTGTTCTTTTGAGACTTCATTCATGAAGGAGAAAGGAGTGGCACAGTGAGATCATTAATGGTTGGTGTTTTGTGCGTGTTGTTGGTGGCAGTCCACGGAATGGCACAGGACAGTGCCATTTTGAAAACCCAAGGAGACAAGGTCAGTTACAGTATGGGTCTGGACATCGGGCGAATGCTCAAGATGCAGGGCGTCGATGTGGACCTCGAACTTCTAACGAAAGGGTTGAAAGATGCCTATATCGGAAATCAGACACTTCTGACCGATGAAGAAATGCTCGAAGTCCTGAGCACCTTCAAAAAAGAATTCCTAACCAAACAGCAGGAATTGGCAAAACAACAGGGAGAGAAAAATAAAAAAGAGGGAGAGATCTTTCTCGAAACCAACAAGAAAAAGGAAGGGGTTCAAACCTTACCGAGCGGTCTGCAATACAAGGTGGTCAAAGCCGGGTCTGGTAAGAAACCCACGACAACCGATACCGTAACGGTTCACTACCGAGGGACCCTGATCGATGGGAAGGAGTTCGACAGTTCCTACCTACGGGGAAAACCAGCGACGTTCCCTGTGAATGCGGTTATACCTGGATGGACCGAAGCCTTGCCGCTCATGGAAGAAGGAGCGAAATGGGAGCTCTTTATCCCGTCCAACCTTGCCTACGGCGAAAGGGGTGCAGGTCGGGACATTGGTCCAAATGCGACCTTAATTTTTGAGGTGGAGTTGATTTCAATAGAACAGAAGAATTGAAGCTCCGCGCCCACAGGGCGGGGCTTCCGGGAGATGCAGATATCATTACAGGGTCGGCTTTGACTCCACTGCGGGAGTCCGTTACCGCCCTCCCCGCCCCTGCCTAGAGGCAGGAAGGCGGGGCATCGAGCCGACTTGCCCGTGAGCGGCCCGATCGATCTTCACTCTAGAAGTTTGCCGAAAAAGTCATTTCTCGCAGGCTGCTCAAAAATGCCCAGATGCAAGGCGCCCAAAACCCTGAGGAGTGAGGCGTACTTCTAGGTACGCCGCAACGACGAAGGATGACGGGAACGCCGCAGATGGGCTTTTTTCAGCAGCCTGCTGGAGGTTCCCAGCAGTTCCGAGCCTGGGAGATCTCATTCGGGGGTTGAAGGCTTCCTTCTCAGCAGTTGGGCGAGGGGCCGAAGCTCTACTCCTTGAGGGAGTTGCCACTGAAACGAATCCTCGGGAAGAGGGGTATTGACAGACGTTTCTCGCAATAGAATTTCGATCCGAGTCTTATGCTCTGCAACTTCGATTCGAATCCGGTTCGGAATATCGCTCGCTCCGGCCTTTTCCGTAACGATGCGGACCTCCGTCTTCTCGATGAAATCAGCAAATTGTGCAACTTCTCCTGCGTAGGCTCTATTGTTCATGGGAATAAAAAGGAAAAATTCTCCATCTCGGTAGAGCGCGTCAAACAGATCCATCGGCAATGGAAAAGGATGGTATCCATAGACTCGTAGTCTCTCCGGTTTTTGGTAGAATACGATTCCTTGCAGTCGATAATTAAGTTCCTCTCCTTTTCTCTCCGTGTCAATTCGAATCGAAGCCTTGGCCTGCAAGGTCTCGGCCGCAGAGAAAGCCTCCAGAACGGTTCCGATGGGGTTGATGACCAGAGGAGTTTCAAGAGGTGGGACCGTAACGATCTTCTTGGGACACCCCATGAGAAGAAGACTTGAGACTAACAGGGTCAAGACGAAGAGGGATAGTTTGCGAACCGTATTCAATTTATCATTATGATAAATCTGAAAGAGGTTGATGTTTCATCCAATATAGCACATTCGCGCACTCCCCGTCGAACGAAGGCGCTAGCAAATCTTCTGGGAAATGAATAGGGAGTCCATGCCAGTGAGAAGTTAGGGGATGGATCTGGGGATTGCTGAGTTTCCAGTCAACGATGTTAACGGGGCACGTTGAGCGTAACGAAGTTGAGAATTCAACGATGCTTGCTCGCGGTGCCCCGAATTCGGATTACTTTAGCAGTCAACCTGTCAGTGTGGCGAGGTAGGACGCACCAAGTTTCTCAACGTGATCTTTGATGTTCTGGAACTCGTCAAGATGCGCTTCCTCCTCCTTAAGAAGGTGCTCAAATAAACCCTTCGAAATCTGGTCTTTTTCCGAGGCACAGATCAGGGAGGCTTCGTTGTACATCTTAATGGCCTCAGTTTCGAGCCCCATATCGGTCTTCAGCATCTCGGCGATCTCCTGACCTTTCTTGGCCACACCGTCTGGCTTTGAGGTTGGCTCGCCGTTCAGGAAGAGGATCCGTTCCGCCAACTTCTCGGCATGCTTCATCTCAGCAATGCCTATCTCCTTCAGTTTTCCAGCCAGCTTGCCGAAATCACTGTCTTCCAGTTCGTAATGCTGTGCCATGTACTGAGTGATGGCGGTCAGCTCCCTTGCCCTTGCCTGATTTAGTAAATCGATAACTTTCTGACTCATAGGTTCTCCTTTCATTCGAAATATGACCACGGACGGTGGATTAGGATTAGAAAAATCGAACGTAACCCTTCAATATTCATTTTTTCTTTATAACATTACTATCTCTTGCAGTAAAGGGGGCGAAACACTGTATTCTTTGTTTATGCAGACAGTATTCTCAAGAAGAAAGACCCCGATAGGAGGGAATATCACCTAACCTTACCCGATGATGACGATTCCGAGGTACCCGTCCACGGTAACCTCGTCTCCTGTGTGGATGGAAGAGGTAGCGTTCGGAACACCAGTAACGCATGGCAGCCCGTATTCTCTGGCAATGATCGCGCCATGAATCAGCATTCCACCCCTTCGTTCCACGATCCCGTCACTGATGGGCACGACAAAGGTCATGTTGGGGTCAATGGCGTCGACCACCAGGATCTCACCCGATTTGAAATCAAAAAGGTCGGAGGGGTTCAGGATAACTCGTGCTTTTCCTCTCGCAATTCCCGGGCCAGCGGGTTGACCAAGAATCTGCCTGGCTTTCAGTCGGGGGACTGTTTCCGTTCTTTCCGTGGCTGGCTGTGGTTTCGGCACATGGGTCGGATTCTTCAGAGCTTCTATCACATCCGCCGTGTCCAGGGCGTCGGACGTTGACCTCCCCTGAATTCGAAGCCGACGGTGGCCCTCATCAATGGCTGCCTGCATCTGCCTTTCGATTCTACCAAGATAGATGTTGTCGTCGTCTCTCATACGATAGCTTGCTCGTCCGAGATCGAGAAGTTCGTTCGCAAACTCCCTCTGGTCCTTCTCAAAGTGAGAAAGAAACTTGCCCGTTAGGGTTTCGCCCTCTTTGGGCAGGACCTTTTCCTTTGCCGGCGGATGGTCTACCATCTCGAGCAGGAGCTTAACCATCGTCTCTTTTCCCCGGACACATTCGGCTCCACCTTTCAGCGAGCAAGAGAGATCTCCGAATGTTTCCGTGAAGGCGTCCAAAGCTCGGACGAATTGGATGTCCGAATCCAAAAACCCCTTTCTCAAACTCTCTGCGAGGGAAGGGTTGCTTCTCATGATGGAGGCCATCTCTTCGAGCTTCCGATTTCTCTCCAGGCTTGCCAGCTTTGTTGTTCCGAGAAGATCCATGAATTCGTAAGGGTCTGTGGGGCGGACGGTATCGTTATACAACTGCCCAAACAATCGCATGCCGTGAGCAAAGGGAATGAACTCGGCCCAATAAACGCCTACCCATCGTTCGTGAATTTTCACCCTTCGGTCGATCTCATCGGCCAATTGAGAGTCAGAAAGACCCCTGGAATCTTGTTTTGAAAGATGTTGTGCTTCCTCGATCATTGCGGGAATCAGTTCTCCTTCAATTTTTTCTCGTAACGCTTTGAGATTTTCAAAGCTCCGGCGCAACGTGAGGTACCAGGGGCGTTTGTCTTCAGGAGTTGTGGCTGTCGCTGTAGTGATGGGTCGAGACTGAAGGATGTAAAATTGACTCCCCTTCACAGTCCACTCCATGTCTTGGGGTGTCTCGAATTCCTTTTCGGTGGTTAAGGCAAACATGAAAACCCGAGAGATCTCATCTTTAGCCAATGGAGGGATCTTTGTCTTCTCGAAAGGTAAGATTTCCACTCGTGTCCCCTCAGGTCCTGGCACGACCCATTTCTCACGGAGGGCAGGGGTATGAGAAAGAATCTCGCCCGTCTCACGGCTGAGCAGCCACCGGTCGGGTTCGATGACGCCGTCCACCAATCCCGCATTCAAGCCATAGACAGCCTCCAGCATGGCCTGGGAATCATCATTCGGACTCTTTCCAAAGATGACTCCGGATTTTTCTCCTACAACGATCTCCTGAACGACCACAGCCATGGTGCTTCGAGAAACATCCAGTCCCAACTCCTGGCGGTAGAGAAGTGCCCCATCAGACCAAAGGGAGGCCCAGACCAGCTGAATGTGTTCCAGAATCGATTCGACACCCCGGACATTGACGTAAGATTCATGGAGACCCGCAAAAGAGGCTTTAGAGGAATCCTCCCCAGGGGCTGAGGATCTGACGACAACCGACTGGTTTTGGAATTGACCCTCCATGGCCTGTTTCAGCGACAACGTGAGATCGGCAGGCATCGGAGTATTGAGAAACATGTTTCGAATCCGAAGGGAGGCGTCCCACATTTCCTCCCAGCGCATTTCTTGAAAGCTCTTGCGATTCAGTTCCAAGAGGATACGCTCTCGCAATCCTGTGACCGTCGAGTAGTGGTTGTACGCATCCGTGGTGACACAGAGGGCGGGGGGGACACTCAGTCCGATACGGGTCATCACAGCAAGGGAAAAGGCTTTCCCTCCAACCCGGTCACGATGCTCTGTTTCGACCTGGGTGACAGGAATAGTGAGGTTCATCGTTTGATATGAAACTCCGTGACATTCTGGAATTGGCTGACGACATAATAGGTCTCTACTTCCAATGTCACCAGAGCACAGGTCGGAGAACTGACGAAATCGATGAGGTGCGGGTGCTTGGAGAGATAGAGTTTCAAGCACTGATCCTTCTCAGAGCCTGCGGCTTCTTTGACCTGACCCGTGGCTGTAACCGCGATAGCCTGGTGGAAGTCGCTTTCCTCATTGCTCCGGTTATCCATCACCATGGCTACCCGTGGATTTTTCATCATGTTTGCATACTTCCGAGTCGCCCGGGTGGTCGCAAAGAGAAGATGTTTCAGGTCCTCTGTGGCAGCAAAAGCAACCAGACTCCCGTAGGGTTGTCCCTCGCCCTGTGTTGCCAGCACAGCGAGTGATTGAGAAGAGAAGAGATCCCTGAGACGCTGTGCTAACTGTGATGGGTTCCTCAATGGCATTCTCCATGGAATGGAATCATACAGCTATTATAAAATGAATATTTTCATAAAATCCATTTGGTTCCTACATTGACAAGGAAGGGGCTGAAAGCTTATAGAAATAGAGTTGACCCTGTGTAACGGACCGAATATCACATGGACGAACCAAACATTCGATACCTCTTTGAGCCCCGTTCGATTGCCGTGATCGGGGCTTCTCAAGATCCAAGCAAAATCGGTTACATGATTGTGAGTAATATCCTGTCCGGAGGGTATCAGGGCAAGGTTTACCCTGTGAATCCCAGGGGAAGTGAGATTCTCGGTCTCCGGAGCTACAAGAAGATCACAGAGATCGGGGATTCGATCGATGTTGGATGTATCGTCGTTCCCGCTTCACATGTTTTCGATGCCGTCCGGGAATGTGCTCAAGAGAAGGTGAAGTTCGGTATCATCATCTCCTCAGGATTTTCGGAGATCGGTAACCGTGAGGAGGAAAACAAGATCGCTCAGTTTGCGCGGGAACATCACATGCGCATCTTGGGACCGAACATCTTTGGAGTGTTTTCGGCTCCCAGTTCACTCAATGCGACCTTTGGTCCAAGCAACATCAGGCCTGGAAACATCGCCATTATCACTCAGAGTGGAGCCCTTGGCATCGCCATGATCGGTAAGACCACGGTGGAGAACATCGGACTGTCGGCTATCATTTCGGTGGGCAACAAGTCCGACATCAATGAGACAGATCTTCTCGAATATCTCCTCCAACACGATGCCACCAAGGTGATCATGATCTATATCGAGGGGCTAAAAGAGGGCGATCGGTTCATCCAGGCCCTTCGAAAGACGACGAAGGAGAAACCGGTGGTGGTGGTCAAGGCCGGTCGATCCCAACGAGGGGCCATGGCCGCAGCCTCCCACACAGGCGCTTTGGCAGGGTCAGATGAAATCTTCGATTATTTAATGAGGCAAGCCCACGTGCTCAGGGCAGAGAGTCTCCAGGAAGCTCTTGAGTGGTGCAAGTTTCTTGCGAGGACTCCTCTTCCGGAGAAAGAAGATGCGGTGATCGTTACGAACGGAGGTGGCATCGGCGTGCTGGCCACGGATGCCTGTGAGAAATACGGAGTCAAATTGTATGACGACTACCAGACCCTGAAAGAGACATTCTCTGAGTTTATGCCGTATTTCGGGTCAGCGAAAAATCCCATCGACCTGACCGGACAGGCGACCTCTGAGCTCTACAGTGCTGCCTTCGGGGCGTCGCTCCGCAGCCCGAGAATTTACGGAATGATCTCCTTGTATTGTGAGACGGCCCT
>Ga0315282_10017738_pt1 | contig 10250 bp, 7 predicted proteins | sample YL17G07_20_MG_FD_203693 | JGI IMG/M metagenome (GOLD analysis project Ga0315282, IMG submission 203693) | Sediment microbial communities from Yellowstone Lake, YNP, Wyoming, USA - YL17G07_20 | ecosystem: Environmental > Aquatic > Freshwater > Lake > Sediment | place: USA: Wyoming | collected... | reverse complement strand
AATGATTTATCGAACAGAATCCCCGCTTATTTATTTCCTCTCGCTCAACTCTGTTTTCACCACCAACTCATCTTTACCCCGCAAAAGCTTGATTTTGACTTTTTTAGCCACCCCGCATTTTTCCACTAAATCCTGCAAAGTATTTTGCTTATCAATTCGCCGGCCATCAAATTCTAATAAAATATCATTTTCTTTAATACCCGCTCTATCCGCGGGTGAACCAGAAATAACCGCTTGATCTCCTGGAATTGGCTCTTTGACTACCCACGCGCCGCAATCCACTGCTAAATTATTTTTTTCTTGAATTGCTTTAGTTAAAGTAATATAGCGCACGCCAAGCGAGGCCTTGATAATTCGGCCATGTTTTTTAAGATCCGCTAAATCCTGTTTAGCCGCAGCCACTGGAATAGCAAAACCAATATTTTCCGCGCCCATTACTGTGGCCGAACTGATACCAATCACTTGACCAGCTAAATTAACCAAGGGTCCGCCGGAATTTCCCGGGTTAATTGCCGCGTCTGTTTGGATCAAACCTCGTAATTCTTCTGAATGACCGGCCAATCCCGCTTGAGCCGTGATATATCGCGACAAGCCAGAAATCACACCCATAGACACTGTATTAGTAAACTCGCCTAAGGCGTTGCCAATGGCAATTACGGTTTGGCCGAGTTGCAAATTAGATGAATCGCCCAATTCCACAGCCGGCAAATTTTCAGCTTCAATTTTTAAAATGGCAATATCGTTAATGGGATCCCGTGCCAAAACTTTCGCCGAATAATGCTTGTCATCATTAGTAATCACCGTATAATCAGCATCTTGTTCATAAACCACGTGCTTGTTAGTTAAAATAATACCGCTAGGGTCAACAATCGCACCACTACCACCGCCAATTTGCACTGTTTTAGATTGCGGATCTTTAACTTTAATCTCAAGCTGACTCGGGTCAATCGGGCCCCTGGCTTCAGGCGTTGCGTCTTCGGCTTTTAGTTTAGATTTATGCGCCATCAAATCAGGCATAGCTAGTGGCGGCATGCCGCCTTGAGGCATTCCGGGTATGCCCGGCATAGGCAGATTAAATGGAAATGGCATGCCAAAAAACTGCGGAGGCAGCATATATGGCTGCAATTTTGGCATATCTTTGGTAATGACAATGGTCACCACTGCTGGCGCTGCTTTTTTAACGGCGGCAATCACCGCTGATTCTTGCTGAAAATGAGACATATTTTTAGTTTTTAGTTTGTAGTTTGTAGTTTTTATAAAATTATTTTTCTTACTCGCCGAGAAACATCAAGGCAAATCTATTTTACCATAAAACCCGCCTCACACAATAGACCGTTAAAAAAAATTGAGATTTTCTGATGTTTATGATAAACTAAAACAATACGCAGATAGGAATAAACTAGTAATTTATAATTCGTAACCCGCAACTCGTAACTCGTTAACCAAGTAACTAAAAAATTTTATGGACCAAATGCAAAAAATTATTTCGTTGTGTAAACGCCGTGGGTTTGTTTTTCCTTCATCAGAAATTTATGGCGGATTTAGTGCTGTTTACGATTATGGCCCTTATGGTGTGGAATTAGCCAACAACATCAAAAATACTTGGTGGCGGATAATGGTCCAGCTTCGCGATGATATTGTCGGTTTAGATGCCGCGATTTTTATGCACCCAAAGGTTTGGCAAGCTTCTGGCCATGTGGCTGGCTTTGCCGATCCCTTGACTGAATGCAAAAACTGCCATAGCCGTTCTCGGGTTGATCATTTGTTAGAAGCTATTGATATTCAGGCAGACGAAAAAATGACCGAAAAACAAATTGCTGATTTATTTGAGAAAAACAAGAAACAAATTAAATGTCCCAATTGCGGCAAAAATGATTTCACAACAGTCAAAAAATTTAATTTATTAGTCAAATCTAACTTAGGCAATTTTACCGAAAATTGGAGCCGCGAGCCAGTATATTTGCGCGGTGAAACTTGCCAAGGAATTTATACGAATTACAAAAACGTAGTGGACTCCGCGCGCGTTAAAATCCCCTTTGGTATTGCTCAAATTGGCAAGGCCTTTCGCAACGAAATTACCGCCCGCCAATTTATTTTTCGCACCCGCGAATTTGAACAAATGGAAATGCAATACTTTTGTCATCCTAAACAAGAAATGAAAGAATATGAAAAATTGCGCGACGCTCGCTGGCAATACTATTTAGATCTAGGTATCAAAAAATCTAATCTTAAATGGCATCAGCACGAAAATTTAGTATTTTACGCCAAAGCGGCTTATGACATTGAATACAATTATCCATTTGGTTTTAGCGAGCTTGAGGGAGTGCACAGCCGCGGCAATTATGATTTAACGCAACATAGCCAATTTTCAGGCCAAGATTTATCATACGCCGATCCCGCGACTAATGAAAAATATATTCCCCATATTGTTGAATCGTCAGTTGGTGTAGGCCGCACTTTTTTAGCGGTCTTAACCGAGGCCTACACTGAAGAAAGGGTTAAGGACGAAGAGCGCCTGGTTTTAAAATTACCCGTGGCTCTCGCGCCAATCAAAATCGCGGTTTTCCCGTTGCTTAAAAATAAACCCGAACTAGTTAAAAAAGCACACGCCGTCTATGATGATTTAAAAACTTACTGGATGTGCGAATATGATGAGACGGGCTCCATTGGCCGCAGATACCGCCGCCAAGATGAAATTGGCACACCATTTTGCATTACTATAGATTTTGATTCTTTGGATGACGATACAGTGACTTTGCGCGATCGCGATACAATGGAACAAGAAAGGATTAAAATTAAAGAATTGACCGACATTCTCCAAGATAGATTGAAATAACAATGCCAATTGAATTACCTAAAAACTACGACTTTAAATCTCGCGAAGAATATTGGCGGGGTTTTTGGGAAAAAGAAAAAATTTATCAGTTTAAAAATTGTCGTTCCCACAAGAATAGTCTAGAGAGTGATAAAAACAAACCAAAGAATAACGTAAACAATTTAAAGAATGACAAACCAATCTTTTCTGTAGACACACCCCCGCCATATGTGTCTGCCAGCCACTTGCACGCGGGGCACATTATGAGCTATTCCCAAGCGGAATTTATTGTCCGATACAAAAGAATGCGGGGTTATCAAGTTTATTATCCTATGGGCTTTGATGATAACGGCCTGCCCACGGAACGCTTTGTGGAGCAAAAATATAAAATAGATAAATCAAAAATTTCCCGTTCTGAATTTATCAAACTCTGTTTAAAAGAAACTCAATTGGGTATTCAAACTTATAAAAATCTTTGGCGCTTGCTTGGTATTTCTGTTGACTGGACCAAAACTTACAGCACTATCAATGACCATTGCCAACGAATTAGCCAATGGTCATTTATTGATCTATACAAAAAAGGTAAAGTGGAGCAGCGCGAAGGCCCTATTTATTGGTGCCCCCATTGCCAAACTGCTTTAGCGCAAGCTGACTTGGAAGATAAAACTGAAAAAGGATTTTTAAATTATATTTCTTTTAGTGTCATTGCGAGGACCCCGCACCCCGCAACTTTTATTAAAAGTGCGGGGTGCGGGGGACGTGGCAATCCCGAACAAAATGACACCACAAAAATTACTATGAACATCAATGTCCCCCATCCCAACCTTCCACTCCGACGGCGTCTTAACGCCATCGGAGCCTTAGGCGGCCTGCGCGGGAGGAGGGAAACCGTTATTATTGCCACCACTCGGCCAGAGCTCCTAGGGGCTTGCGTAGCACTCTATTTTAACCCAAACGATAAAAAATACCAGCACCTAAAAAATAAACGAGCCCAGGTGCCACTATTCAATCAGGAAGTGCCTTTTATGACCGATGAGACAGTTGACCCCAATTTTGGCACTGGTTTAATGATGGTTTGTACTTGGGGCGACAAAGAAGATATTATTAAATGGCAAACGGACAAATTAGCTACGCGCTCGCTATTGGACACGACAGGCCATCTAACTGCTTTGGCTGGTAGCTATCAAGGTCTATCTATCGGACAAGCCAAAGAAATGATACTTCAAGATCTAAAGTCCCAAGGCCGACTTATTAAACAAGAACCCATAGAGCATACTTTTAATGTCCATGAGCGCTGTTCAACACCGGCTGAATTTATCAAAACCAAACAATGGTTTATTAAGTTGCTAGACGCGAAAAAAGAATTGTTGGCCCAAGGTAAAAAATTACACTGGCATCCCGAGCATATGTTTCAAAAATACGCTGACTGGGTAAATAATTTACAATGGGACTGGTGTATTTCCCGGCAACGCTACTATGGCGTGCCTTTCCCAATTTGGTATTGCGATAAATGCAACGAGGTTATTTTGTCTGATGTTAAAAATTTACCGGTTGACCCCATGGAGCAAGAACCGCCAATTAAACGATGCCCCAAATGCGGCGCTACAAAATTTAAACCAGAAACCGATGTAATGGACACATGGGCAACCTCATCAATGACGCCAATGATTATTAGAGAATTAGTCGCCCCCAAAGCTAAATTTTCACCCGCCACTTTGCGCCCTCAAGCTTTTGAAATTATTCGCACCTGGCTGTTTTATACGCTGGTTAAATCTTTTTATCACTTTAAACAAATTCCTTTTTCCGAAGTGATGATTTCTGGCCACGGATTAGACGCGCAAGGCCGTAAAATCTCTAAACGATTAGGCAACTATATTTTGCCGGAAAAAATTATTGATCAATATGGCGCTGACGCACTTCGTTATTGGGCCACTGGCGCTATGTTAGGCGAAAATTTAAGATACAACGAAGAAGAAATTAAAATGGGTCACAAAACTGTGACCAAAATTTTCAATGCCAGTAAATTTTGTTTAATGCATTTAGAAAATTTTGCCCCTAACGAAGACACGGCGAATCTGGAACCGGCTGATAACTGGGCTTTGCATTACCTTGGCCAAACCATTGCCAAAGCCACGCAATACTTTGAACAATACGAATATGCCAAAGCTAAAAATGTAATTGCTGATTTTTTCTGGCGTATCTTTTGTGATAATTATTTAGAATTTGTTAAATATCGCTTATATGGTGACGACCGAAAATCCGTTAACGCCGCTCGGCAAACTTTATTTGTTATTTTACTCAATATTATAAAGCTTTACGCCCCAATTCTGCCTTTTATCACCGAAGAAATTTATCAGCTATATTTCAAAGATTTTATCAAAACAAAAAGCATTCACCTGGCGTCTTGGCCTCAAGCGGAAAAATCGTGGGCGCAATCAGAAAAATTCTTGACCGAATTTGACAAGGCATTAAATTTAATTGATAATATCAGAAAATACAAATCAGCCAATAATTTATCCTTAGGCAAAGAATTAGATGAATTTAAAGCCGCGGATAAAATCCCGGCTCAATATTTAGATTTCGTTCAAAAAGTAACGAGAGTAAAAAAAATAAAATAGGAAGTCGTGCGAAAGCGCGACAAAGTTTCCGTGTCAGACTCTCGTCTGACCTCCGAACGCGGGAGTAGCACAATGGCAGTGCATTAGCCTTCCAAGCTAAGTATGCGGGTTCGATTCCCGTCTCCCGCTCCAGTTTTTTATAGTTCTTTTCCATTATTAAAAAGGGGTGATATAATGCCAAAAGTCAAAACAGTTTTTTTCTATTTGCCAAAGATTGCGATGACCGCCTGCGCTAAAAAAATCCCCAATGGATTTTTAAAATTAATCTTAACCATCGTTGGCCTAACTCTCTTTTCTCTGGCAATGATTGCTTCTTGGGCCAAATCTCTGAACGCCACTAAAGTACCTAGGCCACTTTCTCTATTATTAAATAAGGTCGCCAACATTGGCATTGATTATATTATTCTTATTAATATTCTCTTTGGCGCTTGGCTACGCGGCTTCCCGTCCGACTACAATAAAACTTTCTGGCGCTGTATTAACTTTAACTGGCCACTTAGAATAACCCAAGACGAAACACTAAACAAAAAACCATATTGGCCTAATTAAAAAAGCTGATGAGAATAATACATCAGCTTTTATTTTTCAACATCAATCAGATTGAAGTAATCTGTTCTTCTTTGTCTCAATAACAATTACGCTGATCTGTGCGAATGGTAAAAGCAATCCTAATAAAAAGACTGCTAAAACAATAAGAATCAGTGTGACCACAGAAACCTCAGTATTTGCCCCGACCCAGGCAAGAGTCAGCGGCCACCATCCAAAACACAACAAACAGGATACGACAAAGTTCACTGCTACCCATGACAACCACCAGATCCGAACCTTCCTAATGGTCAATGTCCCAAAAATAAACTTATAGTTAGTTGCCAACAGATGCACTGGTAGTATCATAAAAAAAGCAAAAATTACAATCGTCACCAGCCATAACATCGCACATTCTCCTTTGTAATTTTAAGAACAATCTTTTCTGTCCAAACGTGGATTCCCGCATTCGCGGGAATGACAAAAAGACGCCACTCACGTTTAAATTCATCAATAACAAAATAGCATATACTTTGATTTTTGTCAACAACAAAACCGCTCTTGTAAGCGGTCTTATTGTTTGGCACGCCCCGTTAGAGGTAAATTCTCTAACGGGGCAAAAAGCCAAAAAATTTCTGAAAATTTACTTTTTCACAGCCATTTTTAATGCCTTGCCTGACTTAAACTTAGGAACTTTGGTGGCCGCGATTTTAATCTTTTCACCAGTGCGTGGGTTAACGCCAAGTCGGGCCTTTCTTTTGCCAACTGAAAAAGTCCCAAAACCGGTTAGGGTAATACCTTGACCTTTTTTCAAAGCACTAGTAATATTTCCCAAAACTGATTTAACAGCCGCGGCTGCCATTGCCTTAGAACTATTAATGTCCTTAGCAACAGCTTCTACTAATTGTTCTTTAGTCATTGTAAATCACCTCCTTCTTTGAATTTTTTTTCATGACAATACCAAGTCATCCTGAGCGATAGCGAAGGATCTCACGGAAAAAGATTCTTCGTTTCACTCAGAATGACAGACGAAGCTTATCCCGCACTTCGCCACAAAACCTCCAGAATAACACCCTACTTTGCATATTCAATTACTCTAGTTTCTCTTACTAAAGTCACCTTAATTTCGCCCGGATATTTTAATTCTTCTTGAATTTTTTCAGCAATATCACGCGCTAATTTGCGCGAAGCCAAATCATCAATTTCTTCAGGCCGCACAAACACTCGCACTTCGCGGCCCGCTTGAATAGCGTAAGATTTTTCTACTCCGCCAAAAGAATTGGCCACCTTTTCTAATTCTTCCAATCGCTTGATATAGGCCTCCAAAGTATCTTTGCGCGCTCCGGGCCGAGACGCGGAAATCGCGTCGGCCACTCGAATAATCACTGCTTCAGGAGTTTTATCCACAAAATCATCATGGTGATAAGCCATGGCTTCAATAACTTTATCATCAACGCCAAACTTGGCTAAAATGGCTTTGCCAATCTCAATGTGCGAACCCTGAATCTGATGGTCAACCGCTTTGCCAATATCGTGCAGCAAGCCCGCCTTTTTGCACAAGGCCACATCCGCGCTTAATTCCGCGGCCAAAACCGAAGATAAATGGGCAACTTCCAAAGAATGCAATAAAACATTTTGACCATAGCTTGTTCGAAAACGCAACCGACCTAATAATCTTACCAATTTAGGATCCAAACCAGCCACGCCAACATCATAAATAGCCGTTTCGCCAGCTTCTTGAATTTTATCAGCCACTTCTTCACGCGCCAAAACCACTGCTTCTTCAATTCGCGCTGGTTGAATCCGACCATTAGTCATTAATTTTTCTAAAGCAATTTTAGCTACCTGCCGTCTAATTGGATCAAATGACGATAAAACCACAGCTCCGGGAGTATCATCCACGATTAATTCCACGCCAGTCAACCGTTCTAAGGCCTTAATATTACGACCTTCTTTACCAATAATACGGCCTTTTAATTCATCGGATGGCAAATCAACAGAAGTCGTGGTCAACTCAACAGCTTGCGAAGCCGCGTATTTTTGCATTGCCAAAGTAATTAATTCCTTGGACCGTTTTTCTAAGGTCTCACTTGCGTCTTGCTCCAATTTTTTTAAACGACTGACTAAATCAACTTTATGCTGTTGCTCGGCTATTGATAGTAATTCTGCTTTTGCCTGTTCCTCACTCAAACCAGCCACTTCCGCTAACTTCAACCGCGCCTCATTATTCAAAGCATCCACCTGCTCTCTAATTTGCTTAATACTCACTGTCTGCTGAACTAAATGCTGTCTTTGTTGATCCACAGTACTAGCCTGCCTTTCAACAATCTCCTCACGCCGACTAACACGCTTTTCAAAGTTAGCTAATTCAACCTGCCTTTGTTTTTCTTCTTTTTTGGCCTCTTCTAAGATTTTAACCGCTCGGCTACGGGCTTTTAAAATTGTTTCTTGGGATTCGCGTTTCGCGGTTTCAGTTAAACGACTTAATTTTTCTTCAATAGAATTAATCTGTTTTTTGGCAATCGTTCTACGAGCCAAATAGCCCAGGACAGAACCTATTGCCAAAGCAATCATCAGGCCCACCAAAATAATAATGTCTGACATAATAAATCATAGCTCTAAATAAACTTGCTGGCATATTCCAAGATGCCCCACGCAAATTGTCCAAATTTACTTAGTCTTTATAATCTGATCAATCAATCCATAAACTCTGGCTTCCTGACTTGTCATATAAAAATCGCGATCTGTATCTTTTTCTATTTGCTCAAAGGGCTGGCCAGTGTGTTTCGCTAAAATGTGATTTAATCGTTCTTTGACTTTCACAATGTGTTTAGCTGAAATTTCCACTTCTATTGCCTGGCCGCGCACGCCACCCATGACTTGGTGCAATAATATTTCAGCATTGGGCAAAGCAAAACGCTTACCTTTGGCTCCCGCGGTTAGCAATACCGCTCCCATTGAAGCGGCCAAGCCGATACAAATAGTGGACACATCTGGCTTAATATATTGCATAGTGTCATAAATAGCCAGCCCAGCGCTGACTGAACCGCCCGGAGAATTAAGATACAACTGGATATCTTTTTTGGGATCTTGGCTTTGTAAAAACAAAAACTGGGCGACCACGGTGTTGGCCACCAAATCAGTAATAGGACTTCCCAAAAAAATTATCCTCTCCTTAAGCAAACGCGAATAAATATCATACGCGCGCTCGCCTTCTTGTGATTTTTCAATGACTGTCGGAATAAGATTCATAAATTGATTAATGAATTTTAAATTCAACTAACTCTTCCCCCTGTGTCGGGGGGAATTCTGGATGGGGAGCTATAATACCCCCCTAATTTATGATTTTAAATCGTGGGCTTTTCCTAATAAAGTGAATACCTGACGATTTTCCATCAATCCTTCAGTATAAAGACGCAAGGCCTCTAAGTCAATGTTTTTCTTGGCCTGGTCTATACTTTCAAACTGACTTAAGAACTTGCTCATTTCTGCTTCCAGGTCTTTTTCGTCAATTTTAACTTTTTCCTGACGCGCGATTTGACGCAAGCATAAGCCAATTTTTACTCTCTGATTTGCTTGCTTAACAAACGACTCTTGAATCTGCGCTTCAGTCCTTTGTATCTTAACAAAATAATCTTTTAATTGCAAGCCCAGAGCCGTCAAATTTGATTCCAACTCCATCATCATTTTATCTTGTTCTCTTTTAATTAAAATTTCCGGTAATTCAACTTGGCTCAAGTCAGCTATCTTGTTGATGACCGCCATATGCCAGCGCTCATCTTCTTTCATTTTCTTTTCAGTCAAAATTCCTTGACGCAAATTTTTATTTAAATCGGCCATATCTTTAAATTTACCCAAAGACATCGCGAATTCGTCATTCATTTTTGGCAAAACAATTTTTTGCACTAAATTCATTTTAGCTCTAACCTTGGCCCTCTGGGTGGGTCTTTTTTTATCGGCATCTAATTTATCAGAGCCATTAACCCCATCAGCAGCCGGCAATTCCAAATCAAATTCTTTTGTTTCGCCTTCTTTCATACCTAACAATTCTTTATCTAGACCCGGCAATAAAGAATTTTCGCCCAAGATAATTACTTGATCTTTTAATTCGCCGGCCAATGGTTTTTTCTCGTCTTGCGGCGTTGCCTCATCTGCCCCAGGTTTAAGCAAAATTTCAGTATTTGGCATTTGGTCAACCCACAAATCCACTTTAACGCAATCGCCTTTTTGAGCTGGTTTGGCCAAAGTTACAAATTGCGCCCGTGATTTTCTTAAATAATTAATTGTTTCTT
>Ga0315282_10017737_pt1 | contig 10251 bp, 8 predicted proteins | sample YL17G07_20_MG_FD_203693 | JGI IMG/M metagenome (GOLD analysis project Ga0315282, IMG submission 203693) | Sediment microbial communities from Yellowstone Lake, YNP, Wyoming, USA - YL17G07_20 | ecosystem: Environmental > Aquatic > Freshwater > Lake > Sediment | place: USA: Wyoming | collected... | reverse complement strand
CTTCCCGCCAAGGAGATCGCCGAAGCCCTCGTTCCCAGCGGCAAGCGGGTAGAGTTCATCGAGATCCAGGATGTGGGGGGAACGAAGAAAACGATCGCCAAGGGGAGAAAGATTGTAAAGGAAATGCTGGCGGGGGCGGCGGCCCAACAGCGGGAGCCTATTCCTCTGAGTGAATTAATCATGGCCACCGAGTGCGGCGGCTCGGATTATACTTCCGGGCTGGCTTCCAACCCGGCGCTGGGTGCAGCCAGCGACCTTGTGGTGGAGGCGGGCGGGACCGTGATCCTCTCGGAGACCACGGAATTAATCGGGGCCGAGCATCTGCTGGCCAGGAGGGCGAGGACTCCGGAGATCGGAAAACAAGTTTTGGATTTGATCGCCTGGTGGGAGAAAGAAGCGATCGCCACAGGCCAGGATATCCGGGGAGCCAACCCGGCTCCCGGAAATATCGCCGGAGGGATTACCACCATCGAAGAGAAGTCTTTGGGATGCATTTACAAAGGCGGGACGACGGCCTTGGAGGAAGTGATCAAATATGCTTTCCCGCCCACGAAGAAAGGTCTGGTCCTGATGGATACGCCCGGCCACGACGTCGATCAAATCACCGGTATGATGGCGGGGGGAGCCCAGCTCGCCGTCTTTACCACAGGCCGGGGAACCCCCACGGGATCGCCCATCGCGCCCGTGATCAAAATCAGCGGCAATGCCGAGACTTGCCGCAAGATGAAAGATAACATCGATCTCGACGTCAGCCAGATCATCAAGGGGAAGGAAACGGTAAAGGAAGCCGGGAAACGGGTCTTCGAGGAAGTGATCGCCGTAGCCTCCGGGAAACTGGCCAAGGCCGAGAAACTGGGGCAGAGGGATTTTTGCATCTTTAAGATCGGCCTCAATTTTTGAGGGGGGCACCGAGGAATGCGGAGGGTGGTTTTCGCGGAATCTCAAATAAATTTTTCCAACCCAAAAGAAAAGGAGGGTAAACCATGAAGAGAGGAGTCATTGGTATCGTGGCTGTCCTGTTACTCGGCTGGGGGATTTCTTCGGTGGCGATTGCCGCTGAACCCTACCGGATCGGTGCATTGTTTCCATTTACGGGTTCCCTGGCCTTGCTCGGGAATGAGTCCTTCAATGGGGCGGTGATCGCCCAGGATATGGTCAACGAAAAAGGAGGGATCCAGGGGAAGAAGGTTGAGTGGGTGAAAGCCGACGGGGTCGATCCCAAGAAGGCCATAACCGAATGTGAGCGCCTCATCGCGGTAGAAAAGATTAAGCTTGTTTTCGGAACCTATTCCAGTTCTCTTTCCTTCGCGGCGAGTGAAATAGCCGAAAGAAACAAAGTGATTTACTGGGAGCAGGGGGCGATCGCGGACAATATTACCGCCCGGGGGTTCAAGTATCTGTTCCGGACCATCGCGCGGGCCGGTGATTTCGGAAATCTGGCGGTGAAGTTTACGAACGAGGTCGTGGCCCCGAAGTTGAAAATGGACCCCAAGAAGATAAAGGTAGGGATCATGTTCGAAGATTCCCTTTACGGGACCACCGTGGGGAATAGTGCCGCCAAGAAGGCCAAGGAGCTGGGGATGGATGTGGTGGCCGCTGAGAGCTACAGCCATAAGACCGTGGACCTTTCGTCCGTCGCCATGATCTTTAAGTCGAAGAGGCCGGATGTGATCATTGCCACCAGCTACATGGAAGACTCCATTTTGTTTTGGAGGCAGGCCAAAGAGATGGACCTCAATGTGAAAGCCTTTATCGGCACAGGAGCCGGCCACGGCATGCCCGAATGGGCCAAGACCTTCGGCAATGAAGCCAACTACATCTTTAACATCGATCCTCCGATCGGAATCAACCCCAGGGTGTTTAAAGGCAATACCCTGGAGGTCTTGAATGATTTCCGCGAGAGATTCAACAAGAAATTTACCCATTATCCGGCCACCCATGCCACCGCTGGCTTCATGGCCGCGCACCTTCTGTTTGAGGTGGTTCTGCCCAAAGCCGGCTCCCTCGACCCTGAGGCCGTACGCAAGGCGGCGCTGGCGGTTGACATCCCCGAAGGAGGAACCGTGTTTGGCTTCGGGGTGAAATTTGCTCCTCCCGATAATCCGGCCGCGGGGCAGAATTTAAGAGCCATTCCCGTTCTCATGCAATGGCAAGAACAAAAACCGTGGGTGGTTTATCCCGGGACTTTTGCGGTGCGAGAAGCTTTAATGCCCTTGCCCACCTGGGAAGAAAGAGCCAAGGGGATCACGAAGTTTATAAAATAGCGAGCGGATGAAAGATGGAAGCGGAAGGGAAGAGAGGGGCCCACCCTTTCTTCCCCAAGAATGATCTGAACTCATTCGTCCGGGGAAAAAAGAATGGACATTACCATCCTGCAGCTGATCATCAATGGCTTGCTTTTGGGGGGGATGTATGCCCTGATCAGCATCGGGCTCACTCTGATCTTCGGGGTCCTGGAGATCGTCAATTTTGCCCACGGCGAGTTCTTGATGCTCGCCATGTATGCCGCCTACTGGCTGTTCCAGCTCTATGGAATTGACCCCTATGTAAGCATGCTGATCATTCTTCCCCTTTTCTTCCTTGTCGGGATCGCGGTTCAGAGAGTCACCATCCAACCCATCCTCAATGCTCCTCCTTTGAATCAGATATTCATGACCGTTGGATTGTCCATGGTCCTGCAGAATGCGGCCCTTTTCATCTGGACGGCGGATTATCGGACCGTGAAAACCACGTATTCAGGTTTGACCCTGAAGACCGCCGGCTTATTGATCAGCTTCCCCCGCCTGGTGGCGTTCCTCTTGGCCATGGGACTCATCGCCGCCCTTTTAATCTTTCTCCAGAAGACGTATACCGGCAAAGCCATCCGCGCTCTGGCCCAGGAACGAAAAGCGGCCCTGCTGATGGGAATCGATGTCTACCGAACGTATCAGATCGCCTTCGGGATCGGGACCGCCTGCGTGGGCGCGGCGGGGGCGATGTTGATCCCGGTGTTTTTTGTATTTCCCTCCGTGGGCTCTCTCTTTGTTTTAATTGCTTTTGTCGTGGTCGTCCTGGGCGGATATAACAGCCTTACCGGCTCCCTGGTCGGCGGCCTCCTTATCGGGGTGGTGGAAGCTTTCAGCGGGTTTTTCATCTCTCCCCACCTAAAAGAAGCGATTTATTTTGTTATCTTTATCCTCATTCTCCTCTTCAAGCCAACGGGGCTTTTTGGCCGGGCATGAACCTGTAAAACAAAGGGTATAACCATGAGGTTGATTTCCAGGAATATCAGCGAAAACGTCCTTCACCCGAGAATCTATTTTCCTTTTTTCCTGGTGGTGCTGATGGCCGTGCTTCCCCTGGTCCCCCAGAATCCCTTCTATGAGGACATCATCGTCTCCAGTTTTTTCTACGGGGCCATGGCCCTGGCCTGGAATTTGGTGGGCGGTTTTGCCGGACAGATTTCCTTAGGGCATACGGCTTTTTTTGGGATCGGGGCCTATACCTCAACCCTTCTGTACCTCCATTACGGGTTGTCCCCCTGGCTGGGGATGCTGGCGGGGGCCGGCCTATCCGTGCTGGTGGCCATCGGCATTGGGATTCCCTGCTTCCGGTTGAAGAGCCATTTCTTTGCCTTGGCGACGATTGCTATCGGGGAAGTCCTTCGCTTTTTGGCTTCCTACTGGCGAGGTTTAACCCAGGGGGGGGTTGGTTTACTCATACCCTTCAAGCCGGGAATCGAAAACTTCATGTTTAAGAGTAAAGTTCCCTACGCCTATATTGCCCTATCCTTAATGTTGGTCATGCTGATCATTTGCTATGTTATCCGCAATTCCCGCTTCGGGTTTCACCTCATCAGCCTGCGGGAGGACCAGGATGCGGCGGAAAGCCTGGGCGTCAGAACCTCCCGCTCGAAACTGACCGCCTTGATCATCAGCGCCCTTTTTACCTCCATCACCGGCACCTTTTACGCCCAATATATTCTATTTATTGACCCCTTTACGGTTTTTTCATTGGGCATTTCTATCGAACTCGCACTTTTCGCCATTATCGGGGGGCTGGGAACTGTGACCGGACCCATTTTGGGGGCCTTCCTGCTGACCCCGCTGGACGTATTCCTCCGCGCCTGGCTTGGAGGGGTTTCAGCCGGCTTGAATTTCATCGTCTATGGATTGGTCTTGATGGTGGCGGTGAAGTATTTCCCGCTGGGAATTTCGGGCTGGGTGAGGAAGTGGTACGGCCCCTTTTTGCAGAAGCTTCCCGGCAGCCAGCGAGCGTTGAAAACAGAAGAGGCGATGGCTCCATCCATGGTTCCGGCAAAGGCTTTGGACCCCAGGAAAGACCGGGAAAAATCTCCTTTCTTCGAAGTAGGGTCCTTGAACAAACGTTTTGGAGGTTTGGTCGCTGTCCGCGATGTGAGTTTTCAGATGCAAAAAGGCGAAATTCTCGGCTTGATCGGGCCCAATGGGGCCGGAAAGACCACGATCTTCAATCTGGTCACGGGATTCATCCCTCCGGACTCGGGCCAGGTCGTATTTCAGGGCGAAACCATCACGGGCCTAAAGCCGCCGCACCAGATCTGCTTAAAGCACATCGGGAGAACCTTTCAGTTGGTGAAGCCCTTCAAAGATATGACGGCGTTAGAGAATGTGATGGTCGGATCATTTGCTCATCTTAAGAAGACCCATGAAGCCAGACGGGAAGCCATGGAGATATTGAATTTTATCGGCCTCGCGGGGCATCGGGATTCTCTGTCTTCCAGTTTAACCATTGCAAATCGGAAACGACTGGAATTGGGTAGAGCCCTGGCGACCCAGCCGGAGCTTTTATTGTTAGACGAGGTCGTGGCCGGGTTAAACCCGAAAGAAACGGAAGAGATCATCAAAGTCATTCAGGCGATTTCGCAACGGGGGATTACCCTATTCATGATCGCCCATGTCATGAAGGCGGTTATGACTCTATCCCACCGAGTCATGGTCCTGCATCACGGGGAAAAAATTGCCGAAGGCACCCCCTTGGAGATCTCCAAGGACCGACGGGTGATCGAAGCGTACCTGGGGGAGGAGTACCTTGCTTAAGCTCACCAATGTCAGCACCCATTACGGGGATGTTCAGGCCCTGCGGAATGTCTCTTTCGAAATCAAAGAAGGAGAGGTGGTCTCAATCATCGGGTCGAATGGGGCCGGAAAGAGTACGACCCTGAATACGATTTCCGGGGTTTTGCGGGCATCCTCCGGAACCATCGAATTCATAGGCCGGAGAACGGAAAATCTTTATCCCCACCAAATTGTCGATCAGGGGATCGTCCAAATTCCCGAAGGTCGGCTTCTTTTTCCGTACATGTCTGTGCTGGAGAATTTGGAGCTGGGGGCCTTTAATGGCCAGGCGAGAAAAGAAAAAGAAAAGAACCTGCAAGTTGTCTTTTCTCTCTTTCCCGTGCTGAAGGAGAGAATGAATCAATTGGCGGGAACATTGAGCGGAGGGGAACAGCAGATGGTGGCCATCGCCCGGGGACTCATGGGCAGCCCCAAGTTGCTCATGCTGGATGAACCTTCCCTGGGCCTCGCTCCGCTCTTGGTTCGGCAGGTCTTTGAAACCGTGAAGGCCATCAACTCCCAGGGAATCACGGTTTTGCTCGTGGAACAGAACGTTTTTCATGCTCTATCGACGTCCGCTCGCGGGTATGTTCTGGAAAACGGGAGTGTGGTCCTGGAGGGAGACGGGAAAGAACTCTTAAACAACCCCCAGGTGCGGGAAGCCTATTTGGGTATATAGTCTCAACGGTCTCAATTCGGGTATCAACGAATGGGTGATGCAAGATAGCCCACTTGCCGCGGCCTTTTACTCTGGATCCATTTGTTCCCCTTATCTTAACCGAGGTAACGACATAGGGGAGCGCCTGCAAGGGGTTTCCATCTTGCTTTGATATTGTCAAAAGTTTTATGAAAAACCGCTCTGGAACGTACAGAAAGACAAGGGAAACCCTCCCCCTTGAGGCTGGGCTTTACCCACACTGGACACAGGGGGTATTAAAATCTCTCGTGATAACATTAAATTATCCCCTCCCCCTTTGATGAGGGAGGGTGAGGGTGGGGGTGGACAAAATGGACTTCTTTCACCCTCCCCTTAATCCCCTCCCCTCAAGGGAGGGGAGAATAACAAGTTGAAAACTAATTGAATTTTTACAATCGCGTTATATGACATTGTAAAAGCCCACTGTCGCACCCCCTGTGTCCAGTGTGTGCCAAGATCAGCGCCAGGGGAGGGGAGGTATTCCTTTTTGCAAGTTCGTTATTTTTTTAGCTTTTCCACTTTCACGCTGAGCCCCTCGGCTTTGAGGATACGGATTTTCTCGCCCTCTTCGATGGTCTCATCGGTATAGGCATTCCAGAACTCGCCGTGGACGAAAACTTTGCCCTCGGGATCGAGGCGGGTCCTGGCAATCCCCGTCTCGCCCACCAGTCCCTCGGACCCCGTAGCCGGTTTGGCCATCTGCGCCTTGATGGCCATGGTCATGGCGAAGATGAAGAAGGCGGCGGTGACCGCGACGGTGGGGATGATAACGGTCAAGGAAGCACGCAGGAATGGGGCCGGGGATTCAAAGAGCATGATCGACCCGAGAGCCAGAGACACCACCCCCCCCACCGTGAGGAGGCCATAGCTGGCTACCTTGATCTCGGCGATAAAGAGAAAGATGCCCAGCAGGATCAGCAAGATGCCGGCATAATTGACCGGCAGCGTGCGGAAGGCAAAGAAGGCCAGAATCAGACAGATGCCCCCGATGACCCCGGGGAAGATGACCCCCGGATGGGCGAGCTCAAAGTATAAGCCCACCAGGCCAATCATCATCAGGATGTAAGCGAGATTCGGGTTGGAAAGGGCAGCCAGGAAGCGCTGGCGGAATCCCATCTCGATGAAATTGACCTTCGCTCCTTTGGTAGACAACTTGATAGCGCCCCAAGGCTTCTCTATAGTTTTACCATCGATCTTCTGCAAAAGGTCGTTGAGGTCCTTGGCGATGAGATCGATCACCTTAAGCTTTAAAGCCTCATTGGCGGGGATGGAGACGCTTTCTTTCACGAAGCGGACCGCCACCTGGACGTTTCTTTTCTTTTTTTCGGCAATCGACGTAACGTAGGCTACTGCGTCGTTGAGAACCTTTTCCGTCATCGTCCGGGACATCTGGCCTCCGCCCATGGCGACCGGATGGGCCGCTCCGATATTCGTTCCCGGGGCCATGGCCGCTATATCCGCAGCCACAGTGATGAGCGCGCCGGCCGAGGCCGCGCGGGCCCCGCTGGGTGCTACGTAAACCACAATGGGGATATCGGAGCTCATCATATCCTTGATGATATCCCTCATGGATAAATCAAGGCCTCCGGGGGTATCCATCTGGATGATCAGGCATTGGGCTTTGTTTCTGGCGGCCTCTTCGATGGACCGGGTGATGAATTCAGCAATGGCCGGCGAGATGACGTCGTTGACCTTGATGACGTCCACCTGCTTTTCCTGAGCTTTTTCCTGGGCGGTTGAAAAGTAAGGAAGGGATAGGAGAAGGATACCCAGAAAAATTAGACCAAGATACGAAAGCTTTTTATTCATCGGTACTCCTAGAAACCCGCTCGGTCATAGGCGCGGGAGATTTCAAAGTCGGTCATACTCTTTTTTGATCTTTTTCATGTCTTCCCACACTTCGCGTTTGCGGCTGGGGTTGCGCAGAAGATAAGCCGGGTGATAAGTGGGCATTAAAGGAATTCCCTGGTATTCGTGAAAATTTCCTCTCAGGGAGGAAATCTTCTCTTCAGTCTTGAGTAATGTTCGAGCCGCAAAAGCCCCCAGGGCGCAGATGAGCCTGGGGCGGATGACCTGAAGCTGTTTGATCAGAAATGGCTCACAGGAGGCGATTTCATCGGGCTCGGGGTTGCGATTCTCCGGCGGACGGCATTTGATGATGTTGGCGATATAAATTTCTTCCCGCCGGAGCTGAATGGCCTGAATAATCTTGTTGAGCAATTGCCCGGCCTGGCCGACGAAAGGCTCGCCCTGAAGGTCTTCGTCCCTTCCCGGGGCTTCGCCGATGAAGACCAGCTTGGCCTGCGGATTCCCTATGCCGAAGACGATCCGGGTCCGGTAGGGATGGAGCTTGCAGCGACGGCAGTCTCCCAGTTCCGAACGAACGGCCTCAAGGCTGGAAGGGGATGGAGAACGCCCCATCGCTGGCCCGGAGAGAGACTTTGCCCCGGGAAGCGAGGAGGCGCGGGGCCATCCTTCCAAGCCCAGGTTTCTTTCGTCTTCCAGGTGATGGCGCAAGCCGGTGACCATTTCCCGCAGCTCAGCGAGATAGGATTTTTGATCTGTGCATGGAGAAAGAGTATCCGATCTCATTGTTTCACTCACCTACGGATTTCTTCAACTGGGCTACGCGGTCGAGGATGCGGTCGGCCAGTTCCTCTTTGGTCATCAGGGGCAACTCCTCCACCTTCCGGGAGCGGTCGAGAAATTTAACGATGTTCGTGTCGACCTCGAAGCCGGCTCCGGGAAGGGTTACATCGTTAGCCACGATCAGGTCCAGGTTTTTTTCCTTCAGTTTGCTCCGGGCGTTCCGCAGGAGGTTCTCGGTTTCGGCGGCAAACCCGACCAGGATGCGGTGGTCCTTTTGTCTCCCCGCTTCGGCAAGGATGTCGGGGTTGCGCTCCAGCGCAAGCACCATCTCCGCCTGGGATTTCTTGATCTTACCCGCAGCCGCTTGCCGGGGACGATAATCCGAGACGGCTGCCGCCATCAGGAGAATCGAAGCATTTTTCAGGTTGGTGAGGACAGCCTCGCGCATTTGCGCCGTCGAACGTACACCGACGAATTTGACTTTTGGAGGCGGAGGAAGCGCCGTCGGCCCACTGATGAGGATAACCTCCGCACCCCGCCGGAGGGCAGCATGGGCCATCGCAAAGCCCATCTTACCGGAAGAGCGGTTCGTGATAAAACGCACCGGATCTATGGATTCTTCCGTAGGTCCGGCCGTGATCAGGACGGTTTCCCGGGCAAAGTCCTGGGGAGAGAGGATCGCGCGGATCTCTTCCACGATCGCTGAAACCTCAGCCAGACGTCCTTTCCCTTCATAGCCGCAAGCGAGTTCCCCGGACTCGGGATCGATAAAGTGGAAACCCCGGGAACGGAGCTTTTGGATGTTTTCCTGACAGCCCGAGTTCTCCCACATATGCACGTTCATGGCCGGAGCCAGGAGAACCGGGGCTTTGGTGGCCATGACAATGGTCGTGAGCATATCATCCGCGATGCCCCCGGCGATCTTTCCGATCATGTTGGCGGTGGCCGGGGCGATGACCAAAACCTCGGCTTTGTCCGCCAGGGCGATGTGGCCGATCTCGGATTCTTCGATCAGGCTGAAGAGCTCGGTGATCACCGGATTGCCGGATAAAGTCTGGAAGGTGAGGGGGGTAACAAAAGCCTGGGCGCTCTGGGTCATGACTACATGGACCTTCGCCCCAGCCCGGACCAGTTCACGCACGAGCTCGGCCGCCTTATAAGCGGCGATGCCCCCCGTAACGCCAAGAACAATATTTCGCTCTTTGAGCATCGTCATGAAAATCCCGAACGTAAGGCTAACGAGATTGGGTTCCCTTGATTACTGGGGAACCCTGTTCGATCAGCCCCACGCGCACGTCCGCTGCGGTGGAAAAAGTCTTCTCCGTAATCGTGATCACGCAAGTCCGCTCTTCTTTTAGGAAGACGAGTAGATACTGGCGGTATTTGAAGCTGCTGAGCAGGCTCCAACCGTCCTTCTGCATGTTGCTCTGAAAGAAGGCGCCCAAGGACGAAGGTTCCACCCGCCCAGAGAAGAAGAGAATACCCACTTTGGATCGGCCAGCGGCGAAGACTAAGGAATTTTTCTTATCCAGACTGAGCTCGGAGGGTATCAGAATATCATCGAAATCGTAATAGGAGGCCCGCGTCCCTTTATCAGAGACGGACGAAGTTGCTCCCTTTTGGGCCGTCATGCACCCGGGAAGCATCAGAGCAACTAGGAAAAGAATGATGCCCAGCCCTGAATTCCTTATTATTCTCATCGGCATTCCCCTCCTGAATTTAGTCAATATATACCAGCAAAAACTCCAAATGTCAAGGGACGAAGAGGATTTCTGGAATTCTGCCATAAGGATGGCGAGAAGGTGCCTGGGGCGCAGATGGCAGGGTTAAAAAAGGCGCTGGCGTGTTTCTTAAGGAAAAAGGAGCGGCCGGTCGTTTTCCTCGGGGGGT
>Ga0315282_10017736_pt1 | contig 10251 bp, 10 predicted proteins | sample YL17G07_20_MG_FD_203693 | JGI IMG/M metagenome (GOLD analysis project Ga0315282, IMG submission 203693) | Sediment microbial communities from Yellowstone Lake, YNP, Wyoming, USA - YL17G07_20 | ecosystem: Environmental > Aquatic > Freshwater > Lake > Sediment | place: USA: Wyoming | collected... | reverse complement strand
TTCACTTTATATCCCACATGGTTCAGATAAAACTCGCCAATAGCGTGCAGTCAAAATTATACACATCCTTCTTTATATCCCACATGGTTCAGATAAAACTTATCTCCTCCTATTATCATGATTCCTCCTTTAAATTCTTTATATCCCACATGGTTCAGATAAAACTCATAGATACACTAAGCGATGAGGAAACAATAGTTTACTTTATATCCCACATGGTTCAGATAAAACCAGAGCAAGTTGCAAATGAATCTACAGCCGTGAATTCCTTTATATCCCACATGGTTCAGATAAAACACATTCTTTTCATCTGTATTTGTTGAGGGTGGACTACTTTATATCCCACATGGTTCAGATAAAACCCAAAAATAATCATAAAATTTTCAAGGTAAAGTAAAACTCATCTACAGCACAGTTTATCAGTTTAATAAGATTTATACAACAATAGAATTTTGTGATAAAAAATTCGTTAAAAATGCGCTACTTGCATCAAACCGTTGATGAGTTTTTTCCATTTATAAAATAATATCCTTCAACTCATTATAGATAAATTACTTATTGCAGAAAAATTGCAAGACTGTCTTCGCTGCAATCATAAAAAATTGTCGGTAATTTCTTTCTCCATCCCAAGGACAGTTTTTTTATAATTTAATCTGTTCTCAAGTCGATAAAAATAAATTGAGTCTTTTTCTAAATCAATTGCTGCAGTTAACTCAATCTTACACTTTTCAAGTTTGCCTTCTGTAGTGTCACCCTCAAAAACGGAATTTTGTACCCATTGGAAGTATTTTTTTAATATCTTTCTTGCTTTGTTAACTCTCTCTTCCTCAATATCATATACTACGATTAAGTAAGGCATAATTACCACCATGCTTTAAATGGAATATATGTTTCGTCGCCTAAAAAATGCTTAATCAATTTGTAGCATTCAAGCCTGATTAAAAGTTTATATGAAACGTTTCTTTTTAATTTTCTATGCTTGATTGTAGTATTTAATTTTTGGTCAATTTCCTTGATGAACTTTTTCCTTCCTCTCTCAGTTAAGTAGCAGAAATTTAAATCTTCTTCGAAGTCTTCTGTGCTTAACATGTTATTATTCACGAGCTTAAAGATAACAGGGTCGACAATAAGAGGTTTGAAGATTTCGGCAATGTCAAGACTTAAGGAATATCTCTTTTCTCCAGGCTCATGTAGATAACTGATAGTTGGGTTAAGCTGTGTAAGATAAATTTGCGTCAGAACGGTTGAGTATATTAGTGAATTTCCAAAAGATATTAATGCATTTATTGGATTAGTCGGCGGTCTTTTTTCTCTTTTATCGAATGCAAATTTGCTGTTCAGGATAAAGTTAAATGACTGATAGTAGGCATTTCTTGCCCTTCCCTCGCAGCCCATGAGTTCGCTAACTGACTTTGTTTTGTATGCGTCAGACATTTCTGTTTGGATTGCATTTCTGAAACCTTCCGTACCTTGATACTCTCGTAAATTTCTTTGCATGTGATGAACAGCCCCTTCAATAAATGAAATTGCAATATTTTGCCTTTTGGTTGAATCAAGATAGAATTCAACCTGTTTTACAGTCAAGTTTCCTGATAGATTTCTTTCCCGCGGCATAAAACTTCCTGAATAAAAGCCATAATAGTTATAAAAATGGACTGTTTTATTCTGCTGAGCTAAAAAGTTTAAAAGCTTGCTATTTAAATCAATCTCGCTAAAGACATGCAATGATTCAATGTCCTCAATTGGTATAGCCCTTTTCTCGGCGCTTTCGGTTTCAATGTAAAGCGTGTTTTCTTTTCTCGATAGCCGTCCACTTGAAAAAATATAGTATGGTCTACTCATAATTTAACTCCAACAGAACTCATAATAAGCACACCTAGCACAAAAAGGTTTCTTTTCTACCTCTGGTGGACGGTTAAGATCTAAAATTCTCTTTACTTCTTTTAAGTCATCCTCTACCTCTTTCTCGAGCTTTTCTGTCAAGATAACCTCTTCTCTTTTCCTCATCTTGGGATAATTTAGCACACCTTTCTTATAGATGCCAAGTTTCTTCAAATAGTAAAGATAGTATAATATTTGCGCTTTATCAGCTTCTTTTAGCTTGTTCGAATATTTGATTTCTCTTATTGCATCTTTATCCAACAAATCGATTTGGATGATGTTATCTATTAGAATATTCCTCTTTTCTTCTTTTGGATAGGAATATTTTCCGAGCAAAGAACCTAATAAAACTTTGTCAGATGTACTTTCCATGCCAATGCCTCTGTCAAAAAGCCACAATTTCCTCTTGCATACATGAAGATAATTAATTTTTATTCCAGTCGTTTTTAATTTATTAAAGCTATTTTCCTCTTCCATTTAGATTACATTAGAGAAATCATCAAGCTCTGGCTCATCAAACGTTAATCCTAATTTGCAGTCGTAATTTGCCTTCAGGATATAAATCCCGGTTTGTCCTTTGATTTGTTCGAGCATGCTTGCTTTTAATTTGTATGTAGGAACGCTAACGGTAAAATTGTTTAACACGTTCATTTCTTTCATCCTTTCTAATAGAGGAAGTTTCTTGTTGTTTATCGCCAAGATGGCTTTATCAATTGTCTCTCGGCTTTCAAGATAGACACCCTCTGGAATTACTGCAACATTCGCAATATTCCTGAACAGTCTCTGAGCCTCGCCTTTTTTATCCACTTCAAATCCATTATCAAGTAAATCATATGCATACTTAAACTTTTTGTAATAGTTTGTAGATTTAATTTTGTTAGTATCATAAACGCTGTTCATTATTTTTTGTTTTAACTCTTCCGTTAATATTTCGCCATCGTAATTTCTTAAAGCTTCTTCAGTAAAGCCGACGATTTCTTTATCGTATATTGCGAAATTGTCTGATGGGTCAAGACCAGCAATTATTACATTAGGAGAGCTTGAATTGTTTATTGTTCTTCCGCTGCCTCTATATACTCTTCCCATTCGCTGTATCAAAGAATCGAGGGCAGCAATCTCCGTAAACAGCATGTCATAATCAATGTCTAGAGATGCTTCAACTATTTGAGTTGTTATCCAGATAATTGGCTGGCCGTTAATACAGTCTGATTGTATTTCGCTTTCCTTTTTTCTTCTGTCTCTTTGGATAAACTCAGAATGCAAAAGTTTAACATTTCCAAACTGTTGAAGTTTTTTGAACATATCCTGGGATTTTTTGACAGTATTAACGATTACGAGAATCTTTTTGCCGTCGCTGTAAGAGTTTTCAATTTGTGAGAGCAAGCCATTAATATCTGAATCTTTAACAACGATCTTGTGCTTCTTCTCTGTATTAAAAACAGGGGCAAGAAGTTCAGAGCAGCCGCTCAATTGTTTCGCAATAAATGGATGAATTGTTGCGCTCATTACGCAGAATCTACCACCAAGAGTTGAGGTTTCTTGCAAGGCCTTGATTATCATAGCAAGTATCTCGGGTGAATAGCTTTGCGGTTCATCTACAACCACTTTGGAATACATCAAAGTACCATATATTTTTTCGTAGCCATGCCATTTGAAAACGGATGTAAATAACTGATCTGCCGTGGTGATGGTGATTGGCATTGATAACTGCCTCGATAGATTAGTCCTGGAAACAGTATCCTCAATCATTAAATTATCCTTTACGGTATCAAAATTGTTCGAAAGTGAATTTAAACTATAAAAAAGGCTGTCGCTGTGCAAAAGTCCAATGTTTTTATCTCCAAAAATTTTAGCAAATCTATCGTACATAGCATTCACCGAGACTCTTATTGGCAGCGTGTATAATGCCTTTTGCTTCCCTATCCAGTTTATAGCGAATTCTGTTTTACCCATCCCAGTAGACGCTACGAGCAATACGCTTTTATCAAGATACTCTTTTGCAGATTCTTGGAAGTCTTTCAATGTACCTTTTTTCTCAGTATTAATATAAAAAATAAGTTTCTCTGAAGGATTTTCAATCCTATCGATTTCTACGGGAAGATGTGCTGATGCAGAGTGGTCTAATCTGTGTAGCATTCCTTTTAAAAAAATGAACTCTTTATCTCTTTTGATTTGCTCGTAAACATTGGAGTAGGTGTCAAGAAGAGAGAAATAATTATCAGATAAAGTAAGTTTTAATTCTACATCTAATTTTTTCTCGACCCACTGAAGCTCGTTTAGTTTCATTGACAAGTCTTTTTGTATAATTTCTTTCAAATACTCTTCATCGAAGTCGATTGCCCTGTAGTGGTGGTAAGCAATCGCGTAAAGGAGCATCAAGTAGCTATTGTTATCTAACCCAAGTGATTTTTGAGTAGGTAAAAATGCAACAGAAAGAAAATTGTGCGGTATTTCCTTTTTAAACTCGGGAGGAATATCAATCTTTTCTCCTAAAAACTTCTGTATTTTTAATTGGAAGGCTGACGATGCCTTGCCAAGATCGTGGAACACACAGGCTAACCTCAGCAATTCCCAAAAGTTGTCTACTAGCCTTATCCTCGTGATTTCTGTCTCGTACTCATTTCTGAGAACGACGTACCCATCGAGCAAATCGTTGGTATGCTGTTCTAATGTTTCCCCAGTATATTTGTCATTTTCTTTAAAGGCTTTAGCATAAAGCATATTTTTCCTATATAAGGTCTATTATTCTTCCGTTATGCTCGTCAAAAAGGAACTTGCCTTGAATGATATCGCCGTTATCAGCATAAACCACATCTACTTTTTCAAAGTATCTCAGATTTGAAAGAATCTCATACTTGTTGTTCATTCTGTAATGTATTCCCTTAATGTTAGAGCCCTCGGCCGTTTCCTTTTTTAAATAAACTCCATAGCGCAAAGTGTGACGGTTGCTTACGCTAAACTCAACCTCGCTTGGCTCTATAAAATCTATAAAGTCAATCCGAGCCAAATCTTCATGTCTGCCAATGCTTGGAAAAGCATTTGCAAAAATGTTGCTTTTAAATTTTTCAAGTGCTTCGATTTGTTCTGAATACAAGTAAATGACAAGGTTAATGTCAAATACATTTGCAACAAACGTTGGAGAGTGTGAAAGGGATTTATTCAGCCAATCCAACATCAGTTGCTTTTTCTCTTTTCTTACCCTGTCAAATTTTATAAGCGTTTGCATGTCGTATATTATTGAGGAAGAATCCCCTTGGATGCTCATTGATAATGGAATATATTCATGAGCATCTATCACGCTATGAAACCACCCTTTTACGGTAGACAGCGGAGGTAGGGGGTAAGTATCCCAAAAATTATAGCTCATTGGCTTTCTGTAATTAGCAAAAAGCTGGTATGCTTCAATCTTTAATATCTTCATTTCTCACATATTATTTCTCAAAAAACTCTGATACTTTAATTTTTAGATTCTCAAAAAATGAGTTGATGTCCGTAACATTTTTGCTCAATTTGCTAAATTGCTCCTCATTCAACCAGAACCCTTTTATGTAGCCGATGTAAGTAGAATCACGGACGAGCTTTCCGTCAAAACTGACATCAAGTTGAGAATTCAACATTTCAACATCAGCAGTATATTTTCTTGCCTCTCTATCATACTCTACGGTTGTTTTATTTAAGAAGAACGGGTTTTTTATGTTGTACAGCCCACCGATGGCAAAAAGAGGACTTAAGCTTTCGGTTCTTCCTTTTATATCTCTGTTTAATACTTTTAGAACTTCAAGTAATTGATTTACCCGCTTTGTTTTTTCTTCCGGAGGCAGGTCAATTGAACCATTTTCGTCTTTGCCAATTCTATCTAAATCAATGGTTAATGTGTAAGAGTATAAGGAATGATGCTGCTCAAACTGGAAAGGGTTCGGATCTGTTTTTGCTCTGTCTGCAAAGTTCTTGTTTGTTCCGAACTCAATATCTCCTCGCATGGGTTCAAGCGAAACTGCAGGGCTAATCCTTACAACAGCTGAACGTGAAACTGAATTTTGTCCTTTTGTAGTTTTCATGTAGCCAAATAAATCCATTTCGACATAGTCTTTAATGTTAGCCTCTGGCTTGAATTGAACAACTTGAGTCTCTTTTGTCAGGGGGTCTTCTTTGCTGTCAATGGAAAAATTTTCTTTGAGCATTCGGTATATGTCGTACCGAATTGCTTGTCTTGAACCATAGGAGTAAACTTCTCCGCCTTTCGTAAGTTTTTTTAACTCTGAAATGTTTCCAACGCCTTCTCCGTAGTTTAAGCTCATCGCTTCAAAAATTGCTGTGTAAGTTAATCCTTTACTCATTTTCTTTTTCCTCCTTTTTTTTGCCTAAAAATCCATTTAAAAAACCATAACCTATTGGGTAAAAATACTCTTTGTCAGAAAGCATCTTTATCATGCCAGCAGGCACTTCCATGCTATATGCCATAAAAGTCCTCATTACAATATCCATAAAGTCATTTACATCGCCAGCCTTGAGAGCGTTGAGCAGTTTGTATGCAATAGATGGTATTTTGTTTTCTGCTCTCCTGGTTTTCATAGTGTTTGAAAGTTCCTCACCCCGATAATACATCTGCCAGATTTCTTTTTCGTCCAAATTCATATTGTGCCTCCTCTCGTTTATAACATACTTTAAAAAATTAAAGATTAAAATATTCAAGATTTGTAGGTGGTAAGAATTAAAAAACTTCTCATAAAGACGGGACTTGCCCTCCTCGCTTAAACTTATGTGTTCTAGTTGATGGAGATATGTGTAGTCAAGGCTATTCCCCAAGACTTTGTCTATAGTTTCAGTGAGGATATAATTTTGCTTGTCTTTTATTTTGTATGAAGTCCTTGCAAGGACCCTCAAATTGTAAGCACTATCTTTTACAAATTTCGCTTTTTCTCTTGAAACATTAAAGGAATAAACCTTGGGAAAGTTGTCATCGTTTAGGTTTAATTCAATCACAGCTATATTCTCGAGGGCAAATTCTGCCTTTTCTTTCTGAGATTCGAGAAACAGTTCCGTAAAGAAATCAACTATAAAGTTAACATCCTTGTCTTTCGTCTGCACTTTGTTTAATAATTTGTTTGCTTTGTATAAATCTGTTATCGAAGAATCTCTGTTTACGAAAAAAAAGGTCTTATCGTTATTTTTAACAGATGAAGTTAATGCTGCAAAGCTGCAGAAGTAAATAAGCTCGCATATTTCACAAAGAGGACGCTCTATATTAAATTCCCATGCAAAGTTAATAGCATTCTTATTAAGCCCAAAAAACGGAGAAATGCCTGTGTCAAAGGTAGTGTCTTTTTTTGCTTTTCTGCCACAATTAACGCATAGAAGCTCTTTTTCATAGTCAATTTTATTTTCGAGTATCGGTTTTTCAAAATCTTCATAGAATTTCTTAAATCTGTCACTATTTATAGTAAGGTTTAGAAAGCTCTTCTGCCCATATATGTTTCTTAGATAAATTTGAACATCTGACTCGAATATTTCTTGATATTCACTTTTCATAATTCCAACTGCAAATTCAAGGACTCCTTTTACTTCCTTATACGGGTCTTTTTTAACTTCCTCTTTGCTCGGAAGTTCGATGCTATTTTTAAGGAATGTAAAACCGCTAAGTATTTTTTTAAACCTGTCAAACAAAACCAAGGGTAACTCGGTCGTTGCGCCTTTTTTGTTAATCCTGTATTTTCTTTCAAGGTAAGGTATTTCGTTAACATCGTTAAGTTTGTTGAGGTCTTCTAAATACTCTTGCAACTGGCTCAAAACCCTATCGTACCTACCATATTGTTTAAAAGCAGTGTCAAAATACTTTTGCGAGAAACCCTGTAAAACAGACCTGTCGAATTCAACATAATTCTCTCCAATTTCAATGATATTCTGGGTTTCAATGTCATCGCCAGTCATGATTCTTAAGAAGCCCACAATGCCTGCGTTGTAAAGCCAATCAGAGAGGTATACTTTTTCCTTCATGCTATTACCTCTACCATTCCGAAGCCTTGTCCTGTTCGTAAACCAATGCCCATTTGATAGAGAGCTTTTAGGTCTCGCGGATCACCAGCAATCTTAAAAATACCTTCAAAAGTAGTAAAAGTCATGTAAGGTTTGCCTGTTTGTTCTCTGAAGTCCCTTAAAGTGTGTTTTACTACTTGTTTCTTTATCTTTATAGGGGTGAATACTAATTCTTTGTACAAGCTACTTCCACGAATATCTTTTAGGATTCTATCGTGAATTGCATTAAAATTCGCATTAAATTCAATATCTGCAGGCAAAATAGGTTTGTTGTCAATAGTTTCGATAAGAATTGGGGACATTGTTTTGTATATAACCTCTGAGTCGTTGATTCTCTTTTCGTTTAACATAAAGATTTTGTTAATCTTCAAAATTAAATTCTCGTTAAACTGAAAGTTCCCCAACTTTAAGAGACCATTGTAGAGGTTTAGAATAAATTCAGGGCTATATGAACTAACATACATAGACAATGTTTCGCTTTTTTTAAAGGCAAATACTAAATCCTCCACTTCAAAGCTTTCGTCAATCTTGAACTTTTCTTTCTTACAGATGAATTCTTCCGGCAGTAAAACACTGAAAGAGAAAGGTTTTGCAACTTTCAAATGCATCTTCTTATCTGGATAGATAGAATTTTCATAATTTACATCAGCTTCTTTTAAAGCGCTAATTATCAAATCCATAAACCTTTGTCTATATATAATGGGCAATTTCCCTCCAGAAACATCAAATATAGCCTTTATTCGCATTCCAAAACCCTCCCTTGTTCTAAAAAATAATCTACACATATTATAAGTTATTTATCCTCTTGAAAAAATTTCAAATTTCATCTTTATGCATCATTTTCTTACTCTTTGGCAAGCTTGACAATAGCTTTGCGAAAGAGTTTTTTGATTGGCACATTAGACTTGAGGATTATACATTCGTAAGGCAAAACAATTTCTTAATTCGTTTCGGTTTGCTTGCACTTTTCCGTGTTGCCTCACGTAATTTTCTTACTCCTTTCTAATCGCTGTTTTTGCGATTCTACGAAATATTATTTGGTTGCCTCTGTTTTGCATTTTTTATGTAAATGTTGATAAAGAGTGATCCGAGTTTATTCAGATTTGTGGACATAAAGACTTCCTTAATTATTTTCCAGTCACCAAAGCTTCTTCTATTTTCTCTGTATAGACAATTTTTCTTTTCCGTCGTTTTGTTGCATCACGAGCCAGTAAAAATGCTTTCCCCTCTCTTCCTTTTGCTTTCTTCTTTCATTCTCAGCACAAACTTTAAAGGGAAGTTGCCTTCTGTTACCCTCCGAGCCCTCGGCACCATCTTCCGACATAATCAGTAAATGCAATAATCCTGGATTTTGAAAGGTTTTAAGCATATGTTAATAGATGTGTTTAAGGTCGAGAAGAGGGAATCACAGCTCAGAAAGGTAAAAGTTGATTTAATTTCTTTAAATACATTGAAATTAGGTTTTCATCTGGTGCAAGTGGGCACAAAATAGCACTGCAGCCTTCGTACTTAGGACAAGTTTCTATTGTCATTATTCTCACCTCATATAGTTATAGAAATATATTAAAAAATGAAACCGTTATTTATCATCGAGTTTTATTTTACATATCTTTTATATTTCCACGAAAAATCCATAACAATAGAGTTTTTATAAAATATAATTGCATTTATTTATATTTTAAAAACACTTGCAAAATATAACTTTTTAAATATAATTTTTATAGGAGGTGAAAGTTGGAGATTGTTGGAATATGTGTGGGGAATTACAAATTACTCAATGGATTGAGTAATTTGTTGACAGGACATATCAGAAATGTTATCATAAATATGCTATGAAAGAATATATTAGAAAATATTTATTTAATACATTGTGGAAGGGATTGAGAGGTAAACCGAGATTAATTCAGGTTATTGTTGGTCCGAGGCAGGTAGGTAAAACAACTCTTGCCTTACAAGTATATGGTAGATGGACTGGTCCAAAACTTTATAAAACTGCGGATTTACCAAATATTCCTACAGTTGATTGGGTCATAGCTCAATGGGAGGAAGCAAGAGAAAAGTCTCAAAAAAGAAGGAGAGAAACACTTTTAGTGCTTGATGAAATTCAAAAAATTCCACGCTGGAGCGAAGCGGTAAAAAAAATGTTTGACGAAGACAAAAGATTAAACCGATCGATCCGTGTTGTACTTTTGGGGTCATCTTCACTTCTAATGCAAAAAGGATTAACAGAAAGTCTTGCTGGCAGGTTTGAAATTCACAGGCACAACCACTGGTCATTTTCTGAATGTAAAGAATATTTCAATCTCAAACTTGAAGAATACCTTTATTTTGGGGGTT
>Ga0315282_10017735_pt1 | contig 10251 bp, 9 predicted proteins | sample YL17G07_20_MG_FD_203693 | JGI IMG/M metagenome (GOLD analysis project Ga0315282, IMG submission 203693) | Sediment microbial communities from Yellowstone Lake, YNP, Wyoming, USA - YL17G07_20 | ecosystem: Environmental > Aquatic > Freshwater > Lake > Sediment | place: USA: Wyoming | collected... | reverse complement strand
GTTTTCATTTGGTTCAAAATCATTGTAATGCCCATTGAAAATAAGATCAATCCTAAAACAGTGCTTGCAACAATCCATATCCAAATTGCCATTCCTTTCATATCTGAACGACCTCTATTCTCCTGTCCGAACCTGAGTAGGAAATTTTTATTTTACCTTCCTTGTCTTGAACATCCCAAATCAGTTTATCTTGTTCTGGATAGTCCGGAGATTTACAACTGCTGCAATCGTCAGGATCGCATCTGTCGTTCGGAATCAATTTGCAATCCAGATGTTTTGTCACATCGTATTCTTTCACAATTTCCGTGGAGTTCATATCTATAATTCTGCAGACGTCGGAATTTGGGTTCAGTCCTTCCCTGTTGTCTCTCCAGCACTCTTGAATATATGTTGTGATTTTTTTCGCGACATCGTCCTTATTCCCACTGATGCTTATTTCCTCGGACTTTTTGAATTGGCCGAAGAACTGGAACAACATGCCAAACAAAAGAAGCGCAACCACTATCGCGATAACTATGTAAAAAAACTGTGGTACAGATTCAAGTATTCCTTTCATCTACTCCACTTTTGGTACAAATTTGGATAGCTCTGTGGTTTTGGCCTGAATTTCAATAGAATCAAAAGTGCAACCACTGAAATAGCTGCTATTGATATGGAAACATACAACCAAGTGCCAGTTATCTTTTTTGATGTGGTTGTAGTAGTTGTTTTGGTGGTCAGACAATCTTGTGGGCATGTGGATGAATTTTCACCGAGACTGGGCTCGCACTTAAAATTGTAATTACATTTTTCTTGCGGTTCCGGTATGTTTGAAACATAAACCCAAGCCGAATTGGATTCGTATTTTTCAGAACCGATAGTTAGGACTGCTGGAAAGAGTGTTACATTAAGATGACCCTCTGGTGATAATGGTGCACCATCAAGTTTTAATCTATAAGAAAAATTTTTACTTTCGCCTGCATTTAGGCTTATGTTCCAAGAGACCGCTGGTGTGAAGGAGGATTCATCTATTTCTTTATCTAGGACTTCGGCATACCTAGGAAAACCATCGACCAATAAACCTTCTATTTGCTCATTTCCATTATTTACAATTTCTATATTCACTCCGACCGCTTCTCCAGATTTATATTTGATAGAATTTGTGGACAATTTTTTACTTATAGAAATATCAGCTCCGAAAGCGATTGGTAGTAATTCTAAAAATAAAATTAAAAAAATTATGTATGCTGCTTTCATTTATATCAACTCCTAACAAATCCCTCTAATATCATTTGGACATCCATCTGAATAATAATCATTATCTAACATACACATATTTGTGGAAGCGCATGCACAATATCCGCAACTGCTCCAATCGGCAGCTCTGAATAACCTTTGGCAACATGTATAATCTAAAATCCACCAGTCGCCATTATCAGATTTGTAAATTGTTACGGCATGACCACCACCACGAGCCATCATACCAAGATTATAAACTCTTTCTTTTGGAATTCCTAAAGTTCTAAGTAATGATGTACCTACTGCTGCCCAATGATTGCATACACCATAATAATTACTTCCGTCAAGAAGCCCACTTACCGTAGTGCTACTTCCTGTACATGCTTGAACAGTTGGATCATATCTTCTGTTATTGTAATTTAAAGAATAACTCTGCCTCCATATTTCTCTAACAATGTTGTCATATTGTCCTGCATTTAATTGATTTACAAAAGAAGGATTGGAAAGGATCCATCTATTAGCGAAATCTCTAACTACAGGCTTGCAAACATCTAATCCAAAGTTATATGAATCTGGAAATGCACATGCAAATCTATCATAAGGACCTGCTCTACAAATTTCCGCGCATTTTGTTCCATTCCATTTCATATTTGCAGGACAACAGTGTTTGGTTTCATCGCATTTTAAATTCCCGCATTGATTATCGCAACCACATTCATCCCCTTCTTTCAAATCTTTTCTTTCGGTACAACCAGCATAATCTGACTTCTTATCGCTGGGACAACAAATGAAATTTTCATCCTGGCATATTTGCTTGCAATCATTGGAGTTTCCACAATTTTCTCCTCTATTGTTGTCACATAGTTGATCTCCAATACACCAAAATGTCGAATCAGCATTTCTTTCGCAGTCAGGATCGTCTGTGACATATTCACATTTTGGCGAGCACCAGCCATCACAATTTCCATCGCAAGTTGAGCATTTTTTATCGTTTATCCCGAAAGGATTCCCACTGTAAAATGTGCCGTTACAGTCTGGGTCGCAAATGTTTTTCGTTTTCGCACAGTCAGGATCGCACACTCCATCAATTACACCGTTTGAATTCGGGTCACAAATATTGTCATACATCTCTGAATTTGCCCCATCTTTGACGTGATATTTGTAAACACAGCCTGGATCGTAGGCTTTGAATGGGTTGGTTATATTCGTGTAACAATCTGGGTTACATTTTCCTGCATCAATTCTTGCTTGAGCATCGGTTTCATTTATAATGCCATCTCCATCAACATCAATGCAAGCGAGATTGCAAGTTACGTCATGCTTCTGCCCGTCATCGCAAACTGGATCACAGATTTTTTTGTAAGTACATAAAGGATCACAAACGTCATCATAAGGATCACACCCTTTTATCACCATCTTAATCATCATGTCGGGCTGCGGTTCTCCTTCCTGCCATATTTCAACCGTGTCCCATTTTTTCAACGGATAATATCCTGGCTGTCCTTGGATGATGATTCCACCAACTCCGAGGGGTGAGGTAAAATTATAATAAATTAATTTCCCGCCATTTGCCAATGCCAAAGTTCTAGCAATCTTTTGTATGTCTTCTTTTGAAAGAGAGAAGCTGAGCGTTACATTTGCATGGGTGCTTCCACACTGCCCGTTGTATACGGCCTGCAAAAGTGTGTGGAAATCTGAAATCGAAATTTCTTTTCCTGAAAGGGCTTCACAGAAGTTGTAAGGCGATTTCGCAAATAAGATGTTAACAAATCTCTCCACAGTCTGTTGGACTTGTGAAGGGATTTGTTGTTTTGCTTCAGTTCCTATGAAAATTATAACTGCGGCTGAAACGGAAATTAAAATCAGCATTAGTAAAATCGTGACAATTATGTTAAACACATCAACTTCCATATGATCACGACGCGACAGTAACCTCTATTCTGTGATGCAGTGCTTCATATCTCAACACCACAGTCACTTCCTTTCCTTTCAGATCGTCTCCAGACCAATAGATCTTGTTCAAATCCCCGCAATCAAAATCCATCTTCTCCTTGTCCAAGAAATTGTTCGGGAGAGAAGAACAATATCCTTTAGCTTTCAATAGGTTTGTAATGTCTGCCTCGGTTATCAGACCATCTATATTCTTGACAAATATTTCATAACACTCGAAAGTAACTCCATATTTTCCTTCGTTCGCCTTCTCCTTCCAGCATTTCATCACATAATCTTTGATTTCAGCAGAAACATTGCTCACATCCGTTTTTTCTATCACGACCCTCTCTGTTATTGGAGTTGCGAAGCATTCCGTAGGCATATATTTTAGATTCTGAGGCAGAGGAAGGACTTGGATAGTACTGTAGATTCTACACATGACTGAAGTGGAATATCCAGAACGCATCGATAAAAAAATGGAAAAGATTACCCATACCGCAATAAGGGCTATCAAAACCTCTGCCACAAACTTGAACATAAGCCCTTTCATCTAACTCACAATTATTCTATCGCCCAGACTTTCAAACTTAATGGAAAGGTGGGTCAAACCAAAATCTGTCCTCACATCCAAATTATCTCTTATTGAAGAGCTCAGGCTGCTCAATATGCCTTCCTTTGAAACCGATTCGTTGAAAGGTGTTCTTGAAAGGAGGATGTAGCAGACTATGTCCTTTTGATCAACCTCTTCCAAACTTGTCCAATAGGAATAACAACTGTCTATGTAAGTCGCAACCTCCGCGGATGTGAAAGAATCTTTCTCTTCGTTCTGTGGGAATTTTGATGTTGTTTTTTCACCGAAAATTTGCTTTATGAAATCCGAAACCGTCTTTTTTATCGTGTCTGAAAATTTCAAAATAAGTCCTACGACAACCGCAACAACAACCAGGATTATGGCAATTCTGAAAATATATTCCAACGCCAAATCTCCTTTCATAATTTAAATTAGGATTTCAAATAATAAATTAAGTGGTGTTTTGAAAGGAATATCAGTTTGGATTTGGGTCATAGCTGGGATTGTCATTGGAATGATAATGTTCACACTTTTTGTTCAGATAATGTCATATGTGACGATGAGCAGGGACAAGGAAAATGCGAAAACCGCACTTGGAGAATTTGCCGCGACAGTTAATAGTTTTTGTGATGCGCATATTGGCGAGAAAACCACAGGATCTTTTTCCTTTCCAAATTTCGTGGGAGCTGTGTTTGCTTCTACGGACAAACAGGGGTATGAAGAAAAAAATAATAGAACTTTTGGTAAATGGACGTGTATTAAAATAGGAGGAGAAATTTCATGCGAAAGATTGAACTGCGAATTGGAAATGCTATTGATAGAACAGAAACCGAGCTTTTCATCTTGGACAAATGGAGTTTTTGGTTCATCTTATCAACAACATGAATTTGAAATAGCGAAAACAGAATGTGGAGTTTCCGCTTTAGGACCTGAAATGAAAAGTGATTGTAAAATTACGCCTTGATTATAATTCTTTTATTGACCATATCATATTTTATCAAAACCAGACTTTGATCTTGTATGACATTCCCGGACACATCCCAATATATTTGATCTTCTATCCCACAGTCTCCTGTGTAATCTACAATGTTGCCTTGCTCGTCTTTAACCATAGAATTTTCAAGAAGTTCGCATCCATGTTCTCTCTCCATTGTATTTGTCATTTGATACTCCGTGACTTTCCCAGGATGGGTGTCAAGCGAAAGTGAATAACAGGCAGTTTCATTTCTGACCACCGCTCTCAAATTAGTCCAACACAATATCGCATATTTGGCAATTATTCTACCCAATTCTTCTCCGTCGCTCACAGCCTCGTCACATCCTTCTTTTATTGTATCACATATGACAATAGTCTGCATGGATCTCGTAGTGGGCCTACAGAAATCGGATGTCTGGCCTAAGATGTTTTGATAGAAATAGCAAAATGTGGATTTGGAAAACGATTTCACAGGGCCTCCTATCAATAACAACAAAACTCCTACTCCGACTAGAGTTATTATTACATAAGCTATCAGGTTGAGCTCGAGCCCTTTTCTATTTTTAAATAACAGTTCCACCACCTAATCCTGAGAGCACTTGGCCTGCCAGCATTTGCGATGTCACCAAGACACCAACTATCAAGACGATTGAATAGAATATCAGAGCGATCACCAAAGCCTTTCCGATCAAAAGATTTCTCATGGTTTTATCGAAACCGTTTCTCATGCCGTTGAGGAAATACGCCAAAATTATGACAGTCTCTATCATGTAAATGCCTACAACCAATTGAAAGACTGGGGCTGGAATGACTTTTTCTATGTCTATCATCCCCATGAGTTTTCCGAATTGCAGTGTACCGCTTTGAACAAATGTCCCGCCAAGGCTGAATGATTCTTCTATTCCGGATAAGAACTCTGAAACTTTTTGCAATAGTTGGATGATGAAAGTGGACATGCCTCCGACTATTCCACAGATGAATGGAGCGATGAAGTTGGTTTGGAGTTGAATGGCCGCTGCTATCTCATCCAGCAATTCTTTCAACATGTTCTCAACATTTTTTGTTCTCTTGAGGAAGTCGGATATTATTCTAGCCGCTGTGGAAAGGATGATCGTGGATTTCTCTGCGGAAGAAACGATTATTTGCATTATGTCTTTGATCAAAATTGAAGGATATCTTATTACAACACCATAATTCGGATCGAACACCGCCCTTTTGAATGTCATTCCCATGTCCCTTATGTTTTTCAAAATTGCGGAGAAGAAGGAATACATCGGAGAAGCTTCAAGGCGATATTCCCTATATTTCTGCAAAGTCTCTTCCAAAGCACTTTCGACCGGCATCCCTGAAGTCATGACATCGCTAAGTCTGAAAAGCCCCATCTGAAACTCGTCTTCAATCGTCTTGATATTATTTCTTATCTGAATTCTTTGGTAGCTGGTGCCAAGAAAATAAAATGCCAACCCCGATCCAATTCCCCATACTACACTCAAGCTATAAATTATTGTTGTTGGTGTGACTTTTGGATTGTACAGGGTTTCAAGATAAGTTTTCCACTCACTTTTTGTCAGTGTGTTATAGTCATTGATCATCACACCAAAATACAACAATCCTGGAAGCATGATGAATACTGCCAAAATTATAGAAACCATCATGACTGGGATGTAATATCTTTTATCTCCAGATCTGATCAAAAATTTTCCTTCAGGTGGAAGATCAGGATGATGGGAGATGTCTGGAGTTGAAAATGCGCCTGGCCTTTTGGAAATGGCTCTTCTCAGATAAAAATAATTGAGCAATGGAAGGATGGCTATGTATCCAGCTATAAGATATACTGGATTGACGGTATCGGAAAGGAAAATGGAAATCATGGGAAACATAACCAAACCCATTATTGGAAAAGTGATCCCCATCGTGTGAAGCAAAAGAAGCGGCGTCCTCAAATCTCTCGCATAATCCTTCATCTTTTCATAAGTGGAATCGAGTATGAAATTGAGAGCTTTGTCAAGTGTTCTTTTTCTCGCCTCATTGGACGGTTCCATGGACAGAGCCTGAATCAAGTTCATGGATTCGACAAATTCCTTATCCCACAACAGCCATTTGGTTATTTTTGAACTGATGGCCTCGTTAACTGTGACAAATCTTCTTATCTGCAGGTCCCAGATTATTTTTTTCAAATCTCTTCCTATCGGACCGGATGTGTGGGCTGAAGCAAATTGTAAAGCTCCTTCCATCTGCGGACTGAGGCCTAGATATATTGCCATATACAGTACAACCTTCACGGTCTCGTCGTTCGCCTTTATCTTGGTGACGGCTGCCAGATAGTTCGGATAGGTGAAAAGCAGATATGCGAATACGAATGGCAAGAGAGCGAACATCACAGCTCCGCTGGACAAAAGTAAAAATAATGGTATTGAAATTACGACACCAATGATTGCAGTAAGAATGGTTAAAGAAAAAACTTCATCTGCGGTCACATTGAGGTCGGTCATCATCAAAGATTGGCTCAAATTCTTCTCGATAGAAGGAGAGGCTTTAATCTTCAGCGTGTCTCCGGAAAATCTGCAAGCTTTTTGATAAAAACCTGTAAACCCCCGTTCTTCCTCCGGATTCTCCTCCCTTACAAATGTCTTGTAGTCTTTTGAAATCCATTCCTTCGCCTGCTGCTCTACCTCTTCTCTGTCAGGCACCTTTTTCCCGAATAAATTGTCAAAAATCCCCATTGATTTAGAATTTGATTTCTAGAAGTTTAAAGGTTCGGATAAAGATTAGATTAAATATTTTTCTTATAAAATCCAAATATGTCTTAGATTGTATGAAGTATGAAGATTATGTGGAGCTAGGTTATAGACCTGGAAAGGATGATGTTGTGTGCGAGTTCTTTGTCGAACCACTGGGAATCAGTGTCGAAAAAGCCGCAGGCGGGATTGCAGCCGAGAGCAGTATAGGGACATGGACAGACACCACAACCACAAAGCCATATATGGAAAGATTGTCCGCAAAAGTTTTTGGCATAAGAGGCAATAACATAAAAATTGCATATTCGATTGAACTTTTCGAACCTGGAAACATGCCGAACATCTTGAGCAGTGTGGCGGGGAATGTTTTTGGTTTGAAGGATCTGAAAAATTTGAGGCTTAACGATATACGTCTTCCTGAAAAACTTCTGAGAAGTTTTAAAGGACCGAAGTATGGGATTGAAGGAATAAGAAAGATCTTGAAAATTCCGAAGAGGCCTTTGCTCGGAACTATAGTCAAACCAAAACTTGGATTGAAGACAGAAGATCACGCAAAGGTTGCTTATGAAGCCTGGGTTGGTGGATGCGATATTGTTAAAGATGATGAGAACTTGTCTTCACAAAGTTTCAACAAGTTCGAGAATAGGTTGAAAAAAACTTTTAAGGCCAAACAAAAAGCTGAAAAAGAGACTGGAGAGAAAAAAGTCTACATGATTAACATAACTGCAGAGACAGAAGAGATGATGAGAAGAGCGAAGCTTGTTGAAAGTTTTGGAAATGAGTATGTTATGATTGATATAATAACCGCAGGCTGGTCTGCTCTGCAAACTTTGAGGAATAAAGATTTTGATCTAGTTTTGCATGCGCACAGGGCTGGCCATGCTGCATTTACAAAAAATCCTAAGCATGGCATATCGATGAAAGTTATTGCGAGAATAGCAAGAATAGTTGGCGTGGATCAACTCCATGTTGGAACGGCAGTTGGAAAGATGTATGAAACGAAAAAAGAAGTTTCGGAGAATTGCGCTGCATTGAAAGAAAAGACTGGTAAATTTAAACAAGTTATGCCTGTTGCTTCTGGAGGCTTACAGCCAAGACATATACCAGAGTTGGTGAAAATCTTTGGTAGAGATGTAGTTATACAAATGGGTGGCGGAATTCATGGACTTGGAACTCTCATCGGAGCCAAAGCTGCGAAACAGGCTGTAGAGGCTGTGATGCAAAACATCCCGCTGAAAGAATACGCCAAAAAACACAGAGAACTGAGTGTTGCTTTGAAAAAATGGAAGTGAGTAGTTGAACGTAAAAATTTTAATCATAGTGTTAATTTTAATCCTAGCTGCGGTATTCAGTATTTTTCTGAGCTGGAGCTTAAAATTATATCCATTTTTCTCCGAAACCAAAGGATGCTCTGCCAATTCGGACTGTTCTTGGAAAATAACTAATTGCTGCCCAGAGAATTCTGGTGCCAAGTGGGAATGCGTGAATAAAGATTATGAAGGGAAAAAATGTCCGTCTGCTGTCATCTGTCCTCAAGTAATTTCCCCGAAGCCGACAAATAATTGTATATGTAAAAATGGGGGTTGTAAAACAGGATGAAACTGAAAATAAAATTTTTTGGTGTAGAGACTGGAGGAAAGCCGATAGTTGTTTTGAGCAAGGATGATGCTGAAGATTTGGGGATAAGAAGTCAGAGCAGAGTAAAAGTCACGTACAACAAAAAAAGTTTGAATTGCATTGTCAACACGACAAAAAAAATTGTGAGTAAAGGGACGTTGGGCGTTTATGAAGAGGTCAGAAATGCGCTGAATTTGAAAGAGAAGGATGAGGTTGAGGTTGATATAGCGAAATTCCCTGCCTCGCTTAATTTCATCAAGAGCAAGTTGGCAGGAAGGAAGTTAAATTACGAGGAGATATATGAGATAGTTCAAGATGTCGTTGAAGGCAATTTGAATGAAATCGAGATTGCGGCTTTCATCACTGCCTTGAATGACAGAGGATTGGATTTGGACGAAGCTGCCAGTTTGACGGTTTCCATGGTGAACACAGGTGGAATTTTAAAATTGAATAAAAAATTGATTGTCGACAAACATTCTATAGGCGGTGTCCCTGGGGATAAAACCACTCTGGTCGCTGTTCCGATTATCGCTGCTTGCGGATTGACTATACCAAAGACATCTTCTCGGGCCATAACATCTGCTGCTGGAACCGCCGACAGGGCGGAAGTGCTGATGCCTGTAGAATTGGAAATAGAGGAAGTGAAAAAAGTTGTGGAAAAGGCTAATGGATGTATAGTTTGGGGTGGGGCTTTGAACTTGGCTCCGGCTGATGATATTTTTATCCAGATCGAATATCCTCTATCCATAGATCCTATGATGCTACCGTCGATAATGAGCAAGAAAAAAGCCGTTGGAGCAAATCATTTGATCATAGACATACCGACAGGCAGAGGGACGAAGATAAAAACTATTGGCGATGCTCATCTGTTGGCTAAAGATTTCATCGAACTGGGGGACAGACTGGCGATAAAAACAAGATGCATGGTGACGTTTGGCGAGCAACCTATTGGGCATTGCATCGGAGCTGGAATGGAAGCGAAGGAAGCTTTGGAAATTTTGATGAGGAAAAAATTTGTTCCTGATGTTGTCGATAAAGCCACGCATATAGCCGGAGCTTTGTTGGAGATGGCTGGCAAAAAGAACGGACAGCAGATTGCTTTAGATTGTTTAAGGAAAGGGAAGGCTGAAGAGAAGTTGAGAGAAATAATTTCTCTGCAAGGTGGAGATCCAGAAATAAAGCCGGAGGATATAAAAATC
>Ga0315282_10017734_pt1 | contig 10251 bp, 16 predicted proteins | sample YL17G07_20_MG_FD_203693 | JGI IMG/M metagenome (GOLD analysis project Ga0315282, IMG submission 203693) | Sediment microbial communities from Yellowstone Lake, YNP, Wyoming, USA - YL17G07_20 | ecosystem: Environmental > Aquatic > Freshwater > Lake > Sediment | place: USA: Wyoming | collected... | reverse complement strand
GGCTTTGGCCGGGTCCCGGAAGCCGACGTGTCTGACTTCGGTTTCCCCGGGAAAGATGGGACATTGCTCCTGGGCCTGGTCGCAGACCGTGATGACCAGGTCAAACCGTTCCCCGGCCAGGTCGTCCACCGACTTGGACCGATGGTGGCTGATATCGATGCCCAACTCCGCCATGACCTGGATAGCCCGGGGATTGACCCGGCTGGGCCGCACCCCGGCGGAAAAGGCCTTAACCTGCCCAGCCAGATCATGGTTCACCAGACCTTCGGCCATCTGGCTGCGGCAGGCGTTTTCGGTGCAGAGAAACAAGACTTTCAGCATGAGTTGCGACCCTTACCTCCGTTAGCCGATAAGTTTTTTGATCTCGTCGACGCTGGGCACCTGGCCCACCACCTTAACCTCGCCGTCCACCACCAGGGCCGGGGTGGTGAAGATGCCAAAGGCCATGATCTTGTTCAGCTCGCTCACCTTTTCCACCTCATAATCACCGCCGAGAGCTTTGGCCGCCTCTGCCGTACGCTTGGCTAATTCCACGCATTTGGGGCAACCGGGGCCTAAAACTTGCAATTTTTTCATGGTTTAATTTCACCTCATCTTATTTGATTTTTAGCTGCCAAACTGGCTAAGCTTTTCAGTAATATCCTTTTCCGCCAATTCCCCCAAGGCCATCCATAGCACGTTCCCCTGAGCGTCGAGAAACAGCAGAGCCGGCGCCTGGGTAATATGATACTGCTTGACATACACCTTGGCGGCTTCCTTATCCGTGGAATAATCGAGGCGCTTCAGGAGCCGCTTTCTCTCGCCGGTAAAGACATTGCCCACGATAATGTCCCCGGCCTGACAGAGTTCCAAGGTGCAACTGCAGGCCTTGCTCAGGGTGATATACACCACCTGGGTCAGCTTTGGTTGCCACCCATAGGAAGCCGTTGGACCGGCCATCCCCAAAGCCATAATTGCTGCAATGATGACAATTTTTGTCTTCAAACTGCCCATGAGCCTCTCCAATTGTCACTCCTGGGAATGGGTTCAACCACCGAATTGGGAGAGTTTTGCGCCTACGTCCTCTTTCGCCACCTCACCCACGGCCATCCAGAGCAGGTGCTTCTGGCCATCCAGAAATATCAGAGCCGGCAACTGAATGAGATGGTACTCGCCGATATACGGCACCGCGGCTTGCCGGTCGGTGTCGTAATCAATGCGCGTCAGTAACGCCTGCCGCGGCCCGCTAAAATTCTGGTTGACCAAAGCATCCGCGGCTTGCACGGTCTTGGCGCTGCAACCGCAGGCCTTGCTCCTGGTGATATAGATGACCTGGGCCACCTTGTTTGTTTCGGCATGGGTCAACACCGCCGCACCCAAGATCGCCAGAACTAAGATACCAATGAGACCATATTTGCCTTTCGCCACTTCTCCCCCCTCGGTTGAGTTGATGAGTATTTCTGTAATCAAATTTCTTTCAATACGCGGCCGCCCTTTGACCGGCCATCAGCGGCTGACGCCCCTCTGATTTTCTGAAGGATTATTGCTGAAGAAATTTAGAGAAGGCGAACAGCATCTATTACTTTGTCCCTCCGGCTTCCCCATGCTTAGAATTATCTGCAACATTAATGCAGCAAAGGCCAGGAGCACAAAGACCAGAACATTGGTTTTCTTCATATAGTTTCGCCCTGCTCAACTTTGCGGTGCTGTAGCTTCCTCCAGCCATTTTTTCAATGCTTCCCGGGAGGGCAAGTTGCCCACGGCTTTCACTTCATCATTGATCAGGAGGGCCGGGGTGCCAAAGACCCCAAGCGCGGTAATTTCTTTCATATCCCGGACGTGCTCCACTTCACCTGGGAGTCCCAACTCCTCCAGCACCGCCATGACGGTTTGCTCCAACCGGTCGCAGGAAGGACAGCCGGGGCCCAGTATTTTGATGCTCAGCCCGCCTCTCTCCTCTTCCACCTTTTCGCCCAGGGCCTTTTTGAATTCCCGCAAGAAAGCCCGTTTATACTCCTCCTGGGCGGAGGCGGGTATATAGTTCCTGGACTTGACCGCGGCAAGCAAAGCCTGGGCGATCTCTTCCTCGGGACGTTCCCGCCAGGATTTTGCCTCTTCGATGGCGGCTTTCAGGCCGGTGATGCCGACCCGGAATTTGCCGAGGGAAATTTGGGTGATATCTTCGTCGGGCATAACTCCTTTTCGACCCCCGTATTTGCCATGTCTTGGGCCAAGGTCCATTCCCCGGGCGTCAGCTCACCCGGGTCAAACCTTATCCCCAGCGCCTGGGCCATGCCCGCCCGAATAGCTCCTTTCACTTCCTCCACCTCGGGCAATCGCCCCAGAATCTCCTGGAGCGAGGTGATCCGGCCTTCCAGTTTGGCTTGCCGCGCCTCCGGCGAATCGGCGATACCCGGCCACAAACTGACCAACGCCTCGATCTGCGGCGCTAAAATGATTGACCCATGCTGTAGCATGGAGGAGGCGTGCCAGGTCTGAGCGCTACCTACGAACTTCCTATCTTGGTGCACAATGGAACCCAAAGTGCCTCGTAGAAAGCAAATATCCATTTGGGGCGGTTTGATGACGCCGCGGCCCATGACGGCATCAATCCCCAGCAGACGGAAACCTTGCAGCAGGCCGTCACAAATCAGGCGGTAGGCCGCGGTGACCGCAGAGGGCATGCCATCGCCAGTGCCCGCGATGACCGCGTAGGTGAGATCTCCCAGGTGTAGCACCGCCCGGCCGCCGCTGGGCCGCCTGACGACCTCAATACCCAGGCGCTGACAGGCCAGCATATCCAAGTTGTGGTTCTTCTGGCAATAACCCAGGGATACGGCGGGTGGAGTCCATTGGTAAAAACGCAAAGTAGGCGGCGATTTGCCGTTGGCATGCAGCCCCAGGATAGCCTGATCGATGGCCATGTTGAGAGCGCCGGGCAGAGCCCCGGTATCTAAAAAACGCCAGGCGTTCATCGGATTTCCCCAAAAAATACCGGCGCCTTATAAGAACTGCGCACCAGGGGCCCGGCGGCCACGCTTTTAAAGCCGAGATCCAGAGCTTGCCGCTGCCAGGAAGCAAACTCGTCCGGCCTCACATAGCGGGCCACCGGGACATGGTGGAGAGAGGGGGATAGATATTGACCCAGAGTAAGCATGTCGCATTGCACTGCACGCAAATCCTTTAGCACTTCCTTAACTTCTGGCGATTCTTCTCCCAGACCGAGCATCAGGCCGGATTTGGTGACGATTTTCGGGGAAAGCTGCTTGGCCAGCTCCAGCACCTTCAGAGAACGCCCGTAATCAGCCCCTCGCCTAACTTCAGGATAAAACCGAGGCACGGTTTCCAGGTTGTGGGCCAGGATATTGGGTTGGGCGGCCAGCACCACCGCCAGGGCCTCCCTGGACCCGGCAAAATCCGGCACCAGGAGTTCCACCCGCACGCCGGGGCAATGCTCTCGCAAAGCTGCCACCACCCTGGCATAATGGGCCGAGCCACCGTCCGGGAGATCATCACGGGTCACCGAAGTGATGACCACGTGGCGCAGACCCAACTGGGAAACCGCCCGGGCCAGGCGTTGTGGTTCGTCCACCTCCAGCGCCAACGGTTTTCCCTTTTTCACCGCACAAAAGGCGCACCCCCGAGTACAGACATCGCCCAGGATCAGGAAGGTGGCGGTGTGGTGAGAGAAGCACTCGCCCCGGTTGGGGCAGCGGGCGCTGTCGCACACCGTCGGCAAATGGAGGCGGTCCAAAAGGTCGCGGGTTTGCGACACCATTTCTGCACCTTGGCCCCGCTTGGCGCGGCGCACCTCGGTGATGAGCCATTCCGGCGCCGACAAGGACATCAAGCGCCTCCCGGCGGCATATGAATCGCCTGGCAGTGCAGGGCCTGGGCCACTTCCAGCACTGCTTCCGACAATGTGGGGTGGGCGTGGATGGTCTCCATGATTACCCGGCTGGGGAGTCCCCCTCGCATGGCCAGGGCCAGTTCGTGAATCATATCCGCGGCGTGGGGACCGATGATGTGGGCTCCTAAAATTTGATCGGTCTTAGCGTGGGCGATGATCTTCACCAAACCCTCCAGCTCTCCCAAGCACTGACCCATGCCCAAGGACTTAAAGGGAAAGCGGGCCACCTTAATGGGGCATCTAGCCTCGGCTTCCTCTTCCGACACCCCCACGGCGGCGTACTCCGGGAGAGTAAAGGTGCAGCGTGGGACAACGTTATAGTCCATCTTGCTTCCCAGACCCAGGGCGTGCTCTGCGGCGCAAATGCCTTCGGCAAAGGCTACGTGAGCCAGCAGCCATCCCCCAATAACGTCGCCCGCGGCGTAAAGGCCCGGTATATTGGTCATCAGGTGTTCATCCACCACGATGCGCCTTTTATCCAGATTAACGCCCAATTCTTCCAGACCCAGGCCCTCGGTGTTGAACCGTCTTCCGGTGGCCAGGAGGATGGTGTCTGTGGCAAGGTCGGTACGATCATCAAGCCGGCTGGTAAAGTTATTTGCCTCTTCTTCAACCGAGCACACCTGGATGCCACACTTGACCGTGATCTTCCGCCGCTTGAGCACGCCTGCCAAGTACTCCGCCATCTCGGCGTCGTCATAAGGCAGCAGGCGGTCCATCACCTCCACTAGGGTCACCTGGGAACCCAGTTCCCGGAAAATGGCGGCCATCTCCACCCCCACCGCGCCGCCGCCCACTACCAGCAGGTGCCCGGGCAGGTAGTCGATAGTGAGGATTTCGTCGGCCAGGAAGACCCTTGGGCTTTGGAGAAACAGGGGCAGGCGGGCCGGCCGGGAGCCGGTGGCGATCACCACTTTGACGGCCTCTATGAGGCTAACCTGTCGTTCCCGCTCCACTTCAATTTTCATGGGGGCAATTAATCGGCCTCTGCCCTCCACCAGGGCGATGCGGTGCGCCTGGAAGAGACGGCCGATGCTGGCTCTCAGCCCAGAAACCACCCGCTCTTTCCGGGCGATGATTGCCCGGATGTCAGGGTTTGCCTCCACGGCCTGAAAGCCATATTCCCTTGCCCGGCGCATGGCCCGGCCTACTTCGGCGGAGGCCCGCACCGTCTTGGTGGGGATGCAGCCCCGGTTGAGGCAGACGCCTCCCAGGAAGCTTTCCTCCACCACGGCCACCCGAGCTCCGAGCTGGGCCGCCCGGATAGCGCCCTGGTACCCCGCCGGGCCGCCTCCCAGGAAGGCAATGTCGTATGCTGCCGGCATGGGAGTTCCTTACTGGATCACGATGTCCGGTTTAATGACGAGTTCGGACTTGAAGGACTGGTTGATGGTTGAGTACTTCATGGCCATGTCCAGCGCCCGCTGCACCATCTCCCTGGGTTTGCCCTTGACCACAATCCTGGGATAAAAGGTCACCCGCTTAAACCAGGAGGTGCGGTCCAGGTGTTCCTCGACCTCGCCCTCGACTTTGATCTCCAGAGAGACTAGATCCATTTTGAAGCGTTCCGCAGCCCAGACCACCATCATGAAGTAGCAGGTATTGGCCGAGGCCACAAAGGCGTCTTCCGGAGTAAGGACACCTGCCTTCCCAAACAGGTCCGGCGGCGCCGAGAATTCCATTTCCACGCCATTTTGCATCCAGGTATACCCCAGATGCTCGCCCCGCCATTCAACTTTGTTCGTATAGATTGCCATGCACAGCTCCTTTAAGGATCACGAATCCAAGGATCAGGGTACGACTTCCGCAAGGTATTCTCTCCCCATCTTGGTGCCCGCGGCGACCACCGCGGCAAAGACGGTCTCCGGCCTGACCAGGACGGATTCAAAGCGCACCGAGAACATGTCTTGGTCGGGGTGGTAGGTTACGCCCAGCACCCCCGTTACCTGGAGCAATTCGGCGCGCACCGCGTCGGGGCAGCCCATTCAGGTGAAGCCTCCCTCCTGCATCATCCCCTTGACGCGCATCCGCAGGTCGGTGATCAAGACTATTCTTCCTCCAGGACCTCGTCCACCGCCTTGGCGATTTCTGTTGCCACCGCCTTGACCGCCGCATCCTCCTCCGGCCCGAAATGGCGCAGTTTGGTCGGGGGGGTCAGGCCGTGCTTCTTGAGAATCTCGGGGATGGAGAGCGATTTGCTGGGTTTGCCCGACAGCATCTCGGTGGCCTTGGCGGCGCAGAGCTTGTCGCAGCCGTCCACCGTAATGGTGGGGTAATTTTGGGCAAAGGTGCGTTCCTCTTCGCCGCCGGCAATAAACAAGGGCAGGCAGATGGTGACGGTCTCGCCGGGGCGCTCATCCAACACCTTGCGACAGGCCAGGCGGCACAGGGTGCCCTCCGGGATCTCCTCGCCGCTACAGGAGACGATGCCCACTTTCACGACCTGGATGTCCATCACTGATCCTCCCCGGCGGCCAGCTTGTCCACTTCCTGGGCCACTTCTGCCGCGGCCACCTGGGTTAGCTTCCGGCCGGTATCATTAACTTCCGCAATGCCTTCCGGCTTAAGGTCCTTGTGTTCTTTGTAAAACTTGATAGCCTCGTAGGCCTTGGCCACCCGGCCGCCCACTGCCTCCACGCTCTTTTTGGCGCAGTCCTTGGGGCAACCGTCGATGGTGATCACCGGGTTCTCCGTCACCAGGGCCACCGCCTCGGGATCGTTGATCACTAAGAGCGGCAGGCAGGTAAGGGTAGCTAATCCGGGTCGGACCCTTTCCACCAGCTCATAGGCGGTCTCCCGGGCCACGGCGCCGTAAACCTTGCCGATGCCGCTGCAAGGGAGCACTACCACCTGTTTGTGCTTCTTACCCATAAAGTTTCTTCGCCTCCTGGGCGACCTTGTCTCTCATCAGCTCAAAGTATTCCTTGGCCTCCATGAGTTGGGCTTTGTCGGCCTCGGGGTCGCTGAGCTCGATGCGATAGATCCAGCCGGCGCCGTAAGGGTCGTGGTTGATCAGGTAAGGGCTGGCGTCCATCTCGGGATTGACCTCTGCTATTTTGCCGGACACCGGGGAGATGATGCCGAAAGTGGCCTTGATGGTCTCGATCTTACCGATCTCCTGGCCCCGCTTGATTTCGACGCCCGGCTCCACGGTCTCCAGAAAAGCCACGTCGCCCTTGGCCTTCTGCATGAAGTCGGTCAGCCCCACAGTGGCCGCGCCGTTCTGAAAGTTTGCCCAGAATTCTTCCTGGCTGTACAAATAGCCTACCTTCACCTTGAAAATGAATTTCTCAAAGGTGGTTTCCAGGAACTCTCCCATCACTCTCTCCTTTTGCTTATCCTAAGATGGCTCCCACTTCCTTGACGATCTTCTTTACCTGGATGGACCCGGCGAACTTGGGCTCCCCATTGATCACCACCAGGGGGCCGGGGTATTTCTTGGTGACCAGGAGTTGGCCGATCTCGCTCTCTCTTTCCTCCTGGTTTTCCTTGAGATCCACATGCTCCACCCCGGTCCTGCCGGGATAAGCTTCCTCGAGAGCCGCCCGCAGTTCGGCCACTTTTTGCTGAAACATCGCGGCCACCTCCGGGGTGCAAGGCATACTGCCGCAGGAGCATCCCCCTGAGACGCCCGGAAACTCGAGGATTTTCACGAGAACCACATCATTTTTTGCCATTTTCCTCATCTCCATCAAATAAAAACCTAGTGATATTATAACCGGATATCCGGTTAAGTCAATAGCATCTTTCCGGGTGAGGGGAAAAACCCCCGCTTAACGGGCTTAAGATCACCAATTCCCCCAGCCATCATTGACCCTTAACCGCGCTCACTTTCACGCTGAGAATTTTGCCGCGCAGACGCTCGTCCATCCCCGGAGCCTCATAGGACGACTCGGAAACTGCGGCTACCGCCGAAAAACCGGCGCGCCGGATGGTTTCCAGATACGCCTCCTTCTCCATAGCCCCGGCCAGGCAATCGGCCCAGGACGCAGCGCTGGCCCGCACGTCTTCCGGGAGGTCTCCTGCCGTCACCAAATCAGAAATGAGTATCCGGCCACCAGGCTTAAGAACCCGATGAATTTCCTGGAAGCTGGCCAGCTTGTCGGCCGTGAGGTTAATGACGCAGTTGCTAATAATGACGTCCACTGAATCAGCGTTTAGGGGGAGGTGCTCGATTTCTCCCAGGCGGAACTCCACGTTGCTGAAGCCGTGCTCCTGGGCCAGTTGCCTTCCTTTGGCCACCATGTCCTCGGTCATGTCCACGCCGATGACCCGGCCTTGCTCCCCGACCTTTTTGGCCGCCAGGAAGACGTCGATTCCGGCGCCGGAGCCCAGGTCCAGGACGGTCTCGCCAACTTTGAGGTCCGCCAGGGCGGTGGGGTTGCCGCAGCCCACCCCCAAAACGGCCAACTCCGGCACTAACTGCAAATCCTCTGCGCTATAGCCGACGGCCAGGCATTGATCGGTAGTCGTCGGCCCGCAGGTGGGACAGCAGAAAGTCTGCTCCCCCCGGGCGATCTTGCCGTAACGGTCCTTGATGACATCCTTCAGTTTCTGATTAGCCACTCTTGCTCCTTGAATGCCGCCCTCACAAAACGGCATTGAAGATATAGCCGACGATGGTAATCCCCACGGCCACCACACCGATGAAAACCGCGATGAGCTTGGGCTTCAAGACCTTCCGGAGAATGACTACTTCCGGGAAGGAAATGGCGATGATCGACATCATGAAAGCCAGCGTCGTGCCCAGGGCCGCCCCTTTTCCCATTAGAGCCTCAACGATAGGAATAACTCCGGCCGCGTTGGAATACCACGGGATCCCGAACAGGACCACCGCCGGCACCGACCACCAGGCCTTCCCCATATATTCTGCCATCATGCCTGCAGGAATATAGCCGTGAATCGCCGCTCCCGCCCCGATCCCCAAAATGATATAGATCCAGACCCGCCCGACAATTTCCCTTACTTGGTGAAAACCGTAATCAATCCGGCCCATCCAGCTTAAGGTCTGCAAGTGGGCCGGAGTCTTCCCCATACGGATCTCATAGACCCAGTCTTCCACCTGGTGCTCCATTCCCAGGCGACCGATGACCAGGCCGGTGGAGATGGCAATGACCAGTCCGGTGGTCATATAGAGCAGGGCGATGCGCCAGCCGAACATTGCCAAAAGCAGCGCCAGGGCGATCTCATTCACCATGGGAGCCGTGATGAGAAAGGAGAAGGTGACGCCAAGGGGAATGCCCGCTTCCATAAAGCCGATAAACAGGGGCACCGCCGAACAAGAACAGAACGGCGTCACCACTCCCAGCGCCCCCGCCAGCCCATGGCCGAGGAACTCCCGTTTGCCAGCCAGAATGGCCCGGGTGCGCTCGGGGGTGAAAAATGAGCGGACCACGCCTACGGCCCAGACGATCAGGAGCAGCAGCATGAAGACCTTGGGGATATCCAGGAAGAAAAAGGCGACAGATTCGCCCAAATGGGTGCCGTGGGCGATCCGGAAGGCGTCATAGGCGATCCAACGGGATAAGGGGTCCAGCCGGGTGTAAAGCGGATACCAGGCAATGAGCGCCAGCGCCAGGAAAATCAGCTTGAGGATTTGCCGGGCCGACATATCAGCGATTGCCGCTTTCAGCTTGGGAATGAGATTGATAGGCTGTTCGGTCGTTTCGGCGGCGATTTCCACCGCCACCGCTTGCTCTTGCGGATTTCGGTTATCCATGGTTAGCATCCCTTAAAGGAAAACAATTTCCCTAATCAAACGAAAAAAATTACCAGGCGCGAACCCCCTGGAAGAAAATATAGGCCCCGACAAAGAAGATCAGGAAACCGGCCCCCTGTTGCATGATAGTGCCGAATTTAGCCCCTTTGGATTGCAGGAAACTTTCGATCACCCCGGTAAAGGTGCCCGCCAGGATGATCAGGGTGCCTTGTCCCAGGGCGTAGGCAAAGAGCAGGGTGCTGCCGTAAGCCACCTCGCCCTTGACCGCGGCCAGGGTCAGGATCACCGCCAACACCGGGGAGGCGCAGGGCGAGAGCACCAGGCCAAACAGCGCTCCCAAAATCAAAGCGCCGATCAAACCGGTGCGCTTCGGCAGGAATTTCTGCGAGGCCCCGCCCATTTTGAGATTAATCAGGCCGGACAACTGCAAACCCATAACCATGAGGATGACCGCCACCACGAAATACCAGTAGGTGCCTACCTGGCCGAACATGGTGCCCATGAGGGCGGCCATGGCCCCCAGGATCGACATTACCAAGGCAAGGCCAACCACAAAGGTAACGGAATAGAAAAAGGCCTGCTTCTTACGCCCCTCGGCATAGCCGCCGACGAAGCCGATGACCAAAGGAATACTCGCCAGGAT
>Ga0315282_10017733_pt1 | contig 10251 bp, 6 predicted proteins | sample YL17G07_20_MG_FD_203693 | JGI IMG/M metagenome (GOLD analysis project Ga0315282, IMG submission 203693) | Sediment microbial communities from Yellowstone Lake, YNP, Wyoming, USA - YL17G07_20 | ecosystem: Environmental > Aquatic > Freshwater > Lake > Sediment | place: USA: Wyoming | collected... | reverse complement strand
GCCATCGTGACGGCGTATCAGCCGGTGGCGCTGGCAACCATTCAGCAATTGGACCCCATTTACGTGGATGTGCCCCAATCCACCACCGAACTGCTGGGATTGCGACGCCGGTTGGCGGATGGCCGGATCAACAACAAGGGGACGAGCCCGAGCAAGGTGTCGCTCATCTTGGAAGACGGCACGAAGTATCCGTTGGAAGGAACGCTCCAATTCCGCGACGTCTCAGTGGACCCGACCACGGCCACGGTCATTCTGCGAATGGTTTTCCCAAATCCGAACGGCGTGCTTCTGCCGGGCATGTTTGTCCGGGCGGTGGTCAAAGAAGGCGTCAACGATCATGCCATCCTCATTCCCCAGCAGGCGGTGACGCGCGACCCTAAGGGGAATCCCGTGGGCCTGATCGTGAACGCCGCCGGCAAGGTGGAGCAGCGGGTGCTCAGTCTCGACCGGGCCATCGGCGACCAATGGCTGGTCGCCTCCGGTCTTGCGCCCGGCGATCGGGTGATCGTCGAGGGAATGCAAAAGGTCCGGCCCGGTGCTGCCGTGAAAGAGGTTCCCTTCGATGCCGCGCGGAAACCGGGCGCGCCACAGCCCCCAACATCCAATTAACGGAGACGCGAAATGCTATCGAGATTCTTTCTGGACCGCCCGGTCTTCGCTTGGGTGATCGCCATCGCCATGATGGTGCTGGGCGGGCTGGCCATCTATAACTTGCCCATATCCCAGTATCCCCCCATCGCCCCGCCTTCCATCGCCATTGATTCCTTTTACCCTGGAGCCTCGGCGGAGACGGTGGAAAACAGCGTGACGCAGATCATCGAGCAGAAGATGACCGGCTTCGACGACATGCTCTATCTCTCCGGCACGAGCGATTCGGCCGGGGCCTCTCGTGTCGAATTGACCTTCAAGCCGGGAACCGATCCGGACCTGGCTTGGGCGAAGGTGCAGAACAAGCTCCAGCTCGCGATGGCCAGCCTCCCGGAGGTGGTCCAGCGCACCGGCGTCAAGGTCAGCAAATCTACCCGGAATTACTTGATCATTGTAGGCCTGATCTCCGAAGACGGCAGCATGGACGGCAACGATTTGCGGGACTATGCCCAGTCCAACCTGGAAAAGGTGCTGGCGCGCGTGCCCGGAGTCGGCGAGGTCGAGAATTTCGGCTCCCAGTACGCCATGCGTGTCTGGCTGAATCCCGACAAGCTCACCGATTACCACCTGACCGTGGAAGATGTGATTCAGGCGCTGCGAGCCTACAACGTGGAAGTTTCCGCCGGACAGTTCGGCGGGGCGCCGGCGGTGGAAGGGCAGCGCCTGAACGCCTCCATCATCGTCCAGAATCTTCTCAAGACACCCGATGAGTTTGCGTCGATTCCCATCCGCTCCAACCCGGACGGGTCCGTCGTGCGGGTCAAGGATGTGGGGCGGACGGAACTGGGAACGGAATTCTACGATGTCCAGGGCTCATACAATGGCAAACCTTCGGCAGGCTTGGCCATCCGGCAGGCGCCCGGCGCCAACGCACTCGATACGGCAGATGCTATCCGGACCAAACTGGAAGAGATGAGCCGCTACTTCCCGCCGGGGATGAAGGTCGTGTATCCCTACGACACCACCCCCTTCGTCCGGGTGGCCATCGGCGAGGTGGTCAAGACCCTGTTCGAGGCGATTCTGCTGGTCTTCCTGGTCATGTGGCTGTTCATGGGGAACATCCGCGCCACGCTGATTCCCACCATTGCGGTGCCGGTCGTGCTTTTGGGAACCTTCGCCGTACTGGGGCTGTTCGGGTTTTCGATCAACATGCTGACCATGTTCGCCATGGTGCTGGCCATTGGGCTTTTGGTGGATGATGCCATCGTGGTGGTGGAAAACGTGGAACGGATCATGACGGAAGAAGGTCTTTCGCCCCGGGAAGCCGCCGCCAAGTCCATGGACCAGATCACCAGCGCCCTGATCGGTATCGGCCTGGTGCTTTCGGCCGTCTTCGGCCCCATGGCGTTCTTTGGCGGGGCCACCGGCGTCATCTACCGCCAGTTCTCCGTGACCATCGCTGCGGCCATGCTGCTGTCGGTGGTCGTGGCCTTGATCCTGACTCCAGTGCTTTGTGCATCGTTTCTCAAGCCTGTGGCCAAGGGGCACGAGGCGGCAGAAAGCGCCGTCTTTTTTCTACGCCCGTTCTTGCTATGGTTCGACCGCGTCTTTTTCCGGTTCAGAGACGGGTATGTGAAACTGGTCGGCCATGCGCTTGCCAGGAAGCTGCGTTACGGGTTTGTATACGTCGTGATTGTCGCCGGACTGGGATTCCTTTTTATGCGGATGCCGACGGGCTATCTCCCGGATGAAGACCAAGGGATCCTCCTCGCCCAGATCCTCATGCCGACGGGCGCCACCCTGGAGCAGACACAAGCGGTCGCAGACGAAGTCCAGCGCTATTTTCAGGAAAACGAAACAGAGGCGGTGGAATCCTGTATGACGATTCCCGGCATGGGCTTTTCCGGAAGAGCTCAGAACACCGGCATGGTGTTTGCCAAGCTGAAGGATTGGAAGCTGCGCGACCGGTCGGACTTGAGGGCCGAGGCCATTGCCGGGAGGGCCATGGGGGCGTTTTCCAGGATGCGCAGCGCCCTGGTCTTCGCCTTCCCGCCCCCGGCCGTCGTCGAGCTAGGCAATGCCCGGGGCGTGGATTTCCAGTTGATGGACCGCGGCGGCCTCGGTCATGCCGCCCTGATGAACGCCCGCAACCAACTCCTCGGCATGGCGGCGCAGGACCGGAGGCTGGTGAATGTCCGGCCCAACGGCATGGAAGATGTGCCCGAATTCCGGGTTGACGTGGACTGGGAGAAGGCCGGCGCTTTGGGCGTGCCCATCACCTCGATCCACAACACCATCTCGGCCGCATTCGGCAGCGCCTATGTTAACGACTTCATTCAGGGCGGCCGCGTCAAACGGGTGTACGCCCAGGCGGACGCTCCCTACCGTATGCTGCCCAAGGATTTGGAAAAGCTCTACGTGCGCACCACGGCCGGCACGATGGTCCCCTTTGCCTCATTTGCCTCTACCCGCTGGACGACCGGTTCTCCCCGGCTCGAGCGCTTCAACGGTTTCCCGTCTATGAACATCTGGGGTGAGCCGGCACCGGGACGCAGTTCGGGCGAGGCGATGCGGGCCATGGAGGAGATCGTGTCGAAGCTGCCGCAGGGGGTCGGCTTTGACTGGACCGGACTTTCCTACCAGGAGCGAATGGCCAGCGCCCAGGCGGCGCCGCTTTACGCCTTTTCCATCCTCGTGATCTTTCTGTGCCTTGCCGCCCTGTACGAGAGCTGGCCCATCCCCATCGCGATCCTGCTGATGCTGCCTCTGGGGGCCATCGGCGGCGTCGCCGCTTCGACGCTGCGGGGGCTGCCCAATGACGTTTATTTCCAGATCGGGCTGTTGACGACCCTCGGCCTGACCACCAAGAACGCCATCCTGATCGTCCAGTTCGCCAAGACGCGGGTGGAAGAAGGGATGGGGTTGATCGAGGCAACGCTGGAAGGGACGCGATTGCGGTTTCGTCCCATTGTCATGACCTCGCTGGCCTTCGGGTTTGGTGTCCTGCCCCTCGCCTTGAACACGGGCGCGGGAGCAGGGGCCATGAACGCCATCGGCACCTCTGTGCTGGGAGGGATGATCACCGGCACTATTCTGGTTATTCTGTTTGCGCCGCTGTTTTATGTGCTGATCGAGAAGACCTTAGGCAAACAAGGCAAAGGTCAAGCAGCCATGCGCACTGAACGAGACCCCTCTGGAGAGCAATCATAATGAAGAGAAACCTACTACTACTTCTTCTACTGGTCGGAATTGTCATTGTGCCGGGCTGCAGCACCCGGGCGCCGAAATACACCCGGCCAAAAGCTCCGGTCCCGGCCGACTGGCCGACCGGCCCGGCGTACCAGCAGGCCGCAACGGCGACGAACGCTCCGCAAGCTGTGGACCTGAAGTGGCAGGAATTCTTCACCGATGAGAACCTCCAAAAAACCATTGCGATGGCCTTGCAGAACAACCGCGATCTGCGGTTGGCCGCCTTGAATCTCGAACGGGCCCGCGCCTTATACGGTATTCAACGAGCCGAGCTGTTGCCTGCGGTCAGCGCCACCGCCAGCGGAAGCAAACAACGGATTCCCGCCAATGTCATGGGCTTCCCGCAGCCGTTGACGATCAAACGATACGACGTCAACCTCGGCCTCGCCGCTTGGGAGATTGACTTCTTCGGTCGCATCCGCAGCCTGAAGGATGAGGCGTTGCAGGCATACTTGGCGACGGAGCAGGCCCGCCGCAGCGCGCAATTGTTATTGGTGTCAGCGGTGGCCCAAGCATACCTGACACTGGCCGCCGACCGCGAGAACCTTCAATTGGCGGAGACCACTTTGCAGACACAGCAGAGCGCCTACGACTTGGTGAAACGGCGCGTTGACCTTGGCCTCGTGCCCGAATTGGATCTTCATCGCGCGCAAACACAAGTGGACGCTGCCCGCGGGGACATTGCCCGTTACACGCAACAGGTGGCGCAGGATGAAAACGCCTTGAACCTGCTGACCGGCACACCGCCGCCGACCGCGCTCCTGCCGACGAACCTGAAGGGCGTCACGCCTCCGCAAGAAATTACGGCGGGTGTGTCCTCCGAGGTGCTGCTGCGCCGGCCGGATGTTCTGCAAGCCGAGAACCTGCTCAAGGCGGCCAATGCCGACATCGGTGCCGCGCGGGCGGCATTTTTCCCGCGCATTTCCCTGATCGCCGCCATGGGCACCGCCAGCAGCGATCTGTCTGGACTCTTCAAGGCCGGCGCGGGCGCATGGAACTATGCGCCGCAGATTGTGATGCCGATTTTCGATGCCCGCCTCTGGCCGGCGCACCGGGCGGCCAAAGTGCAACGGGAAATCGCCGTCACCCAATACGAGAAGGCGATCCAGACCGCCTTCCGGGAAGTGGCCGACGCCCTTGCCATCCGCGGCACCGTGGATCAGCAGGTCGCCGCGCAACAATCCCTGGTCAATGCCGTGGCCGAAACGCACCGGCTTGCCGTCTCCCGTTACGAGAAGGGAATTGACAGCTACCTGAGCGTCCTCGATGCGCAACGGTCCCTCTACGCAGCACAGGAGGGACTTGTCTCCCTTCAGCTAGCGAAACTCGCCAGCCAAGTGAGGTTATACGCCGTTTTGGGTGGTGGCTAGGAAATCGAGAAACAACCGGCCCCGCAGCAGGCCGGTGTCCAGGGAAGGCCCCTGGGGAACGTGGTGGCCGATATTCGTGCCAAGATCGCCTCGCTCGAGCTGCCACCCGGTGTGGCCATCGAGTGGGCCGGCGAAGTCAAGGAGCAGCGAAAGGCCTTTCGGGATTTAACGCTTCTGCTGATTCTTGGGACAGTCCTCGTTTATATGATCATGGCCAGCCAGTTTGAAGACCTTCTGGACCCCTTCGTCATCATGTTCTCGGTTCCCTATGCCTTTGTGGGGGTCGTATGGGCTTTTCTTCTTACCGGAACGGCGCTCAACCTGTTCACCTTTATTGGCGTCATCATGCTTATCGGCATCGTGGTGAGGAACGCCATCATCCTTGTGGACTACACCAACCAGTTGCGGCGGCGCGGTATGGGGCTGTACGAGGCCATTGTTCTCGGGGGGAGAACGCGTTTGCGCCCCGTGGCTATGACGAGTCTCGCCATGCTCTTCGGCATGCTTCCTCTCGCGCTCTCCAAAGGCGAAGGATCGGAAATCTGGAATGCCTTGGGGATCACCGTGATTGGAGGACTGCTGGTCAGTTGGCTGGTGACGTTGGTGCTGGTGCCGCTGGTCTACTCGCTCGTTCATGAGGGTAGGCGTCGGCTCTCAACCAACCATGCACAATGAGCGGGGGGTTGGCAGCGGGCAGCGCTGTTCGATGAGTTACGAAGCCGAAGCCCCCATGCTTGAGATGCGAGCTCCTTCGAAGCGCTATGGTTCTCGAATCCGTGTTTGGCAGAATGGGTCTCCCAGACCATCCACGCTACAGGCCGCTTTGTGTACTGATCTGGCCCAGTGGAAGTTTGTCGGCAGACCGTAAGTGTGGTCCGCCCTGTCGCCTCTGCAATCGTGCCTGAGTCACGGCGGAATCGGAAGCTACCCGCAGCGCCACCGTAGGCGAGGGCTAGCTTGCCATGTGTCGCTCGCATAATACATGTGTAGACTCTTGGAACCCTGCACTATAAATAAAGCCGCGGGCAGGAAAAACAGTGCGATGGCGCAGTAGTCGAGTCAGATCTCTCCGAGATCAGGGCAGAGGTTTGTCGGCTTTCACTCCGCGGCGCGAGGGCTGGAACGTAGGTGCTCGAACTCGGGTACGGTCCCAAAGGGAACCGCAGGAGAGATGACCGTCGAGGCAAGCTGATCAATCCTGTCGGACGACGTGTTGCCGAGGAACTTCGCTGTTTCCGCGATGTGGGGGACGCGCTCGGCCGCGAGTCCCATGAGTGTCGCACAAGTCGCATCTGCGGCTACCGGATCGTCGGAAAGGACAATTCGATCTAGCCGCCGGGCGGATCCTGCGAGTGGCCCATTGCCTTCCATGCACACGATGGCATCGGCGATGACGAAATGGATTGGCACCGTCGCCACGAGATCGACAATGCTTTGCTGGATGCCGCGCCAGTGCAACAAATTCTTCGGCCATCCATACTTGACACCGGGCACCACGCCGAACATGTTCTTCATGCTCAGAGTAACTCCGCTCCAGTGATGAGTTTTGACCTTTGGCATGGATACGATGAAGTCCGCTTCGAGCGCGGTGCGCGGGAGCCAAAGATGCTTGAGGCGTGAATAGTCGGCCCGGAGACGGACCTTCACGACCTCATCGCGGTTAAGATCGACGAACGGAATCCGTTGTTCTTTCAGATGTTGTTCTAGGCCGGTTGCTTGAAGCACCAGTTGTGTGTCCCGCTGGTGGCCCGGGCCCTCGGCCACGGTAACTCGTTTGGCTCCTAGACGGCGGAAACATTCAGCGGCTCCGACGATGAGAAGCGGATGCGTGTTGATCCCGGCTCCTGGGATGTAATCAACAAGGTTGGGCTTGAGAAGAACCGACTTGCCAGTGACATTCAGGTTGAACAATTCGAGGCCTTCCCAAAGTGAGCCGGAGAGTTTTTCGGAGTATTCGGCAACCGGCAGAATTGCGACGCGCGAGCACGCGGGCCTGCGGTCTCGGTCGTAACGGGGAACGAGAAAGGGCAAAGAAGTTCCCACGCCAGCAGCAAGCCCAAGGGAGCCTGCAAGCGCAGCTCGCCGGGTCATACAACCACCTCGAGCGGGTTGCCGGAGGCTGTACAATCAAGCGCCAGGGCAACGACAGCCAGGGTTGCCGTGTCGCATGTTTCGTCGGGCTCTGCGAGGGTCGCCAAGCGATGCTGCAACGAATCTATCGGCTTGTCGTAAGCGTCGAGTGCAAGAATTGACCAGGCGAGGCTCCAGTGAGCAGGGCACAAGCAGACTTGGTGTTCAAGCCAGACCAAGCTGCGCTCAATCAGTTCGTTCCGTGGCTCGCTGCGAAGGGCAAGCAAGGCAATCGCCGTGGCGTCAATGTGCGGCGCCATGGCCGCGTCGTACACAATGCCGTTGCCGGCGTTCCAACCGCCGTTCGGGCAGGCCCGGTCCAGCAGCATCTCCACGCCGCGTTGGATACGGTAAGCCACTTTTCCTTTCCGACAGCAGGAGAAGATTTGTTTGAGCGCGAGTAACGCAAAGGCGGTTGGCACAACCCAACTGCACGTGCCTGGTTCCCAGGGCCAGCCGAATTTGTCAGGGTCGAAGCGTACCCGCTTGTCCGTGGTCCGAAACTTCCACTTCCAAAACCAGCTCGCTTCCTGGCCTTTGGCGCCAAGTAGCCAATCCGCCGCTCGAGTTGCCGCCCCCGGGGACGTCCCCAGGGTGTTCAGAGTCAACAACGCCAGGCCAGTGAGGCCCGATGCTTCGTCATCGGTTGCGAAGGATCCCCAGCTTCCATCGGGATGCTGCGTATCGAGTAACACCTGCGTGTTCGCGCGCCGCTCCAAGCGCAAGGCCAGCAACGCCAAGCATGTGGGCTCAAGAGCCATCTGGAGAGAGCCCTGAAGGAAGGGCCAGCCACAGCACGAGAGCTGGCGAGCTTGGAGGGAAGTGCGAATGTGATTAAGAAGTCCGTCCACGCGCCCAGTCTTACCGCCGACTCCGAGGACTGTCAAAAGTGCTCGTACGGGGAGAGGATCCAGCCAACCGATGGCTGCCAGTGAACGCGTGCGACCTCGTGCATTCCGGAAAAATGTTGCGAGACATTGTTCGTAGCTGATTGTTTTTCAGTTTCGCGTTACGAGGTCAATTCCCAGCAAGCATCGACAGCGAGCGTGTCGTTGGAAGGCGAACGTAGCGAGACATTGTTTATACCTCATCGTTCTTCGCCGCAGTCTGCGGCGCGAATCGCCAGCAAGTCTTGGCACCTCGGTTACAGGCCAATGTAGCAGGACATAGTTCATAGCTGACTGTTTTCAGCTCTAGGCTGCGAGGTCAGTACCCGGCAAGCCTCGACCCCGACCGTGTGGTCGGAAGGCGAACGTAGCGAGACAAAGTTCATACCTGATCGTTTTCTGCCCCACCCTGCCGCCGGCAACCAAATGTAGCGAGACATTGTTCATACCTTATTGTCTTCCCTTCAGGCGCGCGACCCGAATAGCCAGCAAGCCCTAGCGCCGCCCTAGTTGCAGGCCACGGCGTTTCGCGCCCGCCAGAATTTCGCCCGAGTGACCATTTCCGCTTTAGGGTTTCGCGTTGAAATGTTCGCTTCGCCTGGTGAGCTGTCCGGAAGGCTTCAGGCCGCCCGATACGTGATCGACCCTGTGACGCTCGAAGTGGTGTATCTCGCGGCATGCATGCAGAAACCGCTTTTGGTTGAAGGCCCGCCGGGGTGCGGGAAGACGGAACTCGCCTATGCCGTGGCCGCGGCAGCCGGGACGGTCGTCGAGAGGTTGCAGTGCTACGAAGGAATCACCGAAGAGAAGGCCATCGGCAAGTTCGACGAGGCCTTGCAGAAGCTTTTCCTGACGACCCAGGGGGAGCGCCTCGGAGACGACTGGGAGCACATTCGCGGCCGCCTGCATTCGCTCGACTTCTTCTCCGAGGGACCGCTCGTGAGAGCTTTGCGTTATAGCGACCGGCCCTGCGTCCTGTTGATCGATGAACTGGACAAGGTGGATCAGGCTTTCGAAGCGATGCTGCTCGAGATCTTGAGCGCGTGGCAGGTGACGGTGCCGAAGCTCGGCACGATCAAGGCGAATGCCAAGGCCATTCCGCTCGTGGTGTTGAGCTCAAACGAAGAGCGTCGCCTGGGCGACCCCTTGCGGAGGCGGTGTTTTTACCTGCGCTTCGAATACCCCACCGTGGAACGCGAAGCCGAGATCCTTGCCCTCCAAACTCAAAGGCAAAGCGAACCGTTGCGGACACAACTGGCGGGCCTTGCCCGGGCCCTCCGCGGCTGGAACATGGAGAAGCCGCCTTCGATTGCCGAGATGCTGGACCTTGCGAAGGCGCTGGAGATTCTTGGAGTTGATGAAATCTCCGCTGAGCAGCGAGACGTGCTCTTGCCATTACTGGCCAAAACGCAGGCCGACCGAAAGCGACTGCTGATGCGAGAGAGTTTTGAGGGCCTGGTCTTTGACTCCAAGCGCTATCGAGACGAGTTGAGAAGAAAAAATGGACATGAAAAAGAAGGAAGACAAGCGAGGTTCGAATGGGCAGAGGCGGCTGTGACTTGAGACTGCGGTACGCAGCGTACACGGTCGCCCTGGTGATGCTGTGGGCGCCTCCCGTGCGGGGAGCAGAGCCTCGCACATTGGCTGACCTTTCGGCGCAGTGGGCAGCCTATTACGCGGCGGTCTACCACGTCCCGGAGGAACTGGTTGACGCGATTATCGATGTCGAATCCGGGTGGAACCCTTATGTGGTGTCCGACAAAGGCGCCGTTGGCTTGATGCAGTTGATGCCAGAGACCGCTTACCGCCTGGGCGTGCGTAACCGTTTCGAGATCCGAGAGAACATCCGCGGAGGGGTGGCCTATCTCGCCTGGCTAATCAGGCTCTTTCGGGGCAACATGCGCCTCGCTGTTGCTGCGTATTACGCCGGCGAGCAGCGAATCCTGCTCCGAAATCTTGCGTATTCCTCGCATGAGACGTACGAATACGTACGGCGCGTCGCGGCTTTTTATCGAGCGAGACGACTC
>Ga0315282_10017732_pt1 | contig 10252 bp, 14 predicted proteins | sample YL17G07_20_MG_FD_203693 | JGI IMG/M metagenome (GOLD analysis project Ga0315282, IMG submission 203693) | Sediment microbial communities from Yellowstone Lake, YNP, Wyoming, USA - YL17G07_20 | ecosystem: Environmental > Aquatic > Freshwater > Lake > Sediment | place: USA: Wyoming | collected... | reverse complement strand
AATTCCGTTTGCTCTCAGAAGACTTATTACAAAATAAGTTCCATCCTCACAATCAACTACGATTTTTCCATTTTGATGTTTTTGTGCAAGAGTAAATAAAGGTAAATTCCAAGAATCAACGCCGCCCTTTAAAATTATTTGTCCATTATTTAAAACGACAAGATCGTCTTGCTCATATACATAGTTTTCTTCTACAAAGTTATAAGTCTTTGTTACTGTCGCTATTGGATTATCAGTTTTAAGGTTTTCTGCTTCCTTCTTAATCGCATATTCATTCGGTGTTACCCAAAATCTTAAATCAGCTGATTCTCCGAAGAATTTTTCATTAATAATATATTGTGAGCTAAAAATTGGAATCCCTGTTGTCCTTGCTTTAATTCCTAAATAGACAAGTCCTACACTCAAACAAATTGATAAAATAGCCAAGATTATGATCACCCTTTTCACCTCCGCCTCCAAAATTAATGTCCAAGTATTTTTCTTAAAGTTTCTACCGCCCCAGTCGGTAATCCTATATTTCCAATTTGCACTCCTGAAGTATTTATAGGATTTGACTTTACACTTATCACTGTTAAAATAAGAGCAATTATAAATCCTATAAGAATTTCCTTTTGCAAAACTTTATCCTTGCGTTCAATCATTTTATCCACCTTCCTATTTTGCTTTTTATAATATCTAATGCTGTTCTCCAGTCTATAAAGCCGATAAGCATAAAAACAATAATAATTATTATTGCTATGCTCATAACGGCCTTCCAAAGATCATCCCAATTTTTAATTTTGAAATTCTTCAATTTTTGACCCCGAGATATAAAACTCCTCTAAATTAAAAAGATCATCAGCCTCAATTATGTATGTATTGCCATCATTGGTTTTTACTACTATTACATATTCATTGTCGTAATGAGCAATTGCGACTACATTTTTTACTTCTATTTTAGAAATACTTGTAAAATCTGTTAGAACTTTATTTACCCTATCTTTAGTGATAAGTGCACGACAACCTGAGGTAAATATCAAGATAACCAGAAGTATTCCAATTAGCAACTTACCCCATTTCATTTTATTAACCTTGCAGCATTTTTTGCAGCTTCTGCCTGTGCTTGAATCTTCTCCTTGAACGAAACAATTGTTTGAAACAAATCGTGAACTAAATTAGACCCTCCTGAAATCATAAGTCCTGATAAAACGGCATCAAGATAAGGAAAAGTAACGATGCCTAAATAGGTTAAAATCATTCCGCCCTTAGTTAAAAAGACAAAAGAAACCGATACCGCTTCGGCAAATCCAAGTGAAATTAAAAACTTTAGATAAGAAATTAAGTCGCTTTCCTTCTTAAAAACAGGTAAAGTTGTAATAATTCTTACTAAAGTTTCAACAACTACTGCCATGGCAATAAACAATAAAATGCCTTCTAATTTCATATTAATCACCTCCTAAGATGAAAAAGTTTTTGTATTTTCCTTAAAATAACATAATTTAATCCGTTCCCAATCGGTAAATATCATAGTATTGCTCATATTCATCTCCACCAACCGCCCTGCCAATAGCCACCGCCGCAACTATGATAAGTCATTTTAAAACTTACCTCTCTAAGCCAATGATTCTCTTCTGTTTCCAAAAAAACTAAAACTTTAACCTTAGCCTCATAATTGTTGTAACTAATAGGAGTTAATTTAACATAAACAACTGCATCCTTGAACTCCTGTTCATACCAAGTATTTCCATTTTTGAAATCATCTTCGGTTAATTCTCTTGAATGAAAACTTCCATAACCATTTTTTAAATTGACAAAGAAGGCTTCATGGTTGCCAATTTGTAATACCGCATAAGTTAAATCGCCTATATTATTTGGAGTTCCTTTTGCTGTTACAGAGATTCTCTTAAAATTACCACGCCAAACAAATGGAATATATCCAAAACCTTTTATGAATATCGAAGGTTGGTAAATTCCTTGCGTTGGCATTGATTGTTCAAGGCTATTTAATTGAGTTTTATAGCCTATAAAGTCAACAATTACGCATAAAACAAGTAAACAAAGAATAAAAATTAGTAATTTTCTAATCATATTCTTCCCCCATTTATCCTATAAAGTGCTATAACCCAAGATATTTTGTCCTTCCAGTATTCTTCTTCGTTAACGAAGAACTGTGGTGCTGGTGCGTCTCCGCATAAAACTCTGCTTTCCATAATCCAAATCTTTGCCCTTTTGCTTTCTGTCAAACTTGCTTGAAATGTTTTCATTCCATTTAAAATTCCAGTATACCATGCAATATCGTCTCCACCACAATAATAAACTGCTACTGACTGAGGAGTTTCGCCTTTATAATACACAGCCCCTGGGGTTAGGTAATATTTTTTAAGTTTCTGTGCTACAAATAGAATACAATCAGAAATAGAATTAAATTTTGCTTCAGGCCCAGGTCCTTTTTCCGTAATATCCCAAGAATAAGGATTATTATAGGGTGGCAAACTCCATTTATTGTTGTTTCCTAAATGACTCTCTTGCAAAGCCAAAGCCCACATAAAATCAGCAGGAACTCCAGTTTCTTCTTCTGCCACTTTCAAAGCCCAACCAAGTCCTGTCATTCGTGTTCCTTTAAGAAGTTTGTCAATTTCTTGAGTAGTTGCAAATGATGGTCTTATAATTGTCGTTTGCTTAGCAAGTTGTATTGCAGTCTCTTCTGGAAGTTCTGTTGTTTTAGGTTTGAACATTAATAATCCGTCAACTATTAACAAGACTATCGCTAAAATCGCTAAAATTATTGTAATTGTTTTCATTTTTCCAATCCCTTTTCAATCATAAAAATACTGACTCAATGATTCTGAAAGCAAAAGTTCCCCAGCTTTCTTTATAAGTTTCACCAACATAAAATTGAATTTCAACAATATATAATCCCAATGTGGAAGTTTCTCCTGTCGTTAAAGGTAAAAGAACAATGCCATTTGTGTCAATAGTGCAGTTAACTGTTTTTGTAGTCCCATCGTCTAATTTCTTAATGCCTGCCTTCACAGATAAACCAGCTAAATCTTTAATCTGGTTGTTTTCTAAAATGGTTATAGGAATGTTCAAAACATTACCTTTGAATATATCTATCAAAGCTACACCTCCTAATTGATTTCAATATTTTTATCCTTATTTAACCGATTAGTATTTTTGTTTACTTCAATTCCCTTCTCATTGTTTAATCGGTTACCACTTTTGCTCAAAGTTATTCCTCTGCTTTTGTTCAACAGCACCCTCATTTTTCCAAGTATCCCTTTTTGAAATAGATTTTCAATTCCTATCGCAGAATCTAAAACTGATAAAGTTGCAAGGATATTTATAATTTCCGAAGTCGTTGCGTTATCGGTAATTTTCAAAGTATTTAAAGCAGAGATAATTTCTGAACCTATCGCAGAATCAGTAAGCAGTTTTTGAATAAATTCACCTATGCTTATTAACTCCGAACCGACAATAAAATCACTTATTTGAAAGTTATTTAACAAAGAGATAATCTCATAAGCACTTGCAGAATCACTTATACTTAAACTATTTCCAATTGATAGAAGTTCTGAACCTATCATCGAATCAGAAATCATTTTAGCAATAGTTGATTCAATTGAAAGAACTTCACTTCCAACTGCAGAATCAATTAAATTAAGATTTGCAATCGCTGAGAGTATCTCATAGCCAATTACTGAATCTAAAAGATTGAAAGTATTCAATATCGAAACGAGGTTGTCAATTCCAGAAACTAAATCATAAATACTCACATTACTTAAGATATTTAGCAAATCAACGCCAGTTGCAGAATCAGTTAAAAGTTTATAAAGCAGTATTGAAATAGTGTCCGTTCCACTTCCAGAATCCGTAAGTCCAAAAGCATTTTGAATAGTCAAATTATCAAATCCACCAACTGAATCAGAAATAGTTTTTAATAAAGTAAGTAATAATAATTCAGTTCCAACTGCAGAATCCTGAAGGCTAAAGGAATTTACAAAATTTCCTAATTCAAAACCTAAACCCGAATCACTAACCCCTAAACTATTTAAAATACTAAGCGCTTCACTTCCTGATAGAGAATCAGAAATAGACTTATTAAAAACTACCGTTTCTGTATCAAATGTAATTCTTAACGCTTTATAAACAGCCATTTATGAAGTCGCTACCTTCTTAATTTTCAAATAAGGTTTTTTAGATTTATACATATGGAATGGTGGGATTGTAGAACCATAGTTAAAATATCTGCTCTTTTTCAAGTTAGTCAAAAGAGTATTCAAGTCCGTTCCAGTTATTTTTTTAGATTTATAGACTGCCATTAACAACTCTCCCTTGCAACTACATAAGATACATTGCTATACAAGCACCTGTAAGCTTCATCGACGATAACATATTGACTTGTATTATTGGGATTTGTTACCCAAGTTGGAACCGTGAGAGCCGTTGCAGTATTAGAGGTTATTTTTCTTGTCTGTCCTGTCCCTGTGCCAGCAGTTATAACTACGACTTTATTTGCCCACTGGTTTGAAGTCCAAGATTTATCAGTATCGGTTAAAGTTGTTGCATCTCCACTTTCGGCAGTTCCAGAATCTTGACAACCTACATAAAAGACATCTTCTATTGCGCCAAGAGGTGCTTGTAGTATATATTCATCGTTATATGCAGCAAAAGCAAGGGTGGTGGCTTCATACCCAATCAGAGGTTGCAGGTAGTAAAAATCAGAATCTCTTGCATTTGGGTCAACATAAGTATTTAATAATAATCCGCCTACAACGGCTCCTAAAAAATAACCCCCACTTGACACACAAGTGTCTGTCCCAACCATATTAAAATCACAGGTCTGATAAAATACATTTGACCCATTCCACAATCCAAAAGCTGAAGGACATTGACCTATTCTTGCACCCGTATTATAGGCTCTCGGAAGGTTTGCAATAACCATATGAGTTGAATCCGTTATTGAAGATACTTGAACCTTATCCCTTCCCTCGCCTTGACTTCCTAAAATTTGATAATAACTTCCTGCTAAAAAGCCTGTCGTAGAAGTAACCGTAATCGTTACATTCGTTCCTGAAGTCGCATTAGCAGTCAAATCTGTTTCAACTGTTAAAAATTTCTTATTAAAATGCCCGAAACCTGTTCTGTAATAAGTCGTTGAGACTTTAGTCATCAAGACTACTAAATTTTTATTTCCATATATCCAACCTGTAAAACCTGTTTCAGCAGTCGTCAATGAACCATTACTATATGCCGCACTTAACCCTGCATGAGTAGTAGCGTTCCACCAAGCATAGGCATAAACTTTAATCGTATTTGCAGTTGCATAGTCTATTTTTACATATTCGTAAATCCTATCTGCAAGTTCTCCATTTGACTTCCAGACTTGGTAAGAACTTCCTGACTGGTCATCGTGCAAAGTCCAGCCCATATTTGATAACTGTGTCCATAGGTCTGATAAAAAATCTGCCCTCGTATTATAAGTTTTTGCTACTACATAGGCATAAGACATAAGTTACTCCTTACGAGAGGCTTAATTCAACAGTCAAAGTCCAAGTCTGTCCACTTACTTTCGTTCCCTGGTTTGATACTTTCCTGTTCAAGCAAATTAAGCTTGTAGAGTTCTTAATTACAAATTCCTGCCAAGAATAGTTTGCGTCTTCTGAACCAAAGGTTGCCTTGAACGTTGCTTTCTGGTCTGTTCCTGAAGTCGGATAACCTGTATCCATTGCTTTATAAGTCTTGTTAGTAACTGCCTGCAAATCAGTTTGTGTTGGGTCTTCAATCACATATTTGCTGGTATTATCTGGAATCGTAACCCAGGTGCTGACCGTCACTGAAGTTGCATCATTTGCTGTTATTTTACGCATCTGACCTACGCCTGTTCCTTCAACAATAGATACATACTGTCCTACCAAAGCATTTGGAGTCCAATTCTTGCTCGTATCTACCAGGGTCGTAGCAGTTCCACCTGTAGCAGTGCCTGAAATTGCGTTGCTGTCTCCAACTCCAATTGTTGCCAAAGCATTTGTAAAAGCACTTCCACCATTTCCACAAACTAATTTCCAAATCTCGTTAATCCCTGAGTTTAAAAATAAGTTATCCCATTCCGATTTCCCAATAAAATTTCCGTTCTCGTCAAACTTCTCAAGAATCCAATGACCTTTTAACTTAATACTTTCTTTTAAATTCATTTTAACCTCCTAATGTCTTGACTTACGAACATTTAAAACTAACTGCGCTCTCTTTCCTGTTTTACCGCCTTTCTTAACAGCAGACCTTAATTTCTTTACAGGGATTGTCTTTCCTTTCTTAACTTTTAAAGTCCTTCTCAAAGCTCCCTTATTTTTTGAGAAAGCTTTTTGCATCCATTTTGTTGCCATTTTATTTCACCTCCATAATTTAATAAACTCTCATTGAATTTCTCTCAAATTGTATAAACGACATTGCACGGTTAATAGCGGGAATAGCGGGTTTGAAAAAATGCTTTCCCATCATGGTCGAACAATATTCCCCAACTCTTAAAAATGAAGGGATGTGCCAACCTGTGCTATCTTTATAGGTATAATAAATGTAATTTTTTTGGTCACCACGATGATATTGCTGAAAAACCATCCAAGTTACCCCATCCTTGTCTACTGCTAATGAAGGTATTTTATTGTTTACGGTTTGCCCTGCATTATCTACAATCAAACCTTCATCAATCCACACTCCGTTTTCCCTACGAAGCCCATAGATTTGGCCAAGATTGTTAGGATAGTCGCAGGAATAAGCGCCGTGAAGAATACCATTCAGCCCCATCGTGAAATGAAATTTTATTTGATAATAACTTTGTAATTTTACTTGTTCCGTGTCGCTCCAACTTCCATTTGGCAAATCTCTATACATATAATATAAATATATCTTTGCACTTGTCCCATATAGCCAGGTCACGTGAAGTCTATTGGTGCCATCAATTGTTATTGTAGGATTTGCTGGGCAATAAGTGGTGCCGTATGGTGCTAACACTACTGAATCAAGCCAATTTGTTCCGTCGAACTCTCTGTATATCATACTATAACTTGTTGGGTCATAAGTACTTACCCAGACAACATGTATATGGTCGTTCAAATCAATAACCATATAAGGCTGTGGGGCTCTTCCCGAATATGTTGTCGTATATCCAATTGTGATGTAATCTGTAAAGGGATATTTTGAATATCTTATTTGCTTGCTCGTTCTTGACAAGTAATCTATCACATAAACCACATGTGCCACACCTAAAGAATCACTCATTCCACAAGCATTAAAAAAGTCTGTGCAAACATTGCTTGTATCAATCGGGTGTCCCCAAATCCAAGTAAGTCCTTGATTTGTTGAATCCGCATATTTAATCAGGTCTTTTTGCAAATTCTGGTCATAATAAGTGTAAAACAAATAATATTTGCCCGAACCATCCATAAACAATATTCTTTCCAATCTTTCACCATTAACATACATGCCGTTTGGCATCGGCGCTACCTGGTAAAAATTCGAAATATTATTTGAATCTACATAATACCACCAAAAATCATTATAGTCATGTAGTACAGCCCTGAAACCTGAAAAAATCTCACTCATTTCTTTACGATTCCCATTACTGCCCAATGAATATTTGTTCCAAGCCCTGTTGAATAGACTTTCATACCCGTATAAAGTCCATTAGCGTCTTGTATCCACTCTTGATGATAACAAATAGGCTGTGAAGTCTTACCCGTTGCAACTCCTTCTGGATAAATAGAAATAATAATAGGCTTTGAAACGAATACTAAAGAGTGCGAAGTTAACCAGTCAATAGTAACTACTCCTGAAGCATCGGCAACCGTTCCCATGATAACGACTTGAGGATTTGAATGTTGATAAGTTTGTATAAGTCTTTCAGACTGATGTATGCTCATTTCACATACGCCTCAATCTCTGTATAAAATTCCTGCGGAGTTATCGAAGTAGTATATTTCTGTATCGTGTAAATTCCTGTATTCCCTATTGAATCAGACCAAGAAGTCTGGTATCCCAAAATATCATCTGCTGTAAGTATAGTAGCAGTTCTAAAAGTCAAAACCTGCGAAGCCTTTCTTGAGATATCAAAAATCTGTTGAGCAATAGTAGGAAGTGCTTCTGGTTTCATTCCAGTTGTAGTTGCAAATGCTATGTTATTTAATTTTGTTCCCTTGAACGCCCCTTTTCCGCTGTAGTTAGTATTATCTATAGGAATTCCTGCGGAAGGATAATGCCCATAAGATTTCCCTATTTGTGAAATATCATCATTAACTAATACCGTTGCAGGTATTTGAGAAATAGCAGTTGAGAAACTTCCACTTAAAAGTTCTTCTTTATGAAGACTACTTGTAAAAATAACATTTTGAGGTGGACTCAGAGCATTGATTATTCCTATCCTTCCATTTGCCTCTGCAAAAACAATATATCCTAAAGCTTCACAAGCCTTTTGAATTTCCGCAAGGTAAGTTGTATTTACTGCAGAATAAACGCCATTCTCGTATAAATTGCTAAAAGACATTAAGTTATAAGGAATGTAGGCTTTTATTGTATTAATATCATTAGTGCCGTGAAAAAAAATGCCTGAAAGGTCCGAAACCGTCTTTATTAAATAACTTAAATAATCAGTCATATTATTAACGATATGGTCTGCTCCTGAACCTGTAATCCCAAAAGTTGTATTCGTTAGTAATACATCCCAAGCGGCCAAAACACTTCTTAAATTAAATGTATAGATTTGACCCCCCATTGCCCTATCCTTAGTAGTCTCCTCAGCAAAACCTGTAAAGACCAGTTTTCCATTAACCCGAATTTCCCAGAGTCCACCGAAACTAGGCATCGGCCAAACAGAAGGTATCCTTTGATGAATCTGAATATGTGCTGTAGCAGGCTCAAATAGTCCTGCTCCCCAGTCTAAAGAGAGTAAAGTTCTATCTGACCCCGCATAAGGGTCAAGAAGTTCTTCCCCTGGGTAATTCGGATTGAGTGGGTCGTTATTTGTAGTAATCGAATAGAGTTTAGGAATTGCTATTACTTTTATATCGCTCATATTTCCTTTACCAAAGTTAAGTTATACCTCCAACTTGCACCTGACCATTGACCGCCAGTTTCTCCGAAATTTTCTACAAGCGTAGGCGCCTCTTTTACATAGTAAGTTCCAGTAAAGACATTCGAAGTAATTGCATTGCCAGGCTTTGCGGCAGATAGAAAAGCTTCTGCCGCTGCTTTAGAACGACACTCAACAAGTAAATCCCTTTCAATATAATTACAAGTATAGATAATAAAATTGTTCAATCCTTTAACAAAGTTGCCAGCACTGACTGTTTTATCTAATGAATCAGTAAGAAGTGCCAAAGCTGTTGCACCCGTTATAACATTATTATCGAAAGTTAGTACCGACATTAAGAACCTCCTATTCTATTACTATACCATCCTGCACCATGAGACACAGTTGACAAACCTTCTGACACTCCCTTTTTAACGCCACTTGCAATTCCCTGTTGAATAACATTAGTAATATATGTATTGTTAAAATCAGGTTTACCATTCACAATCTTAACAGTTCCGCCGATATCTATCTTAATTGGAGGTACTGCTTTTGGAGTAATAGCTGGAGAAGTTCTTACTGCCATATTTAAGTTTCCAACAAACTTTGTAAGTTCTGGTAAATTCATTCCTTGAATATTTATAGAAGCCCAAGAAGCTTTAAAAGCTTTTGTATCATTTGTAGCCTTTTTAAGTGCCTCTGATAAGGCAATTAATTGAGTATCGCTTACAGTAACACCAATTTTTTGAAGTGCATTTTGCAAAGATATTAATTCAGGAGATGGTTTAACTGCTTGAAGGGCTTCTTGTAAATCAACTATTTGATTAGTAGTTATGTCAATTCCAGCTTCTTGAAATACTTTTTTAAAGTTTATTGATGAAATATCTTTTGTAGTAATACCAATACCCGTAAGTGCCGTTGTCAAATCTGATAATTTTTCAGCTTCTCCAATAACTTGCTGTAACCCGCCATAAACTCCTGACTTCAATTCATGTTCAAAATCAACAGCATTTTGATTAGCCTGTGAAAGACCTTTATTAGCAGTTCCATATAATTTGCCTATCCAATCTGTCGTTGCAAATTTTTCTCCCCACTTCCAAAAATCTGTTAAATCTCTTAACAATGTTGAGAAAATACTTGCTCCACCCGTAACACTGGGTTTCATCATTTTACCAAATTCTTCTCTAAAATCTTGCCAGGCCGTAGTAGCTT
>Ga0315282_10017731_pt1 | contig 10252 bp, 9 predicted proteins | sample YL17G07_20_MG_FD_203693 | JGI IMG/M metagenome (GOLD analysis project Ga0315282, IMG submission 203693) | Sediment microbial communities from Yellowstone Lake, YNP, Wyoming, USA - YL17G07_20 | ecosystem: Environmental > Aquatic > Freshwater > Lake > Sediment | place: USA: Wyoming | collected... | reverse complement strand
ATGAAGAAGAAATGAAGGCTGCAGGGGAGGGGAGACTGATTCCAGGAACAGAGGCAACCTTAAAAAGTTTAAGGGAGAAGGGAATTAAAGTCGGAATCATTACACGGAATTGTGAGGATGCGGTTCGGAAGATTTTCCCTGATATCAATGATTTTTGTGATGCATTCGTCTCGAGAAATTCGGTGAAGAAGGTGAAACCCCATCCAGACCATCTGACCTATGCGATGGAATCATTAAAAACTTCAGGGGAAGAGTCAATGATGGTCGGAGATCATATCATTGACATTCAGGCAGGGAAGAAGGTGGGGATGAAGACAATTGGTGTATTAACAGGAAGGATAAAGAAGGAGGAGTTTGAAAAAGCAGGGGCGGATTATATTTTGAGAGAGGCTTCAGAGATTTTTGGGTTATTGGAGCAGCAAGAGATTGGAACGATGGAATGATGGAATATTGGAATAATGGGGGAGTAAAAGGTTAAGGCTAAGGATGACAAATGTCATTCTGAGCCCTTCGCCATGTGTCACCCTGAGCGAAGCGAAGGGTCTCGCTTTTTGGCTCAGGGTAAACTCCGTGAAGAATCCCTGCCTGCCATAGTTGTGCGGCGGGCAGGTCAGAGATCCTTCGCCTTGCTCAGGATGACACTTTACCCCGTAGAAAGCCCCACCGTTTATGGTGGGGATGAAGAAAAAAATGCTCATTCCTTATTAAGGGTGGGGTTCAAAGCCCCGCCCTTTCTAACGGGGTTTACTCATAACCTTTTATCCATATTATTCCATAAATAACATTTGGTCAGGTCCGAAAGTGACAAGGAGGTTATGGAAATGGGGAAGAAAGTAATCCAAACCGAGAAGGCGCCAAAGGCGATTGGTCCATATTCCCAGGCTATTCAGGCAGGAAATTTTTTATTTCTCTCGGGACAGATACCTCTTGATCCAAAAACAGGGGAATTGGTGAAAGGAGATATTCGGCAGCAAACCAAGCAGGTTTTAGAAAATATAAAAGGGGTAATGGAATCTCAAAAGTTAGGAATGGAAAACGTGGTCAAGGCGACTATTTTTTTGAAAGATATCGGAAATTTCAATCAGGTGAATGAGGTTTATGCCACCTACTTCCCATCTTCACCACCTGCGAGGTCAACCGTCGAGGTAGCAAAACTTCCCAGAGATGCAGACATAGAGATAGAGGCTATCGCTCTTATTTAATTGCCGCCGCCTTCCCACTTCTTCTTTCTGCTTTCAGCAGACACGCCTTTCATCCCCGTCGACAGGACGGGGTTTTCAGATGTTGGTTTTAATAAAATTTAAGTCCGGGCATTCAACACTTAACATTAACTTATGTCCATTTATTTACATTTGACATCAAATAATAAACACTTAACAGCATTATAATTGTCGGAAATATTTACAATTTGACTTTTTATTTTTATTTTTTATAACCTATTATTTTTGCTATGATTTTCTTAACACTTAACACTAATTACTAATCACTTTTTAAAATCGTCGGAATTCTTTACATTTTTTCCTTAATGGGAACCTAAGGGGGAAAATATTAATAAATATTTTTATAAATAAATTCAATACGTTACAATTAGTTTTTAATCAATTTATTTCTGGCATACAATTTGCTACTAAACATAACAGAAATATATATAAATAAATTTCAACAATTCTTTTAAGGGAGGAATTATGAGGAGTAAAATTTTAGTGATACTATATGCCATTATTTTTGTTGTTGGGATTGTGGGTGTTGCTGCTGCTGACGGTGTGGTATTTAATATTAATTTCGATGAGTTTAATCTTTCTGATGGTAGTACCGTTCAAATCCCAAGTAACTACATGGGTTTCAACTGGGGCACTGACTTTTGGGTGGAACCTAACAGTGATTACAAGACCTATTATGGCAACACCTATGGGGCGCCTTCAGGTGAAAATGCGGTATATAACAGCAGTGGGATGCTAATCCTAAGCGTCAATTTTCCTGGTGCCCAATTTAATCAATTTGATTTTGTTAGTGCATCCTTTACTGGGTGGGCTTATAACGACGCCACTTGGGAGTTTTCTTCAGAAACAATTACCGTAACCGGATACAAGGATGGTTCATCAAGAGGTTCTGTGTCCATGCTTCTTCCAACTAATAGCTATGCCGTGCTCCAGGCAGACTTGCTGGACATCGACACCCTTGTTTTCACATCGTCCGGAGATGGCAAATATTGGCTTATGGATGACTTAATCATCCACGACCCCCTCCCCGTTCCTGAACCCGCCACTATATTCCTCTTGGGTAGTGGATTATTGAGTGTGGGATGGTTGATGAGGAAACGCAGGGCATAATTGTAAACATTAATACTGAGAGTTTTAAGGGCGAGCTTTGGCTCGCCCTTTTTTTTGAGTGGGTAGTTATTATCTATGATATGATAGGTTCTCAATCGAAAACAAAGGAATGATCGTTTGGGCTACTGAATCCTCCCTCGCCTCGTAGGCGAGGAATTCCAAAAAATGTTCGACTTCAAGTCGACTTTGCCTATTCTCGTTCTTTTGTTCGTCATTCCTGCGCAAGCAGGAATCCAGCTATTTCTTTAGGTTCCTGGATTCCCGTCTTCACGGGAATGACAATTCCAATACTATAATGCTCATGGTCGGCCTAATTCCTTTCCTTTGAAGGATATGTCACCAAGGATTTGCCGACCATTTCGCCTAACTTCGCTTCGCCTCAAGTGGACGGGTTTCCACCATCCCCGAAGGAAAAATTAAGGGGCTGGTAAGCTAAAAAAAAAGCTAAAAAAATCCTTGACAAAGGGAGTTTTTTTAAGTATTTGTATTAACAAGTTTTTTTGGAAAAGAAGGGTTTTATTAAAAAATTTGTGAAAGGGGGAAAGATTATGAAAAAGACACCTCTATTTATTTTTATCCTCGCTTTTCTGCTTTTTTCCCAGGCAGGAGTTTCTTATGGCTGGCAGGGAAGAATGGCAGGCATGGGGGACCCTTACGGCCTTGTGGAAGATGAATCCGATTTTCTCATCCATCCCGCAGGCATCGCCAAGGGAGAGGGAATTAAATTTTATGGTAACTACCGTTTTAACTACACAGATGTGATGGACTGGAACCACAACCGTACCTATTTTACACCTTTTGGAAATGATCGCAACCCTATCGAGAATTCGGGTCATGAGTGGGAACATAACGGTCTTCTGGGTGCAGCTTTTCCTTTAGGTCCAGGGAGGATGGGGTTGTTCTTAGAATATGCAGGGAAGAGAGGCGATTTCAAAGGCCGAAACAACGAATTGTATGTCGGAAGTCCTTATTTTAATAGATTTGACTTCGAAAGCGATCTCGACGAATTTGCTCTAAGGCTACTTTATGGTCTTCCCATGGGCGGCTTTAAACTCGGCGGTGAAATTCAGTTGGCATACCGACATGATGAAAACAAGACTTTTATCTTCGATGATGGCGACAGCGAATTATGGTGGAACTCCCCCCTTGGGAATTATTTTCAGTGGATAAATCTCCATCAATTCTTATTCCCTTTTGACACTAAGTACTGGGAGGGTACTCTTAAGGGTTCTTTAAAAGGTGACCTCGGTCCTGCAAAGATTGCTTTTACCATGAAGGGTGGCCTCATCTTTTGGGGAGATAATAAATACAAGGCCTCTGCGGTAGGCTCATTGGGTTCGGCCTTCGTTGATGCGTCTGGTGATGTGAAAGGGTGGAATATAGGTGGTGATTTTTGGTTGAGGTATCCTTTAAGCAAAGATCTATCCATCCCCTTTCTCGTGAAGTTCAATTACCAAGATAAGACCAGGGATGCAAGTGGATGGGGATCGGGATCTTTATTCAGCCTCGGAGTTTTGGGTACTGGTGATTACAAAAACGAAGAAAAAAACTTGCAGATTGAAGCAGGAGGTGGGATAGATAAGGAACTTACAAAAGGAACAAGAATTGCTGCTGGCCTCTACTACAATTATCTTCAGAATAAAAACAACTTTAAGGGTCAGGGGACTGACGAAACTGGAGATTGGGGAATGGTGGATCATAGCAACTATCCCGATCAGACAGAGCATAGGGTTATATTAAGGTTAGCAGGGGAAAAGGAAATTTCTTCTATGTTTGCAATGAGAATGGGTTTGAACTTTTTCTATGGTTGGGTAAAAGAAGAATTTAAGTTTAATTTAACTGACTCCACTGGTTATAGTTACGTAGATAATACTTCTTTAGACGGTTCTCGCTGGGGAATAGGGGCTTCGTTAGGAGGCACAGTGAAGTTCGAGCGGTTTAGCATCGAGCCCTTCGTGGGTGGTGGCTATCAAAAACTTAAGCTGGACGGAGAGGGATTCGAAACAAGTTATCCCAGTACCATCGATACGGACAAGTTAAAGAAAGAGTGGTTTATCGGCGGAGGATTATCAATTAAATTTTAGATTGTACCTGCCTCGGCAGGCAGGGATTGCGGATTTATATTATCCAACTTTAGGGGGGGAAGAAATCCCGCCCTTATTGTTTCCTCTATTTGTCATTCCTGCGGAAGCAGAAATCCACGTCTTTATATTTCTTGTTTTCATAGGGACAAGTTTGGATTCCCGTTTACACGGGAATGACAAAATTGAGATATAAGAAGGGTGGACAATTAATCTATGCCTTGTGCTCTGCACAGGTCGCGAAACCGCCCATTTTCCTTTGAAATAAGTTCATCCCAAGTCCCAGATTCAACCAAACGTCCTCCCTCTATCACGTGGATAACATCCGCTCCACGTATGGTGGAAAGTCGATGAGATATGATCAATATCGTCATATGACCGTGGAGTTTCTCTATTGCATTCAGGATTCGCTTTTCATTTTCAGAATCCAAAGAATTGGTGGCTTCGTCGAGAATTAATAAGGATGGTTTTCGTAATAAAGCCCGAGCTAATGCTATTCGTTGCCTCTCACCTCCCGAAACAAGTACGCCTCGGTCTCCGAGAATTGTATCTACACCTTTGGAAAGTCCGGAGACGAACTCTTCTCCGGCTGCAAATCCAAGGGCTTGATTGATTTCTTGCTCTTTTGCATCAGGCTTTGCCCAGAGGAGATTGGTTTGCAGAGTGTCATGAAACAGGAAAGTGTCCTGCGGTACATATCCAATTTGGTTTCGCCAGGCTTTTATCATCTCAGGACTTAACTCCATTCCGTCTACCAGTATACGACCGTGATCGGGAACAATAAGTCCCATTACCAGATCAGCTATCGTACTCTTACCAGCACCAGATGGGCCGACAATCGCTGTCGTTTCTCCAGCATTTATGATTAAATCCAGATTACTAATGACTGGAGATTTACTTTGGTCATCATAACTGAAGGAAACCCTATCGAATCGAACGCTATGCTGAAGCTTAAATTTTTCAATTCCCACAGTCTTTGGTTCAGCCTCTGCCTCACAATGTTGTTGGATTTCCATGGCCCTGTTAAAAGAAGGCAGCATATTGATAAAGGATTGGAAGCTTTGTTGAATATTTGAAAATTTAGGCATGATTCGGGCAAAAAGAAAAAGCAATAAAAGGACCCCAGCAGTAGGGATAGATAACACTTGGAAAGAGATATAAAGGATAAGACTCAAAATCAACACTGAACCAATATCAAACCAGTAATTCACTTCTGCCTGATTTCGAACTGCATGGGTGTACATAAAGCGAACCTGTTCAGTCAATTTCCTAAAGATCTCAGCATGGCGCTCCTCAGCACCATAGCTCTTGGCAGTCTTCATTACGCCGAGATGTTCTGTGACAGCAGCGTATAGACTGCTCATTGCTTCTGACATGCCTTCTCCAGTCTCATGGGCGACTTTTGTTTTTCCTTTCATTAATAGTATCAGTGCTCCACCACAGAAGAACACAATTCCTGTCATCAATGCCGAGAGTTTCAATGCAAACAGGATATAAACGATCGCTACGATTCCAGTGGCAAGAAGATTTAATAGATAATAGGTTGCTGCCCCCACCCGTTCCATTTCAATGGTCAACGCATGGGTGAAATCAGAAGCTCGGCTGCGGACAAAATAAAGCCAATTAGTATGAGCGATAGCTTGGTACAACTTCTGCCGCAACCGAACTACAAATTCATGTTGGAGTGTGAGACTGACAGAACTTTCCCAGCGTTTAAGCAATGAATGTATAGCGACAATAAACACATATATGCCAAGTACCGTGATTAATGTAGGCCGAATCCGAATAGCTGCAAAGATGGATGATACAAATTCAGCAACCCGACTTAAGGACCCCTGCTGAACATCTAAACCCACCAATTGCAAAAGGGGAACTAACATCACCAGACTGACACCCTCTGTCAGACTGAGGGAGACCATCATTCCCAAAGCCAATGCGACTTTCCAGGACATGATGTTGATGAGGGTGATGAGATATATTCGGAGAGTAAAAAACACATTCAACGAGTGATGCATCAATTGTCCAGGTCTTGAAGATCGTTGAGGATGACCTCTCGAACGTCTGGAAAAAGGTTGAAGTCCTTGGGGAAAATAAGGCGGCGAACTGAAACGCGGGAAGCAACCCGTTCAAGAAAATGGAATTGTCGCTTGAGCATAGCATGATCTGTAATATCAAGCCTGAAAGCACATCGGACCAATGCCATGAAACTTTCTTTAGGAGAAAGAGATTCGATTATAATATCAATGCCCCCTTTGGCCTTAGATGGAGCAGCAATATCGTATAACCTCCTAAATGGGTGCGGTTCCACACAATATGCACCTGGTTTACTTTCAATGGCCAGCCTTAGTTTATTTGTATAATGGGCGACCGAATTGTGATTGTTGTTATCTCCGAACAGAAATGAAAGCGCATCTTCCCATAACCTTAACCCTGGATAGGCTGGTATTGCATAGATTTCTTCATTTTTTTCCAAGAGAGCCAAACAATCGTCACTCACAAGAGGATATCCTAAATTGAATAGACCTCCAGATAACGTTGACTTCCCGGAACCAGCAGGTCCGGCAAAAGCCACAACTCCCATAGGTTTAAGCACTGCACTTGAATGGATAGCTTCCCCACCCTTTAGGTTGATAACCAATGGAATTACTTGGTCTAAAAGAAGGTGTTGAATGGTGTCTGTGGGTACATCATGCTTAGGTGTAAAGACAATCTCATTCCCATCATTATTGACGAAGAAATCAGCAAGTTCGTTGAATCGAAGAAGATACTTACCATTCACTTTAGCGAAGGAGAGCCACAATTCACCGTTGGGAAAATGCCAGTGCATGAACCAATGAGAAGGTGTTGAGAATGATTTTGAGGAAGTAGTACGCCGAACTCGAATATCAACCTCTGCATAAGAAACAGAGGGAACTCCTGGTAAAAGGTCATCAATATCAACGGCTAACCCATACAATTTATATAGCATTTTGTTAAATTCTCTATAATTCAGTCACAAGACCTAAAAAATCCTTCTATTTTCGAGAAGGAGTTGTGGTGTCAGGTCTTAGTCCTGAACCTCCTTGTGTAAGTTTTTCCAAATGTCCGTATTCAATAAGTTGTGGTTTTAAATAAGACTTTTTCTCCAACTGTTGATTAGCCTTCTCTACTTTTTTAATTTTTGAGTCTCTTTGTCTGATCATCCTTGTCCTCCTTTCTTATCTCCGCCCATTGCGAGCGGGACCAGAGTTCTAACCAAACAACATTCCCAAGGGTGTATCTTAAGCCATCATCATCAGGCCTTTTTTGATAGTCCTCGAATAGTCGAAGAAGCCGATCAGGTCGAATTACCCCGAGAGTCACAAGGGATAATTTATGAAGTATTTCTCTTAACTTTTTAACCTGTCTCTTTTTAAATTCAAAATTAATTACACAAGAGAATTCTGCTTTTTCTTTTCGTATTTTTATAAGATCAGGTAGAATTCCATCCATTGCTTGACGCAGCACTGCCTTGGGCCATTTACCGCGCCATCGCTGTTCCTCTGGCACTGCAATAGAAAATTCAACAAGACGCCGATCAAAGAAAGGATGTCTATCTTCGATACCGAAATAAGAGTAAAATCTATTCACCATGTCCAAACCAATATTCCTATTCAAACCATAACGAAACACTTCGTAAATCCGCTGCTGGGCACGAGTTGGGAAGCAGAGGCTACTGGGCAGGTCTCTTAATCGTTCATTAATTCCTGTTTTTCTGAGATAGTCCATGTTGAGCCATGAAGGAATTCCATTTTCCCGGAAGGGCTTAAGAAATTGGTTAAGAAGTTCTTTTATAGGTTGAGGGATCAAAGGTTTGAGACAATAATTAATGTAGAGAGAATAAGGTGAATACGAAAAAAGCGCAGCATCATAATGGAGTTGTGTGATAAGCTTGCGAATCTTGCCCTGCAACATAAGGTCTGTCAGGTGATCAAAGTCTGCTGCAAGTATATCATCTCCTCCGACCCCATCTAACATTACTTTGATTCCCTTTTGGTGAGCATCTCTAAATGCTGGGGCAAGGTAGAGTAAAGTTGGGAAGTAGACCACATCACAATATTTTTTAGTCTGTTCAAAATCGACTGAAGATAGGTGATCTTCGTAGGTAAAGTAGTTTGCATGCACGTCCCACTTACGAACAACTTCGTTGATATAGGATCGCTCATCGCAGGGGAATGTATCAAAGACAATAGAAAAAGTTTCAAATCCATTATTTGGAATAGATTTCTCCTGATAAAGCTTTTGAGCAGTACAGACAATGGAAGAGGAATCTAGGCCTCCACTTAACGTTGCGCCAACTGGACCATGGCTCCGGAGTCTGGCCCCCACAGCTTCCTTGAATAAACTGAGAAAATGCTCGGCATACTCTGCATCGGTTTTATAGCGAATCTCGTTGTTCGGATCGATATCCCAATACTGTCCTTTTCTAATATGTCCTTTTTCTAAAACCATGAAATGAGAAGGGGGCAAGCGATATACATCCTTGTATAGTGTCTCTTCTCGCTCGTCGAATCGATTCAGGAGATAGAGGCAGATAAGTTGGAGATTAGGTTCTTTAGATATTGCTTTGTCTTCGAAGATTGCTTTGGGTTCAGAGGACCACCTGAATTTTCCCTCTTTGAAATAATAATAAAAAGGTTTGATGCCTATTGGATCGCGGGCGCAAAAGAGTGTCTGCTTTCTTTTATCCAAAATGGCAAATGAAAAGTCTCCCAGGAGCTTCTCTGGGCACTTCTCTCCCCATTTTTCGTAGGCGGCTAAGATAAGTTCGCTGTCGGTAATCGTATCACGGGGGCGGCCATTGAAGTTAAGAGTTGAAAAAAGTTCATCCCGATTATCAATTCGGGCATCGGCAGTGATGGTGAGGTCTCCAGTTTTGTTTGTCAGAGGTAGTTTTTCGTGGAGTGATTCAGGGGTTGTCCAGAGCATTCGGTGACCGAACCCGATAGGTCCGTCAGTCCAAACTCCGGACCCATCTGGTCCTCGGTGGGCAATACTATCTACCATCCGTACAACATCTGTTGTTTCAACTGGACGGCCATCAAGATAATAGATACCCGCAATACCGCTCATTATTACTCCGAATGAACTACTCCCGAATGAGTTACCCGGATGATAACGAATGGTTCCTTATTCGCTTCATTAGGTGTCATTCGTGCTATTCGAATGTATCTACTCCAGAGCCAGTAGGGGGGTATAATTACCAATGTTTGATCCGCCAATCAAAACCCTACCCTGGCTCTCCACCCATGCATGCGCTTCCAGACCCCCCTCTTTGCCATTAACACCGATATGGAGGAATACCTCGTGGCCTGCCTGTTGGAGCAATACATACACAGCTAAGGCTTTGGCAAGACAGGTTGCTTTTGGCACAAACCGACTTGCAACCCCTACTGCCCATGCCAACCGTTCAACTGAAAACTTTTCATTCTCTCCGGCTAACATAGGCCCTACTCTTGTCAGTAGATCCTTAAGAGTAAAAAACGGGAGCATTCCAAGTCCTAACCTTATCAGTCCAAGAAGAATCCATACCCTGAACAAAAGGCGCTTCTCAACCGATGGAAGGTGGAGGAACTTACTGACCTGCCTCATTCTTCACCTCAATCAATTCTTTTTCAAGAAGCTCTTGAAGAAGCGCCAGAAGATCTGTCCCGCAACGATCTGGCTCAACATCATATTCTTCCAGGATGGCATCACGGATTTCGCTCACTTTCCTTGGTTCTTGGATGAGCTTCCAGATACTGGCTCCCACAGTATTCAGGCCAAAGTAGACACTGGTCTTTAGGTTGAGGATAGCCGCTTCTCCTGACAAATCACAGGAAA
>Ga0315282_10017729_pt1 | contig 10253 bp, 13 predicted proteins | sample YL17G07_20_MG_FD_203693 | JGI IMG/M metagenome (GOLD analysis project Ga0315282, IMG submission 203693) | Sediment microbial communities from Yellowstone Lake, YNP, Wyoming, USA - YL17G07_20 | ecosystem: Environmental > Aquatic > Freshwater > Lake > Sediment | place: USA: Wyoming | collected... | reverse complement strand
GCTCTGAACGCCGGGTGTAGTCAGTAAACCAGCCCCCGCGTGCCCGCAAGGGCCGTGAATTCAATCACCTATCGCTTCCAAGCCCAGGAACTTCGGACTAATGTCTGGGAGGTCGTAATTGGCCCGGAAGGACTGGCCGAATGGCTCAGCGCCATCCGCCGGCGCTGGCCCCACGCGCGCTGCATCACGCATGGTGAGTTCGGCCTCCTCTGGCGCGAGCACTTCAAGGATAATTCGCGCCTCGACTACCGCTTCCACGAGCGTGGTTCCGGCATCGGCGGCTCTGACGCCGATAAGGAAATCCGCTGGTTTATGAACCAGGAGTTCCGCCTGGCCCTTTTGCGGCAGACAATGAACCGCGGTTCTGCACAGGTGATCGACTTTACCCGCTACGATCTCCCTGCCCAGGAACCCCGCGAGTTGACGCGCAACTGGAGCCTGATGGGGCAGATCAACCAAAAACAAACCCGGCCTCAGGACCGGCCCCTTCCTTGGGCAGAACTTCCCCTGGAGGATCGGAAACGAATCGTGAGGAGATATCCGGAGCTGTCTACAACGCGCCGGTCAACACCTCACGCAACTCCCCCACTGTGAGGGTGAGGGGATTGCCTTTGGTGCTGCTGGCTCTTGAGGCCTTTTCGACGAGGGTGGGCACGTCCTGTTCCTGAATCCCGTACGAGCGGAGAGGTGGAATCTGCAATTCGTGGCATAGCTCCCGAACCCATTCGACTCCTGCTTCGGCGACGGCGTTCGGCTTGCCGGTGAGCAGGCGCGCCACGGTTTCATAACGGCGCAGCGTCTCGCTTTCCGGGGCGCGAGCGCGGGCGGCGCGAATGTTGATGGCCATCCCGTGCGGCAGCAGCGCCGCGCAAATGGCTCCGTGCGGGGCGTCGAACATGCCCCCCACCGGGGCGGCAAATCCGTGCACCACGCCCAGGCCGGCGTTGGCCAAGGCCAATCCGCCCAGCAGGCTCGCCAGAGACATGTCTTCACGAGCCGTGATGTCGCGCCCGCAGTGATAAGCGGGGCGCAGCGAGCGGCTGACGCGGCGCAGGCCCTCGAGGCAGAAGCCATCGGTGAGGGGATTGGCGCGGCTCGAGACGTAGGGCTCAATCAACTGCGTGAGGGCGTCGAGCCCCGTACGAGCAGTGACCGGCGGCGGCAACTCGAGCGTCAACTCCGGATCCACCACCGCCAGGCGCGCCAGCATCAGCGGGCTCCGCAAGCTGACCTTGACCCGGTGCTCGGCGGAAGCCAGCACCGCGTTGCGCGTGACTTCCGAACCCGTGCCCGCCGTCGTGGGGACGGCGATGAAGGGGAGGGAAGGATTGCGGATAGGCTGGCCTTTGCCGATCACCTCCAGGTAATCGCCCAGTTCGCCACGGTTAGTCAGCAGGGCGGCAATGGCTTTTGCGGCGTCTATGGCACTCCCTCCGCCGAATGCGATCACCAGGTCGCACTGTTCCCTGCGGGCCAGCTCCACGCCCTGACGAACCAAGGCAACAGAGGGTTCTGCATGGACGGCCAAGCAAACGCAGCCGATTCCCTCTGTTTTCAATGCTTCGATCAGCGGAGCGGCTCGTTCCGTCCGAGAACCGGTGACCAGCACTGCTCGCCTGCCCATCTCTTTCGCGGCAGGAGCAACCTCGCGGGCTTCACCGGGTCCAAACAGGATGCGTGTGGCCGTGGCAAAATCGAACCGCATCGCCGCCTCACCAACCTTCGTCCGCAGGAAAGATGTTGGAATAATTCACACGCGTGCGAGGCTCCGCCAACATGGCGGTTACCGCGTCGCGCCAGGCGGCGTAATGTGCCGTCTCCTTGTGCCGCAGGGTGGCTTCCTGGCTGCGATAAACCTCGACCAATACGAAACGAGCCGGGTCATCGGATTGCTGAATCACGTCGAAGCGAGCGATGCCCGGTTCCTGCACGCTGTGGCACGCGTTCTCCCGGCTGGCTTCCTTGAAGGCCTCGATGGATTCCGCTTTGACTCGAATCTGCACGTGAACGATGAGCATGGCTCCTCCTTCTCGATGTAGTACCGGCCTTCAGGCCGGCAATGCCGACCTAGAGGTCTGCGCTACACCGTCCAAAGAACTAGGGGACACTACACTAGCAGGCAAGGTCGGCGCGGGTAAACCTGAAGTCGTTGATCGGCCCGAGAAAAGTGACCGCAAGCCGGTCGGTTTGGAAGAACTCGCGCGCCACTTCCAGGACTTCGGTGGACGTCACTTCGTCCACGTGGCGGGAAATCTCGTCGAGTGAAAAGTATCGCCCGAAATACATTTCTTGCCGCGCCACATTCGACATGCGGCTGCCCGTAGTCTCCAGGCTGAGCAGAAGGTTGCCCTTCAGATAGTCTTTGGCGTGCTGGAGTTCCTGGTCGCTGATGGCCTGGGATTTCAACTGCCGGAATTCCTCGAGGATAAGGCCCAGGACCTGGCGCGCATTCCCCAGCGACGTGCCCGCGTAAACGCTCAGGCAACCGGCATCACGAAAGCTGCTGAGGCCGGAGAAAACCGAGTAGGCAAGCCCGCGCTTCTCGCGAATGTTCTGAAAGAGCCGCGAGCTCATCCCGCCACCCAACACGCTATTGAGTATGTAACAGGCAAAGCGCTTCGCGTGCGACTGTGGGTAGGAAGGCGCGCCGACACAGAGGTGAACCTGTTCAAGCTCTTTCTTATGCCGATGGCGGATGCTGGGGTGGGGAGTGGGCGGGGGACCGTCGTCGGTCTTCGGCCCGCAGGGTAGGTTGGCAAAAGACTTGGCGACCAGGTCCACAAAGCGGGCATGCTCGAGGTTTCCCGCGGCGGCTATCAGCGTGCTGTTGGGGGTGTAATGGCGGCGGAAATAGTCACACAGCCGTTCACGGTTGAAGCTCCCCACCGTGCGGCGAGTGCCCAGAATGGGCCTGCCCAAAGCGTGCCCGCGCCAGTAACTCTGCGTGAACAATTCGTGCACCAGGTCGTCAGGCGTGTCCTCAACCATCTTGATCTCTTCCTCGATGACCTTCGACTCCTTGCCGATGTCTTCCGGTTGAAAGAGAGGATTGAGGAACAGGTCGGAAACGATGTCGAAGGCCCGCGGCACGTGCTCGTCCAAAGCTTTGATCGAAAAACTCGTACACTCCTTGGCCGTAAATGCGTCCAGATGGCCACCGATCGAATCGGCCTCACGCGCAATCTGCTCCGCACTTCGGTTCCTGGTCCCCTTGAAGACCATGTGCTCGATGAAATGCGAGATGCCGTTCTCCTCCTCGCTTTCCTGGCGCGACCCGGTCCTCACCCAGATGCCCATGCAGACGGAGCGGACGACAGGCATCGCCTCAGTGAGAACTATGAGACCGTTGGGGAGAACGTCTTTGCGAACTTCCGACATGTGGATTTCCTTCTCTATTTGCCCGATTCTGCCCGGCGGCTGGGCAACACACTGACGGTAAGTCGCCCCTGTCATTATTTTTACCATAGGACTGCCCAAAAGACTAGGGAAACGGTAACGGGTCGGTTTGATTCGGAGCCGTGATACAATCTTTCCGCTTACGTTCCAACCACTTGGCTACGGGAGGCGCTAAGATTGGCAAGACGCGAAGAGATAATACGACGGATTCGGAAGGCCTTGGGCCGTCCCCTGGACGCCGGCTCGATGGCTAATGAAGGGGCCCTACCACCCGCCTCGCCGCTGGTCGGGATATTGCCTACCATCCCGTCCCAGGAAATGCTATCCAAGTTCGAGGCAGAACTGACCAAAGTTGCCGGCGTTGCCCACCGCGCAGCTAATCGCCAAGAGTTAGAAGAAACTCTCAAGACCATCCTTTCCCATGCTCATGCCTCAAGCGTGGTCCTATCCCGCAATCCACTTTTGGCCCAGTTGAACCTCGAGGCACTGCTCCGAGCTTGGGGCATGCACGTCTCAGTTTGGCAACCCTCCGGAGCCGGGGATGCTCCAGTCAGGGGGGATACTTCCCTGCGGGTCTTTGCCGAGGCCGGCTTTGCGGCAACGGTGGGGATCACAGGTGTGGAATTTGCCCTGGCGGAAACCGGTAGCCTGGTGGTCACCAGTTGGACAGAAGGCGCCCAACTGGCATCGCTGGCCCCGCCTGTGCATATCGCTTTGTACCGGCGGAGCCAGTTAGCGGCGTCGCTTGATGAAGTCCTGGAAAGGCTCCCCATGGCACGCGGGCCTGAGCAAGCTGTGCCAGGCCGTTCGGTTGTGTTCATCACCGGGACCAGCCGCACTGCCGATATCGAACAGATCCTCGTCCGCGGCGTCCACGGCCCGGGCGAAATCCACGCCATCCTGGTAGAAGCGGCGTCCTTTTCGTAATTGCCGATTTTCGATTGCCGATTTTCGATTGTTCCCGCCCACGCGGGACTGACTAAGAGGAGATGAACTTGCCGCACCACTTCTCAAACGACAATGGGCAATCAGCAATCGAAAATCGGCGCTTCCAAAGCCCGTCAGAACTCTTCCTCCCGCGAACCGCGGTCGGGGCGGCAGGTTGATAAGTGCGAAGTATCATTGAAGGCGATTAGCTGCCAACCATATGTTCGAGACTGGATAATACTCATGGCAGCATTGTCGAGGATGAGCCGCCTTCTGTACTCGGAGGGGGGCATACCCAAAGCGTAGCAGATCGCCAGGCGGCAAACGGTTTTGTGGGAGGTTACCAGGACATGGCCCTGCGGATGCTTGGCGGCCAGAAAATCCAGGAAGGAGACAATACGTTGCTGGGCTTCCAGGCCGCTTTCGCCGCCCGGGGGCGCGACTTGGGCGGGATTGGCGTCCCAGGCGCGAAAAGTCTTGGGGTCGTTTTCCCTTATTTCCGCCAAGGTCTTCCCTTCCCACTGGCCGTAGTCAAGCTCGACGAGTCGGGGATCGGGGACGGGCGGCAGGGCAACAGAGGCGGAGATCAAGCGTGCCGTCTCGAGGGCGCGCTCGAGCGGGCTTGAGTAGAACGCTTCAAAAGGGATGGGCTTAAGGCGCTCGGCCAAGCTCTTGGCCTGGCGGCGGCCGGTCTCCGAGAGCGGGACATCGCTGCGGCCGCAAAGCCGGTTCTCAGCATTCCATTCCGACTCCCCGTGACGTATCAGATAGAAAAGTCCCATAGCATACGCACTTGACAGGCGGTCATGGGATCGCCACGAAGGTCACGCAAACCGGCGTGGGCACCTCCAGCACTTTGCCGCTGGGGGTCAACTGCCCGTTGGCTGCGTCGATGCGGAACTCTACGATGTTGTCGGAGTTCTGGTTGGCAACGAAGAGGAACGAGCCCGTGGGGTCGATAGCAAAGCTGCGCGGCTCTTTCCCCAGCGTGGGAACGTCCCCCGCGGGCGTGAGTGTTCCTTTTCGAGAGTTAATGGCGAACACGGCGATCGAGTCATGCCCGCGGTTGGATGCATACAGATACTTCCCTGATGGGTGAACTTCCACTTCAGCGGCGTTACTCTGACCCTTGAAATCTTGAGGGAGGGTTGAGATCGTCTGTATCACGTCCAAAGCTCCGCTGGCTTGGTCGTAAGAAAACGCGGTGATGGTGGACAGCATTTCGTCGATCACATATCCAAATTTTCCGTTGGGATGAAAGGCAAAGTGCCGCGGCCCGGCCCCGGAACTGGTCACGGCGAAGGCGGGATAGTTTGGCGTGAGCGTCCCTTTCCCCGCATCGAAACGGTAAATCAACACCTCATCAAGCCCCAAGTCGGCGCTGATAACGAAACGGTTGTCAGGTGAGGTGTAAATCGAGTGGGCGTGAGGTCCCTCCTGGCGTTGAGGGTTGATGCTGGCGCCCTTGTGCTGCACAAAAGCCGAAGGCTCCCCCAGATGGCCATCTTTCAGAATAGGAAGCACCGCCACGCTTCCTCCGCCGTAGTTGGCCACCAGCACGTATCTCCCGGTCTTATCCACCGACACGTGGCAGGGGCCTGCGCCACCCGATGGCACCTCGTTCAGAAAGGTGAGCTTGCCAGTCCCAGGAACGATGGCGAAGGCGCTGACTCCCCCGCTACTTCGCCCCTCGTACTGCGATATTTCATTCACGGCGTAAAGGAATCGCCGGGTAGGCTCCACCGCCAGGAACGACGGGTTGACACTTTCGGCGGCCAGCCCCAGCGAGGTCAACTGGTCTGTGGCTGGATCGAAGCGGTAAGCGTAAATGCCTTTACTCTGTTTTCCGGTGTAAGTGCCGACATAGACAAGATACTTGCTCTTGCCGGCAGGCCTTTCAGCGCCTCCGGCGTAATGGGTAAACAGCAACGGCGCCGACAGCGCCGCAAGAATTATGGCGAAGCATGGAATGGTTTTCATGCCCATATGAAACCTCATTCGACCCTCTGAGTGCAAGTCCTAAACAGTGTATAATCGGCACCATGACCACCTTGATGGCAGAGATTGCTCAGCAGCCGGCGGTCCTTTCCGGCTTGCGGAAGTTCTATACAAGCCCCGGAGCGATTCCCTTCAAGGCACTGCGCGCGATGGTGAAGCACTGGCCGCCTACCGTGGTGCTCACCGGAATGGGATCGTCCATGTACGCGGCCTATCCGGCCCAGACCTATTTGAATTCTCAGGGCATCCGCACCTTGGTCTGGGAGACAGCCGAACTGGTGGACCATCACAGGAAGTTCCTCAGGCCAGACACCTTCCTGGTGGCGGTTTCACAATCGGGTGAAACGGCGGAAGTCCTCCGGTTGCTCGCCGCCTTGCCGAGGAAAGAGGGTTTGGTAGCCGTCTGCAATACGGAGACAAGCCCCCTGGCCCGGCATGCGGACCTGTTGCTGCCCATGATGGCCGGCCGCCCGTCCCCGGTAGGCACCAAGACTTACACCTGCGCCGTGGCTGTGCTGATGTACCTGGCAGTAGCAATTGCCCGAACCCCCCCGCACCCGCTCACCCAGGCGTTGATGCAGGCCATCGAGGCCCAGGAGAAAATCCTCGAGCGCCACGACGAGCTGACCCTGCCTAGCGTCGAGTTCTTTGACAACCCGCACTACGTTGCCTTGTTGTCCCGCGGAGCGGATCTAGCCTCGGTTTACCAGGGAGCGCTGTTGTTCAAGGAAGTGGCGAAAATGGGCGCGGAACCGATGAGCGCCGCTCAGTTCCGTCACGGGCCCATGGAGATCATCAACCCTGCCCATCGCTACATAATCTTCGCTCGGCAAAGCGAAACCGGGACGAAGCGCCACGCCCCCAATGGCCTGCTCAAGCTGGCCCAGGATATCCGCAAGCACGGCGGGCGTGTCCTGCTTTATGCCGACCTGCCTTTCGCGGACCTCACTAACATCCGGCTCGTCCCGGTGGAATCGGTTCGGATGAGGTTGGGAACGCTGATTGATTCCGTGCATATCCAGTTGCTGGTGCACGAGCTTGCTCTGCGCGCCGGCCTCGAGCCCGGCAGTTTCCGGTTCGCAATGTCATGATCGACGAAGCCTAAATCAACCGTGCGGTGGAGTTGCTGCGACAAGCGGCGCCCGGCTCGATCATCATCGTGTTCGGCTCCTGCGCCCGTGGCCAGATTACTGAGGATAGCGACCTCGACGTGCTAGTCGTCGAACCCACGCTGACTTCGCGCCACGAAGAGATGGTGCGTCTCAGCGATGTGTTGCGCCCGCTACGAATTCCCGTGGATGTGCTAGTCGCGAGCAAGGAGACCTTCGAATATTGGGCGGACACCCCTAACACGATTTACCACGAGGTCGCCCGGGAGGGGCGCGTCTTCCATGCGACACTCCCGTGAGCACGCTGAACTCCTGCTCCACAAGGCCCAACAGGACGAGTTCGCTTTGGAGAAGCTCATTTCTGACCCCGCCTCGCCAGACGAAATCATAGGCTTCCACGCCCAGCAGGCCATCGAGAAGACATTGAAGGCGGTGTTGACCAATTCGGCGATCTACTATGGGCGGAAGATGAGGCTGGCGTTCCATGTTGTCGGCTTCGGAATCCTGTTAGTGCTAATCGACGTTCCCTTGATGCTAATCCACTAATACTCGGACCTATCGCAAAAGGAGATCGCGCCATGGAAGAGCAAACCCAATGCAAAGTTACTCAAGAAAGCCCACAACACCTAGCCGCAGAGCTTAACCGCTTAGGACGAGACGGATGGAAGCCCGTAACTATGGCGTTTGATCCTCGCACCGGGTGGGTAATAGTGATAGTCGAAAAGCCAGCAACACGGATTTAGCTCATTATCCATCAACACAAATCACAGCCACTGCTGCTCAAATCGGAAAGACTCTTTCCGGCCTCGGTGTGATGATGTGCGTTCTGGCGAACGAGAACCATCCCCGAGAGCCGGTTGATGCCCTGCGCAGTCGCGCGCACGATGTGGCCTGGGTCCGAACCGGTTCGTGCGGGTGGGCTCAATCACTCTCAGGCAATGAATCTTCGAATTCCTCGAGTGCTTCGAGGGCGTGCTGAGTTTTTAACCTGAGCGTGTCGAGCTCAACCTCCAGGTCGGGCAGAAGGTCCAAATACGCTTCGCTCGCTCGGGGCAAAGTGCTCAGTCTCTGGCGAATCTCCTGAACCCGCACACACCATTCATCAACTTCATCAAGAAGCCGCTCAACCGTCGAGAGATTAGGCGCTGTCTTAGTGGCCATAAACCTACCAGTCCCTTTCCAGTCGCCGAGTCAGTTCTGCCACTTTCTCTTTCACTGCCTCGATCTCACTGCGCCAGTGTGCGATGAGAGACTCGTCGGGATGAGGTTTGGAGAGTTCACCGCGAATCTTTTCCTCGTGCCCCTCGATCATCCGCTGGCGCCCTGCGATCTTCTTTCGCAGGTCTTTGTTTCTCCCCATCTCAGAATGCCATTATAACGGTTTTAAGTCGCTGCTAAAAGAGCAGCTTGTATAACTCAAGTTACCTCTTGAACGATTTCGCGCTGACGATCCTTCCGCCTTCCTCGACTGTGTAAGTTGCGTTGGCTTGGAGGCTGCGGAGGGTGTCCTTGTGGCCGCTGGGCCAGGTGATCTCCACGCTGTCGGCCTGGGTGGCTTTGTCCAAGCCAAAAGTCAAGGTAAGTTCGCTCTGCGAGCAGTAGCTCGAGCCGGAGTGCACAGTCTGCCAGTTGGTGGTGCCCCCCGAGGTGATGCGGACTTGCGCGCCAATGCCATCGCGGTTCGAGCGTGTTCCCACGGTCTTAATACGGATGGCATTGTTGCGGCTTCCGCCGACGTTGCGGAAGAGGTAAGCGGGCCCGCCGTTACTTGTCATCAGGATATCCGGCGCGCCATCGTTGTCGATATCCGCGTAGGCGGCGCCCCGCGCCACCACGCGGCGCGTGAACCCGAGTTGCTTTCCGACTTCCTGAAACTTGTCGTAGCCCTCGTTATGGAACACCAGCGGGAGTTGGGCGTAGGCCACCTGTTGTTGGATGCGCCCAATGTCCGGCTCGATGTGGCCGTTGGCGACGAACATGTCCTCGAGGCCGTCCAAGTCGTAATCGAAAAAGAACAGGCCGAAAGAAAGTGAGAGCAGGCTGGCGCGCCCCACGGAGGAGGAAGGCGCGATGTCAATGAAGAAGCGGTTGCCCTCGTTGTGGTAAAGGCCGAGCATCTGATTGGAGAAGTTGCCGATGGCCAGGCTGGGATGGCCGGAGTGGTCGAAGTCATCCTCGTCAATCCCCATGGCTCCGCGCGCCACTCCATCCTCGCTGAAGGCGATGCCGGCTTGCACGGCCTGTTCGGTAAAAGTGCCATTGTGGTTATTACGGTAGAGCTTGTTGCGTTCCGTGTCGTTCGAGACGGCGAGGTCCGGCCAGCCATCCATGTCGTAATCAATCACCGCCACGCCGAGCGATTTGCTCGTGGGGTCGTAGATGCCCGCTTTCTCCGTGACCTCTTCAAAGCGCCCGTTGCCGAGGTTATGAAAGAGCCGAGGAGTGTCGCCCTGATAAGCTTCCGGGGTGCAATAGGACTTGTGCCGGCCGTCGAGCGTGCAATAAAGGTCCTCCTTCTCTGACCACTTTACGTAGTTGGTCACGAATAGATCGAGCTTGCCGTCCTTATCGTAATCCACCCAGGCGGCGCTGGCGCCGAAGCCGGTGTTATTCACCCCTGCGGTTCTGGTGACGTCTTTGAACGTTCCGTTGTGCTCGTTGTGAAAAAGGTGCGCCTCGCCCAGGCCGGTGATGTAGATGTCGTCCCAGCCGTCGTTGTCGTAGTCGCCCACCGCCACCCCCATGCCGTACATCTCGAGGTCCAGTCCTGCCTTGGCCGTGACGTCGGTGAAGGCGCCGTTGCCGTTGTTGTGGTAGAGCTTC